>Ga0307508_10001792_pt1 | contig 23875 bp, 20 predicted proteins | sample 9_EM_MG_FD_203089 | JGI IMG/M metagenome (GOLD analysis project Ga0307508, IMG submission 203089) | Populus trichocarpa ectomycorrhiza microbial communities from riparian zone in the Pacific Northwest, United States - 9_EM | ecosystem: Host-associated > Plants > Roots > Unclassified | place... | reverse complement strand
AGGCCGTCCGCAGGCGCGGCTGGGTGCCGCTCGGTGCAGGCGGTCATGCCGTGCCCTCCTTTGGCATGCCCTTCTGGCCCTCGCCTGCGAGGCCGTCCGCAGGCACGGCTGGGTGCCGCTCGGTGCAGGCGGTCATGCCGTGCCCTCCTTTGGCATGCCCTTCTGGCCCCCGCCTGCGAGGCCGTCCGCAGGCACGGCTGAGTGCCGCTCGGTGCAGGCGGTCATGCGGGCAGGACCACGCGGGCCTCGCCGACCGGCTTGCCCCGCGGGAGCTGCTCCGCGGAGCTCTGGCGCACCCGCAGGGTGGCGGGAAACACGCACCGCCAGTGCGGGGCGAGTTGCCCGCTCAGCAGCGCCCGGGTGGCGGCGGCGGCCATTTCTTCGACCGGCTGATGGACCGAGGACATCGGCGGGATCGTGCACGAGGCGATCAGGCTGTCGTCGAAGCCGACCACCGCCACGTCCTGTGGAATCCGCCGGCCGGCGACGGCCAGCGCCTGCATGGCGCCGCTGGCCATCAGGTCGCAGGCGACGAAGAACGCGTCGAGGCCGGGCTCCTCGGCAAGCAGGCGCTGGGCCTGGGCGAACCCGACCTCCCGCCGGAAGACGCCTCCCGCCGAGATCTCCGGCAGTCCCATGTCGCGGATCGCCCGCCGGTACCCCTCGCGCCGCCCGTCGGCGCACGGGTTGCCCTCCGGGCCGTGGATGGCGGCGATGCGGCTCCGGCCGGTCTCGCGCAGATGCTTGACCGCCGCGTACGCGCCCTCGGCGTTTTCCAGGTCGATGAAGGGGACGCCCGGAGCGGACCGGTTCATGGACACCACCCGGTCGCACCGGGCGTAGAACTCGCCCGCCAGGTCGGGCGCGACGTTGACCAGGATCGCGCCGGGGCTCACGGTGCCGGCGATCCTGTCCAGCAGCGCCGGCGCGCGGATCTCGTCGACCACGTGCACCCGCAGTTGGGCGTTGCTCCCGGTCAGCTCCTGGAGAATCCCGGCGGTCACCCGGCCGTAGTAGGGACTGGTGCCCATGATCGCGGCGTCGTCGACCGCCACCATCTCGACCACGGCCCCATGGCCGGAGGCCAGCGCCCGGGCGACCGGATCGGGCCGGTATCCCAGCTGTGCGATCACCTTGCGGACGCGCTCGCGAGTCTCTGGTGACGCCCCGGGCGCGTCGTTGATGATGCGGGAGGCGGCCGCCTTGGACACGCCCGCGGTAGCGGCAACATCGGCCAGCGTTGGTCTCCTGGTTGCCATCGGGTGATGATAGCGGCGGCCTCGCCGGCCGCCGCGCGATTTATCGGCGCTGGCCGGAGGCCGTCCGGTCAGAGGCTCTTCACCGGCCGAACCCGGCGGATGGCCGGGCTCGACCGCGCTTACGCCTCCCCCGACGGTGCGCCGTCCGGGGCGGGGATCCCGCCATGCTCGACGGCGTGCGGGGCGACGACCTTGCCTGGTTGGACACCGCGCAGTTCGTGGCTCAGCTCGGCGAGTTCGTCGCCGCCCGCCATCTCGGCGGTGAGTTGGTCGAGGGTGAGCTCGTCGCGGTGGGCGTCGAGCACGACGTGGCCGAGCTTGAGGATGACGAAGTGGTTCCCGACGAGGTAGGCGTGGTGCGGGTTGTGGGTGATGAAGATGACCCCGAGGCCGGCGTCGCGCGCCTTGGCGATGTATTTGAGCACGACGCCGGACTGCTTGACGCCGAGCGCGGCGGTCGGTTCGTCGAGGATGATGACGCGGGCGCCGAAGTAGATCGCCCGGGCGATCGCGATCACCTGGCGCTGGCCGCCGGAGAGGCTGCCGACCGCACGGTCGAGGTCGGGGATGACGATCCCCATCTTGGTGAGCTCCTCGCCGCAGACCCGCTTCATCGTCGGGATGTCGAGAAACGGCCCCTTGCGGATCTCGTTGGCCAGGAAGAAGTTCCGCCACACCGACATCAGCGGCGCGAGCGCGAGGTCCTGGTAGACCGTCGCGATGCCGAGGGCCTGGGCGATGCGCGGGGAGCCGAAGCGGCGGACGATGCCGGACAGCGACATGCTGCCCTCGGTGTAGTCGTGCAGGCCCGAGACGATCTTGATTAGGGTGGACTTGCCGGCGCCGTTGTCCCCGAGGACGCAGGTCACCTCGCCCTGCCGGACGGTGATGTTGACTCCGCGCAGCGCGTGGATGTTGCCGTAGCGCTTGCCGACGTCTTTGAGCTCCAGGATCGGGTCCTGTTGACGTGTCTCACCCTGCATCGTCATCGGGCATCTGCCTTCTTCTTGACGTAGAGGTTCACCAAGGTGGCGGCGATCAGCATGATCCCGAGGAAGGTCTTGAACCAGTCCGGGTCCCAGCCGGCGTAGGAGATCCCCAGCTGGGTCATGCCGAAGATGAGGGCACCGACCGTGGCGCCGACGACGGAGCCGTAGCCCCCGGTGAGCAGGCAGCCGCCGATGACCGCCGCGATGATGTAGATGAACTCGTTGCCGACGCCCTGGCCGGACTGCACGTTGTTGTATTTGAACAGATTGTGCATGCCCATCAGCCAGGCGCAGAAGCCGATACCCATGAAGAGGGCGATCTTCGTGGCGACGACGGGGACGCCGACGGCGCGGGCGGCCGCCGGGTCACCCCCGGCCGAGAAGATCCAGTTGCCGTACCGGGTACGCAGCAGCAGCACGGAGGCGATCAGCGTGAGGACCGCCCAGTAGACCACCGGGATCTCGACGGTGACCGAACCGAGGGTGAAGCTGGAGGCGAACACCGCCTTGGCGCTGTTGAATCCGTCCATGTCGTTGAGCGAGTTCGACGAGACGCCGCCGGCGATGAGCCGGGTCAGCGCGAGGTTGGCCCCCTGGAGGACGAAGAACGAGCCCAGGGTGACCAGGAAGCTCGGCAGGCCGGTGCGGAACAGCAGCCACCCGTTGAAGGCACCGATGGCGAGCGAGAACACCAGCGCGAACAGGATGCCGGCCCAGACGTTCAGGCCGAAATACCACGCCGTGTGAGCAGCGGCGAGCCCCGACGAGGTCACGGCCACACCGGCCGACAGGTCGAACTCCCCGCCGATCATGAGCAGCGCCACGGCGACGGCCATGATGCCGATCGTCGAGGAGCCGTACAGGATCGTCCCGACGTTCGCGACGTGCCGGAACGCCGGCGCCACCGAGAAGAAGAGCACGGCGACGGCGCTGGCGCCGATGAGTGCTCCCACCTCCGGGCGTCCGAGGAACCTCGCCGCGAGGGGACGGACTGCGACGCGGTCGTCGGTGGGTGTGGCCGTGACAGTCGTCATGTCAGATCACTTTCCCGATCAACGAGTGCCGTTGGCGGCGAACTTCGCCACGGCCTCAACGTTGGTCTTGTCGATGAACGCCGGCCCGGTCGCCACGTTCTGGCCACCCCCGAGAGTGTCACCGTTGATCCGGTACCACCAGATCGCGTCGACCGCGAGGTAGCCCTGCATGTACGGCTGCTGGTCGACCGCCCACTGGATGGAACCGCCCTGGATGGCCGCGACGAGTTCCTTGTTCGTGTCGAAGGTTCCGATCTTCGCCGAGCTGTTGGCGCCCTTGACGGACTTGACCGCGTCCAGGGCGATCGGTGCGCCGAGGGCCACGACGAAGTCGATGCTCGAGTCCTGCGTCAGCTTCGCCTGGATGGTCGTGGTCACGGCCGAGTCGTCCGTGCCGTTGACATAGATCATGGTGGACTTGGCGCCGACCGCGCCCTCCTTGACGCCGTCGCAGCGGTCGACCAGCTGCTGCTGCCCCTGGGTCTGGTTCACGCAAAGGATGTTCTTGGCGCCGTCGGACACCGCCTTCTTGCCCACCGCGATGCCGGCATCCTTCTCGCCCTGCCCGAAGAAGCCCAGCGCGCCGAGGCCGAGCGCGTCCGGCCCACCGGCGTTGAACATCGTCACCGGGATCCCGGCCGCGATCGCCTTCTTGATGGTGTCGCCGAGCGCCGGCGTGTTCGGGTCAGTCAGCGCGATGCCGTCGACCTTTTTGTCGATCGCCGCCTGGATGAGCTGCGCCTGCTTGGTCGCATCCGGGTCATTGGAGTACTGGAGGTCGACGTTGTCCTTGGCCGCGGCGGCGGCGGCGCCCTTGCGGATGATGTCCCAGAACGTGTCGCCCGCCGCCGCGTGGGTGATCATGGCGATGGTCATCTTCGGGGTGCTCGCCGCGACGGTGCCGCCGCCCGACGTCGTCGTGTCTTTCTTGCCTCCGGACGACGAGCAGGACGTCAGGGCCAGCGTCGTCAAGGAGACCGCGAGGACCGCGCTGACCGCACGATTGAAGCGAATCATGATCGGCTGCCTTTCGGAAATCACCACGTCCCCGCGGTGACTGGACGGATCGGTATGTGTTGGGTGTGATGGACGGCGAGGCCGTGGTGCGAGAACGCGGCCGCTTGGGGCGGCCACAACGATGCGGTCGATCGCGGGCTGGACGGTCGCCCGGACCGGTGCTGGACGATAGGTTTCGACGTGTTGAGGAACGTCGGGCAGGTCGGACTGGCCGGGTGGCTTATCCTGCCCCTGCTCGCCCCCGTAAGGAGTGACGCGTGACACACTCTAAGAGGCCGTTGAGCCCCCGGACTCGGCGAAGTGCCTCAAGAACGCCTCAGGACCCGGGACGTCGGCCTAGACGCGTGGAGGAAGACCGGTGGGCGCTCGTCGCGAGCACAGGGTGGTCGACATAGCGGCTCAGGCCGGTTTGAGCCGTGCCACCGTGGATCGCGTGCTGCACGGCCGCGAAGGCGTCCGACCCGAGACGGTCGCGCAGGTGAACCGGGCCATCGACGAGCTCGAGCGGCAGTGGGAGCAGGTGCACCTGTCGGGGCGCACGCTCATCGTAGACTTGGTGATGCAGACGCCGGAGCGTTTCGCCGTCGCCTGCCGGGACGCGCTCGAGGCCGAGTTGCGGTCGTTGCGACCGGCGGTGCTGCGGGCCCGGCTTCATCTGAGCGAGCACAGCGACGCGGCGGCCGCCGCGACGTTGCTCGACGCGGTCGGCCGCCGTGGGTCGCACGGGGTCATCCTCAAGGCGCCCGACCATCCTCTGGTGGTCGACGCGGTGCAGCGGCTGACCGACCGCGGCATCCCGACCGTGACCTTCACGACCGACGTTCCGGCCAGCCGGCGGGCGGCCTACGTGGGCATGGACAACGTGGCCGCCGGCGCGACGGCCGCGTATCTCATCACGCAGTTCGCCGGGCGCACCGGGGCCGTGCTGGTGACCGTCAGCCACTCGTCGTTCCACGGCGAGGAAGAGCGCGACACCGGCTTCCGGCGCACGCTGTGCGAGCTCGCCCCCCGGCGGGCGGTGCACGAGGTGAAGGACACCGACGGCCTCGACCCGACGATCCTCGTGGCGGTCCGCGACGCACTGGCGCAACACCCGTCGATCAACGCGGTCTACTCCGCCGGCGGTGGCAACGTCGCCATCCTCAAGGCGTTCGAGGAGGTCGCGGTAAAGCCGAAGGTCTTCATCGCGCACGACCTCGACAGCGACAACCGGGCGCTGCTGCGTACGCGGAAGATCTCCGCGGTTCTGCACCACGACCTGAGGGCGGACATGCGTCGTGCCTGCCGCCTGCTGCTGCAGGCGCGCGGGGTCCTGCCGGGCAAGCCGGTGAGCATCCCGTCGCAGGTGCAGGTCGTCACCCCGTACAACGAGCCGGCGACGATCTACGGCGGCGCCGAGCTCTGACGCTCACCCGCCGAGGAGCCTCCGCAGGTACTCGGCGCTGGTCCTGACGTCCGCGACCGGGCCCTCGCCGGCCGGCGGTCCGGTGAGGATGGTGTCCTGTTCGAGGGTGTACCAGCCGTCGTAACCGTTGCCGCGCAGGTTCCCGACGATGGCGGCGACGTCGACGTCCCCTGTGCCCAGCGGCCGGTACATGCCCTCGCGGACGGCCTCGGTGTAGGCGAGGCGGCCCGAGCGGACCTTGCGGGCGTACGTCAGGTCGACGTCCTTGAAATGGACGTGCGCGATCCGGCCGGGCACGTCGCCGGACAGGGCCGCCGGGTCGGTGCCGCCGATGAGCAGGTGGCCGGTGTCCAGGCAGAGGGAGACGGCCGACCCGTCGAGGACGCGCCGCACGTCCGGCTCGGTCTCGACCATGGTGCCGACGTGTGGGTGGAGCACGGCGCGGATGCCGTGCTCGGCGACCCGGGCGGCGACCCGGTCCAGGTTGCTCAGCAACCGGCGCCAGCCCTCCTCGTCCAGGTCGGGCCTGGAGTCGTAGCCCGTCTGGCCGGAGTCGGCGGACAGGACCATGACGCCGGCCCCGGCGGCTTGGAAGCCGGGCAGGAGCCGGTCGAGCTCGATCATGGGGTCGAGGTCGGCACGATGAAGGACGAACGGGGTGAAGCCGCCGACGGCGTGCAGGTTGTGCGCCGCGAGGGTCTTGGCGAGTTCATCGGGGTCGGCCGGCAGGAAGCCGTCCGGACCGAGCTCGGTCGCCGACAGCCCGATCTCGCTCATCTGGCTGAGGACCTGGTCGGTGGGCAGCTGGTACCCCCAGCCGGGGACCTCGCAGACACCCCAACTGATGGGTGCGCCGGCTATGCGGTGGGCGTTGTCGGTCACTGTTCCTCCTGCGCGGGCGCGGGTTTGTCGGTCGATTGGTGTCGCCTTTCTGGTCAGACGGTGATCCAGCGCTGCTCGGCGCTCGATCGAAGCGTCGCGTCGACGAGCCGGGCGGCGAGCACCATGTCGGCGATGGTCGCGCCGCTGGGCGTGCCGGTGACGATCGACGAGAGCAGGCGCTGAGCCTCGATCACCTTCAGGTCGTCGAAGCTGAGCGGGATCGCGGTGTCCGGCTGGAACGCGCCGGCCTCGCCGTCGCGCGGTCCGACCCGGTGGATGGTCCACGACGCGCCCTGCGGGTCCTGGTCGAGGCACACCCGCAGCTCGCCCATCCGCCGGAAGTCCCAGGCGAGAGAGCCGGTGCTGCCGTGCACCTCGAACCCGTACGAGTTCTGCTCGCCGACGGAGGCCCGGCTGGCCTCCAGGAAGCCCTTGGCCCCGGACGCGAACCGCAGCATGGTCAGGACGTGGTCCTCGTTCTCGACCGGCAGCAGCGGGCCGTCCGCGCCGCGCGAGAAGTGCGAGGAGGCGCCGACCGCCCGGGGGCGCCCGGTGATGAACGTCGATGCCTCGGCGAGCAGGGCGGTGATCGGGCCGACAACGTACTGCGCGAGATCGAGCCCGTGCGAGGCGAGGTCGCCGATGACGCCACTGCCGGCCAGCTCCTTCACGAAACGCCAGGTCAGGGCACCGTCGGGGTGGGCGCAATAGTCGCCGAGCATCTGGACGCGGACGTGGCGGACCTCGCCGATGCGGCCGGACTCGATCAGGTCGCGGGCGACTTCCACGGCGGGGACGTTGCGGTAGTTGAAGCCGACGGCGGAAGCGACGCCGGCGGCCGCGATCGCGTCGGCGATCTCCTGCGTCTCGGCGAGGTTGCGACCGGCGGGCTTCTCGATCCAGAGGTGCTTGCCCGCCTTGGCGGCGGCAACGGCCACGTCGCGGTGGATGAAGTTCGGACCGGCGACACACACCAGGTCGATGTCGTCGCGGCTGACGAGTTCGGTCCAGTCCGCGGCGGTCCAGGGGACGCCGAAGACCTTGCGGGCGTAGTCGAGGCGGCCGTCGTCGGCGGGGTCCGCGACCGCGACCACGCGTGGGGTCGCGCCCAGCTCGGGGTAGTGCTGCAGGACGCGGGTCAGGGCCTTGGCATGGACCTGGCCCATCCAGCCGAAGCCGACGATGCCGACATTGATGTTTTGTGACATAGGGCCCCGCGCACCTTTCCGAAAGAAGTTCAGCGGACGTCGTCCAGGCGCACCGGCCGGTGCTCGCGCCAGGAGCGGGTGGCGGCCGCGGCGATGAGGGACGCCTCCACACCGTCGCCGAGGGTGCAGGGCGAGGGCAGGGCGCCGGCCACGACCTGGGTGAAGGCGGCCAACTCGGCGCGGAAGGCGCCCGCGAAGCGATCCATGAAGAAGCTCCACGGTATGCCCGCCGGGAAGGTCACCGACGGATCGGCGGACCGCAGCGGCAGGCGGTCGTCCATGCCCGCGGCCACGGAATCCTTGCTGCCCAGCACCTCGAGGCGGACGTCGTGGCCGCGGCCGTTGGAGCGGCTGTTGGAGACGACGGCGAGCGTCCCGCCGGTCATGGTCAGGATGGAGGTGACCGACTCGGCGTCGCCGGCGGCCTCGATGTAGTCGACGCCCTGGTTGGTGCCGGCCGCGTACACCTCGACGACCTCCTGGCCGGTGACGTACCGGACGGCGTCGAAATCGTGGATCGCGCAGTCGTTGAAGATGCCACCCGACCCACGGATGTACGCCTCCGGCGGAGGCCCCGGGTCCAGCGTCGTCGAACGCACGGTGTGCACGTACCCCAGGACGCCCGCGGCCAGGTCTGCCCTGGCCGCCATGTAGCCGGCGTCGAACCGGCGCGGGAAGCCGACCTGGATCGGGGTGTCGTTGCCGGCCAGCTCGTCCCGCAGCGCGACAGCCTCCTGCGCGACCACGGAGACGGGCTTCTCGCAGAAGGTGGGGACACCGGCCAACACGCAGGTACGCAGCAGGTCGGGGTGCGTGGCGGTCGACGAGGCGATGACGACGCCGTCGACGCCCGCGGCCAGCACGTCGGCGGGCCCCGGAACGACCCGTACGCCGAACCGCTCCCCGACCGCCCGCGCGAGGTCCGGGAGGGCGTCGGTGATGATGAGCTCGTCGACGGCCGGCAGGTCGGTGAGCGTCTGCGCGTGGAACGCGCCGATGCGCCCCACGCCGATGAGTCCGATGCGCATCGCGTCAGTTCTCCTGAATTTGGTGACGACTACTCGTGGGCGCCCGGGACGGTCTGGTCCCAGTCGATGACGGACCCGGTGACGACGCCGCTGCGGGCGGAGAGCAGGGCGTCGCTGAGCTGAGGCATGACTGGCTCCCCACGGAGTTACTGCTGGCGCACCCGCACACGCTCGGCCGGTGCGCGAGACAGGGCATGTGACCCCTGACACAGAAACCGTAGGCGTCGTCCGCCCGCGTACGGCGGTCGAAACGACTCAAGAACGCCTCAGCCGAAAGCCGTGACCCGCGCACGAGGCGGCGGATGCAACCTGCGGCCGGCGCCCTTCGTCAGGGGTGTGACAGCGAAGAGCGCCTATTCAGGAGGCATTGTTGCGAAGGCAGATTGTCACTCTGTGCGCGGTAGCCGCGGCGCTCGCGGCCTCGGCCGCGCCGGCGTCGGCGGGTCCGGGCGCCACGTGGACTTCCATCCGGGCGGCGCCCTCGGCGTCGGCCGCGGTCCTGCTGCCGACCGGCGATCAGGTGATCGTGCGGCGGCCGGCCGACGGGTCCGCGGTCGACTCGGTGCGGCCGGCCGCCGCCTCCGGGATAGGGCGCGCGATCATCGGGCTGACCCTGGGCGGTCACCGGTACGAGATACCGGCCGTCGCGGCGCCGTACCTGAACAACGGCCTCGACCTCAGCCTGTTCGACGTCACCAGCCTGGCGGCCGTGGAAACCGGCGCGACGATTCCGATCCAGGTCGGCTATGCCGGCGCGGAGCCCGCCATCCCGGGGCTGACCGTCACCGGCCGGACCGCGAACTCTGTGTCCGGCTACCTGACGGCGGCGGGAGCCGAGCGGTTCGGCGCGGCCCTCACGCGGGAATATCTGGCCGCCAGGGCCGGTAACCCCGCCGGGTCGGGACCGTTCGGCCAGCACACGACCGTCGGGCTGGCCGGCGCCACCGAGAGTCTCGGGACGGCCCAGCCGCAGTTCGCCATGCACACCGTCACGATCGCGGGCACCGACAACGACGCGCTCGTGTTTCTCATCAACGTCGACGACGCCAACCGGCTCCGTGCCATTACCGGGCTCTACCAGGGCGTAGCCAAGTTCAGCGCGCCGGCGGGCCACTACCTCGCCGTCGTCCTGTACGCGGACACCGATGCGGCCGGCGAGATCACCGCGATACGCGCGGTGGTCCACCCCGAGCTGGCGATATCCGGCAACCAGACGGTCCGGATGGAGGAGAAGCAGGCCACCAGCAGGCTCACCGTCGCCACGCCGCGTCCGAGCACGTCCCAGGGCGGCGTCTTCCATCTGCTGCGAACCGACGCCCTGGGCGCTCCGACCGGCATCGCCCTGCCCATCGTCGGCGGGGCGCCCTTCTGGATCTCGCCGACCTCCGCGCCGGTCCACGTCGGCGCGATGCACAGCTACCCGGCGCTGTGGCTGTCCTCGCCGGCGCAACCCACGAGTTCGAGCGCCCCCTACAGCTACGAGCTTCAATTCGAGACGGACGGGGTCATCCCGCGCCAACACTACGTGGCCAAGGCCGCGGATCTGGCGACCATCGACTCGTCCTTCTACTCCGAGGTCAAGACCTCCACCCTGCTGGACGTGTTCAGCGCCTACCCGTTCGAGTCGGCGCTGGGCGGAACCTTTTTCAGCGTGCCGATCGATCTGCCGGCGCGCCGGATCATCTACGTCGTCGGCGACGCCGGCCTCTGGTGGCAGTTCCAGATGGTCAAATACACGGTCCAAGCCGACGGCCTCATCAACTACTACGGGGGCCAACTGGGCGGGCCCGTCGTCTACCACCGCGGCGAGTCGGTGCACGAGAGCTGGAACCAGTTCCCGCTGCATCCCGCCTCCCAAGCCGCGCTGGGCACCCCGGCGGACACGGCCCTCGGCGGCGTGTTGGCGGGCGCGCGACGTACCGGCGACACCGTGCGGTTCACGATGCGGCCGTTCAGCGACAACCAGCGCGGCCACCTGGGTGACGGGTTCTACGGGGAAGCCACGGACACCATCACCGGCGGCTGGGAACTCGACGAGAACGGCGCCAAGGTCGCCGGCGGTCCAGTCCAGGCCGGGGCGTTCGACCTCGACGAGCAGGCCAAGGCGTCGCCCGGACGTTCCACCCTGCGCCTGACTCTCGACGCGGCCCGCACCGGCCCGATGTACACGCTGTCCACGGCGTCCCACACCGAATGGACGTGGCGCTCCGCCCACCGCCGCGACACGGTCGTGCCGGCGCCGTGGATCTGCGGCTACACCGACACCGGGGTCGACAAGAACTGCGCGATCGAGCCGCTGATGACCTTGTCCTACGCGGTGGACACCATCGACCTCACCGGTCTCGCCCCCGGCGGACGGCAGGGAATCGGCATCACCGTCGGTCACCTGTCGGGCGCGCCCTCGGCGAAGATCGTCGGCGCCGGCCTGCAGTACTCGACGGATGACGGCGCCACCTGGCACAACGCCACCACCTGGGGCGACGGCAACGGCGCGTACCACTCCAGCTTCAGCGTCGCCGGCGCCTCCACGCCGTACGTGTCGCTGCGGGTGACCGCGCGGGACGCCGCCGGAGGCGCGATCACCGAAACCGTTACCAGGGCCTACCGGTGGAGCTGACCCGGTGAATCTCAGGAGACTTCCCATGCGTACGCGCACGCTCACCGCAACGTTCCTGTCCTGCCTGCTGATCGGTCTCGCGGCCGGGCCGGCGGCGGCGTCCACCACAACCGGCGGCAATGCCACGGACGCGCTCCGCCCGCTCTGCGGTGCGGTGCCCGCCGGTCACGCCCGGTGCCTCACCTGGTACCACCCGCGGGCGACAAGGGCGACCGCCGCCGCCACCGCGAGTTGGGGCGCCAAGGACCTCCGGGCCGCGTACCGCGTGCCGGCCGCCCGAAAGACCGACGCCCTGGTGGCCGTCTCGATCGCCTACGACGCGCCGGATCTCGAAAGCGATCTCAACGCCTACCGCAAACGGTACGGCCTCGGCGCCTGCACCGTGGCCGGCGGTTGCCTCACGAAGGTCAACCAGAGGGGCAACCCCTCGCCGCTGCCCTCGACCGACGCCGGCTGGGCGGTGGAGGAGACCCTGGACGTTTCGATGATCTCGGCGGCCTGCCCGCAGTGCCGGATTCTCGTCGTGGAGGGCGACTCGAACAGCACGGCCGACCTGGCCGCGACCGAGGACACCGCGGTCGCGGCCGGCGCGCAGGTCGTCTCCAACAGCTACGGCGCCGACGAGAACGAGGCACACGTGCTCGCCTCGCACTACAACCACCCGGGCCACGTCGTCGTGGCCTCCAGCGGAGACTACGGGTTCGGCCCGACGAGCTTCCCGGCGTCGCTGCGATCGGTCACCGCCGTCGGCGGCACCGTGCTTGCGAAGGCCGCGAACGCCCGCGGGTGGAAGGAGTCCGCTTGGCCCCACGGCGGCAGCGGCTGCTCGGCGTGGGAGCCGAAACCGTCCTGGCAACACGACTCCCACTGCGCGATGCGCACCACGGCGGACGTGTCGGCCGCGGCCGAGGGGATCGCCCTCTACGTGGCCGGCGAGGGCGGTTGGGGCACGGTCGGTGGCACAAGCGCATCCGCACCCTTCATCGCCGGCCTGTACGGCCTGGCCGGAAATGCCGCCACCGTCAAGCCGGGAGACGAGTACCGGCACACCGGTGCGCTGTTCGACGTGAAAGCCGGCACCAACGATCCCTCCAACGAGCAGGGCGGCGCCTGCGGCCACGACTACCTCTGCCAGGCGAAGACGGGATACGACGCCCCGACCGGCCTCGGCTCCCCCGATGGCATCGGCGCGTTCTGACCGATCACGCAGGCGGCCGTACGGTTCGGTGACCGTCGTCGTATTTCCGGTGGACTTGTGTCGCCATGCCGACGTGTTCGCAGGTCGGGGAACTGGTGCAGCGAATGCCCGCGACCGCCGACGTCCTGAAGACGGTCGCGTAGCGGACCAGTCACGGGATCGCCAAGGCGATGGGGGCGCTGGCCCATCGTCCACGATCGCTATAGTCCTGGCGTTGGGTCAACGCGTCATGACGGACAGTGCAAGGCGGTAGGGCATGGACTGGGAGATCGTGGCGCAGGACGCCGCCAAGTCCGTCTTGGCCCAGGCCGGAGGTGTCGTGGTCGCCGGCGCCGAGGGCGTGGTTCGTGTGGTGCTGCGGCGGTTGGGCGTCCTGCCCAGCGACCCGAAGGCGTTGCTGGAGGCGATCGTGCGGGCGGGCGAGCGTGATCCGCAGTTTGCGGCGGAGGTCGCCGAGCAGTTGGCTGTGGTGGCCGGGCAGGTGCCGCCGCAAACGGTTCTGCCGCCGAGGATGTTCTTCGATCGGGTGTCGGCGCGGGCGCGGCTGGCCCGGCCCGGGACCTATCTGATCGCCGGCGCGTACGGCGTGGGTAAGACGGCTCTGGCGTTGCAGGTCTGCCAGGACGTCGCCACGGAATTCCCTGGTGGCGTGGCATATGTGGATCTGGACGGCTTCCGCGCGGGAGAGGCGCTGCAGGTCACCGAGGTTCAGCAGGCGGTCCTCCGGCAGCTCGGCGCTTGGGACGGTGATGCGGTGCCGGCGGAACTGGCCGGGCAATATTTGCTGGCGTTGGCGCGCCGGCGGTTCGTGTTGGTGCTGGAGAACACGGTGGGCGTTGCCGAGCTGAAGGAACTGGTCCAGCCGTGGCCGGCGAGCCTGGTGCTGGTCACGACCCGTCGACTGACCGATGATCTCTGGGCGTGGGCGCCGTCCGGTCCGGTGATTCTGCATGGGCTTGACGAGGCCGGGGCGCGAGACATGCTCGAGTACAGCTGCCCGGCCGCCACATCGGCGGAACCGGAAGCCACGGCCGAGCTGTTGGACCTGTGTGATCGGATGCCGTACGCGATCCAGCAGGCGGCTGCGCTGCTGGGCCGGCGGCGAGGCGCCGCGGGCGCGGTCGCCGCTGTCCGCGATGAGCTGGCCAGCAGCGACAACCCTGGCGAGGTGGTCTCACGTTGTCTGTCCCTGTCGCTGAAGACCGTGTCGCCCAGCGCGGTGGACGATCTGGTCGGGCTGGCCGGACTACCCGTGGTTGATCTCAGCCACGAGGCGACCGAGGCCGCGCTGGGCCGTCACCCCAAAGACCTGGTCGACGCGGCGCTCGTGATCGCCGATCACGGCCGGATCCGATTGCCCAGGTTGGTCCGCGATCATGCGTTACGCCTGCCGAACGCGGGGACCGCCGACGGGGATCTGGTCTTCCGGCGGCTGCTGGTCTTCCACCGCGATCGTGCGGTCGCCGCCGACCTGGCCGGCGGCGACCGGTTGCGCTGCTATCCAGTGCCGCAGGGCTTGACGTGGCCGCGGTCGTGGCCGGCTCCGCTGGACTGGTTGGAAGCCGAAGCGTGGGCGATCGCCGCAGTGGTCCCACGTGCTTTCCACACCGGACAGCATGTCGAAGTCATCCAGTTGTGCGGCGCGCTCGAGCCGCTGCTGACCAGCCGCGGGCACCATGGGCTCATCGCTGGTGTCAACGAGTGGGGACTGCTCGCCGCGCACGCCGCAGGCGACCCGCTCGCGTTGAGCCGCATCCACGGCATGCAGGGACGCATCATGACCCTGTTGAATCTGCTGGAGCGTGCCGCCGCGGCGCTGGCGGAGGCCGAGCGCGTGCTGGCGAGCGTCGCGGGTGTGGACACGGCCGATCGCCATCTGGCTCGTGCATGGTCCTCGCTGCTGGAGTTCCGCGGCAGTCTCGCCGCGGCCGCCGGTGACCTTGCTGCGGCGGCAGAGCTGTTTCGCCGCTGCCTCGCCATCGACGAACGGCACGGGCTCCCCCGCGGCGCCGGGCTGCATCACCGGATGCTGGCGGACGTGCTGGTGCAGTTGGGCGAGCCCTCATCGGCACTGGATCATCTGGCTCGCGCGGCGGCGTTGACCGCCGACGACCGCAACGCCTCGCGTATCCGTACGGTGGCCGCCCGGGCGTACCTCGCCCTCGACGACGTCGCGTCGGCGCATGCCGAGGTGAGCCAGGCGCGACGACTTGCCGAGGCTGCCGGGGCCCGCAGGTACGAGGTGGAGTTCGCCGACCTGGAGGCCGAGATCGCCTTGCGCCGCGGCGATACCGAGACGGCCCGCCGGCGGTGGGGATGGATCGCTCAGGGCTACTGGAACGCCGGCGACCGCCGGTTCGACGATTACCTGGCCAAGCTCAGCCGGCTTCCGCAGCCACCGAGATAGTACGTCCGCCGATATGCAGCGCGTCCTGCGGCGGGATCCGGCCGGCGACCGCGAGTCTCGCGTACGCCAAGGATGCGAGGATCGTCGGGTCGAGCGGGGCGTCGGCGGTGAGCACAGTCAGCTGCCCGTCGCGGGTCGACACCGCACACGAGGTCGGGCTCACCTCGGCCGCCAGGATCGTCGCCTGCGGCCACCGGTCGAACTCCCGCCGCGCGTCCTCGGACCACCGCCGCAGTGACCCGGCCGCCCGGTAGTCCGCGACGACCACGCTGGCCGAGCTGATCTGCGCGAAATCTGCCGTCCGGATGTCCGCGACCAGATGCCGGTGCGCCAGGCCGGAGTGCGGATCTCCGAACCCCAAATCGGGAAACCGAACCACCCGTACGCCGTCGGGGTCCACGTCGACACCGACGACCCACGTCGGGACCGGGCCGAGGTCGACGTGCGGGGACGTGACGGGGCCGAACGCCGCCGAGGCAGCCGGCTCGGCCAGTTTCAGCAGCCGGTACATCAGCGAGCGCAGCCGTTGCGCGCCATCGACGGTCGGATCCATCAGAAGACCGGCCACCCGGTCACGCAACGTTCGATCCCGGCGGCCGATCACCGCGTCGATTTGCGCCCGAGGGTCGCTGTCCGGTTCCCATCGCGGGGCGCCGGCCACCAGTTCGTCAGCCGCAGTGCCCGGCACCGTCGCCGCGCTGCCGCACCCCGCCAGGATCACCGGCTTGTCCAACACGGTGGCGTAAACCGCGAGCGAACCGTGATCGGAGATCACGACCGACGCGGCCAACAACGCCGCCTGCCACCCGTCGTGCGGCGCGATGACTATCACCCGGTACGCCGCGGCGCCGGCCAGCCACGCTCGCACCTGCCACGGGCCGTGCGCCGCCCAGATCCCCGGGTGAAGGACGACAACAACCTGGTACTCGTCGGCCGGTAGCGCCGCGACCAGACGCCCCGGCAAGTCCGGTAACTGGCCGAGGACCGAGTCCGGCCCGAACGTCGACGCCACCACCACGACATGGCGGTCCCGCGCGCCGAACGCCGCGCGCAGATGATCTGTCCGAAACTGCGAGGCGCGCATCCGCGCCAGCGCCGGATCACCCACCACCACGCCGTACGGCGCTGCAGGCGGACATATCTCCTGTAGTCGCTGCAAATGGGACTGATGCGACAAGGCGATCGCCGCAGGTACCACCCGGCCCGCAATCACCAGCCGTCGAGGATTCAACCCGGAGACCATCGAGGTCGCCGGGTAGAACTTCTGCTGGCCTGCACCGTGCGGGACGAGCAGGACCGGGGCGTCAAGATCAGTGAGTTGATCGTTCTCGCTCGCCGCAACAGCCAGATCAAAACGCAGACCGGTCGCCACGTCCCACGGGATGTACCGGGCGCCGAGATCGCGCAGCGCTTCCTCCACCCCGGCGCCAAGAGCCGACCGACGCCGAACATCCTGGGTGAAGACCGTTTGGATACGCAGATCACCTGCCGTCAGTGACAGCACATCGCGAAGCCGGTTCAGCGTCGTCATCGTTCGGACGACAGCCAGTAGCCGATGGCTGGCCCCGACGGTTAGCCATTCGCCGGCTCCCGGCTCCCGGCTCCCGGCCCCCGGCCCCCGGGGCAACGACGCGAGGGGCGGCCTGGTCACGGGAGGGGTGATCGTTGTCCGCCGACGGCACATCGCGACGCTACCGGTGCGATCCCCCAGGCAGCCAGTGGCATTGTTGTCAGCGGCGCGAGCAACGGTCCCGGCTTTGAGGACGTGGCGGGTTACCCGCGGTTGGTTGACGGTGAGTGTGAGCGCGGTCACCGGGTGGTCTCGGCGATCCAGGCAGTCATCTTCGCGGCGAACTCGGGCTCGGCGAACCTGGCCGCGTTGGCCATGACCCGATCCCTTCGCAGCGTGTCGATGCTCCGTACCGCCGGGACGTAGTCGCGAGCGTCGAGCGAGTCGACCAGGAAGCCGGTCTCTTCGTCGACGACCGTCTCCAACAGCCCGCCGCGGCGCAGGCCGATGACGGGAGTGCCGCAGGCCTGCGCCTCGACCGGGATGATGCCGAAGTCCTCGTGCGTCGGGAACAGCAACGCACGAGCCCCCCAGTACAGCCGGCGGACCCGCTCCCGGGTCGGCCTGACCTCGAACCGGACGGGCACCCCGGCCCGCTCGGCGGCCCGCCGGAGGGTGGGCTCCTCCGGCCCGGACCCGGCGATCACCAACGGCAGCCCGGCGGCCTCGGCGATCGCGACAATAAGATCGAAGTTCTTGTACGGGATCCACCGGCCGAGGCCCAGCAGATAGTCGCGAGACTGTTCCCGGTCGGCGGCCGGAGCGTTCCCGAAGAAGGCGACGTCGACCGGCGGGTTCACGACGACCGCGTCCCGCCGCCAGAAGCGGGCGATGCGGTCGCGCACTTCCCGCGAGTTCGCGGCGTAGCTGTGCACGTGACGGCTCAACCGGACGTCGGCGGCGCCCAGGAGCCGCCTCGGCATGGCCAGAATCGGGCTCGATCCGCGACCGTCGAAGTCGGGGCTCCAGACATACCTCGCGGGCGAGTGGACGTAGCTCAGGTAGCGGGTCTCGTCCGGAGAACCCAACCGTACGGTGTGCGCGAACGCGTGGCTGGAGGAGATGACCACGTCGAACCGCTCCCGGCTGAGCGTGCGCCAGGCCATCGGCATCAGCGGCAGCGCCATCGCCTTGGAACGCCGCAGGGGCGTCCCGGCCAGCCACGACTCGCGCAGGTTGGGCTCGTCGGCATCGTGGTCTTTCCACAGGACGAACCGCTCCGCGTGTGGCACCAGCTCGCTGATGCGGCGGAAGACGTTCTCCGAACCTCCGGTGGCGCCGAACCACTCGTGGACGAGTGCGACGGATCGCCCGGACAGGACGGCGGCCTCGGGCGGACCTGCCAGCGCGGACTCGTGACCAGTCACCCGTTGCTCCTCACGGCCGCGATCGCGGTGTCCTCGGTTGCGGTCGTCCCGGTATCCGTTTCCCGCTTCAATTTCCGCAGCAGGTCGCAGAGGTAGGTCCGGCGTAGCGCCGGCACGGCGATGAGATAGCCGATCCACACCAGCAGCGTCGCCGAACACGACGCGGCCAGGTGAACGACGCCGGAGCCGCGCAGCACGAAGCCGGCGGCGGCGGCTGTCGCGGCCCCGGGCAGGAGCGCCGCCAGCAGCCCCAGGCTGAAGCGCAACACACCCAACTGCCGGGCGGCGGTCACGAACATCAGCACGCCGCCGACCGAGGACGCGGCGCCCAGCGTGAACGCGCCCCAGTAGCGGTACAGCAGCAAGTTGACGGCGGTCGCGGCGGAGAACGACACCGCCATGACGACCGCCACCCTGACGTTGGCGCCCCGCGCGTTCATCACCTTGACCAGCGTGTAGCCGACGACCTGCGCCCAGATGCCGAGCGCGAAGCCGAGGAGCATGACCGCCGAGGTGGTGACCGCCCGATCGTCGAACTCACCGCGGGCGTAGAAGAACCGGACGATGCCGGTGCTGTTCAGGCAGAGCATCAACGACAGCGGGACAGTGACCAGGAAGACGAGTGGCATGAGCCGCCGCAGCCCGCCCTCCACGTCTTTCTCGTCCATCTTCGCGAACGAGGTCAGGCCGGCCAGGCCCAGCGGCGCGGCGAGCAGCGCCATGCAGGAGTCGACCACGAAGCGGGCGTACTCCGTCGCCGCCACGACCTCCACGCCGAGCAGCGAGCCGACAGCGCGCTCCACGGCGATCGAGCCTTGCAGGATCACGGGGATCAGCAACAGCGGCCGGAGCCGCAGCCAGAACATGGACAGCGCCGACCGGTAGTCCGCCCGGTCCGCGAAGGGGCCGGCCGGAGCATCGTCGGTGACCAGGAAGCCGCGCCGCCGCACCCAGAACGCTCCGAGCCCGCACAGCAGCACGTACGGAGCGGTAAATCCCCAGGCCAGGAGGGAGACCCGACCGGTCTGGTAGGCCACCAGCGTGGCGCCGATGAGGCCGACGCTTTGGAACGAGGCGCGCAGGTTGATCAGGCGTACGTCGTCGTGTGCCAGCCCGACGAGGGTGTAGAGGTTGAACTGGATGTAGAACGGCACGCCCAGTGCCGAGATGCCGAGCATCGACGCGGCGATGGCGGCGGTTCCGGAATCGAGCCCCGGACCGAGCAGGTCCACCCAGCCGTACCTGCCGAACAGCAGCGCCAGGACCAGCACCGCGGAGAAGGCGAACAGCAGCGACCGTACGCCCCGGTAGAGAGTCACCGCCATGCCTGGGCGTTCCTGACGGTACTGGACGTACAACGGCAGGAAGCCGGCCGTCAAGGCGTCGGCCGTGAAGAAGTTGATCGGTATCAGCGTGGCGGTCTGTGCGATCCGGTTGGCAGCGACCACCCGCCCGGCGCCGAAAAGTGCCGCGAGCAGCACCTCCCGGGCGACGCCGAGGACCTTCCCCGTGATGCCGCCGAGAACCAGCCGGAAGAAGATCCTGTTCATCGCGCCGCGGTCATGATCGAGCCGCCGCTGCGAGGTCGTCGAAGGTGGCCAGATAGCTGTCGGCGCAGTGCTCGAGGGTGAACTCGGCCGGTAGCCGGCTGGCCCGTGGGCGACCGTCAAGCGTCACCGCGTCCAGCACGTCGGCGACGCGGCCGGGGTCGGCTGGATCGACAGGGTGCATGACGCGCTCCAGTGCCGGCGTGCCGAAGGCGCCGATCGGCACGACGCAGGGTAGGCCGCACGCGAGCGCCTCCAGCCCCGTCATCGGCAGCCCTTCGAGCCTGGCCGTCGTGAGCAGGGCGGCATCCGCCGCCGAGTGGAATCCACGGACGTCGTCGCGGCGAATCCGGCCGACGAACCGGACCATCTCCCCCAGCCGCAGCTCTCCGGCCACCCCGCGCAGCCTGGCCTCGTCGGGGCCGTCCCCGACGACGAGGAAGACGAACCGGTCCGCGTGGCCGCGATCGCGGAGGACGGCCGCCGCGCGCAGCGCCCGATCCACCCGCTTCTGCACGTGCAGCCGGCCCACACACCCGACCACCGTGACGTGCTCGGCGATCCCGAGCTCGCTCCGGATCCGCGCCCGGCTCGACGCGTCGAAGGCGTGGTCCGCGGCCCGAACGCCGTTGGGAATGAGGCGAACCCGCTCCGGTGGCACCGCGAAGGTCTGCGGTTTCGCCGTCAGCGACTCGGCCACCTTGTCGCCGACGGCGACGATCCGGTCGAAATCCTTGTACCGCGCGATGTCCCGAAGCAGGCCGAGGACGTTCTTCGGGGCCGTGGCGAGCGACCGCAGATCGTGCGCGCACAGCTTCGATCCGATCTCCATCGCCGAGGTGCCGTGCGCCTGCAGGACGAACGGCGTCCGCGGGTGCCGCGAACGGTCCTGGACGACCCGGTACGCTCCGGCGCTCACCGACAGCACGACGTCCGGCGCGGTGTCGAGCGACGACCAGTACGCCCGCGACCCCTGCCACCACGCGGCCGAGTAGTCGCCCGACCGGGTACCGGCCAGTGGGATGACGCGAACGCCGTCCTCGGTGAAGGGCGCCGCAGCCGCGGGTATGGCGGTGGTTACGACCTGCACCTCGGCGACGGACCCGGCCCACTGTGCGGCCAGGCTCCAGGCCATGGTCTCCATGCCGCCGGTGCGATGGTGCGGCGTGGACCGCGAAAAGATCAATATCGATTGGATCACAGGAGTCCCCCGTACAGCGTCTCCAGCTTGCCGGTCTGCCGGCGCAGGTTGAACCGCTCCAGAACCATCTCCCGGCCGGCCTTGCCGAGTTGTTCGCACAGCTGGGCGTCGCGCAACAGCATGATCAGGCGCTCGGCCAACGCCCGCGGATCCCGCTCCGGCACCAGGAATCCGGTCGCCCCGTCGACGACCGCTTCGGGAATCCCGCCGTGGTCGGTGCCGACCACCGGCTTGGCCGAGGCGGCCGCTTCGAGCAGCACCATGCCCAGCCCTTCCTGGTCGCCGCTGGCGGCGGTCACGCTGGGCAGGCAGAGCAACCTCGAGCGGCCCAACCAGTCGAGCGTCTCCGGGTGGGGAAGGGCGCCGAGAAACCGTACGGCTGACACGACGCCGAGTTCGACCGCCAGGTCGTCGAGAGTGGACCGCAGCGGGCCGTCCCCCACGATGACCAGTTCGGCGCCGGGCACCGCCTGACGCACGACGGCGAAGGCGCGCAGCAGGTCGGCCGTACCCTTCTTCTCCACCAGCCTCGCCACGTGCAGGATGTGCGGAGTCTCGACGAAGCCGGTCGGCCGGATCAGGTCGACGTCGACTCCGATGGGCAGGACGACGAGGCGGTCGGCCGGATAGCCCCAGTCGACGGCGCGCCGCCGGATGTGCTCGGAGACGCAGATGAACACGGCGCCTCGCTCGAACAGGGCGTTGCGCCCGGCGACGTAGTTGATCCAGGAAGGCTTCCGCGAGGTCATCAGCTGGGATCGGGTGACGGTCACGTCGAAGCCGTGAAGTGTCGTGACGAGCGGAACTCGTAAGGCCTCGGCGAGCCGGGTGGCGTAGACGCCCTCCACGCCGAAGTGGGCGTGCAGCAACACGACGCCGCGCCGGGCCAGCGCGCTCGGCAACGGACCGGGCCGACGTGCCAGCGTGTACGCCAGCAGCGCCGCCCGGCCGAAGTCGGCCACGCTAACCGAGTCGACTCCCGGTCTGGCCGGGACCCTGTCCCTCGCCACGAACAGCGGCCGAAAGCCACGCAGAGCCATCGCCTGACTGGAGATGAACGTCTCCGACATCTTGAACTGCTGATGCCGGACTATCCCGACGGTAGGCGGTGGCAAGGCCCTCAGCCTCCTGGTCGACGGGCTGGGTCAGGTGAACCAGCAGCAGGGCGAGCACCGGGATGAGGTGGATCTCGCCGAAGAAGTCAGTGTTCTCGCCCATCCCCTGGATGAAGATCCAAGCGATGGCCGCGCCGGCGAAGACGACGAACCGGCGGTCGATCGGAACCCGGCCGGCCAGTCCGCGGGCCACGAACCGGAAAGCCAGCACGAAGAACCCGAGAGTCAGGACCAGCCCCACGATTCCGGTCGTCGCCCAGGCCGCCAGCAACACATTGTGTGGGGGGAAGCTGCGGTAGATGCCGTGCGCGGCGGCGTATGCCGGGAAACCCGCGTCCCATCCGCCGTAGCCGAGTCCGATGAACGGGGATGCCAGGAACGATTTCGCGCCGAAGCCCCAGATCTCTGTTCGCCCGACGAAGGCCTCGACCATCGCGTTGCGCAACGTCGTGTTCGCGACGAGCACGACGAGGATCCCCGCCGAGGCCGCCGCCAGCGCTCCCACGATGAGGTAGCGCCGCCGAGCCGGCATCGTCGACCCGAACATCTGGTAGCCGCCGAGGGCCAGAAACGGCAGCGTGAAGGCCAGCACGGTCGCCGACTTCGAACCCGTGAACGGCACGGCCACCAGCGCCGCCACGCCGACAACGGTGACCCACCGGGTCCGGGTGACGGCCGAGACGGCGAGCGCGGCCAGCCCGTTGACGCCCAGGAACATCGCCGCGACGTTCGCGTTGACGAAGACCCCACCCGCTTTGGCGTGATCGAAGACGTTGTTGGGGCTGTTCGAGAACAGAGCCGCGATGGTGTTGTTCCCCGCGAAGACACCCCCGACCGACCGGAGAAAGCCCATCTCCACCCCCGGCAGGAACCGGAAGAGCAGGACCAGACAGATTTCCGCGACGACCCAGGGCCAGTACCACCGCTGGAGGTTGCGCAGCAGCGCGGGGTCGGCACGCAGCGCCGCCGACATCACCATGAGCGCGATCACGAACTGACCCAGCAGGAACACCGGTTGCAGCCCGGCTGACGGGTCGGGCGACCACGCCAGCGCGAGAAGCCGCACCGCGAGCAGCGCTCCCAGCACGCCGAACAACAGGCCGAGGTTCGCCACCGGCCGGATCGGGGTGCGCACGAACCGGATCAGGCCCGCCCCCAGGAACAGCACACTCACGATGGTGGTGAGGGCGACGTCCGAAGTGCCCTGGGGAAGCAGGTAGAGCTGCGGCATCGCGAGCGTGACCAGGACGGCGGCCTGTACGCGCGGGGACAGCAGGGCGACTCGGGCCGTCCGGCCCAACGACGGGCTAAACACGGGCGTTCTCGGCCGGCAGGCCCATGAGCTCCGTGACCAGGTTCCGCAGCAGGTCCCCCCGGTCCGACCAGCCGAACCGCTCCGCGGACTCGCCGCGAGCCTGGATTTCGGCGTCCGATGCCGGGGCGATCGTGGCGAGCACCCTGCCCACGAATTCTTCGGTCGAGCCGGCGACCTCGATGAACGGCGTCCCGGCGGCCGCCCGCACCACGTCGGGAATCGGCGTGCTGACCACGTTCAGACCGCCGGCCAGGTATTCGTAGCACTTGAGTGGGCTGACCCCGGTGGTGTAGCTGTTCCGCGCGTACGGAATCAAACCGACCGTGCACTCGCCGACCACCTCGGCGAGCCGGTCGAGGGTCAGCACACCCAGATGTCTCGCGCCGAGCTCCTCGAGCTCCGCCAGCTCGCGGTCGAACCCGCCGCCGCCGGCCGCGACCGGCCCGGCCAGCAGCAGCTCGCCGCGGCCGCGCAGCGCGCCGGCCAGCGTCCGCAGCAGCGGGAAGTCGAGCTTGTGCGGCGACAGGTTGCCGGCGAACACCGCCGCGGGCCTGCGCTGCGCCGAGGGACGCGCGGCCGAGGTGAACAGGCTCACGTCGGCGACGTTAGGCAGCGTGCGGATCTCCGGAAAGCCCACGTCGGCCAGGTGGTCCGCCACGGCGTCGCTGGTCGCGATGGCGACCCGGGCACCGGCCGCGAGGCTCGTCTCACCCGCG
>Ga0307508_10001791_pt1 | contig 23876 bp, 16 predicted proteins | sample 9_EM_MG_FD_203089 | JGI IMG/M metagenome (GOLD analysis project Ga0307508, IMG submission 203089) | Populus trichocarpa ectomycorrhiza microbial communities from riparian zone in the Pacific Northwest, United States - 9_EM | ecosystem: Host-associated > Plants > Roots > Unclassified | place... | reverse complement strand
ACGCTCTCTCGCCCAGGCGCCTGCGCTTGATTCCTTCCATCTCGTTCGCTCCACATCTGTTGTCGATGCAGGCATTCTGCGTACGGGCCTCGCGCGGGGGAAGGGCGCCGGTGGCTTACCGCTTACCGCTTGGCACCGGTCTTAGCGGCACCTTCACCGGTCAGGCGAAGTATCTGCGGGGGCCCTATGCGGTGGACGGAAACTCAGCCGACACGCGTCAAGCCGCGATGATGCAGGGCTATCTGTTCTCTCCCGATGGCGACGCTGAATTCACCCACACCCTTCAAGCGTCAATCCAGTCTTGCAACCCGCAGAAGCCGACCTACGCCGGCATCACCAACGGCCTAGTGGCCCAACTTGGAGCCTTGAGCTTTGAAACGGTATCCAACGCCGTTCCGGGCAGCACCTCGAATGGAGCATATTTCGACAGAGGTGCCGGGTTTCAAGGGACCATCCTCGGGTGCACAACGGGCATCACCCAACGTGTCTTGCCGGGGCTGGACCTTTTCAATTTCGACCTGAATTTCGACAGCTTGCAGATGTTCGATCTGAACACCCAATTGTTCAGTTCAGGCCCCGCAGGCCTGCCCGGCCCAGTCTTCGAAAACGGCGACTACGCCAACCCAGGCAATGCCACTTACAGCTGGTGCCTGGCACCGATGCGCGAAGGCCAGCCGGCGCCAAGCGTTTGCCCATAGCCGCGTATCAATTCAGAAAGAACATGTTGCTGACTCAAGCTCTCTGCTGCCGCATGCGAGCCGCACTGGCCGGCCTCTTCGGGGGTGTCTTGATCGCTGTCGCTGCCTGCGGCGGCGGCGACGCAGGCGATACGAATCCACCGCCCACCAGCGAGCCGCCCATCGCGGCCAACGCCCAGCGCGCCCACGTGGATGCCAGCGGCGGCGAGTTGAAGTATTTCGACAACGCCTTGATCGTGAGCGTGCCGGCCCATGCCGTGACCGAGTCGACCTATGTCGATGTCGAGCCGATTCCTGATCCTGGCGTCGACACCGATGCCTGGCGCACCATCGACGGCACGGCCTACCGCGTCACGTTTGGCAGCGGCACGCTGGCTGCACCGGCCACTGTCACCGTGGCCATTCCCGGCGACCGCATCGGCGCCACAGCCTCTGCCCGCATGCATGCTCAGCTGGTGCAACCCAGCGACACCTGCACGCTGATGTACAACGTGTCCGTCTGGGATCCGGTGAGCAAATCCTGGAAGGCATCCACCGTTGCCGCGGTGCCGATCTACATCGTCAATGGGGCTTCAACCGAGACAACCGGCAGCATCGATCTGAGTGCATCGTCGTTTTGGGTGTGCGACACCCGCCAAAACGGGATTCCCGCGGCCAATGTGGCGTTGCGCATCCTCCATCAGCCGCAGTCGCAGTCAGTCGCCACAGGCACAACAGTCGCGCTGACCGTCGACGTGGCCGGCACCGCCCCGGCGGCCTATCAATGGCGGCGAAACGGTACGAACATCGCGGGCGCCGTCACACGCCAGCTCACGCTCAGCAACGTGCAAGCCGCAGACACCGGCAACTACCAGGTCAAGGTGGGCAACATCGCCGGCTCGGTGACGAGCACGACCGCCGTACTCAATGTCGTGGCCGTGACAACACCGCTGGCCATCGCCAGTGCACCGGCTAACGTGAGCGCGAGCGTCGGTGGCCAAGCCCCGTTCACGGTCGGCGTCAGCGGCGGCCAAGCGCCCTACAACTTCCAGTGGCAACGCGGCGGCGTTGATCTTGTCGATGCCACCGGCAGCATCGACGGCGCCAGAACCGCGCAACTGACACTCGCCAATCTCACGCTCGCGGACGACGGCGCACAAATTGCCGTGATCGTCACAGATTCGTCGGGCAGCCAAGTGTCCGCACAGGCCCTGCTCACCGTCACCGCCGCGTCATCGCCCCTTGGCATCACGGCGCAGCCGCAAGCCGGCAGCGCTGTGGTGGGCGAAAAGATCACCTACACCTTGACGATGGTTGGCACACCACCGCTCAAAGTGGAATGGGGTTACAGCGACACCTGCCAAAGCATCCTGACCTGGCCCACCTTGAACGGCGTTCCGCAGGGGGCGGACTATGCCGCCACGGCAGTTCAAAGCTCTGCCGTGTCGCCCGCCACGTTCCAGTTCACCACGCCGCCGCTGGTGGCTGCCGACAACGGCATGTGCTGGGGAGCCCATGTGCGCGACGCCTCCGTGGCCGGCAACAGTGAGGGCCTGCAAACGACCCCCGCCAAAGCCACGGTGACGCAGCTCACCACCACCACCAGCGCCCAAGTGAGCCTGCCCTTGGCACTGAGAGCCGATGGCACGGTCTGGCTGCTGCCCGGCACCGATTTGAGCAATCTGTATCACGGCCTCGCCACAGGGAATTGGCGACTCGACTATGGCGTCGGCCTCGGCATCAACAGCCCCATCGACACCGACACAGGACGGTTGACCGCCCCGCGCCAAGTGGCCGTGGCGCCCGCCGTGGCCATTGCCAGCGGCGGCTACAGCGGCGGCGTTCTCGACGGCTCCTCTGTCCTGCGCAGCGATGGCAGCGTGTGGCGGTTTGGGCACACGGACACGCTCCATGCCAGCTACATGCCGCTGCCAGGCATTGACCAGGTGAGTGCGATCGCTCGTGGCGACAGCTACATGCTGCTGCTGCGCAAGGGCGAGGTGTATGCCTACGGCTATTCCGACACGGTGATGGGTGGCGGCCTCGGCCTGGGGCTGACCGAGAACGTCAGCGTACCCACCCAGATTGCGGGCCTGCCGTCAACCATTCGGGCCATCAGCGCGTCGGGGGACACGTCGATGGCACTGGACGGCAGTGGCGACGTCTGGGTATGGGGCTCAGGCGCCGCTGTTATGCAACGACCCAACGGCACCTTCGTGCAGCAAACCACGCCACGGCATCTGGGCGGACTCACCGGCGCAAGCGCCATTGCGGCCGTGCGCGGCAGCATGGTCATCCTGAAAGCTGGTGCTGTCTATCTGGCGGGAAGCAACATTGCCGGCCTGCCCGGTGCGACCTGCGAGGGCGCCGTGGGCACATGCCTTCTCACCACGCCGGTGGCCGAACCCCATCTCACAGCAAACATCGCTTCGATTGCCGGCAGCGCAGGCCTGTATGCGCGCACGACATCCGGCCTCGTCTACGCATGGGGCAGCCGCAATACCAACGGCGAATTGGGAACCGGCGCTGCCGCCATCTCAACGAACTACACCGTGCCGGCCCTGATTCAGGGGCTGACAGGCGTGGAAGGCCTGGGGGTGGGCGGTATCAATACGGGCGCCGCATGGCTCGCCAATGGCCGAGTTTTTGTATGGGGATTGAATACCGCCCATTACATCGACGTGGGTGCCGCCGCCGACTCCAACCTAACCGAAGCAACGTCAATTCCGGGCTTCGACATCCGATGAACAACGGAGATCGAACTCCCATGGCCCAGGTGCTACGACGCCGCACACTCACCTGGTTGAAACACACCCTCGGTCCCCTCCTGCTCGCGCTCTGTGGCACATCGTGGGCCTTCAATTGCGGCCCCCACGCACTGACTTACGCAGTCAACGACGACACCGGCGCGCCCGTCGGCATTCGCTGCGTCAGGTACTCGTTTCTCGGCGTCGATCAAGCGCTGATCAACTGCGAATTCACCTGGTATGGCGAGGGCCGCTGGGGCGACCGCAGCTATCGCCACATCGGGCAAGCGATGCAAAACAACGCCATCGTCAGCCCGGGTGTGGGCTTTGCCGCAGACATCTCGGGCAACGGCGAGTTCTTCAGCGGCGGGGCCTGCGGGACATTGCGGCCGGACGGGGGTGCCCAGTCGACCATGCCGGCGGCATTCATCAAGGGAAATGTCATGCAACAGCTTCTTGTCCCCGGCCGAGGAAACAAATCATGAGCACCGCATTGATCCTGAGTGGCGGAGGTTCCAAGGGCGACTTCGAACTGGGGGCCGTTCAGTACCTGTACCGGGTGCACGGCGTCCAGCCCACGCTGATATCAGGCACCTCGGTCGGAGCGATGAACGGCAGCAAGCTGGCAGAAGGCGAGATCTCGCCCCAGCACGGCCTGCGCAGCCTGGAGCGAACCTGGTACACGCTGGACCGCAACGAAGACATGTGGCTCTACGAGCCCTGGGTGCGCAACGCGCCGCCGGAGACGATCCGCCTGATCGGCACCGCGGCCAACACCCACCTGTTCTCGTGGAAGCTGCCGAACGCGCCGTCGCTGCTGCCGCGCGACAACCTTGATTGGGGCGGCCTGCGCGACTTGGCCAATGGCGTGACCGGCTTCGCCTTTCTCATCGGTGCGGGCATCAAGTTCGCCGGCACGCTGACGGCGGCCACCGAAGCGGCGTCGGTGGGCAATCTCGAGCCGATTCGAGACCGCATCTTTGGCCGCAACGGTTTCCCTGCCTTGCTCGACATGGCTGCGGTGGCAAACTGGGTCGCGGGCGGCCGCACGCTGCGCCTGGCGATGGTCGCGCTGGACAGCGGCGAGCTTCGCTTCGTCAAGGACAACGGCCAGATGGTGGACCGCGCCGGGCAGCCGGTCGACGGCCTGCGCCCGGAGAACGACCGTCAAGGCCGCCCGCTGTTCGACAACGCGGGCAACCCGATCATGGTGCCGTCGGGCCAACCGGTGGTGTGCGACGTGCGTGAAGCCGTGCTGGCTTCGGCCTCCATCGGTGTGGTGTTCCCACCAGTGAAGCTGGGGGAGGAGTATTACGTCGATGGCGGGCACCGCTCGGTGATCCCGGTGGATCCGGTTTTCGAGGCAGTCAGCGGCATCCAGACGGTCTACATGGTCAGCGCTTCGCCCACCGGCTTGCAGCGCACCTCGTTCGAACGCACGCGCCAGTTGCCCAACATCGCCTCGCGCGCCTTATTCGAAACATTCCTCACCGAGATCGTGCAGAGCGAGACCCACCCTCGGGGCGGTTGGGGCCAGCGCGCCGCCACGCTGATTGCGCCGACCTTCGAGGTGCACTCCACCGTCGTCATCGACCCAGGCCTGGTGCGCATCAACGCCGACTACGGCTGGATGCGGGCCGACGACGCCGTGCGCCAGTTCGGGCCGGCCGACCGCCTCTTCCAGCTCAGCAACGAGATCACCTACCAACGCGGCCGCATCTGGTTCAACGAGGGGCGACGTCTCGGCCTGTTCGGCCTTGTCGGCGACGGCGAGTTCTCCAATATCAACGCCGACCGCATCAACCTCCAACGCCTGGTCGATGAACGCACCGGCCTGGGCGGCAGCATGCCCCCTGCAGCCAATCTCTGGGCGCAGATCGGCGAGGCCCATTCGCTGGGCGTCGGCTCCGCGCCCTTGATCAACCTGGCACCGCCTGTATATCGGCAAGGCGCGAGCGCGGCCACTTCGGCGGCCGCGCCGATTGCCACCGCAGTTGCTGCGAATGGCATGCCGATGCTGATGCTGATCGACAGCCTGGTGGCAGACTCCGACGCCAAGTCACGGGCACCCAACGATTCGCGCCGCGTGGTCTGGAGCACCGCGCACCTGGAGCAAGCCTTGGGCGGCACCGGCAACTGGCGTGTCGCCGGCCTCAGCCGGTTGCCGCGGGGTGCTTCGCTCTCGTGCGTGCAGATGCGGGCCGACGCCCACGTGCTGCTGGCCGTCGATGAAGACGGCGTGCCGGTGCGCGCCGACTGCGTGCCAGACGGCCACGGCTACACCGGCTGGCTTCCGATCATCAACGAAGGCGCCACGTGCGTGCCTGGCGGCTGGGTCACCGGCGCGACACGCCGGCCCGGCTCCTCTGACATTTTCATGGTCGCCAGCGACGGCAACCCCCACAACGCGTCGCGCCACGCGGTCGACGCCAACTGGGGCGGCTGGTGGGCGCTACCGTTCCACCCCATGGTGCCGGGCAGCCGCATCAGCGCCGTCTCACGAAGTGCCGACCTGCTGGACCTCTTTGCCGTCGATGCCGCCGGCCTCATCGTCGCGGCAGCGTGGTCGCCAGCGACCAGTTGGAGCGGCTGGCAGCAGGTGTCCGGTGGCGCCACGGCCGCGGGCGGGCACATTGCGTCGGTCTCCGTGGCTACCGACGTGATCGACCTCTTCGTCGTCGGCGAGGGCGGACAGGTCTACCGCAACATGTGGTCGCCGGCCACCTCCCTCTGGAGCGGCTGGGTGCCGCTGAGCACGGCCGGCCTGAGCTTCACGATGGGCGCGCCGATCAACGCCGCGGCCAGCAAGGGTCGCATCGTCGCGGCCCTCACCGACCCCAGCGGCCGCGTGTTCGCCACCGCGCTGACTGCGCCGGCGCGAAACTTCGGCGGCTTGCAGCGCATCGGCACCTTGGTGTTCGGGGCCGATGCGCACGTCAATCTTGTTGCGCTGCCCGATGGCGACATGCACGCGTTCGTGATCGGCCTCGACCGGTGCGTCCAGCGCGCGATCTTGCCAGCCGGTGCCGACAATTGGTCGGAATGGACGCGCATCTCCTCCAGCACGCAAGCCCCCGTGATCCTGCCAGCGCCGAACGGCGGTCCGTTTCAGGACGGCCAGTTGTTCCGCACCAATGACACGGCCGATCAGATCCAGATCCGCGTCGAACCCGGCGCGGTTGCTGCGGACTCGGTGGAGTTCGTGCTCGACGCCAGCCCGGGCATCGACTGGGCCAAAGAGATCGTGCTCGTCGAAGGCCCGGCAGCGGGAATGGGGCGCTGGACGATTTCGGTCGCCAACAACCAGAACAGCGACCGCAACGGTCTGTTCACCTACCAGCTGCCTGGTGGCCGACTCGAGTTTCGCAAGGCCAAATTTTTGGGTGGCATGACTGAGGTGATGCGGGTAGCCATCGATGCCGTACCGCCCGGTTCGCGCATCACCTTCACCTGGGTGCGCGACAACTGAGCCAGCACGGCGAGGCCGCAGCTGCCAGCGTTGATGATCGCGGTGGGCAGCACGCACGACATCCTCGGCAAGCGGCCGAAGGGAGCAGGTGGCGGCTGACGCTGACCTTCGCAGGTCTGGGATCGGTTCTGTTGCAATAGTGGATGTGGCGCCAGCGACGCCCTGCGTCGGCAGCGATCAGCAGGCCAGCGAGTAGCGCTGCTGAGCTGCGGACGAGACTCGATCTTTGAGGCCGTCGAGCTGGCCGTTCTTGATCATGTGCATGGTCTCGATGCTGGCGATCAAAGCACGCGCCCAGCGAAAGTTCTTGAACCCGAGCATGGGGCGCGCCACTCGCTTGATAGCCCTGTGGTCTTGCTCGATGAGGTCGTTGAGGTACTTTGATTGCCGCATCTCGATGTCCGCACCTGAGTCGGCGCGGATGCCCTTGATGGCTTCGGTGTTGGCGCGCTCTTGTCGATGATCTTCTCGGGTACGCCGTACAGGTCGATCGCACGCTCGAAGAAGCAACGCGCAGCGGCGTAGTCGCGGTGTGCTCGCAGCAGGAAGTCGATGGTCTGGCCGGCCTTGTCAACCGCGCGGTAGAGGGACTTCCATTGGCCGCCCACCAAGACGTAGGTCTCGTCCATGCGCCAACTCAGCCCGACCGGGCGCTTGCGCTGGCGAAGCATCAGGGCGAGCAGCGGTAGCATCTTGATCGCCCACCGATGCACCGTCGTGGGGGCGACCTCCACGCCGCGCTCGGCCATCATCTCCTCGAGATTGCGCAGGCTCAGTGGGTACGCCGCGTACCACCGTACGCACACCAACATCACCTCTATTGGGCAGTGCAGCCGCTTGCGCACTTTGCTCATCGCGTCGTTCATCGTCTTCTTCAGGGCTTCGGTCATCCACTCACCTTAGCCGATGCGGCGTACTGCAACAGAACCGCCTGGCCTGACCCATGCGACAGACATAGTGGCGGGTGCCTTTTACACCTGCGCAATCAAGACCGATGGTTCGCTGACGTGCTGGGGCTTGAACGACCACGGCCAGTTGGGCGACGGCACGACGGTGCAGCGAAACACTCCGACGCCAGTGGCTTTCTGACAGGCACCCAAACACCCGAGCAGCGGCTCATCGACGACTGAGAGAGGCGCATGACGCGAGTGCAAAGGGAATGGCCGGTCCAGCCCAGCCCGTTCGGGCCCACCGCCTGAACACGGGGGTTGTCACGTGAACACGGTACAGCGGGGCATCGACGAGTGCGCCGCCGATCGGCAAAGCTCGCTTGCAGCTGCACGAGCCAACACGCCATGGCGCTGAACCGCCAATGTTTCAAGGGAGAGAACAACATGAACACACTTCGGTCTTATTCGCGGCGCGCCGACCTCTTGCGGGCCTCGCACCCACTGGTCTTGGCGCTGCTGCTCTCGCTGGGCGCCTGCGGGGGCGGGGGCGATTCGCCCACGGCCCCGCCTGCGACCGTGATGTACAGCCTGCAATCCAAGGCCACCGTCGAATCCGCTGGCAGCAACTGCCCCAGCGGCGGCGCACGCATCGACTCGGGCATCGACGGCAACAACAACGGCGTGCTCGATGCCAGCGAGATCACCAGCACGCAATATGTCTGCAACGGTGCGGCAGGCAGCAATGGAGCGAATGGCAGCAACGGCCTGAACGCCTTGGTGAGCACCAGCGCCGAAGCGGCGGGCACGAACTGCGCCAATGGCGGTTTCAAGGTCGATGTGGGCGCAGACGCCAACAACAACGCCGTGCTCGATGCTGGCGAGATCAGCAGCACGCGCTACGTATGCAACGGCCTCAATGGCAGCAATGGAACGAACGGCCTCAACAGCCTGATGGCCATCGTCGCCGAGGCCGCCGGCAGCAACTGCACTTACGGTGGCCGCAAGATCAGCTCTGGCCTGGACGCCAACCGCAACAGCGCCTTGGATGCCGGCGAGGTGAGCAGCACCACCTACCTGTGCAGCGGCCCGCCCGCGGGCTTGGCATGGTGGGACGTCACGGGCACGGCGGTGCAAGCTCAGCCGAACAACGGCTACCTGGCCGACAACGCCGCTGCGCAGGTGCTCGTCACCTTGCCGGCCAGCCCGGCCTTGGGCGATGTCGTGGCCGTGACCGGCGCGAGCGCAGGCGGCTGGAAGATCGCGCAAAACGCGGGGCAGTTGGTGAACTTCAAAGCCCTGGGGTCAGCACCGGGAGCATCGTGGACGGTGCGCGACTCGGCGCGAGATTGGTTCTCCGTCGCCTCGTCCGCCGACGGCAGCAAGCTGGTCGCGGTGGTTCTGGGCGGGCAGATCTACACCTCGACCGACAGTGGCCGCATCTGGACGGCGCGCGACTCGGCGCGAGATTGGTTCTCCGTCGCCTCGTCCGCCGACGGCAGCAAACTGGTCGCGGTGGAATATGGCGGACAGATCTACACCTCGACCGACAGTGGCCTCACCTGGACGGCGCGCGACTCGGCGCGCAATTGGCGCTCCGTCGCCTCGTCCGCCGACGGCAGCAAGCTGATCGCGGTGGTTCAGAGCAGGCAGATCTACACCTCGACCGACAGTGGCCTCACCTGGACAGCGCGCGACTCGGCGCGCTTTTGGTACTCCGTCGCCTCGTCGGCCGATGGCAGCAAGCTGGTCGCGGTGGTGTCTGGGGGACAGATCTACAACTCGACCGACAGCGGCCTCACCTGGACGGCGCGCGACTCGGCGCGCAATTGGCAATCCGTCACCTCGTCCGCCGACGGCAGCAAGCTGGTCGCGGTGGCGTCTGGCGGACAGATTTACACCTCGACCGACAGTGGCCTCACCTGGACAGCGCGCGACTCGGCGCGAGATTGGTTCTCCGTCGCCTCGTCCGCCGACGGCAGCAAACTGGTCGCGGTGGAATATGGCGGACAGATCCACACCTCAAACGACAGTGGCCTCACTTGGACGGCGCGCGACTCGGCGCGCCATTGGTACTCCGTCGCCTCGTCCGCCGACGGCAGCAAGCTGGTCGCGGTGGAGTATGGCGGGCCAATCTACACCTCGGCACCGCAGTCCACCCCAGGAACCAGCGGCTATGTGGCCGGCGGCCAATTCGACAACCTCACGCTCCAATACCTCGGTAGCGGCATGTGGGACGTGCTCAACGGCCATGTGGATTTGCTCACGTACCAATGAGCCTGCGCAACCAACGGGCGGATGGGAGTGGTCATGAACGAAGCTGGGGGCCCACGCGTCGGGCATGCCGACCCGGCGCCCCCCAAGAACGTGGGTGTTGTCCCGCAAAGGCGGGACAAGCCGCCATCGACTCGCCCGCACTTGGCTTGCACAGTGGGCATGTTCACTTCAAAGCCCGCAACCGATCACGAGCGCCGCATGAATCGATCAAATGCACGTTGCATATCGACACGCAACACCCAGCGCGGCGCCGCGCTCGGCCGCCGGCCTGACCCTGCGGGGAGCCTGCCATGACAGGCGCCATGTCCATCGGCGTGAGCGTCAACGTTTTTTTGGAAGGCACGATGCTGGTGTGCTTTGGCCTGGCTTGGCCCCTGGCCACACTGGGCATGTTGCGGGCTCGCCGCAGCAACGGCAAGGGCATGGCTTTCACAGCCATCGTGCTGTGCGGCTACCTGGCCAGGGCCATGGCCAAACTGGCCCTCACCTTCGACGGTAAGCCGCTGGCACCGTTGTTCTGGCTCTACGTGATCAACGCGGGCTCGGTCGGCACCAACCTGGCACTTCAGCGGCATTTCAGAGACCGCACTGGCCAAAGTTCGGCCTCAAAGCCCGCGCCGCGCGACGCGGCATTCAGCCTGGCGCCGCCCGCCAAAAGCGCGGAAGTTGTCCCGTGAAGTCGGTACGGATGACACCGACCTGCACTGATCGGCTTGTCGTCCAACACTGGACGAGTACCCCCAGGCCCCTCGTGAAGCCATGCACCTGCTCTCCCACTCAACTTGAGAAATTCATGAACACTCTTCAACGGCATCTGCGCCGCATGCCCCTCTTTTCGCTTCGCCCCCCGATGCGTTCAATGGCTTTCCTGGCCAGCCTGCTGATTGCGGCCTGCGGAGGAGGAGGAGGTGGTGGTGGTGGTGACAACACACCCGCCAGTACCTCCCAAGGCACGCTGCGACTACTCGCCGGTGGGCTGGGGGGCTCCGGCAATCTGGACGGCACAGGAGCCGAAGCCCGTTTCTACCTGCCTTCTACCAACACCGCAGGCCTTGGGCGCGATGCGGCCGACAACCTGTACCTGGCGGATCAGGGCAACCACACCATCCGCAAGATCACACCTGCTGGCGTAGTCAGCACGTTCGCGGGCGCAGCGGGTGTCAGCGGATCGGCCGACGGCACTGCAGCACAGGCGCGCTTCAAGTCACCGGCTGCCGTGGCCGTTGACGGAGCGGGCAATGTCTTCGTTGCAGACACCGGCAACGCCACGGTGCGCAAGATCACGCCAACCGGCGTTGTCAGCACGGTGGCCGGCAAGGCCAACGTGCCCGGCACCAGCGATGGCACGGTTGCGGTCGCGCGCTTCAACTATCCGGCCGGCATTGCGGTGGATGCCGGCGGCAACCTGTACCTGACCGACTTGGACTTGGCGAACCCATTGGGTCGAATTCGCAAGATCAGCACCCAGGGCATGGTGAGCACCTTGGGGGGCACACAGGCGCCCTTTGACACCCCGCAGGGCATTGCGGTGGACAACATCGGCACGGTGTACGTGGCTGACGCGGCCAACGCGCTCATCTACAAAATCAGCCCGCTGGGCGCGGTCTCCACACTGGCGGGCGGTGCACCGGACAACGCGGGCTCGCCCGACGGTGTGGGAGCCAACGCTCGATTCAGCCGGCCGGCAGGCCTTGCACTCAACAGCGCGGGCAACCTGCTGGTGACGGATATCGACGATTGCACCATCCGCCAAGTCACACCCGGCGGCACGGTCACCACCGTGCTGGGGCAACACAAGCAGTGCGACACCGGCGCGAACCACCTCGTGCGCCCCGGCCGGGTGGCCGTGATGAGCGATGGAGGGCTGGCGATTGTCGAGGGCGATGGCTTTTTCAGTGGCGGTGCACAGATCCGCCGAGCAACGCCGGCCGGCACCCTGAGCCTGTTGGCCGGTGCAAGATTGCAGACGGGCAACGTGGGTGGCATGGGTGCGGCAGCCCACCTGGGAACACAGCTGTGGGGTGCGGCCACCGATGCATCAGGCACTGTGTACGTGGTCGATCAGTTCTCGGGCACCGTTAGCAAAATCGCAGTGGATGGCACGGCCGGCATTCTGGCAGGGAGCGCCGCCGACCCAGCGGGCTACCAAGACGGCCAGGGAGCTGCAGCGCGTTTCAACAACCCCGTTGCCGTGGCAACCGACCGCCACGGCAATGTCTATGTGTCCGACCGCGGCAACCACACCATTCGCAAAATCACGCCCACGGGCGAGGTGAGCACAGTGGCGGGCTCTGCCACGGCGGCGCCTGAGCACCGTGACGGCACGGCCGGCGAAGCACGCTTTCTGGATTTGCTGCCTAGCGGTTTGGCCGTCGATGCCAACGACAATATTTATGTCCTGGATGGGGACACGATGCGCATGATCACACCCGAGTTCTCCGTCCTCACGGCGGTCTTGGTCGGCCAGAGTTTGACGCTCTCCGCTCCCACCGGCTTGGCCGTTGATCTCTCGGGCAAGATCTACATCTCCGAGAGCAACGCCATCGTCAAGATCGACCTCGATCATGGCGAGCTGAGTGTTCTGGCCGGCATGCTGAGCACACCCGGCGACGCCGACGGCAAAGAAAGCGCCCGCTTCACATCACCGGGCGCCTTGGCAATTGATGCGAGCGGCAACGTCTACGTGGCCGATGGCAGCGCCACACCGCCGTTCTCTTCGCTGATCCGAAAAATCACGCCCGCAGGCATGGTCAGCACCGTGATGGGCACGCGCAACTCAGTCGGCGTGAGGCTCGGTACGCTGCCGGGGTCGTTGAACACTTGCGGCGGATTGGCCTTCATGCCATCAGGCGATCTGGTACTCAGCATCACCGGTGAAAACACTGTGCTGCTGGCACACGGGTTTTGAATCAACGCCGCATGGAAGCCCGTGATAACGGACCTCAACGGCAATCTGACCGGCAGCCCGCTAACCGGCCCACGGCACTCAAGGAGGAAACTCATGGCATTCAAGAAAACGAACCGGATCATCGGTTCATGGCGATGCGTGTTGCTCGCGATCGCGGTGTGCGTTTCGGCGTGTGGCGGCGGTGGTGACGACGCGAGCAGCGACCCCGCCGCATCGTCGCCGGTCTCCAGCCCTGTCGGGCCGGCGCAGACCGAGACAGTCGTGATCACCGGCACCGATGGCGCTTCGGTGAGCGTGCCGCCGGGCGCCGCCCAGTCGGTGCCCGTCCTGATCCAGATCACGCAGAGCAGCACCGGCGCACCGGCCCTGCCCACGACCACCACCACGGCCGGCGCCATCTACGAGATCACGCCGCACGGCGCCGCCTTCAGCGTGCCCGTCGAAGTCGCGATTCCGTTCGATCCGACACGGGTCACAGCCGATGGCCGGCCCATTCTTCTGAAGGCGGAACCCGGCGGCGCGTGGACAGCGATCACCGATGTGCGCGTCGATGGCGGTCTGCTGCGCGCCACGATCGCTGACTTCTCGTACTTTACCGTGGCCAACTGCGAGTCGTATGCGGCCTCGACCTGCGATATCGGGTCGAGCGCGAAGATACAAATCGCGGCGCCGACGGTGTCGAGCGCTGCAGGCTCCATGCTGCTGCCGCCACCCGCCGGTGCCAGCACATCGACTGTCGGCGTGCTCAACGGCTTCGCTCATCTTCAGCTGGCGGTGCAGTTCAGTGTCGATGCCGAGTGCATGGCCGGGTATGTGCGGGACTTCACCGTGCAACTCCTGACTCCGACCACGGTGACGTCCGACGACAGGGCCAAGAGCAGCATCTACGCGACCCAGGTCTACACGCCGGAGAATCGGAACTTCGTCATCCATCGAACCCGCTTCTTTCACGGTGTGCTGCTGGCTGACGCGACAGTCATGTTCGACTTTCCAAGCGGGGCTGTCGCAGCGCAAGGTGGTGAGGTCTTCCATGCGCGGATCGACTGCAACGCCATTGCCTTTAAAAATTACCAGCTCGATGCCGGCCCGGTTCGATTGCTCTCGAACCTGCCCCCTCTGCCTGCCGCCGACACGACGATCCAGCAATACCTCTACAACGCTGAGGTCGCGAATCCCCTGAAGATTGTGCAGGCGCCGCAAGACCTGAGCGTCGCGCTCGGCCAGACGGCGTCATTCTTCGTCACGGCGATCGACCTCGGCAACGTCTCATACCAGTGGGAGCGCAGCGACGACGGCGGCTTCACCTGGCTGGTGATGGCCGGCGAGCGCGGGGCTCACTACGCCCTCGTGAATGCCCGCGAGACCGACAGCGGCGCAAAGTTCCGGGCAGTCGTGTTCCGTGCCGACTTCTTCGCCGGCGGCAGCACGGTGCTCAGCGACGGTGGCACCTTGACGGTCACCCGCGCCGACGCCGCCGCGACCGCCGTGCCATGGCAGCCCGACGGCCTGATCGCCGCCGGCGGCAGCGCGAGCTTTGCCATCAAGAGCGACGGCACGCTGTGGAGCTGGGGCGCCAACAATGGTGGCGTGCTCGGCCGCGCGGCGAGCGCCGGCACGCCGCAACCCGTCGACACGCTGAGCCACGTTCATGCGGTCACCAGCGGCGCCTGGTACGCAGCGGCCGTGCTCGACAACGGCGACGTCTATGCCTGGGGCTGGGGCGGCAATGTCGGCACGGCCATCGGCTCGGCGGCCTCGGACAACCCTCTTCCGGTGAAGGTGCCGGGCTTGTCGAACATCCGGGCCGTGTCGACGAAGTACCAGCACACGCTGGCGCTCGACACCAGCGGCAAGGTGTTCGGCTTTGGCCCTGAAGCCTCCGGCGCGCTCGGGCCGACGATCGGCAACGACGGCGTGCGCGCGATCGATGGCCTGGCCAACGTGCGCCAGATCGCGGCGGGCGATGCGCACTCGCTGGCGCTTCTTGCCGACGGCACGGTCTGGGCCTGGGGCTCCAACTCGCTCGGGCAATTGGGTGTGGCCGCCGAGACCACGACCCGCGCCGCACCGGCCCAGGTGGCTGGGCTGGATCACGTGGTCGCCATCGCGGCGAGCAGTTTCGGATCGTTCGCGTTGCGCCAGGACGGCACGGTCTTCTCGTGGGGTCAGAGCGTCGTGCTCGGGCGATCGGGCTCCTCGTTCGAGGCCATCGCGATCCCCGGCCTCGGTGGCATCAAGGCCATTTCGGCGGGCAACTACAACGTGTTCGCGGTCGACGCGGCAGGCGGTGCTTTCGGCTGGGGCGACAACACGGGAGGACGCGTTGGCGTGGGCCTTGCCGCGACGGCGATTGCCACCCCGGTCGGTCTCGTCGGCGAGTCAGCCCTGGGAGCACTCACGCTGCTTGCCGGCGGCGAAGGCATAGGCCTCGCACTGGGCAGCAATGGCCACGTCTATGCATGGGGCAGCAATGCGTCGGGCCAGCTCGACGGCGCGGCACACACCGACTCCACAACCGTGTTCGACATGGGGTTCATCCGATGAGGACGGGTACGGAATCGGTTCGACTTGGGGCGCTTCGCTGCGGCGCCTTGGTCTTGATCGCGTCTTCAACAGTTCGCTGCCCGCTGCCCCTGAAGGTGCGCTGATACAAACAAGGCCGAAGATGGATATGAATGCTTGCTGTACCCGGTGGCTAATCGCCACAGCTGCTGGCCTGCTGTCGATCGGAGCGCTCGCCGCTGCTCCGCGCGAAACGGTCGGCGCGCTGTCGGTCCAGATGCCCTCAGGCTGGACGCGCCACATCCACACTGGCGCGGTCCACTACAGCTCCAGCTTTCCCGAACCGGGGCGCACTTGCATCATCGTGCTGTTCGACAGCCAACCTGGCAGCGGCGATGCGCGCGCTGACCTGATGGTGCAGCTGGGGTCGGCTGCCTCCGCCATCGATGCGAAGGCTGTGCAGACGCGCAACTTCCGTGACGGGTGGGTGGCGGCGGCCGTGTCCAGCGCCGAGCCGAAAAAGGAATCGGGCGAACGCGAGAGCGTGACCACGCTCACCTTCACGCGCGAGAAGCGAACGCAGAGCGTGGCGGCCGTCGGCAACGACGAGCGCTGCCAGGCCGCACTGAAAACGTTTCTCGACGAGATCCAGCTCGCCAGCGAACAGCCGCCCGCGTCAACCACCTCGGTGCCCGCCGGCAGCACCGCGCTAACGGGCTTGTGGCACGGCATGTCGACCACCAACGTGGTCGCCCTGCATTCCAACGGCGTGCGCGACACCGTGGCCCTCGAGCCGCGCGTCGGCGCAACCTACGTGCTGTTCATGCCCGACGGCAGCTACATCACCGAGATTCCCGACCAGGGCATCGATGCGAACACGCTGCGGCGGGTGAGCGTCTACAGCCGCGGCACGTACCAGTTCGACGGTCGCCGCGTCACCCTGCGCAGCCTGGCGCCAGGTGCCGCGCCGCGCATCGCCACGCTGGGCGGTGGCGTGTTGCGGATGGAAGACGTCGAGCTACAGAAGCGGCCCTTCATCGATGGCCAGCGGCTCAGTGGCCGCTTTGCGGTCGATGGCGCCGGCGCACGGCAGGCCAGCATCAATTTCACAGCCGATGGCCGCTTTGAGGACCAAGGTGCTCTGGTCGCAGTGCGCAACCGGCGTAGGGGTGGGGGTGCCCTCGTCATCGAACCGGGCGGTGCCGGCCGCTACGAGGTAGCCAACTGCACGATGACATTTCGCTTCGACGACGGGCGCGTTACGCGCCTCACGCTCTATGCCGCCGAAGCGAACGAGCTGATCCTGGCCACCGTACCTTTGACGCGCCTGCGCTAGGTGAATGCCACGCTCGGCGACACCGGACGTAAGACGATCAAGGGCCTGATGTGGGGCGTCGCAACGTAAGCGGTAAGGCAGCGGCGTTCTTCTGTTGGTGAGAGCTGGCCCGGACAAAATGGGTCATCGTCGCAACCGATGCGTACACCGCAAGCGATGGGCTCTGGCCTGGCATCCAGGCGGAGCAGGTGCGCCTGCCCTACTTCAACATCGCCACGGCGCCGTTGCCGCGTGAAAGCGCAGAGAGCATCCTGCCCGAGCGGCAAGGTGCGTGGGACACACGCCAGGTTCTGTCATCGTTCCGCTTCGACGCCGCGGGGAGGCGCTGGGCTATGAAGCGGGCGCCCAGGCATTCCACCTGGTCGACGCGCGCATCTGAGGAGGCACCCGAGCGTGCGATTTTCCCGGGGTTGGCCGCAATTTCTCGCGATGTTGATTCAACGCAAAGATCGGCTCGATCACCAAGATCCGACCATCAACCTTCGAGCCATTCGTTCCGATAACGATGCACAACCGCACTCGCTGCCATAGCGGCTCAACTCCGCTGGCGCGGTACCGGTATTCCGGCAGCGCAACCGGTCCAATGAGATACCAGGGAACATCAACATGGCGGACAGCGATGTCAATGAGCACTATTTGAATCGGGTCGTCGAGATCGCCGAAACGGCCGGTGTCGAGGCGACCGAAGACATCGTCACCGGCACCGGAATCAAGCTCGTTGCCAAGGGCGCCCGTATCGATGCGCGGTTCAAGGAACGCTTGCTGCAGCACAAGCTGAGCAAGCCGCTTGAGACATCCGTTCGGGTGGTGAACGGCGTGGGGCCGCGGCCGATCGACAAGGTTGCCGAAGCCTTGCTCGACAAGCACGCGCTGCTGACCGGCGTGTGCGGCGGAGCCACGGCTCGGCTGGTCGCGAGGGCGCTGCACGACCTGCGCTTGAGCACGCCGATGGAATCTTTGCTGAGTGTGTACGCCGCGCAGGGCCCACACAAACTCGAACATGCCGTGGGCGTCAGCCTGCTCAGCGCCGCGCTGTACTACGACCTGCCTGAGGGCGCCGGCCGGGGAATGCACACGCTGATGCTGGCGGGCCTGATGCACGACGTGGGGGAGTTGTACATCGATCCCGCATTCCTGCAGGTGGGGACGCGGCTGACGCCTGAGCAATGGAAACACCTCGCCGCGCACCCGATCATCGGCTCGCGCGTGCTGCGCGACATGCCCGGCGCCGGGCCGCTGGTCGCCGAGGCGGTGCTGTACCACCACGAACGCCTCGATGGGTTCGGCTATCCGCACGGGCTGCGCCACGCCCGCTTCCCCATGGCGGGGCAGGTGCTGGCGCTGGCCGAGATGCTGATGAGCCTCATCGAGTCGGGGCGCAGCCCCGGGGAGCGTGTCTCGATCGCCACCAGGCTGGTGCCGGGCGAGTTCAACCGCCACCTGATCGACCGGGTTTCTGCGGCCGCGAAGGCTGCGGTCGGCTCGGATTTGGCGGAAGTCGCCCTGACGTCGGTGCACACCGCCGAGGAACTGGCAGCCATGGTGTTGGGGCTTGGTGCAACCCTGCAGCGGCTGCGCGAGATCCGCCCCAGTGCGGAAAGCACGATCCGGTCTGGCGGGCCGGCCCTGAAAGAGCTGATGGCGCACGTGTTCGAACGATGCGAGCGAATTCACCAGGCCTTTTCGAGCACGGGGCTCGACTCGCACGGGCAGCAAGAGCTGCGCGAATGCCTCGCGGTGATGGAACCGCAGATGCACTTCGAGGTCGCCATCGTGCTGCGCGAGATCGAATGGCGGTTGCGCGAAGTCAAACGCGAGACGCGGCTGCGCTCCGAGCGCCTGCCTGCCGCCGAGGCTGCCTTCGTGCTTGAGCTTGTTGAACGGGGCAAGGCCAGCGAAGCCAAATCCGCATCGGGAAAACTGCCGAGTCATGAGTTGCAGGCCCAGGCAGCTTTGCAGCTTGCGTCGACTGGAATATGCCCAAGATGACCGGGCTCGCTCTGCTGAAGGCAGTTCGCGCAGACGAGCGGCTGGCCAAGATTCCCTTCATGCTGATCACGGCTGAAGCCCGCAAGGAAAACATCGTCGACGCAGTGCGCGCCGGCGCCGATGGCTACATCGTCAAGCCATTCACCTCGAACGTGCTGGGCGAACAGCGCCAGCGCGCGACTGAGTAGGCTTAGTCGCGACTCGCCGCGCCAGACTTCCCGTCACTGAACAGCTCGAATAGAACGCCACGCAGCCAGCGGTTGGCCGGCGAGCGGTGGTACTTCGCGTGCCAGAAGACGTTGATCGCGATGTCCGGCAGCTTCGCCGGATGCGGGACCTTCGCGAGACCGAAAGGCTCGAGCAGCCGATCCGCGAGGCGCTCGGGCACGGTCGCGATGAGGTCTGAGCCCTGCAGGATGTGGCCGACGCTCACGTAGTGAGGCACGGTCAGGCGGACCGTGCGTTCGACGCCGCTGCGCTGAAGCAGCTCATCCACCTTGCCGTGCCCGGTGCCGGCCGAGACGACCACGAGGTGCTCGGCGGCAGAGAACTCCGCGAGCGAGAGCCTTCGCTTGTCGAGCCGGTGACCGCGCCGCATCAGGCAGACATAGCTCTGCATGAACAGACGGCGCTGAAAGAAGCCTGCCTTGAGGTGCGGCAGCAGGCCGATCGCGATGTCGACTTTGCCGGCTTCGAGTTCGTCGCGCACGTTGACCGTGGTGTTGCGCACGGTGCTGAGCGTCACGCCGGGTGCATCGCGGCGCAAGCGCTCGATCAACGCAGGCAGGAAGTAGATCTCGCCGATGTCGGTCATGCCGATCGTGAACGAGCGCTTCGCACTCGACGGCTCGAAGCTGGTGCGCTGGTTGACGCCGCTGTGGATCATCGCCAGCGCATAGCTCACCGATTCGGCGAGCTGGTCCGCATAGGGCGTGGGCTCCATGCCTTTCGGCGTGCGCAGGAACAGCTCGTCGCCCAGCAGCTTGCGCAGCTTGGCGAGCGAGTTGCTCACTGCCGGCTGCGACACGCCCAGGTTGTCGGCGACCTTCGAGACGCGCCGTTCGACCAGCAGCTGGTTGAAGACGACGAGCAGGTTCAGATCGAGTTCGTGCAGTTCCATCGCGTTTCCTGGGCCTCGCCTGTGTATCACTTTGAGTGATATGCCTTATATCTGAAATCCCATTGGCTGATCGGGCTCGGGCGCCGAACATGCCGGCCATGGAAGTGCTGATTCAGCCGCTGCAGAAGGTCATCGAAGTCGAGCCCGGCGCGAACCTGCTCGACGCGCTGCGCAACGCGCAGGTGCCGATGTCGTACAGCTGCATGGCCGGCCGCTGCGGCACCTGCCGGTGCCGGGTGGTCGCGGGCGACGTGCTCGACTCGGGCGGCACGCAGCAGAACCCGCTCGACGGGCAAGACGCCTACGTGCTCGCCTGCCAGACCTTCCTGACCGAGCCCTGCACGATCGAGATCCCCGAGTCCGACGAAGTCGTCGTGCACCCGGCTCGCATCATCAAGGCGACCGTGCAGGCCGTCGAGACCATGACGCACGACATCAAGCGCGTCGTGTTGAAGCCGGCCAAGCCGCTCGAGTTCTCGCCCGGCCAGTACGCGCAACTGCAGTTCACGCCCGAGCACGTGCGGCCCTACTCGATGGCGGGCTTGGCCGGCGACACGACCTTGGAGTTTCATGTCCGCGTCGTGGCCGGCGGGCGCGTGTCGGGCTACATCGCCAACGAGTTGAAGCCCGGCGACACCGTCCGCGTCAGCGGGCCGCTCGGCAGCGCGTATCTGCGCCGCAGGCACGACGACCCGGTGCTGTGCGTCGCCGGCGGCACCGGACTCGCACCGATCTTGTCGATCCTGCGCGGCGCCATCGCGCAAGGCATGCCGAACCCGATCCACCTGTACTTCGGCGTGCGATCGCCGCGTGATGTGTATGGGCTCGACTGGCTGACGGAGATCGAGCGCAGGCACCCGGCGTTCAAGCTGCACGTCGTCGTCACGACCGGTGGCGACCCGCGCGAGCAGCGCTGCGGCCTCGTGACCGAGGTGATTCAACACGACCTGGGCGATCTCGATGGCTGGCGCGCCTACCTGTGCGGTTCGCCGCCGATGGTCGAAGCGGCCACCGTGCTCGCGCGCCAGAAAGGCATTGCGCCAGCACGGATCTATGCCGACGCGTTCTACACCCAACCGACTTGATGGAGCGCAACATGCCCGCCGCAAATCTCTCTGCCACCGCATCGCGCGAGCGTGCCGCCTACTACGACCGCATCGGCGCGAACCACATGACGCCGCTGTGGGAGGTGCTGCACGCGCTCGTTCCGACCCAGCCGCAGTCGCCCGCACAGGCGGCGATCTGGCGCTACGCCGAGCTGCGCGAGCAGGTGCTCGAAGCGGGCCGCCTGATCAGCGCCGAGGAAGCCGAGCGCCGCGTGCTGATCCTCGAGAACCCGGGCCTGCAGGGCCAGTCGTGCATCACGCAGACGCTGTACGCCGGCCTGCAACTCATCCTGCCCGGCGAGGTGGCGCCCGCCCATCGCCACACGCAGTCGGCGCTGCGGCTGGTGCTCGATGGCGAAGGGGCCTACACGGCGGTCGACGGCGAGCGCACGACGATGCACCGTGGCGACTTCATCATCACACCGGCCTGGACCTGGCACGACCATGGCAACCTCGGCGACCAGCCCGTCGTGTGGCTCGATGGGCTCGACATCCCGATCGTGCGCTTCCTCGACGCCGGCTTCGCCGAGAAGAGCGCGCAGTCGTCGCAGCAGCCGCTGCGGCCCGAGGGCGACGCGCTCGCGCGCTACGGCGCGAACATGGTGCTGATCGACTACACGCCAAAGCCCGCTGACCCGACGCGCGTGTTCGTCTACCCGTTCGAGCGCACCCGCGCCTCGCTGAAGTCGATTGCGCACGGCACGCCGGACGCTCACCACGGCTTCAAGCTGCGCTACGTGAACCCTGCCACCGGCGCGTCGCCGATGCCGACGATCGGCGCGTTCGCGCAGTGGCTGCCGGCCGGCTTCGAGACGCAAGCGCTGCGTTCGACCGACGGCACCGTGCTCGTGTGCCTCGAAGGCAACGGCGAGGCGAGGGTCGGCGACAAGACCTGGCGCTTCGACGAGAACGATGTCGTCGTCGTGCCGTCGTGGCACGCCCTGCAACTGCGCGCTGACCGTGACACCGTGATGTTCAGCTTCTCCGATCGCCCGGTGCAGCAAGCGCTGGGCCTGTGGCGCGAGCAGCGCCTCTGATCACTCATCCAGGAACCACCACCATGAAGCTCGCCATCGAGGCCCCGCCGCTCCACACCCTGACCGTCGCCGGACGCGACGAACAGTTCCCGGTCAACCGCGTCTTCTGCGTCGGCCGCAACTACGCCGCCCACGCCCGCGAGATGGGCAAGGACCCGGACCGCGAGCCGCCGTTCTTCTTCATGAAGCCGGCCAACGCGGTCGTGGATGCAAGCCAACCGACGAACGTGCCCTACCCGCCGAAGACGAAGAACTACCACCACGAGATCGAGCTCGTCGTCGCGATCGGCGCCGGCGGCCGCGATATCGCCATCGCCGATGCACTGAAGCACGTCTACGGCTATGCGGTCGGCCTGGACATGACTCGGCGCGACCTGCAACTCGAAGCGCGCGACAAGGGCCGCCCGTGGGAGTTCGGCAAGTCCTTCGCGTTGTCGGCGCCGATCGGGCCGCTGCACCGCGCCGAAGACATCGGCCACCCGTCGGCGGCAGCGATCACGCTGACCATCAACGGCCAGCCGCGCCAGTCGTCCGATATCGCGAAGCTGATCTGGTCGGTGTCCGAGTGCATCGCCTACCTGTCCGAGTACGAGACGCTGCAGCCGGGCGACATCATCATGACCGGCACGCCCGAAGGCGTGAACGCGGTCGTGGTGGGCGACACGATGCGCGGCGCGATCACCGGGCTGGGCGTGATCGAGGTTCGCGTCGAGGGCTGATGCCGCGGTTCTATAAGACAAGGAGACAAGCATGAGCGACACGTCGACCGTGTTCCCGACCGAAGCGCACTGGGAAAGCGATGGCACCTCGCGCATCCCGTTCCTGACCTACACCAGCGACGAGCTCTACAAGCGCGAGCTCGAACGCTTCTTCTACAACAACCACTGGTGCTACGTCGGGCTCGAAGCCGAGGTCCCGAACACCGGTGACTTCAAGCGCACCGTGGTCGGCGAGCGCTCGGTCATCATGACCCGCGATGCCGAGGGCGGCATCAGCGTCGTCGAGAACGTCTGCGCGCACCGCGGCATGCGCTTCTGCCGCGAGCGCCACGGCAACCGCAAAGAGTTCGTCTGCCCGTACCACCAGTGGAGCTACACGCTCAAGGGTGACCTGCAAGGCGTGCCGTTCCGGCGCGGCGTGAAGCAGGACGGGCAGGTGCACGGTGGCATGCCGGCCGACTTCAAGACCAGCGAGCACGGCTTGACGAAGTTGAAGGTCGCGACGCGCGGCGGTGTTGTCTTCGCGTCGTTCGACCCCGATGTCGAGCCGCTCGAGGACTTCCTCGGCCCGACGATCCTCGGCTACTTCGATCGCCTCTTCAACGGGCGCCAACTGAAGATCCTCGGCTACAACCGCCAGCGCATTCCGGGCAACTGGAAGCTGATGCAGGAGAACATCAAGGACCCGTACCACCCGGGCCTGCTGCACACCTGGTTCGTGACCTTCGGCCTCTGGCGCGCCGACAACAAGTCGCAGCTGCGCATGGACGCGAAGCACCGCCACGCGGCGATGATTTCCACACGCGCGTCCTCTGGAAATGCCGGCAATGCCGAGCAGGTGACGCAGGCCTCGAGCTTCAAAGCCAACATGCAGCTCAACGACCCGAGCTTCCTGGACATCGTCCCCGAGCCCTGGTGGAATGGCCCGACCGCGGTGATGACGACGATCTTCCCGAGCGTGATCCTGCAGCAGCAGGTCAACAGCGTCTCGACACGCCACATCCAGCCGAACGGCCACGGCAGCTTCGACTTCGTCTGGACGCACTTCGGCTTCGAGGACGACACCGAAGAGATGACCCAGCGCCGCCTGCGCCAGGCCAAC
>Ga0307508_10001790_pt1 | contig 23897 bp, 30 predicted proteins | sample 9_EM_MG_FD_203089 | JGI IMG/M metagenome (GOLD analysis project Ga0307508, IMG submission 203089) | Populus trichocarpa ectomycorrhiza microbial communities from riparian zone in the Pacific Northwest, United States - 9_EM | ecosystem: Host-associated > Plants > Roots > Unclassified | place... | reverse complement strand
TTGCGTTCCTGTTTCCTTCCGATTGCTTGTCCTTCTTATGATGACCACCAAGGTTGTCTTCCTCCGCGGCAGCGCTTGCGCTTTCCCGGTCTGCGCCGGTACTTGGCCCAGGGACCTCCTGGTGCCGTAGAGTCGGTTGACCCGAGCCGAGCCCCGACAGTGTCGGTTGCCCAGTCTCCGGATGCCGTCCTAAGACCGTGTGAGGAGTTTCCGATACCTTCCTGCCTGGTCCGTATCCGAATTCCGACCCTGTAGTATTTAGGGTGTAACACTGCTGGACACCGGCTGCTCCATAGCCTTAATAAACCAGCACACGGTGGAGCGACTGGGTCTCGAACAGGTACCACACCCTAACCCGGTCCGAATCGAAATCTATACCGGGGAAGCAGTACCCGGCGCAGACCAATATTATACAAAGCCCTTGTGCCTACAACACCGAAAACATTATTCAACAGAGAAATTCGAAGTAACCCCCATGGACACGGAAGTCGACATCTTCCTACCCTTCAGATGGATAACAGAACACCCGCCTCAGGGGGCCTGGACGTTGGCTGAGGTACACTTCGAGAGCATTGGGTGTTTAGAACGATGTACGAGGTACGAAACAAACGAGTTTTCGCTGTCCTGGGACGAATCAGTGGCCACGGACCCTACCGCCCAGCTGATAGGCTATGTAGCAGTGGCCGACGAAAACCCAGACCCTCTAAAGCAGGTACCAGTGGAATTCCACGAATATCTACGCATTATGAGCAAGGAGGCAGCCGACGCACTCCCCAAACATCGGCCGTACGACTGCAAGATCGATCTTAAGGAAGGAAGCACGGCGTCCTGGGGACCCATTTACCCACTCTCCGAAATAGAACTACAAACCCTCAGAGAATGGCTAAAAGAAATGGAAAAAACAGGGAAAATAAAGAGATCAACGTCATCGGCGGGCTCTCCTATTTTGTTCGTCCCCAAGCCCAGTGGTCGAGGCCTTCGACTGTGCGTGGATTATCGAGGTCTCAACAGTATAACGATCCCAAACAGATATCCACTTCCGCTCATGCAAGAACTCCAGGATCGAGTCCAGGGGGCGCAATGGTTCACAAAAATGGATCTCAAAAACGGGTTCAACCTCATCCGAATAAAGGAAGGAGACAAATGGAAGACAGCATTCAGAACCCGCTATGGATTATACGAATTCCAGGTAATGCCGTTCGAACTCACCAACGCACCCTCAACCTTCCAAGACATGATGAATCATGTACTATCAAACCTTCTGGATGTAGGAGTACTAGCCTACATGGACGATATCCTGGTCTACGCAAAAACCCGGGATGAACACGACCACCTTGTAAAGGAGGTGCTTCAACGTTTGCAGGAAAACGGCTTGGCGGTGGCTCCGGAAAAATGTGTCTGGTGGGCACAGGAGGTCGAGTTCCTGGTCTATGTTATTGGCCGGAACGGGATCGAAATGGCGAAAAACAAAGTGGAAGCAGTTTTGGACTGGAAAACCCCCAAATCCCTAACAGAAGTACAATCATTCTTGGGGTTTGCTAACTTCTACCGACGTTTCATTCAGGATTACTCCAGAATAGCCCGACCCCTCACGGAGTTGACAAAAAAGACGGAAAAATGGACGTGGACCAACGAGGCAGAGACAGCATTCAGGGAACTTAAGCATAGGTTCACCTTGGCCCCAATACTGGCCCATTTTGACGCCCAGAGACCGGTGATCATAGAGACAGATGCCTCAGACTTTGCCATCGGAGCCATCCTATCGCAACGTGATGAAGAAAAACGCCTACACCCAGTGGCGTTTCACTCCCGAAAATTCACACCGGCGGAGATCAATTACAAGATCCACGACAAAGAACTATTGGCCGTCGTGGATGCCTTCAAGCATTGGAGACGCTACTGCGAAGGGGCAACCCACCAGGTGCAGGTATTCTCCGACCACCAAAATCTGGAATACTTTACAACGACTAAAGTACTCAACCGACGACAAGCGAGATGGGCGCAAGAACTGGCTGGAGTCGACTTTCGAATCTACTATAGGCCCGGAACACAGAACGGAAAGCCAGATGGCTTATCCAGGCATTCGGAGTACCACCCTGAAAAGGGGGGGATAGAAAACCAGCCAATCACAGCGGTTTTGCAAGAAAGTCACTTTGCGGAGCCAAATCGACAAGGACGATCGTTCATTTGCTCATCGGCTCGCATCGCCTCGCTCCCTAGTTGGAAATGGACGAAGGACTTCCTGGCGAAAGTCAGGAAAGAAGGGAAGAAGGACGAAGCCTACGAACAGGCAAGAAAACAGGAAGCGGCGATAGGGGGACTATCGTCGAAGGACCGAAAGGCCAGGAGAATAGAATACAAGGACGACTTACTGTACCGAGGGAACCTGCTCTGGATACCCAAGGGCTTGGTACAGCTCATAATGGAATCAGAACACGACACTAAGGTAGCCGGACACATGGGGCAGGATAAGACGATCGAACTGATACGGCGAAACTTCTGGTGTCCAAAGATGAACGAGCGAATTATGGACTTCGTCAGAAGCTGCCCAGAGTGCCAGAAAAACAAGGTGTCCCGACACCAACCCTATGGACTATCCTCACCGCTAGAACTCCCATATGCGCCGTAGAAATCTGGACTTCATCAGGGAACTCCCGCTCTCAGAAGGATGCGATCAGCTGTGGGTAGTGATCGACAGATTCACGAAGATGGCACACTTCATACCACTCCGGGAAAAGATGGCAGCAGACCTAGCAATCATCTTTGCCAGGGAAATATGGAAACACCATGGGCTACCCACTGACATCGTGTCGGACAGAGACTCACGGTTTACGTCAGAAGTATGGCAGGAATTCCTACGACTATCGGGAATCCGACCCCGGATGTCCACCGCCTTCTACCCGCAAAGGACGGACAAGCGGAACGACTCAACCAGACCATTGAGGCATACCTACGAATGTTTGTTGGCTGAGAACAGAATGACTGGGTGCCCCTCCTACCCATGGCGGAGTTTGCCTACAATAACTCGGTCACGGGAGGAACCGGGATGACGCCCTTCTTTGCGAATTACGGCTTCCATCCAGCAACCATTGACCCGCCAGCCGGGGAACCTCTAAACCCAGCAAGCACGATTTACGCACACTGGATTCAGGCGATACAGGAGGAATCACGACAAGGACTGGAAGCCGCGCAGGAACGGATGCGCCGATACGCCGACCCGGCACGAAAAATCCCCCCGGCATATCAGGTAGGAGATTTGGTTATACTCAACGGACATAACATCAAGACGCACCGACCCACGAAGAAGCTGGACCACAAAAATCATGGTCCCTTCCAAATTGAGAAAATAGTCTCCCCGCTTGCGGTCCATCTCACGTTGCCTTGAAAGTGGAAAATTCACAACGTCTTCTACGTCTCGCTACTCGAACCCTACCGAACCAGTGAACACCGAGCAGCACCGGACCCCTCGAAGGTACTCCGAGAGGTACACGACATTGAACAAAGCGAGGAGTACGATGTGGAGGAAGTTATGTCCTCGGTCGAGCGTGGCCGGGGAAACAACAAACGGGTTCTCTACCTGGTCCGATGGCTTGACTATCTGGAGCGCAAGGACTGGACAGAGGAGCCATTCGATAACTTTTCGGTAGGCGGTTTGGAGAAACTCCGGGAGTTTCATCAGCGAAATCCAGACGCGCCGAGGGACTACCAGCTCACCGAGGGCTAGACCAGATCCCCCGGGACCTGGCGGTAGGGGGCTGACGGGGCGGAGGACGTCAGTACCACAGTGTCACGATCCAACAAAAAGACCCGCTTCACGGGCAACCACGAGAAACTGCCAACCGGGCGTCCAACGAGGAGTGCACACGACCGAAACTGTTGAGAATGAGGAAAACCGTTCAGAACAGACGTATCGACCTCTCGGCGACCGACTCGGACCGGCGGAACCGGCGCAGAAGGCCCATAATCGGTGAAGTGAGTCTGCGACAGCGCTGTCACTGCTTCAGCATACTAGTCTCCCCCCGGAAGGACGTGGGCGCGGTCACTGCTGAGCATACGGGTCACTAGCACGAAGGACACCATACCTCTCCCGATTTCCTGGTCCCACTGTGACCCCGGAACCCCACCGAGCCGGCCAAAGCCTTGACGCAGTGCGGCAGTGAGTACGATTCAACATGACCCGATCAGTAAGAGTACGCACCGGCCTACTCTGAGGGCCCCATCGTCCGAGGCTCCCCGGTGCCGAACCGGCTGGCCAACGATGGGGAGTGATGCAGGGGTGGAGGACTGCATTCAGTGGCAAGTATCATGACAAAAAAAAAAAAAAAATTCTTCAGAAAGAGATGGGCTACTTGGAAAAAACATTCATTAGCTTTGGGACGAAGCTAAGAAGAGGGGGAGGTAGTGTTACCCTGGAATATTATCATGGGTCGGCACGGACCCTTGGGGAGGAACGTACTGAGATGAGGACGCTGTAGTTGGCTATTCCGGAAAGATCGGCTCTGAGAGTCTAGGAGGGAGATAAGGAATGGAGTTAGAACTTACGGCCGAGATCGGACGTAAGAGAACTAACTCCGGGAGTCGAGGGGGTTGCGGGGAAGCAAACGAGTGGAAACCAGCAGACTTGGGCAGGTTCCCCGAAAGGGAGCTGCCACGTCACCCGAAAGGTGTACGAGAAAAAGTCTGACGCGGTTACCCCGCTCGGCCGCAGGAAGACCCTGCGGTGCAAAACCGACAAAGCTCATCTCTCCTTATCTACACCCTGCCAGGACCAATGAGTTGCCCACGGGGTCGAAAGCCTCGGAGGAATAGTTAGCCCAAGTCACCAGATCTCACGACACCCCAAAGTAATATATAACCAGGCTCTCTCCTCCCGAAAAGAAGGAAGAGACAGACGGAACACTACCACTGAAACCCACACACAAGATCTAAGATTATTCCGTTGTGAATTATCGAAAGTAGCCTGATTACCTTTGATTCTACTTCGACCCCGGTTACGACCCAACCCCGGTGTCACAATCCGGGCTTTTTGCTCTCCGGACTGGACGGCCTATGTAGTCTCACGAAAACCTCGCCCGGGACGGGACTAGACTGTAGGCCCCTGTTGGACTGGCGTCCGGACGGACGATTGACAGCTCTGGTGGCGGGCGGAGGCGCTAAGTGCTGGGGGGAGCAGCTGCTTTTCCTCCCGACACCTTCGTTCATGGCGTCCATGAAGGAGGAGTGAGAAGCGGGGGGGGTTTATGGTTTTCCTTTGTTTTGTTTTGATCCTCGCGTCTTTCATTTGCTTTTCCTTTGTCAGCATCTCTCTTTTCCTTTGATTTATTTAGAGCGCGTCTTGTTTTCTTGGGCAGGCCTGGGTGGCAGGCAAAGGGAGCTTGCATCGTGCCGCCTCACACGGACAGCCGACAGGGATCCGGGATGAAAAGTGCGCCGCCATACCGTATTATCTCACTTAAGAGGTCCCGCCTATAAATGCCACTATTATAGGTTTTGGCGCACTCAGCGCGCTAGTGCGTTTAGAGTTAGCGCGCCGAGCTTTTTCGAACGTCAGGTGATCAGCCCATACCACCAACTATGCGATCTTCACCGCCTAAAGGCTGCCCACCAACGACCAAGCACCAGGTTCTGAGCAACCAGGAGAACTCCTCACAACGATTCTCTCGCGGACTCCCTTACAGCCAGCTGCCGATACACCTCGAACCCCTAGCATACGTTCACTGGTTATATTCACCCCGGGCCTTGGCCCCCGGAAACACCCAATTGCTGTGGTCCCTTGCTGGGTTTCTCTGCCGGCAGCCGTTCCTTCTAGAGCCAAGCGGTGCAGGACAGTTGAGCTTAAGCCGAGAGAATTCCAGAAGACGGGCGGGTGGACGGTGGGAATGGTGGACAACGGAACCTACACGTGTGGAACAATACCTATCAATCCAGAGGATATCACGGGAAGTAGCGCAGTGGGAGGAATTAGGTTTGTGATTAGATGTGTCGGTGCTGCTTGGAGGAGGTTCTGTCGGCACAAGAGGGAGGTTATCATTCGAACTTGACGCGTCACTAACTATCGATGGGTCATCTGACAGGGAAATATCCAACAAAGGGCTACCGACCCCGCACCTGATGCCTGCTCTGAAGGACTGGAAGACTCGAGGAGCACCTACTGCAGGCGAAGGTACAATGAGTACCAGCGGCGATACCTTAGAAGTCTCATCATCATCGGACGACGAACTAGATGATCAAGGTCTGCCATCAGCACCTGATGCAACTCGAAGTAAATCCAGGATACGCGACGTGTCCACCCACAGCAGGGGTGCGACTTTCGTTGGCACACAGACGGGGCGTAGTTGGATTTGTAGGTGGTGTGTTGCTGCGTGTGTACTAGTATATGGGTTCTGTAGACGGAGCACTGTGCTCACGAAAAAATACTTTTTTACAAGCGTGATTTGATACTGCGCTAGTCCTTAAGCGCACTAGTGCGCGCCTGTGGGCGCTAGTACCTATAACAGTGGCGTTTATAGGGGGACCTCTTAAGTGAGATAATACGGTAGTCTAGAAAGGCTGTATGCGAGTATGAATAAACAAAAAAAGAGACGCCGCGAGACCATATATACCGAATCAACCTCGCAAAGAAAGAATAAGAGAGAAAAATGGAGAGAGATAGAGAAAGATGGATAGAGGTATAGACAGAGAAATAAAGAGAGAAATAGTACTACTTGTTTCTCACCCGGGCGCAAGTCCACCAGATATCTATCTACGACTCCCCTTTTCTATTGGGCAAACACGTTCCTCAGGGTCTGTCGGGAAGCCTTCGGTTGGAGATTGAAGTGTATTGACAGCTGGCTCTGGCCTGGGCCGTATGGGGGCGGGAGTGACTTGGCCTTGAGTGAGGGTGTTGGCATTGTCCGAGGCGCCGTGGTCGCAGGCACGGCTGTGAGCATACCAAGAGCAAAGCCATCGGTGACCAGTTCCGTAACTTCTGTTCTCAGGGTGCCAAAGGGGGCCAAAGGGGATACTGTTGGATAAGCTCGAGTCCTAGTCCGACCCAGCTAGAATGATTCTGGCAGAAGAGATCTCTGACTGGTGGAGATTGAGGAGTCAGGCTCGAGAGAGAGAATGGGGTAGGCCAGGTTGCCGCACCTGTGCCCATTTAGGCGTCACAGGTACGGAGGGGAGAGGTGTTGCAGCAAAGCAAGTGGTCAGTGATGGTGTGGGTTTTCACGGGAGGAGGGCTCAGGGAGCGCAAACGCAACATTTGCAGGTCTTCGGCTTAACACTGGCCACTGGTGCGTCCAGCTCGGCAAAGGGCGCTGGCTGGGTTTTCCGTCACTGTCGAGGCCCAGATCCCGTTGCCTTTTCCTACTTTGCTCTTCCTGCTTTGTCCAACCTTTTTCTAGGCCCCAGATCTTCTGCCGCTGTTAAGACTCTCGCGGCTTAACACTCGTTAGGCTTTAATTCGTCACAGCCTTGCAACAATCTGAGCCCGCAGTCGATGCATGTCCACCTCCATGACTTCGGTCTTCGTCACGTTGCAGAGCTGTTCCCTTTTATTAGCGATACTGAAGATGGCGATTGTGCGGAATCCTGTTGGCGGGACGAGGCTTGTAGCTATAATCAATATGGGGTACAAGATAAAAGGTATCACGGGGGTGGTGAATCAGCTACTATACGCGGGCGGCTAGTTACTACCTCTGCGGACGGCTTCAAGCGTTACGGCAGTCGCAGCACCTATGTGACGCTCTACGTCATATCCGTCACCAGTACGTTGCCCCTGTGACGGTGTCCTCCAGTACACGGCAGTAGCGCCCCTGCAGTCTACCTCACAACGACCGTCACCGCCGTGCGCGTCTACGAGAGCAAGACCCCCAAGGCCACAGCCGACTCGCCTAAGGAAACTCCCGCGTGCGGAAACAGCGACGACCTCCCGGAGACGCCCGTATGTGGCTCGACTAAGGAGATCGTCACGACTCCCGTCTACCCTGTTGAGACCTTGCTGGTCCTGTCGATTCTCCCGAGGAGGTCACCACCACCTTGAGTGTCTTCCGTCCAGACCTCGACCGCTGTCGAGTACGTGACGGCAACCGATGTTGGAAATACTTCTCGTTGCTGGAGTTCGTATCGGTAAGTCTTTGGATTTGGCGCTTGTGACTTAGAGTTTGTTGAGGACACGTCGAGTAACGTGACGCGAAGTAGAAGTGGGCCTCACCTCAGCGAGCGCCAAGGTACACATGGGCAGCAACCAAGAGGCCTATGATGCAGAGTGCGCCGCTCTTTCCCACGCGTTGGAGAAGGATGGCATCGGACGAGCCCGGCCCAGGACAGAAATACGCCATCCAGGCTCGAAGGCACATCGCGGCACTGCGGCGGGCGAGGCCAGGCATCAACATAGAGATCCGGTGGTGTCCGGCGCACAAAGGAATCCCTGGCAACGAGAAGGCGGACGAGTGGGCCAAGGAAGCGGCAGGGCAGCCAGGCCCCCACGGGCTGTTCCCGCGATCCCTGGCCAACCTCAAGCGGGAAATCTCGGAGAAGAAGTGGGCGGAGGCTAGGTGATGGGCAGGAGGCCGCACCTCCAAGGCGAAGTACCGTATGCCAGAGAGCCAAAAGCCCGGTGGCGCAGTGGCCGGCAGCACCAAGAGGTTCGCCTCGAGGTACTACCAGCTAAAGACAGGACACGTCCGCACAGGTCAATACCTGCAGTGGGCTAAGGTCCGCCCCGATGCCCAGTGCTGGTGGTGCAAGTGCCCCACGCAAACGAGAGACCACCTCTTCAAGGTGTGTCCGGAGTGGAAGATGCAGCAGAAGATTCTGTGGGCGGAGGAGCTGAAGGAGACCAAGAGGTGGAAGAGCAGGTGGACGATCCGGGACCTGCTGGCCGATAGGAGATGCGGGCGGGCAGTGCTGGACTTCCTCTCCTCCACGGACGTGGGAAGGCTGGTGCCGCCGCTGGAAGAAAAAGGCGACGCCGGAAGTGAGGTGTCTGGGAGCTCCGGGAGCGTCGGGAGCGGCAAGAGGAGCCGGAGGAAAAGGCGGAGGCGCTGGGTGCCGAGGACGAGATGGGCGCCGGAGAGGGACTTCCACTGTTCCTCCCCGCACCCTCTTTCATGGCATCGGCAGGCGAGGTGTAGGGGACGGGGTACCCTTTTCCATTTGTTCTTTCTTTTGTTCGTTCCTTTGTTAATTTCCTTGGGCACATCCACTCTTCTTGAGACAGGCGTGGGTGGAGGGCAAAGGGGAGCTTGCAACGAGCCGCCATCGCGCGGACTGCGGACGGGGAAAACAGGGCAAAATGCACGCCGCCATGATCTACATAGGTCGAATGCGAGTATGATTAAACAAAAAACAAACAAAAACTTAGGTCCGTCAACCAATAATAAAGATACACAACGATAGGAAATTTTTTCGCTCGCATGCATACGTCTACGTGTTTCGACAGCGCGGCGGGGGGCGGCGGCGGCGGGGCGGCGGGGCAACAAGACTTCAGTGAGGAGAAAGCGGGGTGGTTGGGGACTTAAAAACTCCATTACCACGCACTCTATCTGAGAACTAAACAATCGTTGAGCAAGCGAACCTTTCGCGGCAATATCGCCGACCACGACTACATCTAGGCACTCAAGCTTCTTTCAGTCGAATGAACTTCCCTATCTCCAACTCTTCTGCATTGATCTGGCAGCAGTCACAACCAAATCACAGACAGATAGCTCGCAACGATCAGCCCGGCACTCCACCATCCAACATGGAGACTAGTGAGAGCATAGTGATCCAACAGATCTACCATGGTTCCAAGCATACCGATTTACGAGGAGGAGTGTTTCAGAGAGAGGTCAACATCGTCACTGACGGGTAAGTACCTGAAATCCGGCGAAGAGCAATCCGACAGGATCTTACGGTTAGCTAACGAAAACTCGCCGGTAGACCCAAGAGTAAGCGATACCTCACGATCGGAAACCTGCTTAGCCCCCTGATATTGCCCGACAGAGAGTCGCAGACTGACTCAGGAGCTAGGGAGAACCGAGATCCTGGAATGGATATCCACGGTCCCATATACGAATCACCATAAGCGTATTAGTGATGACCGTCTAGAAGGCACAGGAGAGTGGATCTTGAAGAAGGAGAAGTACCACACTTGGGAGGTGTCATCCGACTCGGAGCTGTTGCTGTTGCGCGGAATCCGTATGTCTCCGTAATACTCAGCCGGAAGAAGCGCTCTTCTGACAAGTTCATATAGCCGGAGCCGGCAAAACATACGTTGCGTCACAGGTCATTGACCGGTTCCTTTCCAATCCAACAGCCGAATCCGGGTTGGCATACTTCTACTGCAATCGAGCCGAGGAAAGTCGACGAGATCCCGAGAGCATCCTGCGCACCCTTATTCAGCAGCTTGCGGTTGGGATTACTACGGGCGCTTAAGCATGTCGTGGAAAGATCAAATACTCGGGTCAAGATTTTTGCTACCACTCGAACGGACACCGATATCCTCATGCAGTTCGAGATGTTTCCCAGGATTGAGTTGGAACCCAATGACAATGTCGATGACATCAACCAGTTTGTGGAAGGGAAAGTGCAGGAGACGATCGAACAGAAGCAACTGCTCCACGGCAATGTCCCAGATCCTCTCAAAGACGAAATATGCCAAGTTCTTTGTGAGCGATCCAAGGGAATGTAAGCTCACCTGAACCAATGATAGAAAAGTGCTACTGCTGACGGCTGGATGAAGGTTTCAACTTGCTGCCCTTCAGATTACTTTGCTCTGCGGCATGGTCACCGCAGAAGACGTAAGGGACAGCCTGAAGGTCCTTCCGGAAACCTTAACAGACGCGTACGGCGAAATATACAACTGCATTCTTAAGCAGAAAGGTAGCGCTCCACGACTAGCGTTCAACGCCTTCTGGTGGGTCCAGTGCTCTTACGAACCGTTGCGATCGGAAACGTTGCTGGATGCGGTCACGGTCGAAGTCGGCGCCTCAGGGGAATTTTCCCGCAAATGCGCGTCTATAACGTCGACGGATTTGCTCAAAGCCTGCCAAAACCTCCTCATTTTGGACAAACGCCTGAACGTTTTCCGGTTTGCCCACCTTTCGGCGGAAGAATTCTTGGAGACCCAGCTACACAAGGTCGATTCTCACACCGAAATCGCCAAACTCTGCCTTTCGCTGTTTTGCTCTTTGGGGTCTTGGACAGACTATGACGGAACCCTTGAAACAGGAGAAGGACGTTACCAAGATCGTCACCTCTTACTCTACTCGGCTGTGTTTTGGCTATGGCACTTGAATCATCGCAAAGACGCCTGCCAGATCCTGGAGGCCCTTGGGAAACTTTCCTATCTGAAACTACATTCCGGCGCTGGATCGACTATCAACAGCGTGTTCGATCCCTCCCAAGGGATACTAAAGATAATTTCTGGAATAGATCACGGGCTCTGCAGGAAGAGGGGAACGACCGTTTTTCCACAGTCGGATTACGGCGAATGCTTGCCAGCATATCCAAATCCCGGTTCGGATTGACGGCAAATATAATAACGAGGTGCCCCACCACATCCAGCTCCGAGACTGTACAGAGGACAGTATGAACCGATTGCTACTCTGTGGTCCAAGTTTGGAGACCTAGAAATTGCTCGGCATCTGCTGGATGCGGGCGCTGACGTCTCGACGGTCGACCATATCGGGTCTACACCGCTGGGCGCTGCAGCCGGGAACGGGAACGAGGCGGTGACGCGGCTGCTTCTGGGTAAAGGCGCCGACGTCTCGACGACCAACGTGGTCGGGTGGACACCACTGCTCGTTGCGGCCATGTGCGGGCACGAGGCGGTGACGCGGCTGCTCCTGGATCGAGGCGCCGACGTCTCGACGGGCGACTATGGCGGGTGGGCACCGCTGCGCGTTGCGGCCATCTGCGGGCACGAGGCCGATAGTTTGTGGCCAGATGGTCACGTTATGGAAATCTTGTGATCCCAAAACCTGGAACCTCTTTACGGAAACATAACGACCAATGTAATATGTTATTGGATTCTGATCCTTGAACGGCGGAAAGTAAATACTCGTAACCCAAAACCCAAACCCTAAAACTAAGTACCAGTGGTAATTCCTTGCCTGTTATAATCCACGGCTAGAATTAGTCATAACCGACCTATCTGATGCAGCTCGAGGATTCCAGTGCTTTCTTTCACTTGCTTCGAAATCTCAGGTCGGCTATCATAGCAAATAACGAAATTCGAAGATCAATGGCTCAGCAAGAGATTGAGCTGAGGGAAAGATTCTGGGCAGGGTTTCCAATAAGGGTGATCTCGACCGGACACCCTCTGTTGCCTACCCAACATCCTGACCGATGTATTGTAGATTGATTCTTGAACCAGATCTCGGTAATGCCTACGCGCCAGAGGCGGGATACTGGCAACTATGATGGTTTTCGGGTCCTATGAAGTAACCGATTAGTTGGTCAACGATTGTGCGGGCAAGATGTACACTACCAAAAAGGGGGGTCCCTTGGATTCACTCCGTAGACAGGCGGTTTTTTCTTTTATTTCATCATACTGGCATGAAGCCTATCTAGAACTATGGCGGCGTACATTTTGTCCGTTTTTCCCGTCCACTGTCCGCGCGGACGGCGGCAAGTTGCAAGCTCCCCTTTGCCCTCCGCCCAAGCCTGTCCCAAGAAGATAAGACGCGCACCAAGGAAATCACAAAGAAAAAGGAAGGTAAAGAGAATGGGGGCCCATCCCCCTAGCCCTCGTCTGCTGGTACCATGGAGGAGCGTAGGAGGAACAGCGGTAGTTCCTCCCCAGCACCCACTTACCCCGCGGCACCTAGCTTCTCCGTCTCCACCCGCCTCTCTTCTTCCCGCTCACTGCGCTCTCGGAGCTCCCACTCGGACGCCTCACTCCCCGCGTCTTCCTCCGCCGGCACCAGTCTTCCCACATCCGTGGAACACAGGGTGTCTAGTACCGCCTGGCTGCACCTCCCATCGGCCAGGAGGTCCCGGACCTTCCACCGACTCTTCCATCTCTTCGTCTCCTTAAACACCTCCGCCCACAGGATCTTCTACTGCGGCTTCCACTCGGGGCACTCCTTGAAGAGGTGGTCCCGGGTCTGCGTCAGATACCGGCACCACCAGTACTGGGGGGTGGGCCGATTTTTCGTCCAATGAAGGTGCTGCCCAGTGAGGCAGTGCCCTGTCTTTCCCTGGTAGAACCTTGAGGCAAGCCTCTTGGCGCTACCCGCAACCACGACGTCAGGCCTCTGGCTTTTCGGCATTGTATACTTCTTCCTGGAGGTCTGGCCTCAGCCCAATGTCGTGTGGGCTGGGCACCACCGAATCTCAATGATGCTGCCTGGCCTCGCCCTTCGCAATGTGGCGATGTGTTACCTTGCCTGGAGCATGAACCGTTGGCCGGGGCCAGGCTCCTCTGAAACCATCCGTCTGATGGCAGCTTGGGCGTCCGTAAAAATCGTGATTCGTTCCGGCGTTGTCGGCCTTCGCGAAGCCGATTTGTAGACAGGCGGTATGAGCGAGCATGCAGCCTGTACACGAAAGGCCGCAATTAGGCAGCTTATTTTTGAATCATTTAAATGAACGGATTCGAGTTCAACTGTGACTACTACTTTCAAGTCCAGTGCAGGTCATTATTTATCGCCACCAATGGGCTAGTTTCGGGTTGTAGTGCAAGTCGAGTTTGAAAGATATACTGCAGATGGATGAGGGATGGGCGGTGAGTTTTCAGCAAGGTGGTTAGTATAAACGGCTATTTAACACGATACCCCCCTTTTTGGGCGAATAATATTTCATGATCCTCATAAGTCCAGCTCACACGTGAGCACACATCAAAATCCCTCACTATACACACCACGCACATCGTGAAGCCTCCTCACAACACGATCGGCCCCCCTCTGTTGCCCACGGCACACAACCGCCCCGCCCGCCCCGCAACCAACCACCGACCACCACCCATGACTGCAAAACCCCAGGGAAGGCCACTGTTCAGAGAATGAGAAAGGGTGATATGCGAGGAGCATGAGCGACGCAGTCAAACGTGGCGGGAGAGTTACCGGATGTGCCTAACCGCCCGCGTCCGAAATGCTCTTTTTGCAAGGAGAGCGGGCACTACGCGCCGAACTGTCGTAAACCTCAATGCTAGTCTTTGTTAGAGTAATATAGTGCATGACTACAAGGCTTTGTGATCTTCAATCTTATCTCTTCTACCTTGAGTCAGTCATGAAGTACGAGCGCAGCGCTTGCACCGCCCCGAAATCATTGTATCGCGCCGCCCCAGGCGTTTGCTGTTGCGCCATCACGACCCATTGCTGATAAGCCGTCCAAGGCCTGCGTGTTGATGTAGTGCGCGAGCCGGATTCAGGAGGATCATGAAATATTATTCGCCCAAAATGGGGGGTATTGTGTTAAATACAAAAAAAGGGTATTGGGTTGAAGCCACGAAAAAAAGGAAGGTACCGTGTTAAATAGCCGTAGTATAAATCGGTTCGGAACTACGGGAAGGTGCGTCCAGCCTTGTAAGCGGATGCAGTGACTGGAATCTAGCAAACCTCCCTGACGGCCTCGAGTCCTTGAAGGGAGTAGAACTGGTCAAGGCTCGGGGTGATTCCATCTCGGGGATTCGGCGTTGCTGAGCAGGAAAGGGATTTGGCCATGTGGAGTGACCAGGCGGTGCCCCGGCCGATGAGTTCTCGATCTGGCTATGGATATGCTGTCTGAAGGCTGTGGTGGCGTCTCGCTGTGACATACGGCGAGACGTGGAGGGTACAAGATTCGGGAATATCTCGAAGCTCTGCTGTTACTGTCTCATCGCCCCGCTTCGACCGGCCCCCGCCGCGTAGTAGGCACAGGAGGAAGGGTAGATGGTGACATGGAGCCGTCCCGAAGTAGAGAAGAAGCAGCAAAGAGCTCTGATCAATCTCTTGTCAGGATCCTGTCTTCCGCAAACCCGTCTGGCTCGACAGGCAACGTAGCTCCCCGTTATCTGTTCGCTCTCTGTCTTCGGCACCCTGGCGAGTAGGGATGGCCACCTGGCGTCGCTTTCTGTTCGCGCATCACATCTTCGTGGGACAGACCTGGGAAGAGGGCAAAGGGGAGCTTGCAACGTGCCGCCACCGCGCGGAGAGGAGACGGGATGCCTAGGTGGGAAATGCGCCGCCATAGTCTAGATAGGCTACAGTAACAGTAACGCACAGTGAGTACTCTCGGCGTTGGCTAGGACTTACAACTCGATGGCGCGCGCGTGGTGTTGGTGGGTCCCCTGTCCGCCTGGCGGTCTTCAATGTAGCACCCGTGATCCTGGATCACTCATCGTCGTCGCGCTTGTCGGCGCCTCTCGTTTCTCTGTGCTGCTTTGGTGCGCTTCTGGTAGATATCTGCGGTGTCGATTGGTCGCAGCACCGGTTACGGAAATGTGAAGGTAGGATTGCGGTGAGAGATAATATACAACGCAATTCTGGTCGAACAAAATTAATGAATTAGTAAAACCAAAAAATGTCCCGGTAGGCTGCGTGGCGGTGTTCGGGTCCGAAGCGCAACAAGGGGGGGCATGCGGGCGAGCGACATACTGAAGGACGCCAACCAGGAGACGCGGGCGGCCACGTGCTGCTTCGGAACGGAAAACCTACGTAGCTCCTGCTCCCTGGAATCGGCCCTCCGCCCGGCGCCGGTGCAACTGGAGAATAGGCTGAGGCGGCTCGGTGTTCGGCTTGTAAACCTGCAACAGGACAGCCAAGTCAGTCGGCTGGTGGGCGCAGCCTGTGCCCCGGCAAACGGTTGGAATCTCCCATTGGGCAAACACTCCGGCAGGCGGGAGAAGACGAACCCGTTGGAAGTGCCAAAGAGTCTCGAGGCAGACATCGTGGTAGAGGACGAGGACTTGGCGGAGGGGGGCTGGAGAGGCAGCGCGGGGACAGGGGGAGCCACAGCGAGGAAGCTACTTATGTAAGAGTGTGGTACGGATGGGTTAGTCAGCTTTAGCGAGTCGGCGACCGGGTTTGCTTGCACATCCCACGCGTACAGGGTTCTGTTCTCGCCGCTTTCTTTAGTTCTCCTATTTTCTCCTGCGCAATCAGTAATAGTCTTCAGCGGTCAGGCTGCCGGTTTGGTCTCTCTACTCTACATAGATATCAGCCTCCAGTTTCCGCGCACGCCTTGCAAGGCTTGGTGCGCTGGGCGCCATTGCATCCCGATCGAAGTCTCAGCTTTCTACTGGCGCAGCGTGGCGAGGCTTGCTGGCCGCATCCGGCCTCCCCTGAGGCCATCCTTAGGATTGCTGCCAGCGCACCGCAGCCGAGCTGTTATTTCCAGTGCCCGCGGGACGGCTGGGTGCTTACGCTTTCTCCTGTCTGCTGCTCACTGCCGCCGTGGAATTATATGCGGCCCCCTGCCGCTCTACTATCTATCGTACCTGTGCCGTTGTGCGTTACATAACAGTCGTAGTTACCGCCTCTGCCGCAGGGGTGTTGCGCGCACAGTACTTCGCGCACACGTCTATCAACCAATAATAAAGAAACGGAAGGAATGGCTCGCATGCATATCGCACGTCCACATGTCTCGGCGGCGGGGTCGGCGTGATGAGACTACAGTGAGGAGAAAGCGGGGTAATTAGGGACCCAGAAAATCCACTACCACGCACTCCATCTATGAACTGAACAATTCCCTACTCTCCAACTCCTCTCAGCGGCAGTCGCCACCAAAGCGTAGACCAATAACACGCAACGATCAGCCAAACATGGGCACTAGTCAGAGCACGGAGAACCGGCAGAGCTACCGGGGTTCCACACATAACGAGTTGAGAGGAGTGTTTCATGGTGCGATCACCTTCGTCTCTGGCGGGTAGGTACCTGAAATGCGACAAGAGCGATTTGACAGGATGTTGCGGTTCGCTAACGAGAACTCTCTGGCAGACCCAAGAGTGAGCAGCACCTCTCGATCGGAAACTTGCTTAGCCTCCCAATATTTCCCGGCACCGACTGACTCGGGAGCTAGAGAGAACCGAGATCCTCGAATGGATATCTACGGTCCCGTATACAAATCACCACCAGCGTATCAGTGATGGTCGTCTAGCAGGCACAGGAGAGTGGATCTTGAAGAAGGAGGAGTACCGTACTTGGAGAGCATCGACCGACTCGAAGCTGTTGCTGTTGCGCGGAATCCGTAAGTCCCCGCAATCCTCAACCAGAAGGAGCGATCTTATGACCAGTTCAACTAGCTGGAGCCGGCAAAACGCACACTGCATCACAGGTCATTGACTGGTTCCTTTCCAATCCAACTGCCGAATCGAAGTTAGCGTACTTCTACTGCAATCGAGCCGAGGAGAGTCGCCGAGATCCCGAGAGCATTCTGCGCACTCTTGTTCAGCAGTTTGCGCAGACTGCATGCGAAGACAAGCTCCTCACGCCAGTCCTCGATATTTACAAGGAACGGGAGAATAAGGGGCAGCTCTCTTCGAAGTTGACCCTTAAGGAATGCCAAGATCTCCTTATTCGGCTCATGGCTGTATATCCCGAGACGACAATTTGCATTGACGCCCTAGACGAAGTCGATCACCAACTGCGGTTCGAATTACTGGAGGCCCTCAATCACATCGTGGAAAAATCGGGTACTCTGGTCAAGATATTTGCGACTACTCGAATGGACACCGATATCCTCATGCAGTTCGAGCGGTATCCCAGGATTGAATTGGAACCCGATGACAATGCCGATGACATCAACCGGTTTGTGAAGGAGAAGGTGCAGGAGAAGATCAAACAGAAGCGGCTGCTCCACGGCAATGTCTCAATTGCGCTAAAAGACGAAATATGCCAAGTTCTTTGTGAACGATCCAAGGGAATGTAAGTTGCCTGAACTACTGATAATTACGTGCCACTGCTGACGGCCGGATGAAGGTTTCAACTTGCTGCTCTTCAGATTACTTTACTCTGCGACATGGTCACCGTAGAAGACGTAAGGGACAGCCTGAAGGTCCTTCCGGAAACCTTAACAGACGCGTACGGCGAAATATACAACTGCATTCTTAAGCAGAAAGGTAGCGCTCCACGACTAGCACTCAACGCCTTCCGGTGGGTCCAGTGCTCTTACGAACCGTTGCGGTCGGAAACGTTGCTCGATGCGGTCACGGTCGAAGTCGGCGCCTCCGGGAAATTTTCCCGCAAATGTGCGTCCATAAGGTCAACGGATTTGTTGAAAGCCTGCCAAAACCTCCTCATTTTGGACGAACGCCTGAACGTTTTCCGGTTTGCCCACCTTTCAGTAGAAGAGTACTTGGAGACCCAGCTACGGAAGGTCGATTCTCATTCCGAAATCGCCAAAATCTGTCTTTCGGTGGTCTGCTCTTCGAGGTCTTGGACAGACTATGACATAACCCTTGAAACGGAAGAGGGACGTTACCAAGATCGTCACCTCTTACTGTACTCGGCAGTATTTTGGCCATTGCACTTGAATCGTTGTGAAGACACCTGTCAAATCTTGGACGCCCTTTGGGAAGAATTCATGTCAGAAGCTATATTCTTACGCTGGTTCGACTATCATTACCGGAATGTGGGAACTGAGGAATGTGAAGACACATTTTGGCGTAGATCAGAGGCTCTGCAGGAAGAGAAGTGGGATCGTCTTTCCGCAGTGTGCATATTCGGATTAGGACGGAAGCTTGCCAGCATATCCAAATCCCAATATGGATGGACGGCAAATATAAAATTGAAGTTCCCCACCACATTCATTTCCCAGACTGTACAGAGGAACCGTGTGGACCGATTGCTACTCTGCGCGTCCAAGCTTGGAGACCTAGAAATTGCTCGGCATCTGCTAGATGCGGGCGTCGACATCTCGACGGCCAACGAGAACAGGACACCGCTGCGCGTTGCGGCCGAGTACGGGCACGAGGCGGTGGTGCGGCTGCTCCTGGATCGAGGCGCCGACGTCTCGACGGCCGACCTTTTCGGCACACCGCTGCTCTCTGCGGCCGAGAACGGGCACGAGGCGGTGGCGCGGCTGCTCCTGGACCGAGGCGCCGACGTCTCGACGGCCCACCGTTTCGGCACACCGCTGCTCGCTGCGGCCCAGAACGGGTACGAGGCGGTGGCGCGGCTGCTCCTGGATCGAGGCGCCGACGTCTCGACGGCCCACCCTATCGGCACACCGCTGCTCGCTGCGGCCCAGAACGGGTACGAGGCGGTGGCGCGGCTGCTCCTGGATCGAGGCGCCGACGTCTCGATGGCCGACCGTTTCGGCACGACACCGCTGCTCGCTGCGGCCCGGAACGGGCACGAGGCGGTGGCACAGCTGCTCGCTGCCGCCACCCCGCTCTCCTCCCAGTAGTGCGGCTCCCTTTTTATAATGCTGTATTAGTCATAACGGACCTTTCCTATAGCTCGAGTATTCTAGTAATTTCTTTCACTTTCTTCTGTTTTCAAGAAATTTCAGGCCAGCTACATATCAAAGCGAATGACGAAATTTGACATCATCGTACATAGTCTAGTTAGGGCCTGTTCGGTTGCGAGCTGCATTTTGAATCTACCAACAAAATTTAGATGCAGCTTGAAACCTTGGGTTTCTGGGCGAGGGGTGACCGTTCGGCACACCACCTCGAGTTAGCGATTTGAGAAACCGCATAGAGAGTGTGTTCGAATGTGCCAGTCATACGAATGCCGAGACGCTAAGAGGCTTAGCGCTACTTAGTGTGCTACTAGCGTCGCTTGGCATGAGGATTGTGGCTCTGCGGTCACGCGCCGCCATAGGAATACCGTCTAGTTACGTACCTGAATCGCCGTAACATCCTGGGTTTTCACCAAAATGACAGAAGTAAGGGTTTGAATCGACCCTCAGCTTATATAATTGCTGCCATCAAAGTAGATTTCCGGAACGAAGTCCCAAAAAGGCCCCCTCCAGAATTAAATAGAATACATAAGTATGTAATTTCAAAAACCAGAATCTAACTCCTCCCAATCAGACTCATTCTCATCACCACTTCCATCTTCTCTTTCACTCTCACTTCCCTCTTCCAGCTCTTGCTCCAAATCATGTATATCCTACCTTGTCTTTTGCGGGCGGTCCACTTCCTTCTGTTCATCCTCCTTCAGACGAGCAACAGATCTCCATGTTATCGGAAGTTTCCAAAGCGCGATGCTTCTCCCCCTTTACATAGAGCTCTCGTATTCAAACATCCAACTTCTCTGCCTTTTCCTTCAACTTCTGCAGCTTACTTGACTGCGCCTCTTTGGACTTCGCTTGCCATCAGAGTGCTGTTGTATTCTGCCTTATCGCGAAAAAAAAGAAAGAAAAACAATTTTCAATTAGCGCCTTGGCATTCGTATGCCTGGCACATTCGAATCCCCGACGCACTCTCTATGTCGACTGAGCCGCAATAGATACAAATAAACTCTACTAACAACTGCCAGTACCTGTGTACTGTACCCCAGCGCGGCCCGCCGGTCAACCCACCATCACGCCTACGATGCCCAACTCCCAACCCACCGCTCCATAGCCCAGCAAGGCTCCTTGCCGTTGGTGCTCTAATCGCAATACCAAGGCACGCTGCATGGCAGAACACGTAGACACCGAATATCAGAGATGACTGGAAAAAATTGCCTATTAATTTAATTCTATACCCGCACTCCATAACAAAAGCGGTGAAATTCTTTTGGCGCTGCGTGATAGGTGCCTGTGGATAGGAGGAGCCGCCCGCTGTTTTGCCAGCCGAGTCTGTGGATAGAATGCGTCGTCCGCTGAGTGACTGAATCGATCCACAGGAAGGGCCATGTCATCGCTGTAAGAAGCCAGTTATGGTTTTCGCAAACCTTGATGATACAATGATGATACAAAAGTGTGGCGTGCTGTTGAATATCTGGGTTGCCGAACGGGTTGTCAGGGACGATGAGAGTTTGCACCTGCAGCTTTGGCAACCGTCAACTCGCCAGAAACCCGAGGTTTGATAATGCAGGTGGCAACCGAACAGGCCCTAAGTACCTTAATATGTGCCCGAGTACGGAGGCCGATAGTTAGTGGCCAAATGGTCACGTCATGGAAATCTCGTGATCCCGAAACCTGGAACCCCTTTACGGAGACTCTTGGATTCTGATCCTTGAACGGCGGAGAGCAAAAACTCGTAACCCAAAACCCAAAACCCTAAAACCACCAGTGAGGAGTCATTGCTTGTGAGCCCCGTTGCAATCCACAGTCAGAATTAGTCATAACCGACCTATCCGATGCAGCTCGAGTATTCCAGTACTTTCTTTCACTTCCTTCGGAATTTCAGGTCAGCTATCATAGCAGATGGTGAAAGCCGACATCATGTACATAGTCTAGATAGTACATTAGCATATATATGTGCCGTAGGTATTGGAATGATTGTATAACTATACATAGTAACGGATTAGTTGATGTAAGATTGTGCGGGTACCCAGACTAAGGCGTAGCCTGTGGACGGTGAGCAGTGGGCTGATGAAGGGCTAGCGTCTCGTCGTAAGCCAAGGGCTGGTACTTCTCCTCTATACAGTAACTATTCTACTGTCATGTTAGGAATCAACCACAGATCATCACATCTTCGTTCCGCCTATTGGTCCTTCATCGGTCTTTCAGTACACGTCGTACTTGTACTTGGCAAGGCCTCAAACCAACCCTAGGTTTGGAAAGCCTATTTGGAGGGGCTTGGTTTTTGTGCTCGAAGATCAATGACTCAGCAAGAGATTGAGCTGAGGGAAAGATTCTCGGCAGGGTTCCCAATAAGGGTGATCTCGACCCGACACCCTCCGGTACGTATACATTATCCCGCCCGATGTATTGCCGGTTTAACCAGTCCTCTGCCATGTCTTTGTGGAGCACTGGCACGGGATCACAGATATATCATGTTTGTGGGTGCTATCAAGTCCATGGTGAATACAGTTGGTCCTGCTTCGACCCGCTGCCAGTACATTACCTAGAAAAAAATGCCGACCAATGTATCGTAGGTTGAACCAGACCTCGGTGATGCTCTATGAAGGACTGCCAGCTTCCACTATCTTCGATATCACATGCTTGTGGGTGTCTGTTACCTGGGCTGTAGTCAAACGCCGCCTCGTGTGCCACCGGAGAGAAAGCCGACGACGGCGCGCACCTCATCTCACCGCCAGCAGCTGTCGGCCGAGCAGGCGCCGTACGCGTGATAACCGATTGGTGGGTGACAGTTCGGTAGGCCGTCGGTTCAAATTGAGCATCTGTGGGAAGACTTCTGCCAGACGCAATATTGAGGGGGCGCGATGGACCACGGCGCTGTGGCGCCCGACTGGACACTGCAGGTGAGTTGCAGCGTCGGTCTAGCATGTTGGAGCCACTGCGTAGAGTTGACCAGCCCCTCGTGCACGTTCCCACCAACAGCGGGCAAGTGTCTATCCCAACTTGCGGCGTCGCAACAATCCAGGCCCTTCGCCGGTGCCTGTCTCCGACCGCCGGCGGCTCGTGGCTCCGCCTTGGCCTTCCCGGACCAAGCCTCCGTTTCCCTCGACCTGGCTTCTGCGGCCGCTCGTTCCGGGTGAACAAGGGGTCAGGGGAGGCGACTGCTTGCGTACTGGTCTCCGTAGCCACGACATCCCTCTCCGTGTGCATTAAGGCCGTCTGCTGCCGGTTTGGCCTATCTATCAGCCTCTCCGTTTCCGGGCACACCTTTGTGGGCTCGCACCATTGGATCGCGATGGCAGTCGCAGCTTCCTTCCTGTGCGGCGTGGCGATTCTTCCTGGCCGGATCCGGGCTCGTCAGGCGCCATCCTTTGGATTGCTGCCAGGGTTTGTGTAGACCGTGATCCTGCCGAGCCGTTGCTTCGGTGCCTGCGCAGTGACCGGGCGCCTATGCTTTCGTCTGGCTGTTCCCTCCCCCGCGATGGTGTTGGAAGTTGGAACAGGTGTGCTGGGCAGGACTGTCTCTTCCGTCGGTCTGGGTGCCTTAGGGTAAATGATGTACGGTTTTTGAAGGTGTGTTTGCGCCCACCGGCTCTTTGGCCTGACCTCCTTTCAGGAAGCTGGCTTTTCTGAAGGGGACATCCAGAGTCGAGCTGCAATACCTGCGGTCGCATGGTGTCGGACGTCACTCAGCGAGTGATATGCGCTGACGCAGATCCTGGGCCGCTGCTGATGATGATCATGGCGATATTGAATACAGCCCTTTCCCGTTCGCCGTCCGCCGCGATTTCTCACAGTCTGCCGGCGACCCGCGGCAACTCCCTGCCCCCGCCTGGCCTGTCCCAAAAAGAAAGGAAAAGAAGGAAACTAAAACGACCGAGTGTTTAAGAAAAACTCCTCTCACTCCCACACCCTACTCCTCTTCCGCGCCCTCGTCGTCTCTCAGCTCCTCGCCCTCCAATCGGCCCGTATCCCCGCCCTCACTTCTACGCTCCTCGCTCCGGCCTTCACCCGGTTCCAGGGGCACTACTCGCGGTCCCACTCTGCACCCAACCTCCGTGGTGCGCAGGAAGTCAAGTATCGATCGGGTGCACCTTTCCTCCGCTAGCAGGTTGCGGATCTTGAAGCGGATCTTCCCTCTTCCCGTGTCCCTTCGCACTTCCTCCCACAGGATCGTCTGCTGCTGCTTCCATCGTTTGCAACTCTTCAGCAAGTGCTCTCGCGTCTGTGTCTCGTATTGACACCACCCGCACTCCAACGATTCCGCGTTTTTGGTCCACTTCAGGTACTGCCGGTGCGGCAGTTCCCCGTTCTAAGCTAATGAAACCGCCCTGCTAGTCGCTTCAATTCCCGGGGCCACTACCTCAGTCAGACGCTGCGTCTTCGGCATTGTGGACTTCCTCCCGTTGACTCTTTCCTTGGACCAGTTCCACGTTTCCTCCCATTTCTTCTCCGAAATTTCGCGCCTAATGTTGGCCAGCGACCTGGGGGGAGGGGGGGGGGGGGGGGGGGGGGGGGGTGGGCCCCCCCCCACACCCCAGCCAAAACCCCAC
>Ga0307508_10001789_pt1 | contig 23910 bp, 28 predicted proteins | sample 9_EM_MG_FD_203089 | JGI IMG/M metagenome (GOLD analysis project Ga0307508, IMG submission 203089) | Populus trichocarpa ectomycorrhiza microbial communities from riparian zone in the Pacific Northwest, United States - 9_EM | ecosystem: Host-associated > Plants > Roots > Unclassified | place... | reverse complement strand
TCCTGGACACCCATGTAGTGTGTACTCTAAGTTTTATGATTATAGAAGGTTTCCTTATTAGTAACCCTAGGGTTTAAATCTCCCTAGGGACACAGAAAGAGGCTCATAACCTTTTCAAGTGATCTGCAGCAGAGCTGGGTTGCATGAAGACTTCTCTGGTGACAGCTTTCTGTGCTTCGTCTGAAGGTCCATATACCCCAGGATTCCGGCGTAGATCATTTAGAATCCAAAAGTGTTTGAGCATATTCTTCGAACCCCAAGATGATGCGGATATCAGGCGAGAACTCAAGAAGTTAAGTTGGAAGTTGAGGCCAGAGGAGGGAGCGCTATTGGTAGTATGAGTCGTTACAAGCCGCGAGAGCCGTGGCCCACAACAACGCCAGTTGCCTACAATATCACCGACTGTAACGATGAGCACAACGACACGGGCAACAGAACTAGAGAAATGCATATGTCGGAAACGTTCACCTGATGTTGGTGGAGTCCCCTCCGGCAGCTCTCCCGATCGCCTTGACCACCGTCTCCGATTGCTGCTCTATTCCCGCTTTTGCTTCCGTTTCCCCCGTTGACGGCCATCCACATTCTCTTCCTCTACATCCGCCCTCGTCCTTCCATAAAATCACCCACGAACCTTGCCACCGGCTGCTCCCACCTCACCGTGCTGCCCGACTCCCCCACTACCACTCATACATTTGGAGATTCTCCTCGGCGTTTCCATAGCCCTATGTGGCAGAGATCCGTCCGCGGCCTTACCTGTCGCGAATTTGGTATCGCCAAGACGGACGCGGTCGAGGTAGCCTTGCCAAATAAAGTGTTGGAGAAAAGTATCGATGGACATGGGATGATGAGCGGATCGGGCGTTGGACGGGATGGTGCCGCTGGGTGGCATATGCAGGCGTTTTACTTAAATTGGCTCCGAGGTCCGCTAAACAACGGCACGATACCAGCGGTGAGTAAAGGCCGAGCAGACAGCATAAAGACGTAAAGACGTACATTCAGAATGGCCCGTCTGTTGACCAAGATGAGCGTGAGGATGACGTGGAGCAAGCCTAGTGCAGCGAGTTGATTAGTGGTGCTCCAGGAGATGATACCGCCAAAGCTAGCCGCGTAGCGCTACGCGGCATATTGCCATTGTCGTCGTTGTCATCGTCGGGGCACTCGGCGAGTTCTTCGAAAAGGCGTTGGTCGAATAACGCAGCTTGTTCGATAATGGTCCTGCCCAAGGTTGAGCCAAGGATGTACGTTTTGGAACCTGCCGCGATAGCTGAGAGACTGAGCGTAATTAGGGCGAGGCTGATGAGGCCGATGGGACGACGGACCTTTTTCCCTTGGCGCTGGTGGGATTTTGGAGGTAAAGGTAAGTTGCGAACTTGATAGTGCGAAAGATCTGGTATCAGAAGTGAACGACTAGTTCGCGAGAAAGGGGCAGGAACATACCCCATTGTGTGCCCGCAGGCCAAGGCCATTGAGGAAACTGTTGTACGAAAGCATCAATTAGATTGGAGAAGAATGACCAAATGTGCTCCACCCACTGTTGCACAGGCTACGTATGCCAATATGACATGGAATTTTCAGGTCTAGCCCCTACACAATGCGGACCGACGTACCGAAGGCAAACTCGTAGTTAATGACTCCCAAATCGGTTTCGGCCCACTATGATCCTTCCAGATCTCGTCGTCCTCAAACTCCTCTGAATATGGTAGGTCGACGCCTGCTGGAGGAAGAGAAGGCACAAAGTCGCCGATCAGGGTCGGCGCATTCGGCACGGGAGCATCGCGTGGGACCTCTTCGGTATAGTGCCAGTTCCCAGGACGCGGTCCCGCTCAAAGATGCGGACGTCTAGACCTGCTTCTGTCAGTTCGCGATATGCGACCAGACCGCTACAAGGATGTGCGGGTGAGATACGATATGACGTTGAATGGGACACAAAAGACACCTTGCTCCAGCACCAATGACTGCGACTCTTTGGATGGGCCAGTCGAAATGGTACTCGTCTGTCCGTTCCCAGAACGGTGGTGTAGAGAAGGGTTGTTGGGCTGAAACACCAGCAAGTAAAATGAGCCCAACGATCGGTTGCATGTCGTTTGGCAGTTGTCGATCGAGCGTGGGAACGTTCGTGGACTGTATGTTGATCACGCGCACGAGCGCGTCTTAACCTCAAGCTGAAGGCCGCAGGCTCAACTATGTAGTATGGTGGTGACTATCACCACATCCTCCGCTTGACTCTTCCTGGATCCAGGAATGACCGAGTAACAGCCTAGACCGCTACAGTACCTACAATATGATACTGCAAGCAGAACGGCGTGCCGTCCAGCACCAGGCGAAGGACTCGGAGGATATCATGTCTGCCAGAGTCGTCGGATACCTTCAGTGATAGTCCCTGCGCATGTAATTGGGTCACATCGCCGCCTCAGGGCGCTGGTGAGTCATGGTGTCCTTCCTCCGCATCGGACGGGCGACGAAGATAAGGAATGTAATGGTAGAAATGATGCAGGCAGCAGAATGCGGGACATGGGACACGGCAGAATGCCAGCTACGAACGCATACTTGGCATTGCAGTTCGAATACGACAACTTTGGCGTGTAATAGCAAGGCGGGCAGTGGCAATTGGGAAACCTCCGCATTCTCAGCTAATCGTCACCTGGGTATTTGGTATTCTTGGTATTCATCATGCGTGCACAAGAAACTTGCACCTTCCAGCTGCGGGCTGGCCCGTCCAGCGATCTTTGCGTCTTCTTAGATGCGAGGATTGGTCATTATAACGAACGGGAAAACTGTCTTGTTTGAAAGCACCGACCATCCCGAAGGTGGATGGGAATTGCACGCAGAGAGGTACTGGTATGCGCAGATAGACGATGCTCGCTGTCTTGCGCAAGAGCAGTTTTCCTAGGCATGCAATCGGAATTTCAGGGGGATAGTCGGCGAGCATGGGAATCTCCTTCACGACTAGCTTATCCAGTGCGACATAAAGCTCGATCGCTGTCAATAATCTGATGGATATATCTTGCGGATTCCTCACCTTCAGCTCACAAACCTTCATGTATTTATCCATCAAGGTCTCGAGCTGTACGCATGCCTCATCCACATTCGTGACGCAGACAAGCCGATCGTCAATGCCCTCCTCAACCGATCGCTCGACGTCATAAAGAGTGATGTTAGGGTCGGCATCATATGCCTCGTCAAAAAAGGTCCCATTCGAAGACAAGAAGTTTTCAATAGTGCCACGGCGACGATGGCTGGGATGGGAGGGAGTACCAGGTAGTTGGGGGTCAGGATTCGCGAGAGCGTTGCGAATATATTCACCACTGTGCGAGAGCGAGAGCTGTGTGTCTCGGGTGAGTTCGTCCTGGGAGGGATTCCGAAACGGAGGTGGGCGAGTTCTCAGTTGCTCCCACCTAGCGTCAAGCACCTCACGAAGACCAGTGCATGTCCTCAGTGCCATTTCGGAGAGCCAGTCGGGGGTAGAGGAACCGATCTTGCTCAAACGTCAGAGAATTTTAGATAATATCAAGTGAAGTAGATCACTGGAAAGAGTTGCATTGCTTTCGTCCCTTGCAAAGGTGCAAATGAAGAACAGTATGAATTGTTTGTATGAAGCATGTGCAGGAGAGTGATTAACCGAGGTCTGGATTGCGACCCTGATGAGAAGCGAAAGAGACGAGCGACGCCAAGTGTCCTCCAAGTTGAGTCCGCTCAGGCTGCCGGTCTCCCACCACCTGCCAACGTGGTCACGAACACGTTTGGTGATCCGGGGGGCGTCGGGAGGGCGGCTGACACCATGCAAGGGGGTAGCTAGCAGTGTCGTATGTTGGGTTACGCGAGGAACATCAGCAGCGCGATCAACATTTTGCAAGACGCCATTAAACAGTGCATTGATGTTTTGTGGATGAGCGGGAGGTGGGAGAAGAGGATCCGAGTCGACAGTGTTTGGGCAAGAGAGAAAATTGACAAGTTCAAATTGGAACTCCCCATCGTCAAACACCTCACCAGGCGTCTCGACAGCCGACCCAGGATACGAACATGTCAGAGGTTCTGGCGTTTCCTTTACAGTATCTCCGCTTGGGGACACCTCGAATGCCTCGCACAGCGTACAGTCCTCCCGCTTCATGAGGATAATCGTAGCATTGTGACGTCAGACGAAAAATGCGAGGATATCTAGAGGTTTTCAGTACGGCCCAGGATCTGGATCTGTGGGAAACTGCGAACGTACCTCCCGTTTGCATTCCCCGCAACTAGGAGATAACGTGGTCATTGTCCGTGTGGTCCGACTGAACGGAGGATTGTAAGTTGTCTAACACCTTTGTGATGCGGTGCCACTGTGCCTACTCAGGGGTTCCGCAGACGTGGGCGCCATAAGCATGGGCAGCGGCGCACACCGCACGAGCGAATGAATGTTCGTTCTCTGGGGTATAGTCGGTGTCGCGGGGAAGCTGGACAGGAAGAAACACATGGGTGACAGTATAATTCAATGGCGCGGAAGTGTAGGCGGGTGACAATGATGAGCTTGTTGCTTCACGATCTGGGTTGTCAGAGGTAGAGGTGCTAGACATAGTCGTACTGCTTAGGGCGATGGGCGGCGAGGGCGATGATACGTCTACTGTATAGCCTCAGTTGACAAACCAGACCAAAGTCATGGCAATCCGACGCCGCCACTGAATTCCTTCCGGATCCTTGATCAGATTCTCATTTTCAATCTAATCTACCGAACGCTTCTCTGATCCCAGTCCGTGATCCTTTAGTACTCCAATCCTCGACATTTTCTTCCGTGTCTCCTTCGAAGGTTGCGTGAAAGAGTCATTCGTCAACCCAAGCACACATTTCATTACATCCTAAACTCTGAGCCGCCGCTCTCCGCTGGGATCGTTCACATGTGGACAGCGCCACTTTTCAAGTTCATTCTGTCTTGCTCGTACGCTCAGGTTCTAACTTGTCATGATGTCATTGTGCCGCCACTATTCAGTAAGGGGAGGACCGCACAAACTGCTGTTGGAGGAAACGCTGCACAGAGTAAAATTGTATCCTGGGCGCTTGGTACTTCCGAGGTGGCCGGAACGCAACCACAGAGAAATGCTATGAATGCATCCGTATTTGTTGTACCCCGCTGTCACATAAGCAGGGCCCTTCTTTTTTTCAAACCCGAAACTGAATGTCTCTTGACAGATCGTGGAAGGTAAACCGGGTATGTGGAAGTTTGCGGCATCCGACTGTTCTGATTGTAGATGCGGAGGCAGCCAAGACCAAGACCAAACTGCTAAATCGAGATGACAGGGTAACACACGAACTCTACTTTGGGTATACGTATCCATTGGCGGACATCCCCGATGATGATCAAGAACCTGTCTCTGACGCTGGATCTACATAATAGTCCAGTGAGTTTCCATTCACATGAGATGATTCAGCATCAAATTGACGCTCAGGGGACCGGCATTACTCTATTCTGTAGGGTGAAAACTCCCAACCACTAAATATACCCCATTGATTCGATCGGACCCAAGTATACCTAGACAGATAGCCATCCGGATCCAGACCGCTCGAGGCATCCACACTACAGCCCCGATACATCTACTCTTGAATCCGACACCCGGCCTCAGGCTTCCGTCGGTTCTCCCGTGAGTAAATCCTTCGAATCGGTTAAATTATCCAAAAGAGCGGAACCTAGCCGGAAATGATGCTACGTCCTGAAACGAGCCAAGTTCCATCCTTCATGGGAATTATTGCAGCGCTGCGGCACCAATAAATTGATTTGTGCTTCGTCATGCTGTATGTGTGGAACAAAGAGCCATTGTGTGCCTCGAAGTGGACCTGAAATCCGTGTACTACCAAACCCAAATCGTCTGATCATCTTCATCGATCAACGCAGGATCCCAAAAAGGAACAGCACAGAGTAAAATGGGGATCGATAATGCCCAGTCTGCACTGCGGCCGATCAAAGTGACCCGACAATGAGTACAATATAGGTCATCCGGATCCACCGCTATTTGCCACACAAAACAGGTATGATAACGCAGAACACGCACCCTGAACGCTCTGCTGTGGCTTGTTCGACCACCGTGTGTGACAGCTGCGGCTATCCCCGCCACCCGAACGCAACGCACCGGTGCGTGACGTCTGCATGACCAAGCATTGTTACAGCTTCAGGATGACGGAGCGACTCGCCCAAACTCGGGCCCCAACGGTCAAACGCACCCCTGCGGTCAGGATGGTTCAAAGTACTTTTTCTCCCTTGAGGAGCCCATGATGACCAGGAAGGCGCTCCGAAGCCCCCAAAGTCACGAATGCTGCTCCCTGGAACTCCGCGTATTTCTCAGGTTACGCCGCAGGAGCTGGTTCCACCTCTGCAACAGACCTTTCTTCGGCTAGGGCATAAAATCAGCACAAACACAACATTTTAGGTTCAAGGGCTGGAATACTCGCATTTATTCGGGCTCGATCGCCGTCACACGAAAAGTCCAAGGACATCGGGAATCAAACTGACTCAGCTTGATCCTTCCGACGAAGAGCCCTTTGGCGTTCCGTCGACGCACAAACCCGCACCGAGCGCGCGAGTGTCCTAATCCAGGTCATGCACGGACGCGGCGATATCAATCCCGAACCCAGTACGTACCAACACCCTTAGCCCTACCACCCATATTCATAAAGGCTGCGCCGAGCGGACGGACAGGTTCATCTGCATATGCCCTAGAATGGCATGTTCGAACAAGGACGTCTTCCTCGCCAAGAGGGGCCGTTGAGAGCGATGCGAGCGCAGTCAGCGCGATGGGAAGAATCGCAGCAAATGAGACGCCCGCAGATGGATATCGCCCGAGTCATCATCGGCGGCGCACTAGACGCTGAGAAGGGTCCCGAATCAAGTGCCATCCCCTCGCTAGACCATGCGGCCGCACCGCCGCGCATTGCTCGACATGGGTCGATCCACACAGGAAGACACCGACATGCAGTTCCGCCGATCATCCTTGCCCAATAGCATCCAATCTTACGAATTGGAAATTAATGAATGCAGCGCCTCGTGGAGGCTGGTAGGGGTATCTGCACCTGGAAGGACGATCAGAAACATTGCTCTCGGCGGCGGCGCGCAGCCGGCTTCTTGTCTTCTATCAAGATCACGATCAGTACTTTGCACATGTACGGGCAGGAACAGCTTTGGGGGCTCTCATACCGCTCGCGGACACAAATAACCCAAGGAAACAATGGGATAGGAGAGGGCTGCGCCGCCCGAAGAATGGGTGTGAATAAGCCGATTGTGACCTCCGCCTCAGCCTGGGAATGAGGGGAAGACGGCCGAAAAAGGGAGACAGAGACGGGATGGCGCGAGATGACGGGAAGCAATAACCAAAAGTGACAAGTGTGATATTTTGGTCCGCCAGCCTTATTCGCACTATCCTGCCACTACGTACTCCCACGGACCTGTTTTCTGTCGGTGACGACAAACGTGCATGCACATGTGTGACTAGGAATGAATCATCGGGCGCTCAGTGACTGCGGCTAACGACACTTTCGTGATAGCGCAGCGCCTTGAGAGACAATGGCACATTCGTCATCTAGCCAAGATGACGTTGGCAGAACAGCGACGTACCTTGTTGCGGCCCAATTTGTACCCTGGTGCCTCAGAGCCATGATACCCTAGGAAGATGCCGACATGTGAGAAATCATCGCGGTTGATATTTACCACTGATACTTATGGGCGCATCGGATTGGGCACACAAAGGGGAGTCCGGGGGTCAAGCCAAGACCAAGACCATGATGCTCCGAAAACATTCATTGAATGGCTCTTATACCAAAGGGGATTACACCTATGAACGTAACGTCAAGCAACCCATTTCACCGTCGTCTTCTCTACCCGACGTACAGCATCGTGATCGGGCGAAGATACTAATTGTAACAGGCACGGCACTTACCGAAAAGAGGCCCGTCAGTAGCGACTACGGAGTCACTGTGCGCGCACGACTTTCCGAAATATCCGCAGCTCAGCTTCTTGGGCCCGAGGACAAATGAAGTTTGCGTGGCGATTGCTGGTCCGACGGTTCTAAGGAGTTGTATGAGCGAAATCGGGAAAGGGGGAAAGAGGCTCGGCTGGACATCTCCCGCGGCGGCCGTCAAATCCTGAACTGGCCGTGCACCGTGTCAGCCTCCTTTCGATTCATCGGTTTGGTTCTTGGGCGCGTCCACAGCTGGTCGAATACAGTATCACCAGTCCATCGGGTTGACATTGCCACATCGGGTCCCTGCAGAGAAACGCGGTAATACCAGGATTATGTGGGACACACGCACCATGGGATCGAACCGGTCCAATTGTCCAATTCATACCTGTCCTAAATGTAGCCTTGTCCTTGTGACAATAAAAGAGGCAGTGTTGAACAAGTTCGTTCGCTTGCCCTAGCGTTGTGGGTGAACCTGAGCATGTGAGGACGCATTACACTGCCACCGTCGAATGTACTCCCGAAAACGATCGTTGGCCCCCTACAGGAGAACAGCCTGTCTTCCGAGGGTCGTGTTTCAAAGGTATGTCGTTTCATTACGGTGGATGAGTCTGAAATAAAATGAAGCGAGTTGGTCGGAGACATGACGACCCCGTGAGGTATCGAGAAACTCGAGCCTCGGTGCCGTAACGAAAGAGACAGACCTCCGGACACCTCGACTTGGCAGCTGTGCGGCGGCCAAATGCGTCGCCATTCTTTTCCCATCCTACATAAGGAAGCATTTTCCAGAGAAGGCGGTACGTACAGAATTTGTCTAGTCATCTCTCAATACTATCTCGCGGGACAGCTCCCTTATTTACATGGAGGCTGTGCCCCCGACGATAGACATACTATATAACGAGCCCCTCTCGAGTCTCGATCCAACCCGCATTCACAGAGCTTCCCCACAACGACCATCCTCTACTCACATACATCACCCACGTCTACTATTTTTCGCCCCATCAAGGCTCTCATCCAAAGAGCCTTTCGTCGTCGTCGTCTTCGCGTCGCATCTGTAACTCGCAAGCGGTCAATGTCTGACTCTAGGAGACGAGTCCGTTTCAACGAGGACAACATCTTCTACTCGCCCTCCCCCTCGCTCTCTGAGTCGTCCCTTCCCTCCTCGGGGGAGTCATCCGGCCCCCAGACCCCTCCGCAGAACAACTATGCCTCGCTCCCTTTCCCCGATGGCCCTGTCGCTATCCACCCACTCCTCGCGTTTCATCCCTACGTCCCGCCCATCATTTACTATGTCTCCCTTCCCCCCAACACGCTCGCCCCCAACGTGCACGCATCTCCTCGGAGCCTTACCACGAAGGTACTCGAGGAGCCAGTGACGCAACCCGGCATGCACACCATGACGCTCGCCATCAACCATTTCCCATGGCAGCTGACAACCCAGCCCACCAAACGTTACGTTTCAGTCCGCGACCTCCTCGAAGCACTATACTGCTTCCTTCGTCACCCGGTGCTGCCATCCGAGTACAACATGCTTCCCACGCAGGCACTCAAAGACGAGGTGTCAACTGCGTTCCACAACCGGTGTGGGAGTGCGCCGTCAAAGGAGGCCTGCGATGAGCAGTACCAAAAGGGTGTAAAGCGGGTGGACTTTTTGCGGGGCCGAACTCGGTTCATGGGGCTGTCGAGCACCAAGGCTGGTCCCAACGTCTGGACCTTGAACCTTGCTTGATCAGCGGACGGGGAGAGCTATCCTTATACTGTATTTTTCGATTTCCCTCCTCTTTTTCTCCGTGGCGGAACTGGACATTGATAAACAGAAAAACAAGACGAGAATCTTGGACACTGGCTGTAGCGTATCCACATCGGTTTATTATTCCTATCATTATACCATTTAGTTTTCTCCCTTACTTTTCTCCCTCAGGGTCCCCGTTCGCTTTTGCTTTTGCTCGTTCGGATTCGCATTCGGAATGTTTTTGTTTTTGTTTGGAGATTTAAAAAAAAGGATTTTGTAATACATAGAAACAAGGCAGTGTAGACAATGAAACTAAATACGAGTTGTATAACCATTCTTTCCCTGTTCTAACTGGTGTGCCTTGAGCACAGATTTGTTACCTCAGTACCAGTGATCGCTGCAACCAATACATCGCGACGATCTGTTCGCCCAGGAATCACAGACACCGCCGGGTCACCTTGCAACGGTTGCACAGACCGACGCCGACCTAGAAAATCGTCCCACGGCGATATGGTGATTCTGAAGCGGTGATGAATGAAAAAATTTCGATCGGGATGTCACGTGCAGGCGGTAAAGATAAGATATACATATGCCATCATCACGGCATCACGGCATTAACCGTACTTCATCTCCGTACCAAGTGCTTAGGGGCACACTGCGATCACCGAAGCCAACTCTGAGCGCCACGACGTCACTGGCGACATCATCGCAAACACGTGCATGTATATATAATCCGTCAAAGACCCGTTACACCCCTCAGAAACCAGCCATGTCCACACACGCATCCGGAGAGAAAAAACATCCAGGTTTCGGAGAGAGAATCAAGTAGGCTGTTTCTTGGCGCACGATATGGACGTTATCGCTGAGCAAACACATTTTCATGCAGAGGTGCGGCTCATGTCGTCCACGGTATGTTGTCTCCTGTCCTTTGCAAGGAGAGAATACTCGCAATTCTCACCAGTGATTGGGTGATAGGCATCGGGGAAGACATACGCGGGTCCGTGTTGGGCGCAATCGAGTCTGGCCAGGGCTCGGAAGAGGCCAAAGCCAAAGAAGAAGGTATCGCCACCAAAGGTCGGTCCGAGATCGAACGAGGTGTTGCGCAGATGAAAGGGGTTGCGGTGCCTGCCAGTACTACTGCAGGTCCCGAATCTCACGTGGAGGGTAAGACCAGTGGTCAGCAGCAGCAGCCTGCGAAGCAAGAGGCATCCGAAAGTCCTGCTCCAGCTTCCGCGGGGCCAACCCAGGCTACCGGTTCTGCAGGTGCCGAATCTCACGTGGAAGGTAAGATTGGTGAACAGCCGCAGCAGCAGCCTGCGAAGCAGGAAACGTCCGGCCCACCTCCGCCTACGCCTGTATCCCCCCAGGCCGCTGTCCGCACGGACGAGAGTCGGCAGGCTGAACCAGTGTCGAGTAGACAAGAACCAACAGGTCAGGCTGGCAAGAGCAGCCAGGGAACCCAGGCTGGTGCGTCCGCTTTACTTTTTCTTTGACACACATACCTCATATCCACCTAGCCTCCGAGGCCAAAACTCCTCCAATGGGGGACAAGGGCCTTATCAGGGAAGGTGGAACTCCTCAGGGGTCAGGGGGCAGTGTTTGAGGGCTCTCGGGTATTTTCGGAAGCAAATATGAACAGGTACATTGCTACATTGCTTCGCTGTTTAGGATATGTCGCTGGACAGGTGTCCAGTCGTCGCTGCAGCACAGCTACTGTACGATCAGCATCGAAACTCCGCGAAATGATGTTAAACTCCGTTCATAGGGTGAATGGCTGTGAAGCAGCTTTTGTCCCGCGTGACGCAAACGGTCAGTGCAGCTGGGAATGCATACGGATCCCGTGTACATTGTCCCTGGCATCGCACAGCACTAGTACTGCAGCACCATTGTTGGTTTGCTACGGTGTGTGGGGTGGACACAGCTTTGTAGTATACAACACTGTCTAAACCGGTCCGTACATTTTTGGAAGGCTTGAGCCACCGGACTAAAGCGGCTTGTCTAACGAGATGTTTTGTGGGTCCCACCCACCGGCTCGTGAGTGAATTTTATATCTTGCTGTCGTTCCTGTCGGAGGGAACGGCTTCTTTCCCTTGTGCTCAGAGCACCCTCAAGTGCGACGCGTGTGGGTGATGGCCCAAAACTAACAGTCACATCTCGCGCATACATCCATCGTTCCGCTTATCGATCGATGCCTTCTGATTTCTCCTTGCGAGAACGCTTCTGGCGCGATGTCGCGATGGCAGCTGGACATAGAAACCTGGATCCCCAGGCAATCCGCGAAGCCGTCGAAGACATGATGCGCAACTACCGTCTGGGCGAGGTGCCCGGCTTCGAGGCAACGTCAGAGGCAGAGTCACCCAACGTGCCAGATACGAACAATTTCTTAGATCATTCCCCCTTTGCGCCTGTCTTTTCTCGTGCTCCCCGCAGGCCGTCGTCTTCGGGTTACTTTAGTGCCGCTCGGCCGATCTTCATGGGCACTCGCCGTACGCTACGCTGTCGGAGGACTAGTCCAGAACCACGCCACCCTGATCACTTTCCAGATGGTGGGAATCCTGGTATCCAGGCCAATACAGGTAATAACTCTTTGGGCACTCCTACCCTGTAGCTTTGTTGACATTCTGCTCCCTAAATGCCAGATCATCCCCCCAATCCAACGCCGGCGGGGAACGGTGTCCCCACTCCGAGGTACTACCCTCCCCCATTACCCCCTTGGGCACCTCATCACTATGTCTGGGAGTTTCCCACCGGCCACTTGGCTTGGAGTCCCTATCCTCAATTCAACCCAACCATCCCTCATTCATTTGGTCCCTGGGCAGCCACTCCCCACACAGGCGGCCATCCCCTCCCCGGTCCTATGCCCCAGTGGACTCCTGGAACGTGGCCCCCGCTTGACTGGGCTCACGACGTCCCCATCCGTCTCTCGCCACACATAATTCCCAATCCTAACAATCGCCATCTACCCTTGATTGACTGGAACGTCACGAAACACCCCTCCACAGCGAAACGACTGACACCAAATCATGTCGTCGTCGATATGTCCAGCATCTGGGAACACCCCGCCACACACACCAATGCACGCATGATCGTCGTGACATGTGACGTCGGTTACATGTCCACGCTCTGGGGTCCTGTCGTCATTGACCAGAGCGGGCCGGTGACGCTGCGCGACTTGTTCGAGGCCATCTACCAGTACTTTCAGGTCCCTCTGACGTATCCAGAGGTCCAATATATTTGCAATTTGCACCCAAGCAATCTTCGTCGAATGACGGATGCGTATTATCACTGGTGTCGGGAGAGCTTCGCGCTTCCGGGATGGGAAGCATGGCAGGGCTTGAAGAGGGCGGATGTGTTGGGTGATCGGAAGCATTGGTGGGGTGTGTGGATATCGTCGAGACATGGGGCTTGGTGGCTCAACCTGGGGCTCATGAACCCGGCGCACCGTGTACCTCCTCAGTGAACCCTTGTCCGGCTTTCTTTTCTTTTCGCTTTCCGTCTTGGACTGATTTTTGCTCGTGATGTATTATTTGGGACTTTTCGTAATCTAATCGCACTAGAACGTGTAGCAAGTAGTCCCCTTTTAATTTCGGGCTGTATAACTACGTACTGTGGTCTCCTGTAATATGTTCTGCACGGCGGTGTTGCTCCGAAGCCGTTTTGCTACCCACCGGGCCGTTTCACCAAACAGCCCGTGGAAAATACTCGGTTCTCATTCAAGTTGCCGTAGCAAAACTTGCGGAACTTCGAGCCTCACCTCGCAACTCTTTTTTTTTTCCGATGAAGACGCGCCAATCGTCGAGAGCCATTGATCCCCAGGTCATACTGTACTGGCAATTGGCATTGGTTGGTCAATCTCGGCGTGCGTCCCAGGTCAATCACCGCATTCGAATCCTCACATAGCAGCGCATGATCGCTTTCCCGACAACCTCGGAACCCATCCCTTGACAACTTTTCGTCGAGTTTACCACAGCGCCTCCCTTGTTCAAGAGAAACCAGCCGAGAAGCTGGCAGAGAAAGAGCCGAGAAACGGGGTGAGACACGTCCTTTCTTTCAAGTTCGTCTACCGGATATGATTCTCACTTTTTTGTTCACTTTCTGTAGTGGTACTTTGTGGGACGCATACAGAGTACGGACGGGTGGTATCCATCCAACTCGGTCTCATTCATTCGTCGTTACCGGCAACGACTAGGCTGTCTGTCCTTCAACCGCCTTTCCGAGTCAACCACACGGCCTCGTTCCCCAAAACGATGTCGTCTTCCCAGGAGCCGCCATAGTCTGCATAACGCATAGAGATCTTTGCCGCATGTATACAGGTATGCTTGCATTGCACGTCCAAAGTGGAATAGGGAACGAGGCGGGTGAGAGACGCTGTCAACCCTCGGGCTGCACGGTGAGTGTTCCGCTTTCCTATCTATAGCGAAACACTAAACTGTAGTACTTCGTTTTGCACGGTTTCAGGAGGGTTCGAGAAGAGTATGATTTTGTCGGCGAGATGCACGCACAAATCAAATGGAATCAGATCTTGAAACCACCACCCATCACGTCCTCTAAGTCTACTGCCGCTTTGATCGCTTGTAATCGGTAGGTTCGTGTCATGCAAGTCCACCAGCGGCGTATCGAAAATGGTATGGTTGGGATATAAAACCGTTGGCGGTACCGTCACCCGTGGCATGCATGTGCTTGGAGTGTCCGTGCACTCGTCCGTATCGCATCGTAAACATCTTGGTCAGACTCCGAAAATACCACGCATAGTAGATGCTGATTGGGAGTCAAGCGTGACTAGTCACGCTTGACAACCGCTCTCCAGATCTCGATCCAAATCACAGACACAAGCCTCCCAAGCGCAGATGCACCTCCACTCGCAAAATCCCGCGCTAATGGAGCGCACTACGCCGGCGTCCTTTATGGACGCTGCCGCGGTGGGAACGGGTGTGGTGCAGGGGATCGCGACACTGAATCCACAGCGCTGGGTGGGGAATAGTAACGGTGCTGGTGCTTCTCGGCGAGGTCAATGACAAGCGTGAGCCAGAAGACGCAGAGGAGGGAGGTATCGTTACGAGGAGTGGAGGAGGTGCCTCACGCCCGAGCCCCAGGATAACTCTGTCCCAGCATACGCTGAGAAACGGGGTGGGTCACGTCTTTTCGTCTACTCTGTACGGTTTACCCCTTCGTGTTTATATATATATATAGAAATGCTACATTTTGAGTCGGATGCAGAATACGGACTGGCTATTTCTCCGACTCGATTGGCCTTTACCGGCTATGACTAGGGCAACCGGTACCGTAAGCCCATCTCTCCAGAAACACATCCCAGTGGACTTCGGCCGTGTCAATTCGGTGGGAAAGGGACCACGTGGGTTGGATCCCCACGTGGCATCGCATGGGAACGACGAAGTCAGGCTAGGCCTACGAAAGTGGTCAGCTGCGCCGGCTCAGGGATGGGAGCATACCCATTAGGGTCACTGCTGGTTTCTGCCGACCGGGAATCTCCCCCGTCCCCACCCCCGTTCTCCCATTTAATAGCAACCCACATCGCGGAGGGTCAGCACGATCAAGTGCCCTTACTCCCTCTGTCTGGTGCTGTGGGTAGTTCCCTAAACGACTCTTTGGTAGGTTGGCGGTAGGGGTAGCGGTAGCCCCCTGACGAGAGCTTTCGCAGGCTTGAAACCGCTGCTTTCCCCGCCCCCCTTTGCGTCTCTCCTGCACCACGCTGAGTACAGCCACCCCTATTGCGCGGTCCGGATCTTTGGAGACGGACGACCGGTGGGCAGTGCATACGCATCGTAATTAGTTCCCTATCTCGTTCACTGACTAACCTTAGGGTGCCTTCGGCACCCTAACTCCCAGTTTGTCTGTCCTTCAGCCACCTTACCGAGTCATATTCGCCTTTCGCTTTCGTCGATTCCACGAGCACCTGCGGACTGGCGCATATGTCGACATCACGTTTTTCCACGAGCAGGATGTGTGGTCGATGTGACGTGGTGTTCCTGCCGACAGGATAACGCTCCAAAGGTTCACGTCTAGATGGTAATTTTTTTCTTGTACTTAGGGAACTCCGGCTGACAGCACAACAGTACCGACCTAAAGACGCACACGAGAGAGATAGTATTACAGATAAGTGGTGTGTCATTATGGTGTCTACTCTCGCCGAGAAAACAGTATCCCCGAGTCAGAATGGTACGATACAGGTGCTATAGCATGTTAAAATGGAATCAGAACTTGAAACCTCCAGCAAGACCCATCACGTCCTCTGGGTCTACCGCTGCTTTGATCGCCTGTAATCTCGGTAGGTTCGTACCATACAAGTCCACCAGCGGCGTATCGAAAATGGCATAATTGGGGTAGACAACAGCGTTGGTGACACCGCCATTCATGGCATGCGCTTCGAGCGTCTGTGCACTCGTCCGTATCGCATCGTAAACTTCTTCGTCTAACTCCGGTGACAGCCATGCATAGTAAATGTTGATTGGAAAGATGCCTTGTGTGCGGTCAGGCGGGTATGCCGATGGGGTCGTATTGTGGTCGAAGAGCGTAGAGAGAAAAGGTTCCACATCATAAGAAATGAAAAATACAGATTTCGGAAGGGTTTTCCCCCAATACTGAAGCGGAACGCTCAGTAACTCGCACTGGTAGTAGAAGAGTTGTTCCGCTTACGATTGTCTCGTTGACGATCAATTGAAGCAAGGAGAGCGGATAGCTCGTCACGGAAATTGAATTGAAGATAGCTCTGTTGGTACATTCGGGGTCTTCTTGCAGCTTCAACAAGAAATGCACTTACCGTGTCGCGGAAGTCACAGGTAGAGACTGCACAAAGGATGAGAAGGAACGCGTCGAAACAGCCTGCGTGAACGAGGGAATTGCCAGAAATTCGTCAAAGATACCAGGAGGTGGTGTTGGAGCATCATAGAATATGATCTCGGACACGCCCGGCTACCAAATCTGTTGAATCGGATTTAAAAGAAGGTGCTGCAAAGGGACTCGCCTGAATGAGAAGATGGTTATATGTTGTGAGTATCACGGCCTTTGGGTCCGTGTTGTTTGCTGCAAAATTTGCTGTCGCTAGGTTGACCCGGTCTAGAACGTCCGCGGTATAGGTAATGAGACCCCCCTTTACATTTCGAATTAGTAGATAGGTATCGAAAATGAATGTATACGCACCCAAACTTGCGTCTGCGGGAACGTCCTTAATGTAAACCTAGTTACAATGCCCTGAGCGACGGTCAGCAACGAGTCGTCGTCATGTACAATGTCTCTACGCACAAAATTGTTTAGGCCACCCTAGGAAGAGATCAACGAGGTTGTCGGCAATGTTTAAGAAAGCACGTACTTTCAGAGCAAAGAACAGATCAGGACTTGAAGTCTCAGTAACATTAATGGCCGTCCCATTAGGAACGACCAGCTCAAAAGTTTGCACGGTATCGATGGTTAAACCATATTGATTTGTAAGCCATGAATAACCTGTTGATATCGTCAAAATATCTTTCAGTCGTACATGCCGTTTCGAACATACCTCCCCCAAGAGTGAATCCAGCAACACCCACGCCGGGTACTCGCCCACCAACGACATTCACTCCGTGTGGTTCGAGCGCCGCATAGACGTCATCCCAGACCAGACCTGCTCCTATCGTCACTGTTTGTGTTGTGGAATCGTAAACAACTTCAGAGAACCTCGACATTGTTATCTGGACTCCCGTGGTCGATGAAAATCCTGGGTTACTTGTGTGACCACCACCCTTGACCTGTAGGAACACGTAAAGGGTTTTGAAATCTCCAGAGCCAAATGAAACGAACCGCAAAGGGTGTGTGTGTTTGGCCAAGAATTCGCAGCTAGATACATCATTCTCTGTGAAAAAAAGAACCGTACATTTCATAGTGCATGCTCACCGCAATACCAACATCTTCGAGTGTACCGGGCTCAAACGAGCATGCAGCAATTTGAGTACTCGAGGACGCCCAGTGACTGATATCTTCAAAGTAGTTACCCGATCCTGTAACAAACACCACGCATGAACGTGAATTCAAAACATGAGGATAATACAATAACGAACCGAAACCATAGACTTCTGATGCCACAGAAATGGAAGTCGCAATTTCCTTGCATGTTTCCCTCAATAAATGGCTGGGCTTGGAGACTACTTGCATATGGCCAACAAGGGTAGACTGCCTGGCACAGGTCAAGATTGCCATCGCAATGAAAGGGAGAATAACGCGAATCATGGCGAACCCGAGCCTGAGGTGGGGAATACTAATGTTTGCTTGCCTGGCTCGTGGAACATCTTATATGCTACTCGGCGGCACAGCTCGGGCGTCGTTAAGATATGGTTTAGCGTCGATGGAAAAATCTGTGCTGCTTACTAGTGAGCGTTCAGGCACATAGGAATGTAGATATAGCAAATGGAGGGAGCAGGAATTCGCGAAGCCCAATGCTGAACAAAAGCTACCAGGATGTCGCCTTCCCTGTGATTTCAAGGACGCTTCGCCGATTCAGAGTTCCTCTTCACTACAGCGAGAGTACATCTGTAAAGGATGGGCGGCCAGTACGCTACACTGATCAATCATTCAAACGAAGTATGACTAACCATATGGTTCACGGGTTTTTAACTTTAAAGCCCATCAACCATGCTATGTAGTGGAGACGTCACATTCAGAAGGTTCCGAGCAAACTTAATGCACACTTGGTAACCGATCTTCCGAAGTGCCCATAAGGCACCCTACGAAAGAAAAAACTCCATTAGGACTGAACCAATACAGTGCGACTTCGTGTTTTCACACATCCTGTGATCCCGGATAAAGATAAAGACGCCGTGGAAGTATGCGCCTGCAAGCTAATCCTCTCCCGGATAGTGGCGTTGGCACCAGTCCAGCTAGGTCCCTAGTTTCCCTTTGTAGTGGCATGCATACCTTGAAATTCGGGTGCCTTGGCAGCCTTGTCAAGTACCAGTTGCCATATTCTATGTTAGGATCCGGTGGATGCTCCATTTGTAACCAGTGCATCGGAGTAAAGTCGGAAGCCAGCTTTGCGATGCCAAAGGTCGCTAAGATCCGGATCGCTACGCATGAAGAATCCGTGGTGGGTAAGCTCCCAGAAATACGCCTAACTGCCACCACTTCACCTGTGGTCCTCGGAGTGGACTCTGTCTCCTGCATACTTTCGGTAAGGATATCCGACATTATTACACCAACTATGTTGGGCCACAAGATACTTGACCACCCATGGCCAGAACGCTGCAAGATGTCAGTATTGTATATTATTGACAATAAACAATGTACCTCGTTTTCCGTGTTCTGGATTACAATTTGAAACCGCTGGCCAGACAGGTGACATCCTCGGAATCGACAGCCACTTAAATCGCCTGTAAGCTTGGTAGAACACGAGCCAACTGGCGGCGTACCGAATGTGGCACAGCTGGGGTAAAGGGCAGCATGTTGGCAATGTCACTTTCAAGTTGATTGCACTCACTAGCAGCGTAGTTGCGCTGATCGGAATCGGGCGACAGCCACACAAAGTAAATGTAGAGCAACATGAGACCTTGGGCACGGGAAGGCGGGTATGCAGATGAGGTCGTGTCATGGTTAAGGAACACGGGGAAAAAAAGTTCTACTTCATACGTGATGGATACTATTGATTCCGGGGCAAGATGCTCACCCCAAGGTTGCAGTAAAACAGTCAAAAGATTATAATTGAGAGGAGGGCATCGAGCTCACGAGGGTTCCATTGATGATCGACTGAAGCAAGGAACGCGGATACCCGATCGTGGAAGTCGCGTTGAAGATGACGCTTTAAAGGCAATTTGGTAATATTTAACTCGACAGAACGTACACTCACCACGTCCCAGAGCTCGCATTCGGAGGTAGCAAGCCCAGCAAGTTGTGTTGGCGCATCGTAGAAAAGGACCTCTGCCACAGCCAATTGAATGGCACGAATGTGCACGTTGGATCATTTCAAGGAGAACACAAAGGCCCCGCCCGAAGGTGTGACCGCGTGACTACCACAGCTACAGTTAAGGGTAGAGCAAGGGTGCACCTACCATCGCGGGTTAAGGGCTAAGGGTGTGGCGGGTGCGGGTGCGGGTGGTGGGTAGGTCAACCCATGAATATACCGCACCCGTACCTGCGGTGTTACAGTGTTTGATGGGTTATGCCTTCTCCTGAACTTGTTGAATGTTTGGACTTCGAGGGCCGACTTGCGGAGATGAAGCACGTGGGCTCCGAGCCCAAGTTACACCATCATCATTCCTTGCTTAGTTTTTCTGCATTACTGTTGCTTTTCCATGTGTTACTTGTCCGTTCATTTTACTAAGGGAGTATAAGTAGGAATCATGGTTGGAACTTGCTTCATTGTCCCGCAAAGTTCGCAGCCATACCAGCAGCCAGCGATACCATCCACAGTCAAACTCCACATCCTCTCTTTGTTCCGTTACCCCTACCTCTGGGAAGTCCGCCACAACTGTGGTCAAGGCCAGTGTGAAGTTCAGAAGGACAGTTCACCGAACCAGCAGCTAGTACCAGCATCGCCAACTCAAATGACATCGGTGACTAGTGACTATTCTATGGGGCCTAAGACCTTGTCAGATGAACTCCAAGACTATGTCCGACAGCCGATCGAAAAGGTGAAAGATCCTCTGAAGTGGTGGGTCAATAACTGTGACAAGTAGTACCCAACTTTATATCGGATGACCCTCAATGACCTTAGCCTGCGGTAAGTCGCATAAACATACAATTCTACAGTGATTTGATTAACTATAATGTAGCAACTCCAACTGCTGTCGAGCGCGTGTTTTCCCAAGGCAGACAATCCATGCAGTTTTACCCGCAACTAGCTGTCTCCCGCATCAATGCGTGCCTTCCTCTGTCTCGGTTCATCGCTTCGGGCTTCTCATTGTCCTCAGCGACCTAGAATCAGTGGTTAAGCAGTCTAGGAAGAGAAAGTCAGCAGACACCAACTCTAATGTTACTGTGTAACTGATAGACCTAGATCCACGTACTGACATAGATGAGATTGACCTTAATCGCCTCTATCTGGGTCCATCGTGTATCCGCCAACCTGCGGTCTTTTTCCAGCGCTCACACCGCGGGTGTGGACGGGTTACACCATACCCTTACCTGTGAGGGTTAATTTTTTTTTCTGACATTTGCAAGACCTTTTACTAGGTCTGTTGAACGTCTAGATCTTGGCTAGAAACCCCATACAAAATACCTTATACAAAATGGACCACTTTGGTCGGTTTTCGACACACCACTCTTTGCATTGACCTTTGATTAAAATTTTGGTTGTATCTACACAAGTACTTACATCCAATTTACAACAGGTGTCCAACCATATTTTCCCCCGTATATGATGTTGATGCCATTCCAGAGTTTGACGACGTGGGAGGAGCACCGTTGACACTTGGAAAAAAAATAGCGTTCTTCAGTGACGTAAGCGAGGAATACGTGGGAACGCCTTCCGGTCTGTCGGCGTTGGCGTCCATGATCATCGATCATCGATCACTGATCAATCATCCTCGGCGCTGCGACATCGTCTTACTATCATCGCAGCTCTAGATCTTGTGATCCACTTCTCCATTATATAAATATACCATATTTGATAGGCGCAGCAGCGGGCCCAGTCTGCCAAACTGGTGAGTCATTGGTAGATTAATTTGCGGCCCTGCCGCGCAGCTTGCTGCCACCTGGCAAGACCTGACCTCCGATTTCAATAACTAAGATAGCACTGTGGCCCGACGCTGTGACCCACCGCCAGCCTCCAAAAAGCCAACTGCTAAGGGTAGGTCATTCGGGCAGTGAACTACTCCGCCCATTGTGGCTGTGAGGTATGTCCCAGCCAGGGGGAGTAGGCTGTGCGGTGACTCGATAGACGCCCGCGACAGCTGACCTCGAAGGCTGTGCCCGAAGCCACCCATCTTTCAGATATAATATACTCCCGCTTCCTGTCTACCACAAACGCAACCCTCATCATGTCCGGTCCATACGTCTATACCCCCTTGGCTTTCGAGCCCACTCCATATCTCGGGTACGGCACGTACTCACAGCGCTCACCTTTTATCCCCCCTGCTACGCTCTACCCTTCCTCCCCATACCGCCCGTCATCCCCGTATCTCGGACCCAACACACCCCACGGTGTACATTTCGATGATTCCTACTGGACACCACCTTCCCGTGCCCGTAGACCATCCTGGCACGGCGGGATGCCACCCAGCACTTTCCTTTCCGCCCCATGCACATCCGAGCATAACCGAAGACGGTCTTTTAACGGGGGGTTTCGGCCATGGGAACCCGCCTCTCCATGGGCCGGCACGTCTTCCCACTTCCAGATCCACCCCCTCCTAAACGGAGAGGCACCCCGCACGGAGTTTTACTTTGACCTTGCCTTGCCATCCCTTTCCCCCCTCCGATGGGTCGGTCCTGGACAGTCTGTTGTTATTTCCGCGCACGAGCTCCATGAGCCGGCGACGTACCCGTCTGTCACGCGGATGCGCATCTCCCACGATGCCATCCCGCAGTGGCCGATCGACTTGGAGTTTCACTATGATGGATACACCGCTCCTACCACCCCGCCCCCGATCACACTTGGCGACGTCCTCTACATGATCCACTCCTCGCTTAACAGGCAGATCACACATCAGGACTGGGCTAGGATCAGCCTATCCGAGGAGACCGCGATAGCGCGTGCGTACACTCGGAGATGCCGGAGTGCGCCATCATCAACGGAGGTGTTGGCGAGTCAGGGAGTGAAGCGCATCGACTACCTACTGGAGAGACACGTCTTCAGGGGGTTGATCAGAACGCACGATGAAGATGGTTTCTACCACTGGAAACTGATCACTGCCTAGATGCCGCGTCTCTCACGACGGCGAATGTAGATATTTCTGGTGATGCGTAGTCCCCCATATACCCATCTACTATAGACATTGAAGGGACAATGATATATTTTGTTATGACGTTTATGTTACCCTTACTGTACCGTACGACATGTATATGTACCTCACACGGTGTGCCTTGTAAATGGATTTTTACCCCTTGCCCGTGCCGACTGAGCGGACGAAGCGCACTGGTGCGAATACAAAAGGGTCGAGTCGGTTGTTCTAATTCGGCTGTGATGGTAGTAGGGGCCTTATGTAAAAGGGACATTGAGATGCGTTGCACGGCGCTCACGTCCGCTCGGCTGACACACAAGCGAGCAGATTACCGAGTGCCCTGCGATAAGGCACAGGAAGAGAGCGGGTGTCTATCTGCAAACCGCAACCCCTCCAAGACATGAAAATGTGGTATTGCAAGGAGAGAAAAGATTACAATAATTGGTAAGAATATAAATACATGCAGCAGAAACACGTCCGTTCCACATTCCCGAATCTGGCAAGGGGATGGTGAGGATCGCACACCTCAGCAATGCACAGTTTGGAAGTCAAAGTTTGCGTCGCGAATGGCTTGCACATAACCATGTTCTGAAATGGCAGAAAAGTAATGTCAGTCCAGACCGAACCAAAAATACCTGCAAGGAGGGGGAACGAAACCAAGACTGCCATGAAACCGCGTGCCTTACCATATTCCCAAAGATTATTGCTATTCCCGTTTTCAATGCCATGGTCACGCGCTCTTTTCTTCTTCCATGGACCCTGGAATCCGAGCTCAGAGACCACATGCTGGTTTGCGACGCTGTGTAGAAGAAATCGATAAGCGTCTTCCCAACCTTGGTCATATCCCCTGCTAAAACGCCAATGTTCGTAATGTCCGGGGTACTGAGCCCAATAGGAAGTATGTTGACCTTCAAAGCCATCCTGAGGAACAATGGCTGCGAAAGAGTATTTGCACCAACCTGTAGCCCGGCCCAATGCGGCAGCCTTCCTCCCCACTCGATCTGGATCGTGAACGGGAGCATTCCTTTTTGGGTACACGCCGACACGGTCTGGAAACACGCCTGCTTCTACTGCATCCCTGAAGGACCACCCTTGATCGCCACGATATTGTTTCTTGTACGTCCAGAAGAACCATCCAGCACAGTGTTGCTCGAACAGAGCGAGCTGTGCGGCGATATATCGCGCCCTTTCGTCTCGTTCGTCTATGGGACCTTGCAACGAACCAGGATTCAGTGCGCCAGACCATTCTCCAACCACAAGTGCACCACCAGCACCTTCAAGTATACCTGCTACGCGTGCGAACGTCTGCGACGTCGGTGCATTAGGATCCATCAGTGAAGTGGAATGCTGTGCGGCTGGCGTCGAGATATCTTCTTGCGTAAAACAGCGATAAAGATGGTGGTCT
>Ga0307508_10001788_pt1 | contig 23921 bp, 28 predicted proteins | sample 9_EM_MG_FD_203089 | JGI IMG/M metagenome (GOLD analysis project Ga0307508, IMG submission 203089) | Populus trichocarpa ectomycorrhiza microbial communities from riparian zone in the Pacific Northwest, United States - 9_EM | ecosystem: Host-associated > Plants > Roots > Unclassified | place... | reverse complement strand
CAAACCTCTTCGCAGACTCCTCAAAGAAACGCAGGAAGGGTGCTACTCGTCTATCGTGTGCCGAATGCAGACGGTCAGTCCTCCTCCCCGCAACGAGCTACGCGATCCCATCGTCTTTCCTCTAGCCTCAAGCTGCGCTGCGACAGGAATGTTCCCTGTGGCTCCTGCGTCAAGCGCGGCTGCGGTGCGATCTGTCCAGACGGTACGTCATCTTCACCCTCCTTCCTCTCCTTCCTCGGCGTAATCCCTTCTGCTCTTCAAGGCTCTTTGACCACCGGCCAGGGTAATCGGTATGCGTCCATCATGCTCCTGCCATTCCCCTTTCCTCAAGAATCCCAGATTTGTCCTCGCTTCAACCCAAGAACTCCACGAAAAAATATCTGTCCTGTGCAGTCGTGTTCGCGAGCTTGAAGATGCCCTGAGACATTCCCACTCCCTCGTCTCACCTGATAGGCATGCCCTACTAGCAGATGACCTTCTCCAGATCAAAGCTCCACTGCAAAGAGAACCACCCAGCCACCGTAACGTTCCAAAAGGAAATGTCAAGGAAGAGGAGCAAAATGGCGAAATCGTTGACGCTTTTGGCTCGCTATCGATCAATGCTTCAGGGGGCACCAAATATTTTGGATCTATAGCTAATTCTTGGGTGAGTCACACACAGAGGGTCAATCTATCTCGCTGACACTCCCCCCCAGTACTTTTTACAGGTAACTTGTAACGACATCCCACTGCGATCGATCTGACATGGGCCTAGAATGAAGGCTCGGAAGCTCAGGAGTCTGAGGAAGGCCGGCTAGCCTCTCTACAGAATATCCTTTCACCCGAGATCCTGGCGCGGAGCGGAGCCTTCCCGCTCGTGCCAAGTTCCCATCCGCTCGAGGTCGAAAATGTCCGACTGCGAGAACTTTTTTGGTATCTTCCTGAACCGCCCAAAGCCCATTATCTGTGCCAGGTCTACTATACATTCGGTGCTTGGATGTGAGCGACCTCGAGCCTTGTTGCCGCTGGAATTCTCACAAACCCTTGCAGGTACACTCCGATCAGCGAGCAGGACTTTTTTGAGGAAATATACCCACTGTTTTATGCTCCAGACGTTGGTCCGCCCCCCGACGACCCCCTTGTTTCTCACAAGCTCGCTCTCATGTTCATGGTTCTCGCAATCGGAAGCCTTGTGGATATCAAGCACTCGGCCTACAACATAGAGGCCGAAAAATTCCACCAGTTGGCGCGTGCTTCACTGTTTCAGAGTTCGCTCTTCGAGGATCCTACCATCAGCGCCGTACAGACTTTGGCATGTGCAGTCGTTGCGTTGGCAACGGGATACTAATTTTCAGTCTGGTAGTTCCTCATGACATTTTACCTTTTCTTTTCTGACAGACACGGATCTAATTCTGGGACACGATGGGCCATCATTGGCATGGCAGTAAAGATTGCGCAAAGTGTGAGTGTCTGCTTATTAATTGCAAGGGTTCACACGAATTCATTTCCCGTGATCAAACAGATTGGACTCCGTCAGTACCCTCTGTTTAATTGGGTAGTGGACACTAACCCGATCGTTTGTTTGTCATACAGACCGTGATCCAAGTAGATGGGGAGTAGACCCAAAGGAGACTCTCCGCCGCCGCGAATTGTTTTGGGAGTTGTACACGTATGATTCATGGCAGGTGAGTGGGAAAGGACATAAGGTAACACTGAACGTTGGGTCACCATCATCACAGTGCTGGACGTTCGGACGTCCGCCGTCGTTCTATTTGTCACATATCGACTGCAAGTTGCCCTCTTCGGGAGAACTCGGTGACGAATCATGTGCGTCTTGCGCAATACATTAAAATAACGCATGATTTGACGATATCCGTTTAGTCCACGCTTGGAAACATCGCTTCGCATCAGAATGTATGAGTGTGGTCCACGATCAAGCTTTTGGTGCGAGGACACCGACGTACGCAACAGTCCTTCAACTGGACCGCAAGTTGCGCGCATTTCCTGTTCCTCCTAACCTGCAAGTTGCTGGATTTGGCAATTCATCCCCTTCGGAATCGTGCCATCAAGGGAGCGTTTCGCTGATTCTACAACGACATATAGTCCTTGCTATCCGCGAAATGAGTATGTCTTGCTCATGCATTACTTTTTCACACCTGCGAGCTTTCACGCCATATTCACTCGTAACAATGTGCTGTTGCTTACATTGCTTCAATCAGATCTCCTCTATCTCCACCGGAGTTTCTTCGCCCGCGCCGTGACGGATCACCCCAAGGATCCGCTCGGTAGTCCGTATGGGACTTCGGTTATCGCTGCTTACCGCAGTGCGGGCTCGCTCGTGGCCTTAATGCGAAATCTTCACACGCAACTCAAAGAGCCCAGTGAACGAATGTGGTTCTTGTGGACCCATATGTTTTCATGTGCGGTACGTACGCCTGATGGGTAGTTCCGTGATAGGAGGGTTGCTGACGAACGGGTGATCTTCCTTTTGTGATGGCGAATCGCAGATCGTGTTGGGCTCGGTTGTTACCCGATGTCCGTCCATGAGCTTGGCACCCTCTGCGCTCGTGCAATTGGACTCCGCCTGTGAACTTTTTTCAAAGGCAGCACGCGGATTTCGTGCTCAATCTGTACTGGTAAACCCGTACCCTCTGCTACAGGCCACTTCCGCTTGCTCACCCAGCCATCAGGATATCATGATTGCGCTGCAAAAGAAGGCGCACATTAGCTTGAACGAGTTTCGAAGGGGCAAGATATCGCCGCTCTCGCGGCAATTGTCGAATCATTCTGAACCGGGATCACCATACGATGAAGATGACGAGCTCACGACGCTTGGTGGGACGACGCGCCTTGTAGCCAAGAAAGACTCAATGTCACCGCTGTCGTCACCTGCAGTCGTTAATCGTTCCCCCACATCTTCGAATCCAGTAGTACCCCTTCCGCTGGGAACCGGGAGTAATCACGTCCATCCCACTGTCGTGGACTACCTGAAAACGTTTGGCCACGCTACTGGCTCTCACACTAACACGCCTACATACGCTGATGCGCCCGCTTTCAACACCCCCGTAAGAGAACACTTCGAAACCTCCGGATACAATGACAGCCAGGTGCAAATGCAGCCGATGGAACTGGTACCTGGGCAGTTCCCCAATTACTTTCCTGTCTACGACTACGGGATGGTCTCCGAGAATGGCTATCATCAGATGAACGGCCACATGTCTACACCCCGACGAGAGTCTCCAGAGGCCAACACGATGCAAAATACTTGGCAAGATTTTGTTAATTCCAGCGGTTTGAGTCTGGGCCATAATGGATGAGTACCTGTCGCTCTGGACTTTGTCTTGTCACCTATAGGCTATGATTATTACGATGTGCTGTGATTAAATATGTTTTGAGAACAGTGCTAGCGTATGGCGAAGCTCGTTGTATATGTAACTATTGCGACTCTACCCAGACCCGCTGTACATGGTTGTATCTTTGCTTTTCTTGATGCATTTTGTTCTTGCCCATCCTCGATGCTCGTGTCGACAAACAAACCTAAACAAGGTGCACCGCCGCCAACATTGCCACATTGGAGAACGAGCTGGTCATTCTTCATTCCTCATGGCGATCTGTGGTTCTTCTTCCAAGACTGGCTTTGGACGCCGACCTGTAAGACAAATGCCTTTCTGTGGAGCGTGGTGTCCAGGCAGGGTGCTCATCGCTTCCACATGTTTCCAGATACAAAGGAAGGTGGTTGTTTGCGGAGATGGTGCTTGTGGTATGTACCTATGCCTCACCCTTTTTCCTGCCAGCTCAGCACGGGTTCATAGGCAAAACGTCACTACTCAATGTTTTCACCCGGGGCTTCTTTACCCAAGTATAGTAAGTGCGACCAGGGCCACCCCCACATTCCGAGCTTCATATACCCTACAGTGAACCCACCGTGTTCGAGAACTACGTCCACGATATCTACGTCGACGACCAGCTCGTGGAACTAAGCTTGTGGGATACGGCCGGTAAGTGCTCCGACTGGCCACCCCGAGTCTTGCGTTCACACCTTCTGACATTTGAAGAAATCCCTAGGACAGGAGGAGTTTGACAGGCTGAGATCACTAAGCTATGCAGAAACGCACGTCGTGATGATATGCTTCTCCGTGAGTGTACCCGTTCTGTGGGAACCGATGGAGGAGCGAGAACGTTGATCTCGGGTCATCGCAGGTGGACAATCCCACGTCGCTCGAGAACGTGGAGACCAAAGTAAATCTTACTCTTTTTCATGCGTCGCTCGTTCGTTCGTTTTTGAAACAATGCCACAGTGGATAGACGAGATTCTCGAGTTTTGTCCGGGAGTCAAGGTATATTTGACCCCCTTGACGCTTCGTTTGGCGTGATATGACTGAACGTTTCTCATAGCTTGTCCTCGTTGGTCAGTCCCTTGGACTACATGACGGATCGAAGCCACTGACCAGCAATGCAGCACTCAAGTGTGACCTTCGGGACGATCGCAACGTTCGAGAACGGCTTGCTCGTTATGGAACGCGCTCGGTACAGTACGAAGAGGGTCTTGCTGTCGCACGACGAATAAGAGCGTCACGGTACTTGGGTACGTGTTTGACGTGCCTTTCTTGCATACAATTCCAACTGACCACACTTCCATTCATGCATTAGAATGCAGCTCAAAGCACAACCGGGGCGTCTCAGAAGTTTTCTATGAAGCCGCACGTGTATCGCTGAGCACGCGGGCCAAGGGGCCAGGAGGTGGTTGTACAGTGATGTAACATCGGTTCCGATCGATATCATTCGGATCATACACGTTCTTTCGCGCTCTTTTTGACAGCACAATATGCATCTTAGGGATTCTTTTAATTGCTTTCAACTCTCGCTGCGGATGCTTGTCTTTTCTCTTGTTCTACATGTATTTCTTGACGAGTGTTCTTCCGATCACCCATGATGTCTATGAAAGACAAAGGACTCCATTATAGCAGGCCAACAAGCATGCATTACGATACATTTTAGTGTCGACAAATATCATGTTATCATGAATCAGAAGTAACCTGTCATGGTCTGCCAGCAAGCTTCAGTACTCTGTCCCGTCTCACAAATAGGATACGTACAGGGATCATATTCACACCCACACCAGCCCCGTTCACCATTGGGGGAGGTTGAGTTGGGTATCTAAGCGATAACGTTTAACATCTGCAACTCAACCAAAGCTAGCTCGAATACGAACCCGTTGCCTTGAGTAATAAGTAAGCGAGGGTTGATGATGGGCTGTTCGGCCTCTAGCTCTTCCTTGGCAGTATCCTTTTTGGCCCGTTCCTTGACCTCCTTCTCAAGCGCAGCCAACTGGATATAGACTGGGTGAGTCACGATTCGGAGTCAATAGAGGGACAAACAAACTCTCTCCCGCATTGTTCTCGAGACTTGGATTTTATAAGGCATGTAGAAGTCGTTGAGACCATGTTGCCACGAAAGTTCCTCCACGACGTCGGGCCGCAGTAAGTCGAAGCATACATAGAGGACAGCTGCGAAGCACTCCTTGTTGCCGATGTCAACGAAGTAAGAAAGGAGGTCCTCCGCAACTTCGGTGGATGCTGAGGTAGCGGCAGTGATGATCGCGTCTTTGTACAACTGGTCATGCTTCGACAGAGATATCGACTCTTCCCAACGTGTATTTTTCTGGGAGGGTGTGAGCACCTCGGAGGAGTGAGGTGAAAACTGCAGTACCTTGTAAAGATGTGCAGCGAGCCGCCTGAACTCGAGAAGGTCGTGCTTTTCTAGTCGTTGAGCAAGAGAGATATTGTTGAAGTTGTCAAAGCTGTCGATCGAGTCGCGGAGGGTCTTGAAATCCTCTTCTTCGATGAGTAGGTCATTGTACGCGTCGTTGACCGCCTCGATGTTTAACTGCAAGTATCGTCGAATTGGCTTCGAACAGAAGTCCAGGTTTTCGAAATGCTTACGTTTTGTACGGCGATGAGATATGAACGAATAAGGGGAATATGGTCGATTTGACGGAACGTGCGCACGACACGAGCGTGATCTATGCGGGGAATCATGACACTCAGGAGATCCGTCAAGAGGGTGGGCTGCTCTTGTAGGTAGAAGGTGAGAGCTTTGTAGTAACTATAGCATCGAATATAAGCACATGGATCAACGATCCGAAAAGTGATTCGTACATCTCGACATTAGCGACGCGGACAATCACGTCCTTGAACTGATTGTGCTCCCAAGCATCAGGCGAACGTTCGATCATGGCAAGTGCAGCATTGTCCTGATTGCACAATCGTCAAATAAGAGCGTGAGGAAAGCAAGGTGGTTTCTCACAAATTCGTCGTATTTTATGTAGAGGAAAATGAGTTCAGGCCAAAGGTGTGCTTTCTCCGTAGCTCTGATGACCTGGTTTACCGATGACTAAGTGGATGTCTCCGCATGAAGGAGGATAACCCACCTTTGGAATGTTGATCCGTGACACGAAGAGCCTGAGGTGCTCCATGACTAGTAATAGAAGCAATCAGCAGTGAAGAGCAGTACATAGACTACACATACGTTTTCCGGGTCTATATTTGCTGTACAGAGTGGAGAGCTCCGTGAAAATCCCCATCTGCAAATGATCACTATGATGACACTGGGAACGAAAAAAGTACACACGTGAGCGCGCTCTAGGCTGAGTGCGGCCTCCAACAAAGCAAGGACTTCATCGAAGTAACCGCGACGTTCGTAAGATTGAAGGAGAGCAGGCAACTCTTCCTATACAAAAGATCAATCAAAATCTGAAACCTGTCCTAGCGAAGCACGAACCGCATGAACGACAATGTTCAGGCCACAAATTTGAGCCTGCGACGAGGTCAGCGACAACACCTCATGCATGGAACTAAACCCACCAAACGGAACTCTGATTTCTCAATACAAGCAGCATGAACTTGCTTCCAGACTTGGGTGTTACCGGCCTTACGAGCGCTTTCGACAGCAGCCTGGTTCTCGCCCAAGTAAATGAGAGTGGTAGCCAGGCGAGCCCAGTTAGAGATGCTTGTAAATAGTAGCTTGGCAGCCTGGTAGAGCTCATCCTCGAAGCACTTCTCTCCAACCACCAAGATGTCCGCTACATTCGTCATGCCCAAGAAGTCCTCCATGTCATGCAAGCGATCAGTCTTAGCGTAAGCATATGCCAACTCGGTATCGATTTGAGGTTCACGAAGATGCTTGCGTGCCATCTGCAGGAAGCGGACTAAATCATCGTGTTTGCCGGCGTGGCTCGAAATCTCAATAACTTCTGCAAAGTTCGAGGGATCTTCTGCCTTGATGTACGAGTCTATAAAAAACAATCAACTTTCCCTCTCGCTAATTTCCGCGATAAGCATACCAATAGCATCTTTGATGCGAAGACCATCAAGCTGAGCTTTTGCAAGGCGACTCCATACTTCAGGCTTATTGACCTTGTTAGCATAGTCCAAGCCACGATCGATCGACACAACGTGTTCGACCAGTACGTTAATTGCCATGGCATGTTGGTCGTACTTCTTGTATATCGTCAATGCCTCTTCGTAGAGACCATGATCAGTTGCAATCTTGGCAATCTCGGCGACATCGTAGTTCTGGAGCTTGTTGATGTAGCCCACGACCTTGCCCTTATCCGCACGAATTGCTGTCAAGAGCAAGAGGTTCTGGAGATTGCGGTTGTCACTGAACGGCGAAGGCTCAATGATAATTTTCTCCAAAAGTTCGATCAATTCAATGGGGAGATCGGCTGAAAGGAAGGCTTTGACAGTAACTGAGACATCATCGGGGTCGGTGCACTCAGGCAGAGCGGTCGCGACGATCTGCAAGACATAAACATTAAACATAAGTAGACCATAAGAGCACAGACTAACCTGATCAATGAGTGCTCTGCGATGCGCGTTGTCGTGGACAAGGACTTGTGCCCAAAGCTCTGGCTGACGACGCTTCACAAGATAGCGAGCTTGTTGTTTGAACATCGAGTTTTCATTCGTAATGGCGATGAGCTCGTCGTCACAGAAGCCCTTTGCGTAGGCGATGTACGCCAAATAGGGATCTCGGGCCTCACAAAATTTACCAACAACGAGGGGCTCGTACAGCTGCACCAATCGTTCAGGGGAAGGATCACATGACACGGTCGAAGAACGTACATTATTCTCCTTCAAGAATGCTTCGGGGTTGTTATTACTGTCGATCAGAATCTTGGCCATTGCGTTGAACACAGCTGGATCTTGAGACCCGGACTGTACACGGGCCTCAAGCCAGGGGAGAATCAGCTTCAGTCTATTCCGTTGCTCAACCTCATGAACGAGTTCGTCGATGGGGAAATTGCCTGTGACGGATGCTAAGAGTCCTTTGATGGTTGTTTCGTCGCAATCGACATCGAGTAATCCACCAACAACCTGGGGTGTCCTGACGGAGTTGACACGCTGCACATAGACTTCGATGAACTTTGAGAGACCGTTCTGATAGAGATAAAGAACGAGATCGTGGACAAAGTCGAAACGATCGCAGACGATGATGAGGGGAAGTTGGTCCTGAAGCTTTGCCTCCTTCAAAAAATTCTTAACCTTTTCCGGATTGTAGTGGTTGCTCTCTCGACAGATACGCTCAACTTCACGAATCTGGCCGGTCCGAGTGGCAGCCTGGATGTACTTGAAGTGGACTTCGGGATCTTCGCTGAGGTTCACAATCGACCCGAGGTAGTAGTAGAGACCTTACACAAGTGTCAGCCTTGAAAAGGGATATCCATGGAGAAATACACACCTTCAAATGTCTTGAAAGACTCAAACATTTCGATCAACTTCACAGGGCCAAGGATATCGGAGTACTTGGTAGCAATCTGGATGACGACCTGGAGGTTCTGTCGGATATTTACCCTAAGCATCTCTTGTATGCATGCCATCGACTGTTCGGTGGTGAGACGGCTGAAGTAGTTGACTAGCCATTCGGGTTGGAGGCCGCTAGTATGCACAATTGCACGCTTGATGTCCGCCAAGTCCTCGTAGTGTTCGAGAGCCTGTTGAAATCAGTACCAACCAGATATCAAACATGGAATAATGCACTTGCCCTTTGCAAGAGGCCGGCTTTCTCACAAAGGTTGGCAATCCTAGGGCGATCATAATTCGTGAACATCTCATTACCGAGAATGGCGTCTGCGACCTGCGGCGCATGGACGAGATTCATCTCAAGGAGACGGGTCTGTAGATGACCCTGCTCGGGTCGATTCTCCTTCAAGGCATCTAGCAAGAAGGATGTTGCTGGCTGAATCATGTTCTGTGACATAAAGATGTCCACGACCTGTAATATATGCGTCACATCTTGCTCAATAATCACTCACTTCCCACTTACGCGCTCGATATCAACCAACGGGCCGCTCTCGTCATTGACAAGCTGTGTGGCAAACTCAGCACCCTTGTCAGGGTTCGTCCTCATGATATGTTGCAAGAGGACAACATAGTCCGGGCTATATCCAACCTTCTTGGAGTACAGAACAATCTTGTCTGTCTGACCTGTCTCAGCAAAGCAGGCGATGACCTTGTTGGGGACATTTGCTCTGAGGTACACGCTCAAAGCCAAGGTTATATCATGCAGCCGGACGATATCCCCAAGCTCTTCACTACAGGTGAGCTGACACCATAATATTAGGAGCTGTTACGTCTCGAGGGGGGAGACTTGCCTTGTTTTCTTTCAGCCACTTCTCGAGAAGCTGCTTGCGACCCTGCTGCAATACAGGACGAGCGAGCTCGAGTGACTCGAAATGATTGAGTTCACCTTTCTCCAACAAGATGCCGAAGTATTGGAGAATAGGAGACAAGCCTCCTGGAGGAGCGGGTGCTTGCTTGAATGATTCGATCACCTGCGCCGTACGAAGAATCCCCTAGTACCCAAAAATTAGTCAAGCAGCTACCCTTGGTAATCAGGCGTATGCGTACACGAGGAGAGTTGGCAGCTATCTTGGCTGCTTCGCTGTATTGACCGGAAGAAAATAATTGCTGGTACTGCTTGACGTAAAGATCATCCGCACCGGGGAGGTTAGCACGACTGGCGAGTTTGAACGCGAGTTCGGTATTGTTGAGTGTACTGAGGATGTAGGGGACGATCGTCTGTTCATCGACGCTGACTGATAGGACCTGGCCTTTCTTGTTTACGCCGATGATCCCGTGGGTAGCCTCATGCTCTGCCGTGACAAAGATCGTCTCCCCGGATATGCGATTCATATAAACACATGCACCAGACTCCAGATCGTACAGGTGAATGAAACCGTATTTGGTGACCAGAAAGATGATACCGTGCTTCCTGGATACTTGCATGGCTACGGGGAAGTCATTGGTAGCTTCAGGAGGGAAATAGACATCAACTGCCTTCTTCACGAAAGGTGGATCCGGCGCGGTGTGATCAATCTCCACGACATGAAGCTATACAACGGTTCATAAGCGAGCGTCGAACCCGTTTAATCCGCATCTCGTACCTTGGCACCAGTGGCGGTTCGAACTGCAAATGTGAACAGTTTTGTCATGGACTGGTGGCCATCAAGCTTCAGCTCCGCAAATGAAGCGGCATGCCCTTCGATGGGCTGGCTGACTCCACGTTCTCGGCTATACAGTTGCATCGCGCCTTTAACCTTGAACGCGGAAGGATTCGTTGAATTGCTGGAGATACCGATTAATACTAGCCACTTCTCGTCAGAAGTTACACGGTAGTTGATGATCTGCGCTCCCGCAAGTGTTGGATGCCGGTCAAAGACCTTTTGCGGGGGTGATGTCTGATCCCCAATTGACCAATGATACACTGAGGTCTCAGTGACCATTCCTATGGTCGTCTCGGATACCCACTTCCAGAACACGACGTCCTCGTTGTTGGCATGAGACTTAACCTTCTGCTTGGTCTCGATATTGAAAATTTGCAACGTCCGGCCGGCTGCGACAGAAGTTGTCAGCGTCAAAGTCCCACACGACGAGTTCGGACACACCCTTTAGCGCGAGAATTTTCTTGGAAGGATGCATGATTGCTGAATCAGCACTTATTGGCCTCCGAAGAACATTGTTTGCGTCGGCAAGGTCAATTATGACGACTTGATTCTGTTCATTAACCTTTTCCCGTACGCAGATGAAGTGGTCGGATTCTAAAGTCAAGGTCTACAGAGGGTCCGGTCAGGTGTTCGTGAGTACATCTAGAACCGGCTGCAGCCCACCTAAGAAGCAAGGTGAAGGGAAGGAAACCAAGCAGACTGAGCATGTCACCGTGGATTGAACTTGGCTACGCGTACCTGGAACGAAATCGAAGCTGGCTGAACGCCCAAACTGGAGAGCTGCAGATGCTCGCAAAATGCAATGGGTTTCGAGATGTCCGCCATGATCAAAAGGTCGTTAACGGCCGTACGCAGCGGCGAAGGATAAAAGTGGTCGACGTAAGTTGTTGAACAAGCAACTTGACCAAGTTACGACGGCAAGGGTATTAAAAGTTTGCTGTTGTTTGTCTCACGCTTCACTGCCTATTACGGCTGTGCTGATAGGACAAGTATAGAGAACGTAGACTAGGATAGTTCTACTCCTCAGAAAGGACCAGTGCCTCCTCCAGGTCATCCCCTTCTAATACTGTGGCCAGCGGAGGTGTATTACCGTAATACAAACGCTGCGCCACGATCGCTGTTTATTTTGTGATAGATAGTCGGTAACACGTAGAGGATGCGTGTCGACGTTGCAGCTCACCTGTGTCTACAGACAATTGAAATACGGCGCAAACCTTGAACTGCAAGGAAGATCCCTGCAGGAAGAAGTACGCCGTCCTGAATCAGTGATGTCAGCGAATCCCAGTCGCAGATCCCATGAATGATCCTACTTGAAAGCATCTCCACCCACCCAACCGATCATTGTGGAGGCGCGAAATCCATAAAGCGACTTGTGTTTGTAATTACTGCTCAGACAATGCACATGAGGCCGTCTTTGATCCACAATCAAACAGACAAACCTTATGAGCTGTGGGAGAGGTAGTGTACTCTCCAATCCCAGAGCGAAGAATCCCAGTAGAGAGATATAGAGTTCCGACCGTCCGAATATTAAGAAGATTATCGCCGAACAGAGTCTGAACGAAGTTTAAGTTGTTGAAAATACGAAGTATGCGACAGGTTCGTACATGATACCCGCAAGACACTCGATGTACTGCGTGTATGACGACCACTGCCAGAAAGAAAATGGGCGTGGAGACGGTGCATAGTTCCCTGAGCTCGTTTTCGGGCGATAACGAAGGCAAATAAACAGTAATGCGAGCTGTCGATTGATGCCATCATGGTCAGACGATCTTATTGTGTGCCCGCTCAGTGGGCGTACCTGCGCGACGATCATAAGAATCGACTGGAGCAACAAGACAAACTCGAAGCGGGCACCCAGCCAGAAAAAACACCGAGTGATATTGGCAATCAACCTGATGTATGTACCGTCAGCGCGTTGTTGCAGATGGCTGTTCTGGCATGCTCACAGAATCGCACAAACGTCACGAGAAAACCCCGTCGAATCCCTGATAGATAGGCGGACATGAGTACTAACCTATGCGAGATGTGTAAGATGGCTTACTTTTTCCTGACAATGGACACTCCTTGGTCTACGTAAACGAGAGGAGGGCCAACAGCCATCCCAACGGACGAGGCTACGGCAATCCATGAAGGTATCATTGGCGTGGCCAGATGGATAATATGCTGGCCAACTTGGATGCGCTCAGGTGCTGCGGAGCGCCTCCCGAATCCTCGAGCCGGAGGATTGCTGACCGAGGCGGCTGGTGACAAACAAGGGAACAGCCGAACGACACCGCATGCGGGCACGTGGCAAACCAGGCCAGACCTAGAAGGTCTCCAGGTAGTAAAAACACTAACCATGAATGCCTACCGCTTTAGATACGCCCACCACCGCAGTTCTCTAGCGTTGACGACATCTGGGGGCTCGCTGGGCTTTGAGTGCTGAGCGACGAGTCCCAGGGCGTGGCACTGTCAGAATATCTTGCCAGTGGTCGGACAGGGATTAATGAGCCTCGATCGCGAAGCTTCCACCCACTGCATCTAGATGGTAATGGTCCTGCCCAGATTGATACGTCCCACATAAAGTGGTCAACCACCGTGGCCCTTCCATCAACGTCCACTGTTCAACGTTGGGTCTCATCTCGGCGTCAGAGCGAACCAGATTTAATCACTGGCTAAAGTTTCATATTATCATAACACCTTAAAGCGCCTCATGCCTCCGCCCTTCATCACCCCCGCAATGATAACTAGTACAAGACTTCGGATTCCCGCCTCGTTTATGGCAATTGAGGCGTCCTCAATCCAGGTGTCGTCCCATTCATATCGAGTCTTCTCTAATTGAAAACACGGTTGTTACGGTAGCAGGCGCGTGACGACTAACCATCAATATTGTGATCATTCACCCGAGTACCATGAACCAATACGGGGCGCTCTCGTACTCCTGAGCAGCTCCACCGATGGCCCGCGAGCTTCACCACCAGGTTTGTGCGTGAACCTCCCTCTCCCTGATCATCATTCCGCTATGTAACCGAGCTTTTCCTTTCCTCGTTGCAGTTGCAAATACCCCCCTTTGAAGCATGGATCCCGGCATACCCGCAACCTCGCTTAGTTTTCTGCCCTTTACCTGCAAGGTGGCGTGACAGCCATAGTTCTGATCCCACCTTGCTTTCGCAGTCATCTACGACCGCACTTCCTCCTGCCTGTTGCAATACAACGAGGAGCAGAAGCGACGACATCAACGTGATGCCACGCTTGCAGAAATAATGAGGAGACATGGGTAAGCAGCACCTCCGTCTGGGTGCCCTGATGTCATCCCGTCGTCGAGCTTCTTCCCATCCCACATAAAGAATTTGCGATTGCGCACACGTACGCGCACGTTGGCTCTCCTATGAGTTGGCGGAGATTTCTTAAAGACATTTCTGTTCACAGGGCTCGTTTCCGTTATGCTCTGCGGTGCAGCGGACCTCGACAGTGGGATTCGTGGCCTACATAGGATCTACAGGTGGGTGGTGCATGCCCACTTTGCTCAAATCGTACCACGGAATAGGTCTGGACGTCTTTGATCGAGTCACACATTGCATACTTTCTAGAATGTAGCAAATCCCCCTCTTCAGTAATTTACTGTCGAGTATACCGTAAAGCACCGGTGCGCTTGGTGCGTAAGCACACGAATCAGGCTTTGCAGGTGCCAAGACTGACGGCTGTGGACGCGACAAGAAGCCTAGCCCTTGACCCATGCAACTTCGGTGCACCAGCACTTGTTCTCCTGCTGACGCGCAGCATGGAACATTCTTTTGGAGAATGAAATTGACGCTACTTGATAACGGGCAATACCCTTTTGCCATTTGAATATTACTGAGGTCGCTCTTCATACTGGCTGGTTGTAGCAATGAAGATTGCGGCCATGACGACAGGTCATAGAACTTGGCAAAGAAGGATGAGCGCGGATGATATCTATATGAACAGTGACGAAGTTGGTATTCTAAAGAGACTTTGACTGGAAGATTCGTGAGATGTAATGATTCTAGTTGAGGCCATTTTGGGGCAGACACCTCGTTGTCTGAGCCTTTTTAAAGGTTTGAGTCGGCCACTCGAAGTAGCCTACATCGTGTAGCGAACTTGCCCAGTTGTCCAACTCACTCCACTCTCCCTGTCAAACGCCGTCTGTTTCATTTCTTGACATTTACTTCCGTTCCCCGCCACCGTCATGTCTCCGCGTCTTAGCGAGCTCCCTCCTGACCATCACTCTCCCCCAGCCGAGGGTTTCGACCAGTACTATGACTCCTACTCCGCCATCGTCCCAACAGCACCCGTCTCTGATTTCTATACGTCCGAAAATTTATACTTGTGGCAGGACGTGGACGGCATGTATCACTGGGCTGACGCCTCCGCCGCGAGGTCCGATAGCTGCCTGGGGTATTTATTCCCATCATATTGCGCTTCCCCATTTGCATCTGAGGCCATCCAACCGGTACGTTCCCATTGCCGGGTTTTGTCCTTCGATACTCAGACTGGTCCGAGTAGTCCGACTACAGTGGTTACCGACACGGCGATCTTGAGGAGCCCTCTCAACCCGCGGCTACCCAGGACAACTCGTACATCTTTCACTTGGCCCAGCAGTTCAGGAACGGTTCGGGCCGTCCACAGGTCCAGGACCATCGGTCGAGCATTGCACGCGCAAGCGACAGCTTCCTCGCACAAGGGTCTTCGATTTTTAGCGACGGGCACTCGCCCTCGAGACGTGGAAGCACTTCGGAATACCAGCCAGCCATCCCACACCACACCAGTCCTCAGCGGGACTCTCGTCCACCGTCGAGGAAACGTTCTAGGGATTCATTAGACGCAGCAAGTTACCATGTTAAGGTTAGTTCGTCGGCGCCAATCTTAAATTACAATCTTTTGACATCCCGACACCTCATTATTAGGAAGAAGATGACAGCTCCCATCCATCTTCTATGCCCACGGCTAACGCATGTCGTCTCCCCAAACCACATATGATGGTGCCATCGCAAGGTCTACCTTCGTCCTCTGTGCGAATCCCTCATCTTGGTGAGGTTACCACTTCTGTCAATGCTGAATCCCACTCCCGCGAACATGAATCTCGTATGATTCCGAAACATATGAGCAATAAAAGGATTCATCGTTCAAGCGAAGAGCTTGTCCGGCAAGACAGTACTATCAAGTCGTTACCCTGGTCCATTCCTGACGATCAGGTTATGAAAGTCGCAAAGAAGCATGGTGAACAGAAGAAGCAGGCTTTGGCATGTTTATTCTGCCGAGAGAGGAAGATCGCCTGTGGCAGGCCCCCTGCCCACAGCCCTGACCAAACTTGCAAGTAAGAGTGTTTGTTATCCCACCTGGGAATCCGAGTGCTGACGTTAACGTTAGTCAATGCTCACGCCGTCGGATCAAGTGCGAGTACCCAACTGAATCGCGTCGTGGCCAACACAAGCGCCGCCGTAAGCCAATGGAAAGTGAAGCTGCCAGTCAATCCGCCGTCCGTTCGAACTCGACATCGAGCGTAGCGTCAACGACAACTTCTTCTTCTACGACATTAACGACCACCACGCCATCTGCATGAACACAGACAAGAAAGATATCCTCAACCATCACAATCATAAGCAACCCTTGTCGCGCACGTTCAGAATTATACTGGTCCCCATCACATCACCCACCTTCGCACGGCACCAACTTGGTCAATGACAGGGGAACGACTCCTCTATATATTGCAATAAATTCGGCGATTGAACTATTTAATATCCAGCCTTTTCTGGCTCATGCCCTTCGTCACGGCTGGCGCAAGGCTCCATGCGAATAGGCAGTGTTTCTTTATGGCATCCGGGTTTCTTATCATTCATGTCCTCGTTGTTTCATGCCATTGGTAGGTGCATGATTAGAGTAAATAGTTTTGTTATAGTTTACGTTATATGTTGGACTCGAACGCTGGATAAGTAGATTCAAAGTAGGCAGATAGGCTACTTTTCAGCACCCCATGTTGGAGAATATCAGTCATGTTACCTGACGGGAGATACGAGCTAGAAAAAAGCGCCAGACAATCGCATTGTTTTAATTCGAGAGAAGGTTCGTCCAAAAGCCACCCCGCAGTACGCCACGTCCTGTGCGATTGCCGTGATAAGGCGAGTGCTCGTATTTTAATTCCTGATATAGACATTCGGCGCCCACTGGGCCCATGCAGCACCCTGGATTCTGGAACGTCAGATCCTTCAAGCTTGATCAGTGACTTGCTGTGTCGGCGGTGACGCATACTAGCAAACCACACATTGTCCTTGAGCACGGAATAAACGGTGGTGGGATCCGATCGGCCGTGGAAACGACGGAAATTTCAGACAGATAGACGTAAGTAAGGCGAATGCTGATCAGTGACCCTTGCAGCCTTTGCAGGGGCAACTGATCGATCGCCAAAAGGGGTACCTGGCATGAGGTGTATAGAGTCCACTGGCATCGGAACAGCTTGACTCGGCCACTGGCAATAGGCATGTTGCCCACGAGGCACTGGCACGCAGTAGACTCAGCATCTGTGGTCTCCCAGTCTCGGCTTGGAGCAAAAAGTACTAGTACTGGTAGCACACATTTAACAGTCAAGTCAGATCGTCATGAAAGATGCCATCTATAGAGTTCAAGTCACGATAAGATCGATGACCTTTAGATTTGAAGGCAATGGTGACACGTACCGGCCCGGAGCCTCCCGATAAAATGACCCGGAGGCAATATGACTCGAAGTTTAAATTGTACGGCATAGCAACAACCACTCTCTCCAAATCCAGAGTTTAGCAGAAGCTGATTGTGTTCGGCCGTGGTTAACTCAGCTTTCCAGTGTGGGTAGCTACCCACGGATAGTAAGCAGACGGATGCGGGACACACCTCGTAATCGGGGCCCCTGACTATCGCACAAAAGCCTCATGCATGCATGATACAGCTTGTCCCGGTAGAGTTTCTCATCAGAAAAATATGTGGAACACGATCGAGCCGCGGTATATCCAGCAATAGATTAAGGTACAAAAAACTAGTTGACAAGAAATTAAGGCGCTGAAAAAAAAAGGTAACCACGAGTCCATGTGTATTTCGACGAACTTGGCTCGTAACCACGTTTTCATCGGCCGTTGATTGTGGCGGTGGAATCTCTCCGAAGGTTTGAAGAACTTGCAGCTTGCGCGTGTTGCGACGAGGGCATGGAATTGGGGTGGTCAGGAATCTTCTCCATTTCTTTCTTCGCAGCTTGCCACGCCTCAAGGTTCTGTGCCAACATGACTGAGGTTGGATTTCGAAGCAATAGGATCCTACCTTCTTGCACCAATCCCTGTGGCTTCTGGCCATATTGATCGTCATCTCTCGAAGGTCCGCAACCTTCTGACGTTGGAATCGATCGAGGTCCGCTTGAATCGTCGAACTAGAATACTTCAGGTCTTGCGCCGTCAAATGAAGGGCATCCTCAAGCTTCGAGCCATGGTAACATCAGAGAATGTCCGTCAAGCAATCGGATATACTTACTTGCGAGATCGTTTCGCGAGTTTTGCCGATACCGTTACGCCTTGCAGTTTCCGGGTCGACATCCATCATGCCATGCAACGTATAACTAAGTGCATTCAGGAAGCCCATTCCAGGGGCACGCTTCTTGTAAGGGCTCGGGCCAGGGTGGGGAGGGAGGTATACCGATCCAGGCTCGTCAGGGTTTTCACTCGATTGTCCCTCTGACTGTGAATTTGTCAGGCCATTGGCGCGACCGCGTGCAAGGGCCTCGTCAAGCCTCTTTGCCTCTCTCTCACTTTTCTCGTATTCCTCCAACATTTCACGCTTACCCTCTAGAGCATCTTGCGTCATCTCGTATTGCGCGTGTTTCTGATGTCGATATGCAAGAAGCTTTTTGATGATAGCAGCGAACTGCGTGTATTCATGCAGGGGTTCAGAGAAGTTCTGCTCGAGCTCTTGGAGCTGCGATCAAGTCAATACAAATATGAAAGGTGAAGCGAGATGAAATGCACGCACCAATCTTGTTGTGGACATGTATGATGCATCGACGGCCTGACCTGTTTTCTCCATAGCAGTGGCGAGAGTTCCGCTTTCATTGAGGCTAAAACCGTTCAAGGCAGCACCAAGTTCTGAATGGTCCTGCGCAGTTTCTGCGTCATGGATAGCTTGTTAAGTGAACTCTACAGATATAGAGGGACGTCATACCTGACCACCGCTTCAGTGTCCGGCGCGTAACCTTCTCCATCGGACCACTGAGGTGGCTTGCAAACTTGTTCGTGAACACTTCCGAATCAATGAAGCGTTGGTCTGGGTTTCGCAAAGGATGCGTTGCCGTAGGATTAGGAAGTACTGCGTAGGCGGGGAATGCAGTCGGATCTGTAGGATTGTGCGAAGGAGCCTTTAGGATGTTCTTTGAGAGCATTGAAAGCGGTGGTGAATTGAGCACTTCAGTCTATGACATGGTCAGGATTGCTTAGCACGAAACGAGCACTTGGCCCACCCATGAAACTTCGCCTTCCAGGAACCGATGGAATACGTGCTCGGTGGACAAGATAGGGTGACGAGCGATGCGGTTTAGAAATGTTTGCAACATGCGCTTGCGTCGGGCAATCATCGCGGCATCCTCCTTAGCTTTTGCCTGTTTGGTAGCGTAGTCTCCAATGGTCTGCTTGGAAGGGATTGGGGGAATAATGAGAGTTGGATACAGCCTCACGAGGTTCAGGCGTAGAGACTCGAATTCAGAATACCGATGCCTGGCTTCCGCGGTCTGTTACATGTCAGTCTGTGTCATGCAGTCGATCGGCGAAACCGTGGCTGATGCTCACCCCGGCATGGATCACGTATGTGATGTATGGCGTATTGGAGTTGAAGGTTGTCTTCTGTGCATCGGTTATCTTATCACGCATGGTCATTAGGGATGGCTGGTCAAGACAGATACGAGGGGCCACAGACCAGAATCTCTGCGTCCTCTCCAGAGTGGAGCCACCTATCTCGGTAGCAGCAAAAGTCACCCTTGAACGTTTGCTGGGATTGCCGTTGGGTTCCAGGGGATGAGAATGGTTTGTTTGGAGAAAGGAGACGGGCGGAGTTGGGCGGCGGAGAGGAGGGTGCTGATATATTCACTTTTGAGGTCGACGATGTCTCTGAGGAGACATGGTCGATGTCGTTCTCGAACGGGTTGTCGTCCTCGAAAGTATCCATCGCTGCTCGGTGTTCCGTGCCGCAGCAGGAGCGTCGGTAGTTCGCGTTCGAAAGGCTACAAGTACGGCGCTCGACCTGGACGAGGATATGGATATGCCCGCGCACGGCCGATACCGTTGATGTCGATGATGCTGCGTAGGCTCGGGACTACTTTCCGTATTTGGTCCTATGTACACCGCGACCAATGCCAATCTAGACTCGTGACCAATCCGTCTATGAGGCAAGCCGTCCAATCTACCCAAATACGCGGAAACCCCCTTCGAGTGCATTCACCTCCTCTTGCAACGACTCGTCTACAGTCTCCCCCACCTCCTGCATCGCGCCCTCAAAACCTTTACCCAGTAGCGACGCAAACAACTCGTCAATCTGCTCCTCGTGCCAGCTCCCTTGCGTCAACACCGGCACCATGAAATTCTGTATCTTCTCGTGAACCTCGTAGCTGAGAACAGCGTGAGCCAAGAAACAACCGCAACTCCATGTTACCGACCGAAGTTTCCGTCCCTTGCTAGCCTTCGTATCCACCTTCTTCTTTGCCCTTTTCTCCTTTTGCACCGCCATCCAATCGTCGTTTCCGCCCGTTCCGTTGCCTCTCGCGTCAATAACGTCGCGCAGCAGTTGGTGATAAAAATCGGTATCGTCGAACACCTCGAGGTCTTCTTTCCCTTTAGTCCCGTCTTCATCTGTCGTGCCGGCCCCTAATCTGCTTCCTTTGCCGCGGTAAATTCTCGTTCGAGCGAGCATTTTACCATGATCCGCAAGCGTCTCGTCGATTAGCTGTGGCGCCGATTTGACGTGCTGAATCGTTCTAGAAAATGCATTCCGGTTGGACGGAAGGAGAACAGACGGTGCAACGGCTTGGATTTTGGACGACCATTTGTTGAGCGTTTGCACAAGGTGGAGGTGATAACTGCTGCGAGTGTAAGATGTTTTTTTCAGTAACGAACATATGGATACGAACGCGCATTCGAGTTCTGACGCCGCATGACTGGCTTCGCGCAGCTCTTCAGCATAATCAGGCACCGAGTAATCAGTTTTGGCACTCCTCCGACGTTTACGTGGAGGAGGCTGAATAGATACGTTTGCTGCGAGCAGACACTAAATTTGTGTTGAGCGGACATTGGCTCCGTGGGAAGGGTCACACCTCCTGAAAATCAAATATCTCATCGGAAAGTAATAGTGCTTCCTCCAACAGTTTCCCGAGAGGAGTATGCATTTGCTCATTGACAACGATTTGCGACGACTATTCACCCATGAGACGATTTCAAGACAAGAGAGTGGGTGACCACTTACAGGGGGGAGGCGATTCCCAGCCGCGACGGATTTTTGTAGGCGAATGCGGGCATCAAGAAGCGAGTCCCAGAGGGCCTTGACGCAAGATATAGATCAGTGACATTATGTCAGAGGAAATTGACTTGCCATCTGTCTCGAAATGGCTTTACCCTTTTTACGATCTTCCTCTCGGTTTTTACGGAGACTCGAGGGCAAGTCACTGTTTTGTTTGGGTGCACTAGGACGCTCCGTTGACGCATCGGTGGTAGTGCGCATATCCACTTTGCGCTTTACTCCAGTCTCATGATCAACGGTACGCGTCTCCAGGTGTACCTCCGAAACGTGACTGCCTGACTCCGATTCCTCACTGGCAGAGTCACTCTCGCTGTAGTCGGATTCGTCGAGCACCAGCTTTCTCGAGATTTTAGCACCGTCATATTTCGGGTCGGAGAGACTCTCGTGGAGCCTGCGCAGGGACGAAGGACTGGTTCAATGAATCAAACTTGGGCTCCACATGCACGTGCCATATTGACGTACCAAATATCAGAGTAATGTGCTCGGGCAGCACTGTTACTTACTTCAGTGGCAGGATCAGGAGCAGAATCGATACCCGTGACCTGGACGTCCTCGTGATCAGAGTCTGCACGGGGTCAGATGGAAATCGAAAATCTGGAGAGATTGACTTGCCGACTGGAGCGACGTCTTCGAGCTGGGCGATTTGCTGAGCGAGGGACAGACCTGTCAAAGTTCATGAGGTGCTCGCCGTTGTGTTTGGCGATGAGACTCACGTTCCATTGTGCACTGGACCGGTGGACCCGGGGCGAGACTGACGGAGAAGCCAAAGGGCGATGACAGCAGCCCTGGGCTGTTTACCTAATTGTTACTAGATGCGCAAAATTATCCGCCAAGATTTCTCTTCCCTTTACCATCACCGTCCCCGACGACACACGACCAAGTGGCCTGCAGCCACTATCAAATATTATTTGCAAACTAGACAAGTTTCAATCTGGATTCGAAGCGGTCTCCATGTTTTTTATCGTCGAAAAATGCACAGAAATCGCGTTTCAGGTGAGTGTCCATTTTTTTTGTACCAGCTCATTTTGGAAGTTTGCCGGGTTCTTGCCCCTTCCTCTCCAACGCCATCAGGCTTTTGATCTGTCACGCGACACCTCCCATCGCATGCGCCTTGTGTCACTGATTTTTTTTACATGTAATATGATAGCCTGTATCTTAGATTCCTTCTGTGATTCTCCTCGAGGGCCTCTTAAATCTACTTTGACGTCCCCCCCTGCTACTGATACGTACGCTCGCATACTCATCTCCATACCTACGCAGGTCATTCAAAAAATTCTTCCTCAGCGATGCTGCGTTTCCCCAACCGTACCGTCGCCGTCGCCGTAAATCATCTCTCGCCAGACGACGACGAAGACAACGACATATGTCCCGTGTGCGATGGCGATTGCACCTGCAACAACAGACCTCGTCCCCTCCCCCCAAGCATCACCCATGGAAGTGCGTGCTTTGTAGCTACACCGACCGCATCAACCGTTTCCTCCGCGCACGTTCTCGGAGCACAGCCTCTCAAAATCAAACTTACCGTTCCTCCCAGTATTCAGAACAAGGCGCGCGCTCTTGGGTCCGCGCCAAAGAAATCCCGCATCGAGGATTCTTCCGCAGCGTCCAACAGAGTTGTTGGAAGCAGCTCCGCATCGTTTCATCTCACCAGCGCCTCTTCCACCGCTGGCCATGGACAGCACAGCTCATCAGACGCTGTAGGGACAAAACGCAGGGGTCGTCCTCCAAAGGCGGTCGCGATTGCACGCGACGGGAGGACAAATGCGGCTTCAGACCAGAAAATTCGCGGCAACGAGGTCAACACGCTGCCACAATCACAATCTCATCTATCATCGCATGCTTATGTTCGGCGATCACGAACTACATGCCCACAAGTCGAGATCTCGAAATCAAATTTAGCTGCCTCGAGGCAGACCTCAAAATCCCAGGCCAAAGGCACGATCGCAAAGAGATCGGCTTTCGCCAAGAAGAAGCTGGACTTTCCCAGCGACCCCACCAGTTCTGACCGTCAGCCAAGCGTCGATGTTTTTCGCGACGACGATGGCGACGATGGGTCTTCAGGCCGCTTCCCTACCTTTGTCTCCGCTGATGGATTGACATCGGAAGCCTCGGACTCCTCTGACTCTGACTCTGACTCCGACACGTCAGGTTTCGGCTCCGACTCCTCGCTAGCAGCAGAGGAAGAAAATTATATTGTTGCGGAACAAAGGCGCCACGATAAGGCCCGCATTCGTCGTGAGTTGCTAGGAGACGATGCTCCCAAGCACAAAGATTCAAATAACAACTGGGTCATCCGACCTCGGAAGAAAAGCGTTGGTCTCAGTGATGTGGACATGGAAGGCGATACCGACGATGTCACGGAGGAGGACGAAGATGAAAACGAGGAAATGGAGGAGGACGAGGAAGAGGACGCAACGGATGGTCGGGCTTCACGGGTGTACACAGGCCTCGCGACCGGATGGTCAGATGACGAAGAATCCAGTTTCGATGCTGATCTGTTCTTCGACAATCTCACGGATACATCTTCTGACGACGGCTCTTCTGATACCGATGGCGGTCACCCTCACGATTCTGCTACCGACCCCTTAGCCAACAGTGTTACCAGCCTGCGGAGCGTGGACTTCGAAGTCAGAGAGGCGTGGGATGGACAGGTCGTTTTTACAAATGGCTCAAACGACGGTCACGGTATCCTCGATCTCGCATTCGAGGCTAACGCAGCCCAGTTGCTTGCATCAGATAGCGCTTCAATCAGTCACGATAGTGACATTGAAATGCGTACCAGCGATGATGCAGAGGGTGACTTTGACGACGGTGACTCCGAACTCGGAGCAAGTGATGGGGACACTACGGAAGAGGAGCTCGTCGATGAGCAGGGACTTCCCACTTCCCGTGCGATGAGACTCTTCCAGTGGCCGACCAGCGT
>Ga0307508_10001787_pt1 | contig 23928 bp, 28 predicted proteins | sample 9_EM_MG_FD_203089 | JGI IMG/M metagenome (GOLD analysis project Ga0307508, IMG submission 203089) | Populus trichocarpa ectomycorrhiza microbial communities from riparian zone in the Pacific Northwest, United States - 9_EM | ecosystem: Host-associated > Plants > Roots > Unclassified | place... | reverse complement strand
TACCGTGACTGTCCTATGTAGCCCTATGTCACACTCCCGTAGCACTGTCCGTGTCACCCGAACTCTAGACACCCCGCTGGGCGTAGCGTCCGCAGCGCCCGCAGCGGCCGGAATCCTCCTCCTACAGTTAGCGCAGCTGTCAGAGTGACAGAGACACCGGGAAGTTGTACAATACACAGTGAGGAATACGATGACAATGAGGGTGCCGGTGGCGAGAATGATAGCGAGTAGGCCGCGGCGAGTATGAGCGTGCATAAGACGCGGTGAGTATGATATCAATGAGGGTGCCGGCGGCGAGGACGATAGCAAGAAGGATGTTGTGACACTGGGGTTATATCGTAACCGGAGTGTAGAGGAAATCAAAGGTGATCAGGCTACTTTCGATAATTCACAACGGAATAATCTTAGATCTTGTGTGTGGGTTCGGTGGTGGTGTTTGGTGATGTTCGTGCTGAGGATTCTTTCTCGTCGGGGAAGAATTCCTCTCTTTTTATTCTGAGAGTAGTAGCGTGAGAAGTGATGACTCGGGTTTGGATTCCCCCAAGGCACAGAGGCCCCGTGGGCGATCCATTGGTCATGGCTGGGGTGTAGATAAGGGAGATGAGTTCTTCATGCAGTCGAGCGGGGTGCTAGCCCCAGACCTTTCGGACGTGGTCTCTCCCCGCAGGGACCCAGACCCCTTTCTCGTACGTGGTTCCTCTCGTGGAGAGCTCAACCAGTGTCTGCCTAGCTTGTTCGCTCGTTCTCTGCTCTTAGACCCCTCATCCCGGAGTTTACTCCTTACGACCAGTACGGCCGTAAGCTAACTACGTTCCTTTATCTCCAGCCTAGACTCTAGGATCATCATCCGTTCCACGCTAGTCACGTTCTACTCTATCACTACGTACTCCTAGATGCCCAGGTGTAACACTACCTCCCCTCCCCCTTAGCCTCGTCCCGAGCGCTAACACTTCCTTATCTGAGTAACCCATCTCTTTTTCGACCATAAGGTTCTTTCAACGCCGAAGTTCCTTCAGCGTCACGGACTGCAGTCCTCCTCCCCTGCAGCCCTCCCAGCCACCGGATCAGGGCATCATTCTCTGTAATCCGTCGGAATGGCTGGGCCCTCGGAGTAGGCTGGTGCGTACTCCTACATCGATATCTTCCGTCAGGCAGCCGCGTTCATGAAGACGAAAACACCAGTTTTCCCAGTGCGTATCCTGTTGATCTTCGGCTGGGGCACGTGGAAGGAGTGACCAAGCCCGAGCAAGCCGAACGAGCCAATGGTGAGCACACAGAGGTGTCCGTCTGCCGCCAGGATCCGCCGCCTGTTGGTGGTTTCATCTTCCGTGGCAATTACCCCGGTGCGGGGTTGTTCGTCCGTCGCTGGCTAAGTCGGGCACTCATGGATGGAAGCATATGATGTTTTTCCGGACTTGGGACACGTGGAATGAGTGACCTTCTCGACTCAGGGTTCATGCCCGGGCGCTCTTCTTGCCCTCGTAGGTGTAGATACAGAGGTGTGCCGTACCGAACGCCTACGGCTCCCATCCGATCGAGTCCAACGTACCCTTCGACGGTTTTGTCGTGCCGGAGCTCCAGTGCCCGAGAAGCTGGTCTTTTCTTCGTTTGCGTGGGAGATGAAGTCCTCCAACCCCTTCATCCCTACTACCACCCATGCTTCGAGGGCCCTTCTATGGACATCCCTTCTAGGTGTCGGCGAGTCGGTAGTCCCTCGGCGCATCTGGATTTCATCGATGAAACTCGCGGAGTTTCTCCAGACCGCCTACCGAAAAGTTATCAAATGGTTCCTACGTCCAGTCTTTGCACTCCGGATAGTGGAGCCATTTGATGAGGTAGAGGATTCTCTTGTTGTTTCCCCGGCCACGTTCGACCGAGGATATAACTTCGTCGACATTGTATTCCTCGGATTGTTCGATGTCGTCAGCCTCTCGCAACACCTTCGAGCGGTCCGGGGGTGCTCGGAGTTCGCTGGTTCGGTATGGTTCGAGGAGCGAGACGTGGAAGACGTTGTGAATCTTCCATTTTCGAGGTAGTGTGAGGCGGACAGCCAGCGGGGAAACAATCTTTTCTATCTGGAAGGGACCTTGATTCTTGTGGTCCAGCTTTCTCGAGGGGCGTCGTGTTTTGATGTTGCGCCCATTGAGCATAACCAAGTCTCCTACTTGATATGCTGGAGGCTCCTTCCGGTCCGGGTTGGCGTAACTGCGCATCCGCTCCTGCGCCGCTTCCAACCCTTTTCTCGATTCTTCGTGCACCGACTGCATCCTGTGGCCGTAGACTGTGCTGGCTGGATTCAGCGGTTCTGATTTATCGTCTGGGGGGTCGATGGTGGCTGGATGTCGTCCGTAGTTGGCGTAGAACGGCGACATTCCGTTTCCTATTGTGACCGAATTATTGTATGCGAATTTGGCCATCGGCAGGAGGGCTACCCAATCATTCTGCTCCCGGGTGACAAATGCCCGGAGGTACGCCTCGATTGTCTGGTTCAGGGGTTCCGTCTGACCGTCCGTTTGTGGGTGGAAGGCCGTTGACATTCGGGGTCGAATTTTCATTAGTCCTAGGAATTCCTTCAAGACTTCTGATGTGAATCTGGAGTCTCGGTCGGACACAACGTCCGTTGGCGTTTTGTGGTGCCTCCAGATTTCTTTTGCAAAGACTTTTGCTAGGTCAGCTGCTGTTTTTTCCTTGAGTGGGAGGAAGTGCGCCATCTTGGTGAATCGATCGATAACTACCCAAAGCTAGTCGCATCCCTCTGACTGTGGTAGTTCCGTGATGAAGTCCATTGCTACTGATTGCCATAGGGCGTAGGGTAGTTCCAGTGGCGATGTCAGTCCGTATGGTTGGTGTCGGGAGGCCTTGTTGCACTGGCACTCTGGGCAGCTTCTGACGAAGTCAATTATTCGCTTGTTCATTTTTGGCCACCAAAAGTTTCACCGGATGAGCTCCATCGTTTTGTCCTGCCCCATGTGCCTGGCAACCTTGGTATCGTGTTCCGATTCCAGGGTTGCTTTGATGAGGTGTTCATTTTCTGGGACCCAGAGCATACCCTTCCTATAGAGTAGCTCCTCACGGATTTCCAGTATTCCTTCCTTGACCTTTTGGTCCTTCGGCGACTGTTCTTTTGCTGCCGCGTCCTGTTTCGCTTGTTCTCAGGCCTACTGGTAGTTTTTGTCCGTTGATACTCCTTCCTTGAGTTGAGCCAAGAAGTCTCTGCCCCACCTTCTGGCCGGGAGGGACATTAGTCTGGCCGATGAGCAGACGAATGATCGTGTCGAGCGTTCCTCCAGGTGTTTTTTTTCCAAAACCGTTGTTATCAGCTGGTTTTCTATCCCCCCCTTCTCTGGGCGGTACTCCGGACGCCTGGATAACGCATCTGGCTTCCCATTTTGGGTGCCTGGTCGGTAATAGATCCTAAAGTTTATGCCAGCTAGCTGTTCCGCCCACCGGGCCTGCCGACGATTGAGTACTTTCGTTGTTGTGAAGTACTCCAGGTTGTGGTGGTCCGTAAATACCTGTATCTGGTTTTCCGCCCCTTCACAGTATCGCAGCCAATGTTTGAAGGCATCGACAATGGCTAGAAGTTCCTTGTCGTGGATGTCGTAGTTGATTTCTGTGGGTTGGAACTTCCGGGAGTGGAATGCCACTGGGTGCAAGCGGTTGTCGTTGCCTCGTTGGGACAAGACCGCTCCTATTGCGCAGTCCGAGGCATCGGTTTCAAGGATGACCGGCCTCGTTGGGTTGAAGTGGGCCAGGATTGGTGCCTGGGTGAACCGGCTTTTCAATTCCTGGAAGGCGGCTTCCGCTTCTGGGTTCCAGGACCATTTTTCTGTTTTCTTGGTCAGCTCGGTTAATGGATGCGCTACCTTGGAGTAGTCCCTAATGAAGCGTCGGTAGAAGTTGGCAAAACCTAGAAACGACTGGGTTTCTGTGAGCGACATTGGTTGTTGCCATGACAGTATCGTTTCCACTTTGTCCTGGTTCATTCGAATCCTGTTTCGTCCGATGACGTACCCCAGGAATTCTACCTCCTCGGCTTTCCATACGCATTTTTCGGGGGAGATGGCTAACACGTTGCATTGTAGCCATTCCAGAACCTTCTTGACGAGCCGGTCGTGTTCTTCCTCCGTTTTGGCGTATAACAGGATGTCGTCCATATATGCCAAAACTCCAACGTCCAGTACATCGGACAGAACATGGTTCATCATGTCCTGGAAGGTTGACAGGGCGTTTGTCAGGCCGAATGGCATTACCTGGAATTCGTACAGTCCGTAGCGGGTTCGGAAGGCGGTTTTCCATTCGTCTCCTTCTCGGATTCGGATGAGGTTGAATCCTTTTTTTAGGTCAATCTTTGTAAACCATTGAGCGCCTTGTACTCGGTCTTGTAGCTCCTGCATTAGCGGGAGCGGATACCTATTGGGTAGTGTGATGGCGTTCAATCCCCGATAATCGACGCACAACCGCAGCCCTCGACCATTGGGTTTGGGTACAAACAGGATGGGGGATCCTGCCGGTGAGGTGGATCTCTTGATTTTGCCTGTTTTTTCCATTTCCTTTAGCCATTCTCTGAGGGTTTGAAGCTCTACCTCGGACAGTGGGTAAATTGGTCCCCAGGGTGCCGTGGCTCCTTCCTTGAGCTCGATTTTGCAGTCGTACAGGTGGTGTTGTGGTAGTGCGTCGGCAGCCTTTTTCCCCATGATCCCCAGATATTGCCGGAATTCCCTTGGTACATCTGCTAGCGGGTCCGTGTTCTCTTGGACCGTTGATACGTATCCGATGAGTCGGGCTTCTTTTTCGTGTAGTACCGACTCGTCCCAGGTCAGGGAGAAGGAGTTTGTTCCAGATTTGGTACATGTTTCCAGGCATCGGGTACTGTTGAACCTTATTTCTTCTGGCGTCCAGGGTTCTTGCGGTGGGTGTCGCTTGATCCATTCGAACGGGAGGAATAGGTCGATAGCTTCTTCCATCGGCGCCACACTGAACTGCTCGTTGGTGAAATGGTTCCGATGTTGTAATTGTAGGGGTTTCGTGTAATATTGCCCTGCGCCTTTGACCGTTTCTCCTGTAAAGCTTTCAATGGTTCACGGATTTTTGTAGGTTTTGCGTTCGATCTCCAGTCTTTCGGTGGTTCGTTGGTTGATAAGGGATAACGAGCATCCTGTATCCAGAAGTGTTTTTACCTGGTGTTTGTTCCCGCTCACGAGGAGTACCATGGGGATTATAGGGCGGGTTTGTCGTTTTTCCTTTGGCTCCACCGTTTCCGTATCCAGTCTTTCCCGCTTCCTTTTTGAGGCGCCACATATTAGGTTGGTAACTCTGTTGGGCGCCAGGACAGAGTGTCTCAAAAATCCGACTCCTCGGATTCTGCCCATAGCGGTAGGTCGGTGACTATTTCTTCGACCGCGGCGACCTTCTGTTACTTGGTGGCTGGGACGCTTTCGGGTTCGTCTGCTCGTGTTCTCTTCCCGGTCATGGGGGTGGCTGCGGCCGCGACCTTCCATGGCGCCGGTGGCAGCGTTGTTCCTTGTGCTGTCTGGAAGGAGAAGCAGTCGTAGGTTTTGTGGCCTGGTCTTCCGTATCGCCAGCAGCTGTCCCGGTCCTTTTTGTGGATATCTACTTCATTCTGGGGTACTCCTTTTAGGGTGGCTCCCAGAGTTCCCCATCCGCCCTTTGGTAGGCGAGCTTCGTTTCGCCGGGTTTCCTCCTGCTTAGGTGGCCGGGCTTCTTCCTTCCTTCGATCGTCCTTCTTTTCGTTTTTTGCCGGTACGGGTCCGCCGCGTATTGCTTCCTTGGCCGCTTTCAGGGCCTTTTTCTTTTCCACCGGTAGGCCCACCTGGTGGGTGGCTTGCAGGAATCCTTCGTCGTCCGCGAAATCCTCGAGGTAGTGGGCGAAGCGCATGTCGAGTATCGCGTCTGCCATTGCCAAGTCCACTTTCTCTCTTAGTGCTTCTCCGGTTGCTCTGACGAAGTTGTTGAGCGCTCGAAACTCCGTGAGGTACACACGAATGGATTCCCGGTACTTGAGTTGCCCTAGCTTAAGTTGGGCATCCGCAGCTTCTCGTTCGTTTCGGTATTCCGCCCGGATTGCCGCCGTGTAGTTGACCCAGGTGTCATTTCCTCCCAGCTCGCGGTACTGGTGAAGGTGCCAAACCAGTGTGGAGTCGGATAGGAGGGTTCCGATCCATGCGATTTTCTGGCGGTCGGCTGTTTATGGGTAAAATCCCAGGTACATGGTGACCGCCTCCCACCACTGATTGAAGGTGGTTGAACTTTTCCCGTCAAAAGTTTCTGGGTTCTTCATTTTTAGCCAGGCAATATTGTCCTGCTCGGGTCGTACCAGCCGGTCTTGCCGTGCTCGCTCCACTCCCTCTGCCACTAGCCGTACGAGGTCCTGCGTGGTGATCATGGGCATAGGGTTCCTAGGGGGCGATGGAGAGCAGAGGTGCCTGGAAGGTGGTCGGGGTGGTTCGGATGGGGGGCCCGAGGGGGGTTCGGCCGCTGATCCCGGTGGTGTCGAAGTGGGGTTTCCTCCCTGTCCTGCCATGGGTGCGGGTGGCCTCGGGGATATGCAGCGTCTGAGCTGTTCCAGCTGCTGCCTCATTTCTGGCATTGTGGGCACTGCCGGGGGCCTTTGCTGTCTGGACATTGGTGGGTGGTTCAGCCGCAGCGGGCTTCCCAGCGCTGGGGGTGAATGGGCTGATGGGGCGCTGGTGCTAGTTGGTCGACGGGGCTTCTCCATGCGGGTGGTCCCGTTGGTGCCGGAGGGGTTGTTGGTAACGGAATTCTGGCCGCGATGCGCTGGATTTCCGTCCTTGCTTCCTGGAGTTGGTTTTCCAGGGAGGCCACCCGGTTCTGGTGCGCCGCCGCCCATATCTCCACGTTTCCCTGAAAGTCAGCCAGGTGTCGGTTCCGGGCCGTGTTGGCTTCTGCCAGAAACGCCAGGGAGTCATTCACCCGAGCTAGCTGGGTGGCTTGACATATTTGTCGCTCGTTGACCTTGTTCGTCTGTTCGATGATAGCTTGCCAGATGTTTCTGGCAAGGGATTGGTACGCGTTTGCCGCGTTCGACAGCTCGCTGCGTATCCATTCTTCCGCTATTTTCTCGTTAGCGTGAACCCGGTCATATACATACCTCGTGCCTTCTGCCAAAGTTTGGTAGGCTTGTTCGATTTCCTGTGTTCTTCGGTCCGTCCTGTCGTAGGCGTTGCCGCACAGCTCCGTGAGTTATTTCAAGTCGTTCTCGGCCTGTCGTTGCTGGTTTACCAGGGCTCTGACCCAGACTGCGGGATTGGCTATTTCCACTGCTTGCTCCTGCCTCGGCGTTCCATCGGTAATTTGGAGTAGGTCGCGGAGAGCCTCGAGCCGGAGCATGTTATAGTCCGAAGAAGTAGTCATTGCTCAGTATAAATCGAGGAAGTCTCCTATGTAGATGGTCTCATCGTAGTCGAAGCAGTAGTCAAACAGGTCGAAAAGTTCGTCTTCATCAAAGTCGGCGGGTTGGGACAGTAGTGCACAGTTCCACCACTGCTGGGTATACCAATGGTACGGGGCACACTCGATTGCTTTGTGGATTGGCTTAGGTCCGTCGGAGAACTCGTCCCACTGTTCATATTTCGAGATTTTGTCATTGATTGACTGAAAGCTGTAATCGAAAGAATATTGAGTCTTAGGCTCCAAGAAGGTAGATAGTTCGAGGAGATAAAGGTGGTCTTCGAAGTAGGTGTCGTCGAAGCCCGTCATGAAAGTAGGGTGATTTTGAGATCAAGGTTATAGTGTGACACTGGGGTTATATCGTAACCGGAGTGTAGAGGGAATCAAAGGTGATTAGACTACTTTCGATAATTCACAATGGAATAATCTTAGATCTTGTGTATGGGTTTGGTGGTGGTGTTTGGTGATGTTCGTGCTGAGGATTCTTTCTTGTCGGGGAAGAATTCCTCTCTTTTTATTCTGAGAGCAGTAGCGTGAGAAGTGATGACTCGGGTTTGGATTTCCCCGAGGCGCAGAGGCCCTGTGGGCGATCCATTGGTCATGGCTGGGGTGTAGATAAGGGAGATGAGTTCTTCATGCAGTCGAGCGGAGTGCTAGCCCCAGACCTTTCGGATGTGGTCTCGCCCCGTAGGGACCCAGATCCCTTCCTCGTACGTGGTTCCTCTCGTGGAGAGCTCAACCAGTGTCTGCCTAGCTTGTTCGCTCGTTCTCTGCTCTTAGACCCCTCATCCCGGAGTTTACTCCTTACGACCGGTATGGCTGTAAGCTAACTCCGTTCCTTTATCTCCCGCCTAGACTCTAGGATCATCATCCGTTCCCTGCTAGTCACGTTCTACTCTATCACTACGTACTCCTAGATGCCCAGGTGTAACAGATGTGGTGAGTATTATTCCAAGTAAGATGTGGCAAGTATGATGGCGAGCTTTGTGACAAGGTTAGCGTAGCTCTCAGAGTGACAGAGACACCGGGAAGTTGTACAATACACAGTGAGGAGTATGATGTCAATCAGGGTGCCAGCGGTGAAGACGATAGCGAGTAGGACACAGCGAGTAATTTGCGGCGACTATGATGCCGTGAAAGATACGACGAGTATGATGGCAATAGAAAGCACCAAGCCACTACTAACGCTTGCGCTTTCGCAAGATTCGGCTCGCTCATCACTTATAGATAGACCCCTTTTTTCTTCTCCTTTCACCTCGTCCTACTCGTTGACATTTTCCTAATCGACATCTTACTCGTTGCGCCTTTCTCGCCATCATACTTGCCGCGTCTTACTCGCTCTCATACTTGCTGCGTCCTACTCGCCCACACTTGCCGTGTCCTACCCCCTATCGTTCTCGCTGCCAGCACCCTCATTGACATCATTTTCATTACGTTGTATTGTACAACTTCCCACTGTCTGTCACTCCGAGAGCTGTGCTAACCATGTCACAAAGCTCGCCATCATACTCGTTGCATCTTACTTGCAATCATACTCACCGCGTCCTACTTGCTATCGTCCTCGCCGCCGGCACCCTCATTGACATCATACTCGCCATGTCTTATGCACGCTCATACTCGCCGCAGCCTACTCGCTATTGTTCTCGCCACCAGCACCCTCATTGACATCATACTCGCCGTGTCCTACCCGCTATCGTTCTTGCTGCCGGCACCCTCATTGACAAGTCCACCCCTTTTTTCTTCTACTTTCATCATATCATACGCGTGACCAGCGCAATCCTCGTATCTTGTCATCATCCACCCTGCTGGCATCAACCTCACCGCCATCCTCATCAATATCGTACTCATCGTGTCTTACTTGATGTCATCCACGCCGCTGGCATCCTCTTTTCATCGACATCGTACTCATCGCGTCTTGATGTCATCCACGCCGCCGGCATTCTCTTTTCATCGATATCGTACTTGTCGCATCTCATCATATTATACAACTTCCCACTGTCCCTGTGAGTGCTGCGCTAACAATTCACAAAGCTCGTTGATCTTCATGCCACGTCATATTTGCTATCATCCTTGCCACCACCGGCAGCCTCACCAGCATGCTGATTGATATCGTCCTCGTCGCGTCTTGATGTCATCCACACTGCTGGCATCCGCTTTTCATCGACATCGTACTCGTCGCGTCTTGATATCATCCACACTACTGGCATCCTCTTTTTATCGACATCGTACTCGTCGCGTCTTGATGTCATCCACACCGCCGGCATCCTCTTTTCATCGATATCGTACTCGTCGCATCGCATCGTATTGTACAACTTCCCACTGTCCCTGTGAGTGTGGCGCTAACAATTCACGAAGCTCATTGATCTTCTCGCCGTATCATATTTGCTATTGTCCTTGCCGCTGGCAGCCTCACCGCCATCCTCATTGACATCGTACTTGTCGTGTCTTGATGTCATCCACCCCGCCGGCATCCTCTTTTCATCGACATCGTACTCGTCGCGTCTTGATGTCATCCACGCAGCCGGCATCCTCTTTTCATCGACATCGTACTCTTCACGTCGTATTGTACAACTTCCCACTGTCCCTGTGAGAGCTGTACTAACAATTGACGAAGCTCGTCGACCGTCTCGCCACGTCATATTTGCTATCGTCTTTGCCGCTGGCAGCCTCACCGCCATCTTCATTGATATCGACCTCATCGTGTCGTGTCTCATCCGGCAAACTGCCTTTGTTTCAGTCACGCAGAGCTATGCTGTCTGCGGTGACGTAGAGCTATGCTGTCTACGGTGACGTGGTAGATAGATGTAAATTCGATGTAATAAATAGAACTGGCTTGAATCACAATGCCTGGAACCAAATGCGAGTTTAATAGTCTTTGCTGCAATGTACCGTGCCCTGACAGCCACGTTTCGATGCTACCACTGTGACTACTCTGTTACCTATGTGTGGCGCACCATCGTAAGCCTCGTCTGCCATTTGCGTTGACACTCGGTGTCTGGACGACACGCTGCGTCCGTATGGCGAAGACACTCCTCGTCCAGAAGGCAGATGCCATGGTACATGTCATCCGGACGAATTTTGCCTTGACACTCTGCGTCCGGAAGAAATTTGCCTTGACATTCTGCGTCTGTAAGACATGCGCTGCGTTCAGAACGCAAATGTCCTGACACCTCTCGTCCGGACGACATCTGCCTTGACAATCTGCATCTGTAAGATACGCGCTGCATTCAGAATGCAAATGCCCTGACACCCCTCGTCCGGACGACATCTGCCTTGACACTCTGCGTCTGGAAGACACGCGCTGCATTCAGAAGGTAAATGCGCTGACACTCCTCATCCAGAAGGCAGATACCATGGCACTTGTTGTCCAGACGACATTTGCCATGACTACCTACGTCGGTAAGACACGCACTGCATCCAGAAGGGAAACGCCCTGACACTACTTGTCTAGAAGCATATGCCGTGGCCGCTTTGTTCAGACGCACGATGCTGTGGCACGGTGCATTGCGACGCACGGTGTCATGGCAAGCATCGTCCGAGTTAAGCAGGTTGCGTCCGAAATGTCTAGTGCATCTCGAGCATCCAAACACTCAGGACGCAATTTTTTTTTCCCTGATGGAGAGAGGTCTGTGGAGAGAGATAATATGCGACTTCAATCAATTGTGCTCAGTACTACAGACTATATGTGCTCCTCCTACCGTACCACCCCCATGGGGCTTCCATCTTTCCCGTTACCGCTGAAGAGTAAACTCACAGCCCCAAAGGAATCGTAAAAGCACGGCACCAAAGAAATCGTAACAGCGAGCAACCGTACAGAAAGACTCATGACAACCCGTCCTCCCCATTGGCCGAAATCAAAGCGTTTAGTGGGTACATTATGAAGGAGACTTGTGGTGGAAGGAAACTTTGGTAAAGGAGGCAGTGCAATACCTTTACCTTTTGAGCGCTCTCTAGATGGCCATCATCATGTCAGTGGTTGCTGCATTGTCGCGGCGCATTCCCAGCGTGATCTTGACATAGGTGGAGCAGCTTCGGTCGGAGGCTTTGTGTGGTTGTAGGCAGTTGGCACAGTGGATCGGCGGGTGGTTGCAAGAGTGCCCTGCCCTGCAGTTCGTTATCGTACACGGATGATCCTTGGTGGGGTGGGGTTGTGCACACACAGCGCAGGTGTGGTTGCTGGCGGTGCAGCGTTGCGTCAGGTGCCCAAAGGTCTGGCATTTGTTGCATTTGGTGGCGGGGCCAAAGGTGATGTATTCGGCAATAGTGCATTCGCGGTTGAAGATGGCGAGGCTGGTGGCACCGAGAGACTTCTTCGTCATCTCACCTATAAAGGTGACGATCATGGAGGAGGCCTCTTTACCCTGGTGGCGTTCAGGGCTGGTGAGCCAACATGGTGTCTGGCCCATTCGGAGGGATGAGTGGATGATTCAATTTCGGTACGAGCGGATGCGGGTGTAGCGGTGGTCGGGATGCCGTGGACGATGAAACAGGTCAATCGCTGGCTGACCCTGGACGATGCGTTTGGGAATTCATGGAGTGCCTCCTCGAGGATGGCTAGGTATGGTTCGTAGCTGGTGCTCAGGTGCTGAGGCGTGACCGTGAAAACGAGGTTGTTGGTGGCAGTGATGTTTACCAGGATAAGGGGCGGGTGTTCGATGTCGGCATGGGTGGTGATGGTCTTGTTGGCCACTTGGAGTGCGCGCTCTGCGGCCTTCTTGCGGTCATTGGGTGCGGTTGTGAGGCTGAAGATTATCAGCCTGTCCGCTGTCGGGTAAGGCTTCGGGAGGATTATCTCCTTCCTGGCCTTCTTCTCGCTCCTGATCTCCGTAAACTCCCTCGGCTGTTTTTCTGCTACCTGTGCGTAGGTTGGTGCAGGACCTGGGGGAGGCTTGGTGGTGGTAGGTGGCTTCTGGCGTTTTTGGGGGAGTGCCGGCACAACCCTGGGGGCTGCGGGGGCGGCAGCGGGGATGGGATGTGCGGATAGGGTGGCGATTTGCTCCGAGAGCTTGGTGATGGTGTTGGTCAGCTGGGAGATTTGTTTCTGCATCTCCAGGTCCCTCTGCTTCATCACTTTGAGGCCAGGGATTTTGACGGTAACTGATTGCTTTGCGAATTGGTGTGTCATTTCGGCGCGGATGAAATGGCAAATCGGTTCAAGTAGCCGTTCAGTGGTGTCGTTGGTAGCGGTGGTGTGGTCCAGTTCGGATTTCCATGTGAGGAAACTGGCCAGTGTGTCGGTATCATGGTCCCGGTCAGGTGCATAGTCCAACTCTGCGTTGAACATGTTGAGGGGGATACTCTGTTGTGGGGTTGGGATCGGGAGCGGTGGTGGTGTGAATGTGATTGGTGGTGGGGTGGAGGAACTCCCCCCAAGCGACGGGTTTGTTGTTTGGCTAGCTTTGCCCTTTGCCATGGAGGCGAAGATGGTTGCCATGGTGATGCAGAGTTTTCGTGAACAGGTGTCCACTTTCCGGAGTGGGGGTGGGCATTGTTCGGTTACCGGGCGACCGCGACGCGGAGTGAAATTGGATGGGCAGCAACAACAAAGAAGTGAGAGGTGGCCAGCGAGTTCGTAGATGGAAAGACCGTGGAGTTATGAAGCTCCAGAGGGTATTTCCAGCGAAATCGGTGGTGGGAATAAAAAGTTGTTTGGCGGCGAATGAAAATTTTGCGGTGGAGTGAAGGATAATATTCGATTTCGTTCTAATGCACATGACTCTACAGGTCTTATGCGCTCCTCCTCGCTGTACCACCCCCGTGGGGCTCCCATCTTTCCCTGGTACCACTGAAAAGAAAAACACACAAACAAAACAAAACAAAACAAAACAAAACAAAAGAAAACCCGTAACAAAGTGTAGCCGTACGGAGATGGCTCCTGACAAAGGTCTGGCATTTGTTGCATTGGGTGGAGGGGCCGAAGGTGATGTATTCGGCGATGGTGCATTCTCGGTTGAACATCGCGACGCTGGTAGCACCAAGGGACTTCTTGGTCATCTCCCCGATAAAGGTGACGATCATGGAGGAAGCCTCCTTGCCCTGGCGGCGTTCAGGGCTGGTGAGCCATCGTGGTGTTTGTCCCATTCAGAGGGCGGGGTAGTTGGTCTCGATTTCTGTGCGGACGGTTTCGGGGGTGGCGGTGGTGGGGATGCTGTTGACAATGAAGCGGGTCCATCGTTGGCTGATCCTGGACGAGGCGATTGGGAATTCATGTAGGGCTTCCTCGAGGATGCCCAAGTATGGTTCGTAGATGGTGCTCAAGTATTGAGGAGCAACCGTAAAGGCGAGGTTGTTGGTGGCAGTGATGTTTGCCAGGATAAGGGGTGGGTGTTTGATGTTGGCGTGGGTGGTGATGACTTTGTTGACTACTTGGAGTGCCCGGTCGGCAGCTTCCTTGCGGTCGTTGGGTGCGGTTGTAAGGCTGAAGATTATCAGCCTGTCCGCCGTCGGATAAGGCTTTGGGAGGACCGTCTCCTTCCTGGCCTTCTTCTTGCTCCTGACCTCCGTAAACTCCCCTGGCTGCTTCTCCACTACCTGTGCATAGGTTGGTGCGGTTGGTGGGGTGGGCTTCTTGGTGGCGGGCGGCTTCGGGTGTTGTTGTACTGGTGCCGGTGTAGCCCTAGGAGCTGCAGGGGTGGCAGTGGGGGTGGGGCGTGCAGATAAGATGGCGACTTGTTTAGTGAGCTCGTTAACAGTGTTGGTCAGGGTGTGGATTTGTTTCTGTGTTTCCTCCTCCCGGTTCTTGATGTCTTGGAGACCTGGGATCCTGACTGTGGTTGACTGGTTGGAGAGTTGGTGTTTCATTTCTTCGCGGACGAACTGGCACATGGGTCCCAGTACTGCGTCGACGAGGCATTTGGTTTGTTGGTTATGGTGGGCGGCCGACTTCCAGGTGAGGAAGCTCGCGAGGGTGTCCGTGTTGTGGTCCCATTCCGGAGCATAGTCTCTTTTGGGGTCGAACTCAGGCATTTGGGAAATGTTTGGGTGTGGGATTGCAGGTGCGGAGGGGGGTCATGGTGGTCCCATTGTCCCGGCTCTGAAGGCGGGTGGGTTTGTTGTTGTTGTGGGAGGGCTCGTTGCCATGGTGATACAGAGTTTTCGCGGACAGGTGTCCACTTCTTGGTGCGGGGGTGGGTGTTGTTCGCTAACCGAGCGACCACGACGCGGAGCGAAATCGGGCGGGCAGCAACAACAACGAAGTGAGAGGTGCCCAGCGAGTTCGTAGATGGAAAGACCGTGGAGTTATGAAGCTCCAGAGGGTATTTCCAGCGAAATCGGTGGTGGGAATAAAAAGTTGTTTGGCGGTGAACGAAAATTTTGCGGTGGAGTGAAGGATAATGGATAATAGATTGCATGGAGAAGAACCTCCAGACTAGCTACCGCACCCATCCTTTATTCTTTTCCTTCCCTCTGTGGAATCACAGCTTGCCTGCAAGACTGACACAGTTCCTCCATCCCTCATCATGACTCAATCGCCACGCCCAAGGAAAACACATGATCGTGTTCGGCCGCTGTTGGAATTGCTTCTCGCTGCTCCGGTGTGGCACTCCGGTGTGACGCTCTGGCATGACGCTAATGCGTGGTGCTCCAGTGTAGCGCTCCGGCAGAAGCGACATAATGGCAATGGCGGGGGAACCCTGGTAACAGCGGCTTGGCATTCTTCTATAGCAGCGTCTTTTGCATACTTTATTCTGTACACTTAAAATACTTTGACATAGCAGAGAATTAGACTGGATGTGTCTGTCCGAGCTGTTTTCATCACATGTTAACGATCAAACCATCTCATTCTGTCTTCTTCTTTTCTCTCTCTTGCTTTCTACTTGTGAACTTACAAGGGACAGTGATCGGGCAATCTTTAACAGGTTATGAGCCCGGAGCCGTAACCACTCCAAATACCTACAAACCTCACGCCAATCATCTATCTTCTCAATCGCCATACTCTCGTGCGAAAAATAGCTCCTCAGGAGCCAGTGGTTAACGCGGGGGCCAGCGATTACGAGGCCCTTTTCTCTACATCTTACTTAGACTGTTTCTCCTCGAAATCAAGAGCTAATCATATTAGCAATAGAAGATCTGTAACTGTCGACAAACATCTCCCTCCTCGCGCATCGATACGATTCTCATCATGAGTGAAGAATCTTTCAAACACCCGCTGGGCAACATCCACCTTCTCAACCGTACCAATTACGCAGTCTGGAAAGAAGACTGCATGAAGGTTCTACAAGGAATAATGGCTTGGGACATCGTGATGGAGAGGGAAGAAGAGCCGGAAGATCCAGGAAGACCCAACGACTTTACCCGTAACATTGTCCTGGCACGAAAGGTGTACAAGGACTACAAGCAACGGAAATTGCAGGCCTTGGCCATCATCTATGGCTCCTGTACCAATGCTATCAAGGTACACATCAAAGGTATAGACGATTCCATCGAGGCGTGGAAAGAACTCGAAGCACGTACAAATACCGCCAACTCCTCTGTCAGGAGAATGGCACTCTTTCGGAAATTCAGCATGCTCCGTCCCACTCCTGGACAGCCCCTTAATGCCTACTTTGCCGAATTGCTTGATATCACCACCGAACTTGCTGGCTCCGAAGAAGCAGTTCCCGACATGGTTCGTAAGAACCATATCTACATGACTCTCCCTCCCGCCTATGCCGTCACGATTCAGATTCTTCAATCTCGCGCGAAAGTAACAGTTCAAGAAGTAATTGACATGCTCGACGAGTGTGAGACGAACCAATCAATGACAACCAAACCTGATGTGGTCTCCGAGGCACTCTACACCTAACAAGGAGGAAGAGAAGGATGAGGAAGCTACCAGGGACGATACCGGGGGAATGAGCGCTCTCTGAAGGGATGGTGTGATTGGTGTAAAACTGGTACCCACACTACCGCCAACTGCTGGAGTAAGAAGAACAACAAACGAGCTCGAGATCAGGATGACTGCTACCATTGTGGAGAAGAAGGGCATATGAAGAATGACTGCCCGGCTTGAAGAAAGGGACAAGCCGCACAAAACAACCGAGGAAACAGACATGACCGTGGAGGAAACAGAGGCGACGGACGTGGCGGAAATGGACACGAAGGAAACAGACGCGACGGAAACAGACACGACGGAAACGGACGCGATGGAAACGGACACAACGGAAACAGACGCGACGGACATGACGGAAACGGACATTCTCACAATACATCTGGTAACCAGCAATGACTTGCGGGATCTACCTCCCTCAGCTCGGAGGTAATGGTGGCGTCACATCGATTGGCAATAACAACAAGGACCTGGGTAATTGATTCCGGAGCATCTCACAATTATGGCAACAACCTTCGAGACTTCCAGAAGAACTCAGTTAAGGAAACGAATATGATCATCAAGTTGGGTGATGATCACCAAATACAAGCAAAGAAGAAAGGAAGTGTACGTCAGGGAGGGGTAGATATTGAGGCATTCTTCATTCCGGAATTTCGAATATCTCTCCTATCAGTAGGACAACTCGACACACAAGGATACACAATGACATTCCGATCAGGGATATGCTCGATCGCCGATGCAGAAGGACAGAAGGTTCTCAGGGCCAATCTTGAAGATGGCCTATACACACTATCAACAGATGGATCAGCACATATTTCCGAAATCAGGATGCTGCGAACAGTTCCAAATTCACACACAGTCAATATTACACTGGAATATTATCATGGGTCAGCACGGATCCTTGGGGAGGTACGTACCGGAACGGGGACACGGTAGTTGGCTATTCAGGAAAGATCGGCTCTGAGAGTCCGGGAGGGAGATAAGGAACGGAGTTAGAACTTACGGCCGAGACCGAACGTAAGGGAACTAACTCCGGGAGTTGAGGGGGTTGCGGGGAAGCAAACGAGTGGAATCCGGCAGACTTGGGCAGGTTCCCCGAAAGGGAGCTGCCACATTACCCGAAAGGTGTATGAGAAAAAGTCTGACACGGTTACCCCGCTTGGCCGCAGGAAGACCCTGGGGTGCGAAACCGACAAAGCTCATCTCTCCTTATCTACACCCTGCCAGGACCAATGAGGTGCCCACGGGGTCGAAAGCCTCGGAGGAATAGTTAGCCGGAGTCACCAGATCGCACGACACCCCAAAGTGATATATAACCAGGCTCTTTCCTCCCGAAAGGAAGAAGAGACAGACCGAACACTATCACCGAAACCCACACACAAGACCTAAGATTATTCTGTTGTGAATTACCCAAAGAGTAGCCTGATTACCACTACCCATACCCGCACTCCAGTTATGAAACAACCCCAGTGTCACACTATAATCTTTGATCCAAAATCACCCTACGATTTGTCACAACGAACGACTTACTTCGAAGACCACCTTTACCTACTCGAGATATCCACCTTGTTAGAACTGAAAACCCAATACTCCTTTGATTATACCTTCCAGTCCATCGACACGAAATAGACAATTTCGAATCGTGGGACTAGTTCTTCGACGGTCCAAAACCGATAGCCGAAATCGACTGTACACCATACAACTGGTATACACAACGGTGGTGGAACTGCGCCAAATTACACCAACCGGCCGACTTCGACAAAGACGAACTCTTCGATCTGTTCGATTATTACTTCCCCAATGATGAAACCGTTTACACCGGAGATTTCCTCAACGATTATTAAGCCATGACGACTTCCTCGGACTTCAATATGCTTAGACTTGAGGCCCCACAGGACCTGCTCCAAATCACCGACGGAGCCTTGGGACCGGAACCAGCAGTAGAAATAGCCAATCCAGCAGTCTGGGTTAGAACCCTGGTACGCCAGCAATGGCAGGCCAAATGCGACTTACAACGGCTTACGGAGCTGTGCGGGGATGCCTACAATAAAACGGACCGGCAAACAAGGGAGATCGAGCAGGCCTACCAGACCCTAGCAGAAGGAACTAGGTACGTATATGACCGGGCCAATGCTAACGAGAAAATAGCGGAAGAATGGATACGCAGTGAGCTGGTGAGCGCAGCAAATGCATACCAATCGCTGGCCACGAACGTTTGGCAAGCCATCCTCGAGCGCACCAACGAAGCCAACGAACGGCAAATATGTCAAGCCACTCAGCTGGCTCGAGTAAACGATGCCCTGTCCTTCCTGGCAGAGGCCAACACAGCCCGGAACCAGCACCTGGCCAACTTCCAGGGCAACGTGGAATTATGGGCGGCAGAACACCAGAATCGGGTAGCCACCCTGGAAAACCAGCTCCGGGAAGCAAGGGCAGAAATCCAACGCATTGCGACCCGAATCCCATTACCCACAACACCACCAGTGCCGACAGCACCTCCGGCCTGGAGAAGCCCAGTCAGGCAGATCAGCACCAGTGCCCCATCAGCCCACTCGGAACCAGCGCTGGGGAGCCCACTACGCCTAAACCCGGGACCAACGCTCTGACGACAGAGACCCCTGGCGGTACCTACGACACCCGAAATGAGGCAGCGGCTGGAGCAGCTCAGGCGCCACGTATCCCCAAGGCCACCAACCTTTGGGCCGGCGGCGGGACAAGGAGGGAACCCCGCCTCTACACCACCCAGATCAGCAGCTGGACCTCCGTCGGGCCCACCCTCGGAACCACCCCGACCGCCTTACCGGCGCCCCAGTTCGCCGTTGCCACCTAGGAACCCCGCGCCCATGATTACCACGCACGTCCTAGTATAACTGGTGGCGGAAGGATTAGCAAGGGCCACCCAGGTAGCCACGGCCGAGCCAAATCGTATCCGAACCTCCCACCTGAAAATGGAAAACCCCGAGACGTTCGATGGCAAACCAATAACCCCCTTCAACAACTGGTGGAAAACGGTAACGAAATACCTGAGTTTCTATCCTGAAACCTCCGACCAACAAAAAATCGTCTGGGTAGGAACGCTCCTCACCGGTACTGCCAAGGCATAGGACCTCCACTGATACGATACGATGGGTGAGAGCGATACCTGGGCGAATTACTCCGCAGCCATCCGAACCGAATACTTTGACTCCCACGAGGCAGCTAGCGCCCAACTCAAGCTGAGCCAGCTTAGGTATAGAAGAGACATTCGGGCCTATATGACCGAGTTCCGAGCGCTCAACAACCTCACTCGAGTCACGGGGGAAAGTCTACAGGAGAAAATTGACCTGGCAATGCCCGAGGCAGTGATCGACATGCAGTTTGCTCACTACCTGGGGGAGTTCACGGACGATGAGGGGTTCCTGCACACCACCTACCAGGCAGCACTCCAAGTCGAGAGAAAGAAGGCCTTGAAGCAGGCCAAGGAGCAAATAAGAGGGCAGACAGGAAACCCCGGCAGTAGCAAGATGGAGAAAAAGGAGGACAAACGGCAGGAAAACCGGACGAGCTCCAAGCAGAAAGAAAGCCACCCCCGCGAGAGCCCCAGCAATGCGGCAACCAAACCCACCTGGTTCGGGAAAAAGAACACCTGGCCGACCATGGACGAAGCCATGAAGGGTTTGCCTAACAACGAAAAAGAAGAATACCGCCAGAGCCGAGAGGACTGCTGGCGATGTGGATGGACAGGGCACAAAACATACAAATGTCTGTCCTTCAAAACCCGGCACGGAACGGTGCTTCCGCCCGCCTCATGGAAGATAGGGGTAGTCTTGGAAGGAAAGAGAAAACGGGACGACGAGGGAGACACGACCCCCGCAGCCAAGCAACAAAAGGTGTCGGCAGTCGAAACAATGGACGTCAACCCGATGCCCTTGTGGGAAAGCGAGGAAGAGGATTTTTAGGAGGCCCGGTACCACCGCAACCGAAGGCCACCCCAATAATATGTGGAATTTCCAGGAAACGAAGAAACGAGGAACCAAGCGCTGGGACCTCGCCTAAAAAATTACGAATTACCACCCTCGGCACCCGACCAATAATCGAAATGCTGCTACAACAGGGTAACCACAAACACCAAGTCCGAGCCCTGCTGGACACTGGCTGCTCCATAGCCTTAATAAACCAGCACACGGTGGAGCGACTGGGTCTCGAACAGATACCACACCCTAACCCGGTCCGAATCGAAAACTATACCAGGGAAGCAGTACCCGGCGCAGGCCAATATTATACAAAGCCCTTGCCCCTACAATGCCGAAAACATTATTCGACAGAAAAATTCGAAGTAACCCCCATGGATGCGGAAGTTGACATCTTCCTACCCTTCGGGTGGATAACGGAACACCCGTCTCAGGGGGCCTGGACGTCGGACAAGGTACGCTTCGATAGCGATAAGTGTTTGAAACGATGTACGATGTACGAAACAAACGAGTTTTCGCTGTCCTCGGACGAATCAGTGGCCACGGACCCTACCGCTCAGCTCATAGGCTACATAGCAGCGGCCGGCAAAAACTCGGACCCTCTAAAGCAGGTACCAATGGAATTCCACGAATATCTACGTATCATGAGCAAGGAGGCAGCCGATGCACTCCCCGAACATCGGCCGTACGACTGCAAGATCGATCTTAAGGAAGGAAGCATGGCGCTCTGGGGACCCATTTACCCATACTCCGAAATAGAACTACAAACTCTCCGAGAATGGCTAAAAGAAATGGAAAAAACGGGGAAAATAAAGAGATCAATGTCATCGGCGGGCTCTCCTATTTTGTTCGTCCCCAAGCCCAGTGATCGAGGCCTTCGACTATGCATGGATTATCGAGGTCTCAACAGTATAACGGTCGCAAACCGATATCCACTTCCGCTCATGCAAGAACTCCAGGATCGAGTCCAGGGGGCACAATGGTTCACAAAAATGGACCTCAAAAACGGGTTCAACCTAATCCGAATAAAGGAAGGAGACGAATGGAAGACAGCGTTCAGAACCCGCTATGGATTATACGAATTCCAGGTAATGCCGTTCGGACTCACCAACGCACCCTTAACCTTCCAAGACATGATGAATCATGTACTATCAAACCTCCTGGATGTAGGAGTACTAGCCTATATGGACGATATCCTGGTCTACACGAAAACCCGGGAAGAACACGACCCCTGGTGAAAGAGGTGCTTCAACGTTTGCAGAAAAACGGGTTGGCAGTGGCTCTGGAAAAATGCATCTGGCGAGCACAGGAGGTTGAGTTCCAGGGCTATGTTATCGGCCGGAATGGGATCGAGATGGCGAAAAACAAAGTGGAAGCAGTCCTGGACTGGAAAACCCCCAAATCCCTAACAGAAGTACAATCGTTCTTGGGGTTTGCCAACTTCTACCGACGTTTCATTCAGGTTTACTCCAAAATAGCCCGACCCCTCATGGAGTTAACAAAAAGGACGGAAAAATGGACGTGGACCAACGAGGCAGAAACGGCGTTCAGGGAACTAAAGCATAGGTTTACCTCGGCCCTGATACTGGCCCATTTTGACGCCCAGAGACCGGTGATCATAGAGACTGACACCTCAGAATTTGCCATCGGAGCCATCCTATCGTAACGGGATGAAGAAAAACGCCTACACCCGGTGGCATTTCACTCCCGAAAATTCACACCGGCAGAGATCAATTACGAGATCCATGACAAAGAACTATTGGCCATCGTGGATGCCTTCAAGCATTGGAGACGCTACTGCGAAGGAGCAACCCACCAGGTGCAGGTATTTTCCGACCACCAAAATCCGGAATACTTTATGTTGGAATATAGGGATCGATAGAGACGAAGATAGTGAATTGGTTCATTGATACAAAGTCGAAGGAGGAACATTCTCTCTATATACAACGCGCCTGAGGGACTCGCCAAGGGGAAAGGACGGAAGACTGTCTCCCGAACCGGTGCTCGGAGACTAAGGCTGCTGTCATCTCCGGACATGTTGCCTCTGGTCCGTCATCTCCGGATGCCGTCTCCGGTCCGTCATCTCCGGACACCCATTATTCTGACACTTCCCCTCGTACGGAAGATGCAAAGGAACGCAGGAGAGGAGAAAACGAAACCGCCAGTATAGCAACAAACAGTTGCAGAGAAAAGAAACAAAAACAGTAAAACCCAGTATCCTCGGATGCCTCGTTAAAACTCATAACCGTGTAAAAAACCTCATGTGAAAACCACGGACATAGGAGAAAGAGTGCATCCACCAAAGAAAGAAAGGAGAGGGAAAGAAAACCTGTTCAGCCACCCGCCAAGTGCTTCACTGGAAGCTTCCCCTGGATACCAGGCCGATTTCCAGGCCGATCCATAAGAAAATCTGTCTATTGTCAGCTTTGAGCGTAAATAGCAACTCCATCATAAGGCATGCGCGACTGCTCCGGTATGGGGACGCCACAGTAGCTCCCGTATTCCCAAATAAACACAGCAATCACATCTTTGAGAGTGTACGACAGCTCCGGTGTGGGGTGCCGCAGCAGCTCCAGCATCACCAAGCGCGAACATCAGCTCCCCGAGCGCATGTGTCAGCTCCAGTGTGGGGCGCCGCAGCTGCTCCTCATCACCAAGCGCGCACACAGCTCCCCTGAGTGCATGCGTCAGCTCCGGTGTGGGGTGCCTCAGCTACTCCGTCATCACCAAGTGCACACACAGTTCCCCGAGCGCATACGTCAACTCCGGTGTGGGGCGCCGCAGCTGCTCCTCATCACCAAGGCGCGTACACAGCTCCGCCCCCTCGAGAGTGCACGGCAGCTGCAGTGTGGGGTGCTGCAGCAACTCCATCATCACCGAGCGTGCACATAGCTCCTCCCCCTAATGTTTGTCGTTGGGAACGCCGACGATAATATCGAAAGATAGTGGTATGGCTCGAAAAGAAAGTGGCAAACGGTGGTGGTATCCGAGATCGCTTCGTCGGTTCTGGCCAATTCCTGGCGAACGGCGAGTAGGCTCGAGATGTATTCAACGACCGAATATTGTAAAGGCAGAGTCGTATTCCTGGCCAAGAATTTCCCAGACGTGAGCTGCAGAATCGATTTCGTTCGCGGGAGGACTATGGAAGAAGGCTTAGATCGTGGGTTCAACCGATAGGTAGATCGTCGATGCGCGGTCGTCGCACTGATTGTAGTCACGGCCCTAGGCAGTACATCGTGTCAGAGTGTGACGGAATATTTTGTTGCGGGTAACAATCTTGAGGGCACTCAGCAGTAGGGAATGATCTCATGTCGTTCTCGAACGAGCGGTAGTTTCGGGCGTTGTAAAGGCTAGCGACTGGAAAGGTGACACGTTGTCTGGTTGAGACCATCTTGGCGATGTCGTTGGATGCGACACGGCTCCAAAAGTTGAGGCTTAAAAAACGAGAGTGCAGGGATGAGACGCAGAAGCGAGGTGCAAAGCAGCAGGTACGGCAGGTGCGATTATCGATGGGTAGCGGATTGGCAGAACGTTCAATCCGGGCTCATAACCTGTTGGAATATAGGCATCGATAGAGACGAAGATAGTGAATTGGTTCATTGATACAAAGTTGAAGGAGGAACATTCTCTCTATATACAACGCGCCTGAGGGACTCGCCAAGGGGAAAGGACGGAAGACTGTCTCCCGAACCGGTGCTCGGAGACTAAGGCTGCTGTCATCTCCGGACATGTTGCCTC
>Ga0307508_10001786_pt1 | contig 23934 bp, 19 predicted proteins | sample 9_EM_MG_FD_203089 | JGI IMG/M metagenome (GOLD analysis project Ga0307508, IMG submission 203089) | Populus trichocarpa ectomycorrhiza microbial communities from riparian zone in the Pacific Northwest, United States - 9_EM | ecosystem: Host-associated > Plants > Roots > Unclassified | place... | reverse complement strand
ACGTCTGTCTGGTTGTGACGCCCCAGCGACACTGTTTCCCGGGCCGGCGGCAGATTCATCACGGATCCCTCGCCGGCATCGGCCCGCGGCGGCGACACCGGCCGGGCGTGCTGGGCCTAGACGAACGCCTAGACCTTGCGGCGGATCAGGAAGGCGATGCCGGCCAGGCCGAACAGGATGACCACCAGGACCGCGCCGTTGAGCAGGAAGATCTGGCGCATCTCGTTGAGGAAGTGGTTGAGGCCCGCGACCGGGTCGACCTGGTCGATGTTGATGTCCTGGCCGACGCCGCCGCCGATGCCGCCGCCGACCACGTCGAGCTTGGGCTTGAGCGGGACGCCGCAGGCCCGCAGCGTCTCCGACATGGTGAGCCGGCCGTAGAACCAGCCGTCGGTCGTCTTGCGGTCGCCCGGCTGGCGGGCCGCCCGGTGCGCCCGCGGGCCGCCGGAGGCCAGCGGGTAGAGGTCGTAGACCTGGGTGGGGCTGTTCTTGATCAGCACGGTCGCGGTGTATTTCGGACCCAGCTTGTTGGCGGCCGGCGCGCCGGTCTGCGGCTTGGCCGTGGCCAGCCAGTTGATCTCCTCGAGCAGCGTGGCGAAGAGCCTCGGCTGGTCGGACTGCTGGACGACGAGCTTGCCGGTGACGCCCGTGCCCGAGATCTGCACGGCCGTCGGGCTCGGCGGCGGCTTGGGCGCGGCGCCGGCCGAGACGGGCATCAACCCGATCGCCATCGCGACGGCGGCAGCCGTCACCCCGGCCGCGGCGACGAACCGTGTGACCACCCCTCGAACCATCGTCCGGCCTCCCCGCCCCGTGGTGGACATGGCTTCGCTCACCGCCGGTCCTCCGCGCCGGGCACGGAACGACCGAGGCCCTCAGCCTCCCCGGACGAACGCCCGGGCGCATCTCGAGCCGGGACGAATTGGAGCCATCTGGGGATGACCGATGAGACGACGACGGCCGTTGATCAGCGCGCGAATAGTACCCACCCCGCGCAACCCGTAGCAGGCGCGGTCACCCGGAGAGCGGAATTCTGATACCGGAACGACGCACGGCGATGGCCATGCACAAGGCATATGCGGTAAAGGCCCAGAATGCGTACGCGCGCGGCCGGAAGAGCCGGCCGCGCGCGTACCGAAGCCGCGGGATTTCGCCCGAAAGGGCGGACCCGATCGGGGTCAGAGCGAAGCGCGCGCCGCGCGCAAGCGGGCCAGCGTGCGCTCCCGGCCGAGGACCTCGAGCGACTCGAAGAGCGGAAGGCCCACCGCCCGCCCGGTGACCGCGACCCGGACCGGCGCCTGGGTCTTGCCGAGCTTGAGCTCGCGGGCGAGGCCGACCTCCTCGAGCGCGGCCTTCAGCGGCTCGGCGGCCCACTCGTCGAGCGTGCCGAACGCGGCTATCGTCGCCTCCAGGATCTCGGCGGCGTCGCCCTTCATCGCCTTGGCCCAGGCGGCCTCGTCGCGCGCCGGCTCGGCGAGGAAGAAGAAGTCGACGTACTCGACGATCTCGGAGAGCACCGAGATGCGGGTCTGCGCCAGCGGGGCGACCGACGCGAAGACCTCGGAGTCGAAGGCGGCCGGGTCCCACGGCGGGGCCGGAATCGTGTCGGTGCCCATCAGCCACGGAGCGCAGATCGCGGTGAACTCCTCGGGCGCCAGCGCCCGGATGTAGTTGCCGTTGAACGCCCGCAGCTTCTTGACGTCGAAGAAGGCCGGCGCGTGACTGACCTCGTCGATCCGGTACTCGTCCTCGATCACCTCCCACGGCACGATCTCGCGGTCGCCGGACGGGGCCCAGCCGAGCAGCATGAGGTAGTTCTTCATCGCGGCGGCCAGGTAGCCCTCGTCGCGGTAGCTCTCCAGGGCGACCTTGTCGCGGCGCTTGGAGAGTTTCTGCCGCTTCTCGTTGACGATGACCGGCACGTGCGCCCAGATCGGCGGGGCAGCGCCCAGCGCGTCCCAGAGCAACTGCTGCTTGGGCGTGTTGGGCAGGTGCTCGTCGCCGCGGATCACGTGGGTGATCCCCATCGTGATGTCGTCGACGACGTTGGCCAGGTTGAACAGCGGCGAGCCGTCGCCGCGGGCGATGACGAAGTCCTCGAGCAGCTTGTTCTCGAAGGTGGGCTTGCCGCGGACCAGGTCGACCACGATGGTCTCGCCCTCGTCGGGGGTGCGGAAGCGCAGCGCCCGGCTCTCGCCCGGCCCCAGGCCCCGGTCGCGGCAGAAGCCGTCGTAGCCGGTGTGCTGGTTGCCGGTGCGCGCGATCACCTCTTCCCGCGTGCAGCCGCAGTAGTAGGCCTTGCCCTCCGCGTACAGCCGGGTGGCGGCGGCGATGTGGTCCTGCGCATATGCCGACTGGAAGTAGGGGCCTTCGTAGGAGCCGCGCTCGATGCCGATCCAGTCGAGTGCCGAGATGATCCCGTCGACCCACTCCGGGCGGTTGCGGGCGACGTCGGTGTCCTCGATGCGTAGCACGAAGACGCCGTCGTGCTGCTTGCCGAAGATCCAGTTCTGCAGCGCCGAGCGGGCAGTGCCGACATGGAACATTCCGGTGGGAGAAGGTGCCAATCGTACGCGTACGGTCACCCGACCAGACTACCTACCGGACCGAGCGGATCCGCACGACGGCCACCGCGCCGAGAATCGTGACCACCGCGGTGAGCACGAACAGGGCCGGGTAGCCGCCGAGATTGGTGACGATCGGCGCGGAGATGGCCGGGCCGAGCACCTGCGGCGCCGCGCTCGCGATGTTGATGACGCCGAGGTCCTTTGCCCGGTCGGCGGCCGCCGGCAGCACCTGGGTGATCAGCGCGGTGTCGACGGCCAGGTAGACGCCGTAGCCCGCGCCGAACAGGAAGGCGGAGACCATCGACACCGGCCAGTTCGGCCAGATCGCCAGCAGGATCGCCGCGATCGCGATCAGGAAGCCGGACCAGATCACGAAGATCTTGCGTCGTCCGAGCCGGTCGGAGAGCCAGCCGCCGATCATCGCCGTGGCGACCATGCCGACCGTGTAGAGCAGGATCATGATCAGCAGGTCGCCCGCGGGGTCGGCCACCTTGACCGCGTCGGTCAGGAAGTAGAGCAGGTAGAGCGTGCCGAGCGCGTTGCCGAGCTGGACCAGGAACCGGGTGCCCCAGGCCCAGGCGAAGTCGGGGTTGCCGCGCAGGTCGAGCCGCCAGCGGGTCTTGGCGATCGGGCCGGACCCCAGTGGCTGGTCCTCGGTGGTCAGCGCGAACGGCACGGCGAGCAGCAGGAGGCCGGCGGCCATCAGCACGTAGCCCGGCCGGGTGGTGGTGACGACCGCGGTGACCAGGACGGCGCCGACCACCAGACCGAGCGCCTGCGGCATGCCGATCCACCCCGAGACCAGGCCGCGCTGGTCGACCGGGACCCGGTCGGGGACGGCCGCGCTCAGCGAGGCCAGCATGATGTTGAGGCCGATCTGGGCGCCGGCCCAGCCGAGCGTCACGGCCAGCAGGCTGGGCGCGACGGCGAGGCCGACCAGCGACGCCGCGGAGAGCACCGCGCCGCCGAGCGTCCAGACGTGCCGCCGGCCGTGGGTGCGGCCGAACAGCCGCAGCCGGGTACGGTCGGACAGCGCGCCGGCCAGCGGGTTGACGATGATCGCGACCAGGGCCCCGATGCCGGTCACGACGCCGAGCCAGGCTTCCTTGTGGTGCACCCCGAGATTGGCGATCTGCTCGGGCAGCAGCACCTGGATCGGCGTGAAGAACGCCATCCAGAGACCGAGGTTCGCCGCGAAGAGCAGGCCGATCCAGGAACGCCGCACCGGTACGACGGGCTCGGCGAGCGCCGAGACCCCGTGGGCGACGGCCATCGAGCCTCCCCTGAAATGCGAAATTTCCTCGGAGGTTAGAGGATCAAGGGCCCCTCGGGAAGGGCTAGGCCCATCTGTATCGGCAGCTTACGGAACCGCATGGCGCTGAGACCAGTTTCTATATCGCGCCAGTCGCTTGACAGGCTGCCGCGGTCGGCCGTAATTTACCAACTAGCTAATTAACCAGTCGGTAAAACATCGAGCTAGGGGTGAGTGGCATGGGCAAGATCGTCGCGGTGGAATACACGACCCTCGACGGCGTCTTCGACAACCCGGCATTTTCTGGGCCCTACTTCAACGACGAGCTCGCCGCCTGGCAGGATGCGAACCTGCGCGAGGCCGACGCGCTGCTGCTGGGCCGCAAGACCTATGAGGGCTTCAAGGCGTCCTGGCCGCAGATGGAGGCCGAGACCGGTCACTTCGGCGTGAAGATGAACGCGATGCCGAAGTATGTGGCGACCACCACGCTGGCCGAGCCGCAGTGGAATGCGAGCTTCATCCAGGGGGAGGTGTCCGACGCCGTGGCCAAGCTCAAGACCGAGCCGGGCACCCTGCTGATCAACGGCAGCGCCGACCTGGTGAACTACCTGACCCGGCACAACCTGATCGACGAGTACCGCATCATGATCTATCCGGTCGTGCAGGGCGAGGGGCGTCGCCTCTGGGAGCCCGGCACCAAGATCGCCCTGTCGTTGACCGGCACCTGGACCACCAAGACCGGCGTCGACGTCCTCACTTACGTGCCCGCCTGAGGGATGTCGGTGGTCGGTGGGGAGAGGGGACGGCCGTGGCGACGGACCAGCTGAGCGTCGTCTTCGCCGCGCTGGCCGATCCGACCCGCCGGGCGATCCTGGCCCGGCTGGCCGAGGGGCCGGCGACCGTCAACGAGATCGCCGAGCCGTTCGACATGACCCTGCCGGCGATCTCCAAGCACCTCAAGGTCCTAGAGCGGGCCGGGCTGATCTCCCGGGGGCGCCAGGCTCAGTGGCGCCCGTGCACGCTCGAGGCCGAGCCGCTGCGCGAGGCGACCGAGTGGATGGGCCGCTACCGCCAGTTCTGGGACCAGAGCTTCGACCGCCTCGACGCTCACCTGAAATCCCTCATCCACGGCCAGTCGGACCCGGGAAAGTGAGAAGGCCCCACCGTGCGGCGGGGCCTTCCAGGTAGTGCCCTGCTCTCAACTATCGCCGCCGGTCTCGCCGACGGGGGCGGCCGAGACATCGTCGATCGCGTACTTTCTCGCGGCCTCGCCCGGCACGTGCGCCGGCACCTTGCCGCGCAGCGCCAGCTGGCGCAGCGTCGCCACCGCGATCGACTCCGCGTCGACGTGGAAGTGGCGGCGCAGCGCGTGCCTCGTGTCGCTCATGCCGTAGCCGTCGGTGCCCAGCGACGTGTAGTCGTTCGGCACCCAGCGGGAGACCAGGTCCGGCACGGCGCGCATCCAGTCGCTGACCGCGACCACCGGGCCCTGCGTGCCCTCCAGCTTCTGCTGGATGTACGGCTTGCGGGGCTGGTCACCGGGGTTGAGCAGGTTGTGCTCCTCGGCCGCGACCGCGTCCCGGCGCAGCTCCGTCCACGAGGTCACCGACCACACGTCGGCGCCCACGCCCCAGTCCTGGGCCAGGAGCTGCTGAGACTTCAGCGCCCAGGCCATGCCGGTGCCGGAGGCGAGCAGCTGCGCCTTCGGGCCGGTGGTCTGCGGCGCGGGCGAGTACAGGTAGATGCCCTTGAGCAGGCCGTCGACGTCGACGTCGGCCGGCTCGGCGGGCTGCACCGCCGGCTCGTTGTACAGGGTGAGGTAGTAGTAGATGTTCTCCTGCCGCTCGCCGTACATCCGGTGCAGGCCGTTTTCGACGATGTGCGCGATCTCGAAGGCGAACGCCGGATCGTAGGCGACCACGGCCGGGTTGGTCGCGGCGATGAGGTGCGAGTGGCCGTCCTCGTGCTGCAGGCCTTCGCCGTTGAGCGTGGTGCGGCCGGCGGTCGCGCCGAGCAGGAAGCCGCGGGTCATCTGGTCGGAGGCCGCCCACAGCTCGTCCGCGGTGCGCTGGAAGCCGAACATCGAGTAGAAGATGTAGAGCGGGATCATCGGTTCGTCGTGCGTCGCGTACGACGTGCCGGCCGCGATGAAGCTGGCCGTGGAGCCGGCCTCGTTGATGCCCTCGTGCAGGATCTGCCCGCTCGTCGACTCTTTGTACGACAGGAAGAGATCCCTGTCGACCGACGTGTACGTCTGGCCGTGCGGGGAGTAGATCTTCTTGGTCGGGAAGAGCGAGTCCATCCCGAACGTACGTGCCTCGTCCGGGATGATCGGCACCCAGCGCGCGCCGAAGTCCTTGTCCCGCATCAGGTCCTTGAGCAGCCGGACGAACGCCATCGTGGTGGCGATCTTCTGCTTGCCGCTGCCGCGCTTGACGTCGCCGAAGGTCTTGCTCTCCGGAATCGCCAGCGCTTTCGCCTTGGTGCGCCGGGTCGGCACGAACCCGCCCAGCTCCCGGCGCCGCTCGAGCATGTACTGCATCTCGTCGGACTTCTCGCTGGGCCGGTAGTACGGCGGCAGGTAGGGGTTCTCCTCGAGCTGCTGGTCGCTGATGTCGAGGTACAGCCGGTCGCGGAAGCTCTTGAGGTCCTCCAGGGTCAGCTTCTTCATCTGGTGGGTCGCGTTGCGCGCCTCGAAGTGCGAACCCAGCGTCCAGCCCTTGATCGTCTTGGCCAGGATCACGGTCGGCTGGCCGGTGTGGTTCATCGCCGCCTGGTACGCCGCGTACAGCTTGCGGTAGTCGTGGCCGCCGCGCTTGAGGTTCCAGACCTCGTCGTCGGTCATGTTCTCCACGAGCTTGCGGGTGCGCGGGTCGCGCCCGAAGAAGTTCTCCCGCACATACGCCCCGGACTCGCCCTTGTAGGTCTGGTAGTCGCCGTCGGGCGTGACGTTCATGAGGTTGACCAGCGCGCCGTCGGTGTCGGCGGCGAGCAGCGGGTCCCACTCGCGGCCCCAGATCACCTTGATCACGTTCCAGCCGGCGCCGCGGAAGAAGGACTCCAGCTCCTGGATGACCTTGCCGTTGCCGCGGACCGGCCCGTCGAGCCGCTGCAGGTTGCAGTTGATCACGAAGGTGAGGTTGTCGAGCTCCTCGCGGGCGGCCAGGCCGATCGCGCCGAGCGACTCCACCTCGTCCATCTCGCCGTCGCCGAGGAACGCCCAGACGTGCTGCTCGGAGGTGTCCTTGATGCCGCGGTTCTGCAGGTAGCGGTTGAACCGGGCCTGGTAGATCGCGTTCAGCGGGCCGATGCCCATGCTGACCGTCGGGAACTCCCAGAAACTGGGCATCAGGCGGGGGTGCGGGTAGGACGGCAGACCGCCGACGGACCCGTCCGGGAGACGGTGCGAGAGCTCCTGCCGGAAGCCGTCCAGCCGGTCGGCGCTCAGGCGGCCCTCAAGGTACGCGCGAGCGTACATGCCCGGGGACGCGTGGCCCTGGAAGAAGATGTGGTCGCCGCCGCCGGGGTGGTCCTTGCCGCGGAAGAAGTGGTTCATGCCGACCTCGTAGAGGCTGGCGCTGGAGGCGTAGCTCGAGATGTGGCCGCCGACCCCGATCTCCGGGCGCTGCGCCCGGTGGACCAGCATCGCGGCGTTCCACCGGATGTACGCGCGGATGCGCCGCTCGACGAACTCGTCGCCGGGGAACCAGGGCTCCCGCTCCGGCGGGATGGTGTTGATGTAGTCGGTCGAGGTCAGAGGCGGGACGCCAACCTGTCGCTCCCGGGCCCGCTCGAGCAGGCGGAGCATGATGTAGCGGGCTCTCTTGGCGCCGCTCTCGTCGATGACTCCGTCGAGCGACTCGACCCACTCGTTGGTTTCCTCCGGGTCGATGTCCGGTAGCTGGCTCGGCAGACCGTCGCTGATCACCGGGCGCTTGCGCTCCGTAGCCACAGGCATTCCTCTTGGTCGGGTGATGGGACCGGGCGGCCCATTGTGTGAGTCGCGCGGAGATGGGTCCATCCTGCCCCCTTCTGGTGGGCAGCGTCACGTCCACCGCCCGGCGGCGCGACGCTCGACACACGTACTGACCAGTAACTTCAGCCTGGCGTCAGCCTTGCAGGAAGCTGAACCGGACCTGTCGGGTGGGGTTGTCACCGTTGGTGTCCACGAGACAGATCGACTGCCAAGTGCCGAGCGCGATGCGGCCGCCGATGACGGGCAGGCTCGCGTACGGCGGGATCCAGGCCGGCAGAACGTGGTCGCGGCCGTGGCCGGGGGAGCCGTGCCGGTGCCGCCACCTGTCCCGCGCCGGCAGCAACTCGTCGATCGCGGCGAGCAGGTCGTCGTCGGAGCCGGCGCCGGTCTCGATGATCGCCAGGCCGGCGGTGGCGTGCGGCACGAAGACGTGCAGCAGGCCGTCCTCCTCGGGCTGGACGAACGCGGCCGCCTCGCCGGTGATGTCCCGCACGACGGGCCGCGACCCGGTCCGGACCGTGATCACTTCGGTACGCATGGCGCAAACCTACCTATCGGCAGAACCCTGCCGAAAGCCCGCGGACCGGCTTCATCGATTGCACCATTTTAGCTCTATTTAGACCTGGTCTGACTACGTTGTGTTTGTGTCCACGGCGCTGGGCCGCGGACGTAACAGCTAACGAACGCGGGGGTGCAGTGGTGGTAATAAGACGGCCGCGACAGCGGCCAGGACCTTCTCGATGGGCGATGGCAGCATCGGCCATGGCGGCCTTTGTGGCCGTGCTGGGCGCACAGCCGGCGCCGGCCTGGGCCGCAGCGCTTCAGCAGCCGGCCAGCGCCACGGCGGTCGCGGGCCGACGGCTGATCGTGGTCACCTGGACCGCGCCGACAAACCCGAGCTCGCCAGTCGACCATTACAAGGCTGCGACCTATACCAACGGAACGGCCAGTACGACCGAGATCTGTCAGGTGACCACGCCGTTCAGCGGGCTCACCTGCACCATCAGCAACCTTTTGGGCGATACGGCCTACACGGTGGGCGTCATCGCCTGCCCGCACTCCGGCAACGACACCGACTGTTCGGTGCCCACGTCCGCCGCGCCGGTAACCACCGGGCCGCCCGGTACTCCGATCGCGCCCACGGTCGCCTACCAGGGTGATCCGAACACGATGAGGGTGAGCTGGACGGCACCCGACCAGGGCGCCGGCATCGCTTCGTACAAGATCACGCCGACGCCGTCCACCGGCCTGACCGGCACGTGCATGGCGCTGGTCTTGGTGGCGTTGCCGACCAACTGCGACGTAACTGGCCTGACAAGCGATCAGTCGTACACGTTCAGGGTGACCGCCACCGGCGTGACGAACGCCGCCGGCAGCACCGGAACGTCGGTGGCGAGCCCGTCATCGGTCGCGAAGATCGCGGGCCCGCCGCACACGCCGGGCAAGCCGACCTTGACGCGCGACTCCGACACCGAGGTCACGGTGGGGTGGGACAGGCCGAGCGGAGGCCAGACCATCTCCGGCTACACGGTGCACGCCGCCTCGTCCGACGGCGGAATGCTGCCGCCGGACTGCACGGCCGGCGCGGAGGACACCGACTGCCAGGTCACCGGGCTCGATCCCGCCAAGTCCTACACCTTCACGGTTCGGGCCAACGGCGAGAGCCCGGGCGGCGGCAGCTCCGCCGCCAGCGTCGCATCCGATGCGATAGTGCCAGGCTTGCCCGGAGTGCCGGATGCGCCGACCGTGGAGCTGGGCGCCCAGGCCGGGCAGGTGACGGTGTACTGGGAGGCGCCCGACGGCGGCACGGTGACGACCTATCGGGTGACGGCCGACCCGACGGACGGCGGCGACGCGCGGCCGGACTGCCTGGTCGGCACGGGAGTGACCCACTGCGACTTCACCGGCCTGACCGACGGTAAGACCTACCGGTTCCAGGTGACGGCGATCAATGCGGCCGGCTCAAGCGTCTCGCCCTGGAGTGCCTCGATCGTCTCGCAACTGCCGGCCAAGCCTGCCACGCCGGGCGCGACGCTGGGCAACGCACCTGGCAAGGTGCAGCTGAACTGGACCGCGCCGAGCGCGGGCGGTCCCGTCGTCTACTACACCGTGACCGCCATCCCGGCGTCGGGCAGCAACACCGGCACGCAGGCCGCGGGTTGCGGCTTCGACCTGACCACGCCGTCCTGCGTGCTCACCGGCCTGAGCACCACCACGTCATACACGTTCACGGTGGCCGCGGTCGGTGACCTGGGAACGGTGACGTCGGACCCCAGTAACTCGATTCTACCGGACAAACCGGGCGCGCCGACCTCGGTGACGCTGACGACTGGCATGTCGGCGGACCTCGCGACGCTGACCTGGGGCGTCCCGGCTGGCGGCGGCGTGGTCGGGAGCTACGCGGTTACGGTCACCTCGCCCGACGGCGGAGCGATACCGACCGCCTGCGGCCCGTCGAGCCTGACCGCGAGGTCCTGTAGCTACACGGCCCTGGACGTGACCAAGTCGTACACGTTCACGGTCCGGGCGCAGAACGCGGCCGGCGGAACGGACACGGTGGCGGTCGCGACGGTGGGGGACAAGCCGGACGTGCCGACCACGGTGGCGGTGGCGCTGGCCGGCTCGCCGGGCACGGCGACCGTGACCTGGGGCGACCCGAACACCGGAACGGCCACGCGTTACATCGTGACGGCCGCTTCGTCCGACGGCGGGACGATACCGGAAGCCTGTATGGTCATCGCGCCGGCCACGGAGTCGTGTCCGTTCACCGGCCTGAGCCCGACCAAGTCGTACACGTTCACGGTCCGGGCGCTCAACCCGCTGGGCTGGTCGGATGCGGCGCCCACCCAGGCGATTGTGCCCGACAAGCCGGGCGCGCCGACCGCGGTGGTCGTGACAGTGGGTGCCAGTCCCGGCTACGCGACGGTCACCTGGAGTCCGCCGAGCGGCGGTGGCGCGGTCGCCAGCTACACGGTCACAGCGAGCTCGTCCGACGGGATGGCGGCGATACCGTCCGTCTGCCCCGTGCTCGTGTCGGCGACCAGATCCTGCAACTTCACCACCCTGAGCCCGGCCAAGCCATACGCGTTCACCGTCCGGGCCATCAACGCGTCCGGTTACGCGGACGCGCTCGCGACCTCGGAGATCGTGCCCGACAAACCGGGCACACCGACGGGGATTGTCGTGACTCTGGGTGCCAACCCGGGCACCGCGATCGTGACCTGGAACGCCCCGTCCGGCTCTGCGGTAGTCAGCTACCGGGTGACGGCGACCTCGTCCGACGGGACGGCGACGATACCGCCCGCCTGCCCCGTGCTCGTTTCGGCGGCCAGGTCATGTACCTTCACCGGCCTTGACACGGCAAAGCCGTACGCGTTCACCGTCCGAGCCAGTAACGCGGCCGGTGACACGGACGCGTCCCCGACCACGGAGATCGTGCCCGACAAGCCGGGCGCGGCGACCTCGGTCGTGGCGGCGCTGGGCGCGAGCCCGGGCAACGTGACAGTGACCTGGGGTGTCCCGGGCGGCGGCGGTGCCGTCGTCGGCTACACCGTGACGGCCGCTTCGTCCGACGGCGGAACGATACCGGCGGCCTGCCCCGTGAGTCCGGGTAACAAGATCTGCAACTTCACCGGCCTGAGCGTGGCCAAGTCCTACACGTTCACCGTCCGGGCCAGCAACGCCTCCGGTGACACGGACGCGTCCGCGACCCCGGCGATCGTGCCCGACAAACCGGCCCCGGCGACCGCAGTGGTCGTGACGGTGGGTGCACCGGGCACCATCACGGTGACCTGGAGCCCGCCAAGCGGCGGTGGCGCGGTCGTCGGTTACACGGTGACTCCGGCCTCGTCCGACACGGGAGCGACGGTACCGAGCGCCTGCACCGCCATCCCGAGCAGCAGGACCTGCACCTTCTCCAGCCTGACGGCGGGCAAGTCGTACACCTTCACCGTCCGGGCCAGCAACGCCTCGGGCGACACGGACACGACCGCGACAACGGGGGTCACGCCGGGCAGTCCGGCTGCCGCCACCGGGATCGTCGTGACTCTGGGCACCCCGCCCGGCACTGTGATCGTGACCTGGAACGCACCGGCCGGCTCGGCCGTTACCGGCTACACGGTCACGGCAGCTTCGTCAGACGGCGGAACGATACCGTCGTCATGTACCGTGACTCCGCCCGCGGCTAGGTCCTGCACCTTCGCGGGCCTCAGCGTGGGCAGTTCCTACACGTTCACCGTCCGGTCAAGCAACGCGGCGGGTGACACGGACGCGACCACGACGCCCGCGGTCGTGCCCAACAAGCCGGGCGCCCCGACCGCGGTCGTGGCGGCGCTCGGCGCGAGCCCGGGCACGGCGACGGTGACGTGGGGAGCGTCTTCAGGCGGTGCGGTCGCCACCTACACGGTGACTGCCACCTCGTCCGACAACGGGACGATTCCGGCCTCCTGCACCGTCACACCACCGAACACCCGGTCCTGCCCCTTCACCGGTCTGGACCTGGTCAAGCACTACGCGTTCACCGTCCGGGCCACCAACCTCTCCGGCTACACGGACGCGGTGGCGACCACCGAGATCGTGCCCGACCGGCCGAGCACCCCGACCGGGGTGACGGTGACGCTGGGCGTGCCGGGCACGGCGACGATCAACTGGGACGCGCCGGCCAATGGCGGCGCGGTCGCGAACTACCGGGTGACGGCGATCTCGCCGGACGGCGGGACGATCCCGACGCCGTGTGACGTGACGCCGCCGACCGCGAGGTCCTGTGTCTTCAACAGCCTCGACCCGACCAGGTCCTACTCGTTCACCGTCCGGGCCAACAACGCCTCCGGCGGAACGGACGCGTCCACGACGGCGCCGATCGTGCCGAACAAGCCGAACCCGCCGGGTACGCCGATCGGCAAGGTCCTCGCCGAGGACACGGTGGGGCTGACCTGGTTCGCGCCTCCTCCGGGCGGCCCGGTCGCGAATTACACCGTCACGGCCTATGCCCTCAGCGCGCCGGACACGGGCATCAGCTGGGCTGCCTGCACGAACGTCGTCGCGCTCACCTGTAACTTCGGTGGCCTGAGCCAGGCCGAGTCGTACGCCTTCCAGGTGACGGCGAACGGACCGGGCGGCGGAACGACAACGAGCGCCAAGAGCACGCCGGTCACCACGGCCGGTCCGGCCGCGCCGGCCGCTCCGACACTGGCACTGGCCGGCCCGAACGCGGTGCAGGTCTCATGGGCGCCGCCGTCCACCGGTGGCCCGGTGCTGGGATACACGGTGCTGTCCGACCCGCCGCTCTCCGCGCCGGCCGGCTGCACCGAGACGCCCAAGCTGTCGTGCCTCTTCGACCGCCTGACCAGCGGCACGCCGTACACCTTCAAGGTGGTGGCCCTCGGGACCGTGAACCGCACGGCCACGAGTGCCAGCACCGACACCATCATCCCGGGGCCGCCGGACACTCCCGGCCGGCCGATGGTCGCACCGACCAGCGCCAACGACCAGGTCCTGGTGACCTGGGCCGCCCCGCGTCCGGGCGCCGGCATCGCCGGCTTCACGGTGGCGTCCAACCCGGGCAAGCTCGGCTGTTCCGGTACGGTCGGGCCGAGCGCCACCTCCTGCGTGGTGGCGGGCCTCGACCCGGCGACGGTGTACACCTTCCAGGTGCAGGCAGTCGGCGTGCCGGGTAGCGGTAACTCGGCGTTCAGCGAGGCGTCCGAGTCGATCGTGCCGCGGGCTCCGGGCAGGCCGACCGCCGTCGAGGTGGCGCCGGGTGACCGGCAGATCGCGGTGTCGTGGACGCCGCCGGCCGGATCCGGCCTCCGGGTCTTGGGCTACCGGGCCGTCGCCAACCCGGGTGGCGCCTCGTGCACCGTCAACGGCGACATGTCGACGGAGTGCGTCATCACCGGCGTGCAGAACCTCACGCCGTACACGGTGACCGTGATCGCCCTCGGGCTCGACAGCACCGGGGAGTCTCCGGCCAGCATGCCGTCCGTCCGGGTCCGTCCGAGCTCGGGCATGCCGGGCACGCCGGGCACGGTGCGGGCCACCGGGCGCGACGCCGCCGCCGTGGTCAGCTGGACCGCTCCGGCGGTCACCGGCGACGGCATCGGCCGCTACATCGCCACGGCGAGCGGGGCGTCCGGCACACAGTCCTGTGCCACCGGCGACGGAACGGAGCTGACCTGCACCATTGTCGGCCTCACGAACATGGCCGACTACAAGGTCACCGTGGTTGCGGTCGGCCGGCTCGCGAGCGGCACGTCCGCGCCGAGCGCGTCGGTCACCGTCACGCCGAGCCTCCCGCCCGGGACACCGACGGTCGTCAACGTCTCGGCAGGCGGGCAGACCCTGGTCGTGACGTACTCGTCCGGCGGGATCGGAAGCGGGGTGTCCGGCTACACCGCCACCGCGGCGGGCGGCGCCACGCCGAGCACCTGCGCCGCGGCGGCCTCCGACACATCGTGTGTGATCAACGGAGTGACGCCGGGCACCACCTATACCGTCACGGTCGTCGCCAACGGCGTCGTGCCGGGCGTCACGTCCGCGCCGAGTGCGCCGTCCTCCGGGATCAAGGCGATCCTGGGCGTCGCGCCGGCGCTGCCGGGCACGAGCACGGCGACGGCGGGCTCGGTCGCGAGCTCGGCCGGCATCACCCTGCATCAGAACAGCATCACGACGATCACCGGAACCGGCTTCGCGCCGTTCACCGGGGTCACCGTGGGCATCTATCCGGGGCCGATCCAGTGGGCCACCGTCGTCACCGACTCGACCGGGGCGTTCAGCGTGCCCGTCACGGTCACCGGGATCACGGTCGGTGCGTCGCGGACGATCGTGGCGGCCGGGTTGCCGCCCACCTCCGCCGGAACCGCCATCCGGTACCGGTCGCTGTTGGTGTCGATCGTGGCACCGTAAGTCACAGGTAACGCCGCGGGCCGGAAGGGGAACACTCCTCTCCGGCCCGCGGTGTTTCGCGGCGTTGTGGATCTCAGGCCGGTTTCCGACATGGCACGGCTCGCCCCGGTGGGCGATGCTGGGTCGCGTGACCACCCCGCAAAACCTCGACGAGCGGTTCCGCGAAGCGGTCTCGGCGATGCCGGTCCCCGGCGAGCGCCGGGACGCCGAGGACGCCGTCCGCGACGGCGCCGCGCTCACCGGCGCCCGCGCCCTGGAACTGTTCGACGCCCAGCTCGCCAGCCGCCACCTCGACCTCGCCGCCCGCTGGCTACGCAGCTTCAACGAGGGCTTCTACACGATCGGCTCCTCCGGCCACGAAGGCAACGCGGCGGTCGCGGCCGCGCTCGCCCCGACCGACCCGGCCCTGCTGCACTACCGCTCCGCCGCGTTCTACTGCGCCCGCGCCGGCGACCTCACCGACGCCGCCCGCGACGTGCTGCGCGGCGTGGTGGCCTCGGCGCAGGAGCCGATCGCCGGCGGCCGGCACAAGGTCTTCGGCAACGCCGCGCTCAACATCGTCCCGACCACCTCCACGGTCGCCTCCCACCTGCCCCGGGCGGTCGGGATGGCCTTCTCGATGGCCTATCCGCGCCCGGACAGCCGCTGGCCCGACGACGCGATCGTGCTGGCCTCCTTCGGCGACGCCTCCGCCAACCACGCCAGCGCTACCGCGGCGCTCAACGCGGCCGGCTGGTTCGACCACGCCGGCACCCGGATTCCGCTGCTGCTGGTCTGCGAGGACAACGGCCTGGGCGTGAGCGTGCCGTCACCCGACGGTTGGGTGGCCGCCATGCTCGAGTCCCGGCCCGGGCTCCGCTACTCGGCGGCCGACGGCTGCGACCTGGCCGCCACCTTCGACGCCGCGACCGAGGCCGCCGAGTTCGTGCGGCGGGAACGGCGGCCCGCCGTGCTGCACCTGTCGACGGTCCGGCTGATGGGGCACGCCGGCGCCGACGCCGAGGTCGCGTACCGGACGACCGACGAGATCAACCGGGACCTGGAGCGCGACCCGCTGGTCGGCACCGCCCGCCTCCTGGTCGAGGCCGGCCTGCTCAAACCCGACGACGTGATCACCCGGTACGACGAGGTCGGCTGGCAGGTCCGCAAGGTCGCCGAGGAGGTGCTCGCCGAGCCCAAGCTCGCCGGCGTCGCCGAGATCGTCGCCCCGCTCGCCCCGCGCCGGCCGCTGCGCTCGGCCCACCTGATCACCGAGCTGGCGACCCGCGCCCTCGGCCCCGGAGCGTCCGAGCGATCCGAGGCCTTCGGCGGCAAGCTACCCGAGCAGGCCGGCCCGCTCACCCTCGCCCAGACGATCAATGCGACGCTCACCGACGCGCTCGCCGGCAACCCCGGCATGCTGGTCTTCGGCGAGGACGTGGCTCGCAAGGGCGGCGTCTACGGGGTCACCAAACGGCTCCTCGATCGGTTCGGCGGAGAGCGGGTCTTCGACACTCTGCTGGACGAGACGACGATCCTCGGGCTCGCGCTCGGCGCCGGGCTGGACGGGCTGCTCCCGGTCCCCGAGATCCAGTACCTGGCGTACCTGCACAACGCCGAGGACCAGCTGCGCGGGGAGGCGGCCACGATGTCGTTCTTCTCCTCGGGGGCGTACCGCAACCCGATGGTCGTCCGGGTCGCCGGCCTGGCCTACCAGCAGAGCTTCGGCGGCCACTTCCACAACGACAACTCGGTCGCCGTGCTGCGCGACGTACCCGGGCTGGTCCTCGCCGTGCCCGCCCGCCCGGCCGACGCCGCGCCGATGCTGCGCTCCTGCCTGGCCTCGGCAGCCGCCGACGGCAGCGTCTGCGTCTTCCTCGAGCCGATCGCGCTTTACCACACCCGCGACCTTTACCAGCCGGGCGACAACCAGTGGCAGGCGCCGTATGCGGAGCCCAGCCAGTGGACCGGGGAGCACGTGCCGATCGGGCGCGCGCGGACCTATCCGATCGGCAACGCCTCGGACCTGACCATCCTCACGTACGGCAACGGGCTGCGCATGTCCCTGCGGGTGGCCGCGCGGCTGGCCGAGGAGGAAGGTGTCGGCTCCCGCGTCGTCGACCTGCGCTGGCTCAGCCCGCTGCCCGCCGCCGACCTGGTCCGCGAGGCCGCCGCCACCGGCCGCGTACTGATCGTCGACGAGACCCGGCGCTCCGGCGGAGTCGGCGAAGGAGTCCTCGCTGCCCTGGTCGACGGGGGTTTCGTCGGCTCGGCGAGAAGAATCGCCTCCGCGGACTCACTTATTCCGCTAGGTCCGGCCGCACAACACGTGCTGGTGGGGGAGGATGCCATCACACAGGGTGCCCACGCGCTGTTGGCGCGGTAAATTGCCACACACTCGGTGCGCCACTTGCGCCGGGGCGCGCAAGTGTGTGGACTACCCCCAGGTTTCATCCAGTTCCATACTCGGCTAGGAGGACTTAGACAGTGAGCGCGACCGCTGGTCAGGCCGACGGCGTACGTAGCCTGGCGGACCGGTTCGGCTTCGAGCCGAACATGGTGGTCATGGAGATGGGCTACGACGACGACGTCGACGAAGACCTCCGTGACGCCCTGACCGAACGCGTTGGCGAGTTGGTCGACGAGGACACCGATGAGGTCGTCGACGCGGTGCTGCTGTGGTACCGCGACGGCGACGGTGACCTGTTCGAACTGCTCACCGACGCCCTGGGCCCCCTCGCCGACAACGGCGTGGTGTGGCTGTTGACACCCAAGGCCGGCCGCGACGGGCACGTCGAGCCGAGCGAGGTCAGCGAGTCCGCCCCCACGGCGGGCCTCCAGCAGACCTCCACGCTGAACGCCGGTAAGGATTGGGCCGGCGCCCGCCTGGTCTCACCCCGGGGTGCCAAGAAGAAGTAGCTCACTGCGGCCTCGGTCCGGCCGGCGTCAGACGACGCCGGCCTGGCTAAGGTGTGCCTATGCCGCTCGCTGTGGGGACGACCGCGCCCGATTTCACCCTCAAGGACCAGAACAACCAAGAGGTACGCCTTGCCGACTTCCACGGCCGCAAGGCGGTCCTGCTGGTCTTCTACCCGCTCGCCTTCACCGGAACCTGCCGCGGCGAGCTGACCGGCATCAGGGACGAAATCGACACGTACGTCAACGACACGGTCCAGGTGATGACCGTGAGCGTGGACTCGACGTACAGCCACAAGGTGTGGTCCCTGCAGCAGGGCTTCGAGTTCCCACTGCTGGCCGACTTCTGGCCGCACGGCGGCGTGGCCCAGGCGTACGAGGTCTTCGACCACGCGACGGGCCTCGCCAACCGTGGCACGTTCGTCATCGACGCGGCCGGAACGATCCGGTTCGCCGAGATGCTGGGCCCACGCGAGCCGCGCGACCAGAAGGCCTGGCAGCAGGCGCTCCGGGCCCTACACCCCTGAGCCCTGTAGCACCGCCGACACACCCGGCCGGTAAGCTGAGCGCACCGGCGCATGCCGTGCCGGGCGCGTAGCTCAGTGGGAGAGCACTCGCCTTACAAGCGAGGGGTCGCAGGTTCGAAACCTGCCGCGCCCACGAGCCGAGGGCGGAGTCTGCCCGCGGAAAGCGCGGGCCTCGTCAGCTCGTCATGTCTGCTCCGGGGCCGAGCCCCGGAAACCCCACGGTGCGGTGGCTGAGCTGGGCGGACTCGGCGATCCGGTAGCGTTGACCGGGTAGCTGGATGATGCCTGCGCTCGGGGCTGAGTTCCGGGCCGCTGCGCCGCAACGGGATGACTTCGGTCTGGCCAGTCGATCTTGGTTCGTTCGCCCGGTCTCAGTTGGTCGAGCGAAGCCTGTTCAGCGCTCCGGCAGCGCTCGCTCGCGATGCTTGCGACGAAGTTCTCCGCGCGCACGACGGCGTCGGCCGCAGGCCAGGTGTCGGGCCGCCGCTGAGTGTGGTAGCCACCTTGACCTTGCTTCTGCCCTCCGCTGTACGGAGTGACGCGGCTTCGCCGGCATTCCCGATGTCTCTGCGGCTGGCTCGCGCTCTCTGCCAGAGGCACGAGGATAGGACCAAAGCGCGTCCAGAGTAGGCCGGTACAGCAGCGGCATGCGGCTATCCATCAATCCCCGAACGCAATGCGGGTCTCAGCGCGTGGCCGAGGGCTCGCCCCGCATCTACAGCGCCGGGTCGTGACATTCGGCCGGCGGATCGTCCGGTTCCAGGTGAAGCCCAGCATCAGGCGGATCGCCGCAGGAAGTGCGCGCCCGCCACGCCCGGACGCCGCTGGGGCAGCGTCCCGTACTTGGCGAAGACCTCACTCAGCTCGTTCCGGCGCTGGCACGGTGCTACCTCGCCGCAAGCCGCGCAGCAGCCGGTCACAGTCAGCCGCAGATGCTCGTCCATCTCGGCCTGCGCCCGTTCCAGTTGGTCCCGGACCGCGGTTGTCAGGTAGGTCGCCATCAGGGCCGCCCGCGCTGCCGGACCAGGCTGCTCAGTCGCACCAGCGTTTCGCGCTTGCCGATCTCGGCGCCGTTCCAGGCCAGCTCCACACCCGCGACCGTCAGCCAGTCGCCGTCCTCCAGCTGAACCACCGCGCGGACCGCCGTCACCCGCAGAACCAACGCGCCTATGCCATAGCGGTAGTCGCTCTCCTGGATCTTCAGGACGTCGCCCGGCTTCGGTATGACCGGGCCGGGCGCGCTCACGTCTTCGCCTCCGCCGGCTCGCCCGCTTCCGCCAAGCGTTCACCGGCCCACCGCCACCGCTCGCAGCCGTCGGCCCGGCAGATTGGACACAGCCTGCTCACTGCCTCGTTGGTGTGCTGGGCGAGCAGCTCTCGCCAGGGCGCCAGCACGTCACGCACGGGGGTCAGCCGAACGTCCTCGGTATGCGGCCCGGGCCCGGACATCACGGCCGCCTGATTTGCAGTGCGGGTGAGCGAGCTTCCGCGCGCTGGCATGGTCCGCAGTCCAGCTGCGTGCCGCACGCTGAGCACCAATGGTCCGCTCGCTTATGCGTCCACATACCGGCGATCCAGCCGAACACGGTCACACCCGCAAGCGCCGGGATGAGCAGGTATAGCGGCATCACGGGCCCCTCTCGCGCGTCGAGCGGTACCGGAAGCGGGCAACGCGCTGACAGACGGAGCCGACGCGCCGTTAGCTGTGTGGCAGTGGGGCGGCGCAATCGTTTCCGCCGGTCCACGGTCGCCCGTTCCGGTACCGTGCCCCAGATGCTCGGGTTTCCGACGCCCATTCGGATGACCAACGGCGTGTATGGATCATGCGCGGGATGTATATTCACCGGTCCGGGATATACGTTAGAACGGATAGAGTAGGAGGTCGCGATCCGGTTAATTTCGGATTGCCTTACCTACCGTGAGGTTGTACGCATGCCACGCCCGGACAAGTTCCGCTGCAATCGGTGCGGAGCGCGGCTTGCGCATGACAACACCGGCGGCCGGTGCGCCCCATGCCAGACGGCCGACCGCGACCGGGTGACCCGGGCTCCCGGTGTACCACCCGAGTTCTGGAGTGACGAGTCATTGCAAGCCGCGCTCACCGCGCGGCACATGGGACAGGTCATCCGGGCCTACCGTTGCCACAGCTACCACGGGCGGCAACCGCTGTCCCAGGAGATCGTGGCCGGATGGGTTAGCGTCACCCAGGCGCAGCTCAGCCGGATCGAGAACGGGCACCCCATCGTCCACCTGGACCGGCTGATCCAATGGGCACGGGTCCTGGGTATCCCGGAGCAACACTTGTGGTTTGCACTGCCGAACGACGGCAGCGAGGCGAGCGAGACCGAGGACGTGCAGCGACGCAGCTTCTTAAGAGCAACCAGCGCCAGTCTTGTCGGCGCGCTGGCTTCTCACGCTGCCCTAACCGCGGCCCCGGCGACACCCGAGCCACCCCTCGCCCCGGTCATCGCTGGTCTAGCCGCCGCCATGCTCACGTCCCAGCCAACCGACGCCGAGCCGCTCGCCGTGGGCGACCTGACCAAGCAGGTCACGGCCGCTTGGCACCTCCGCCAACGCGCCAGCTATGAGGCCCTGGGCCAGCTCCTGCCGGCTCTCATTTCGCAGGCGCAAACCAGCGCGACATTCTTCGAGGCGGACGATAAGGAGCAGGCGTCCCGCGCCGTCGTCCACGCCTACAACGCCGCCTCGTCCTTGCTCAAGAAACTCGGCGATGGACCCCTCGCGCTCGTGGCTGCCGACCGCGCCGTCCGCGCGGCTCAGGCCCTTGGTGATCCCGTCCTCATCGCGGCTGCCATGTACCGCCTGGCTAACGTGCTCCTCACCGCTCGCCGGTCCGGCGAGACCAGGGCCGTGGCGCTCCAGGCCGCCGATCTCATCGAGCCGGGCAAAATGCAGACGCCCAGGAGCCTGGCCATGTGGGGCGGACTGCTCCTGACGGCCGCGGTGGCTGCTGCCCGTGCTGCCGATGAGTCCAGCGCCTGGGAACTCATGGGCGAGGCTCGCGCCGCCAGCCGCCTCCTGGGTACGGAATACGCCGACATCTACTCCATCTTCGGACCGACGAACGTCGCCATTCACGGCGTCCAAGTCGCGGTGGAGTTGCGCAACGGCCAGGACGCCATACGTCGCAGTCACGACGTCGACCCGGACCGCTTGCCCGGCAGCCTCATCGAGCGACGCGGCCAGTTCCTTATTGACGTGGCGCACGGCCATGTCCTTCAGGGCGACGACGGCCCGGCCGTTGCCACCCTCCTACGCGCTGACCAGATCGCGCCGCAGGAAGTCAGGCTCAGCCCCGACGTTCACGCCCTGACGCGCATACTGCTCGGCCGGGAGCGCGCCGGTGCGGCTCCGGGACTGCGCGAACTGGCCAGCCGTATCGGGTTCGCGGCGTAGAAATCGCGTCGATATACAAAGGAGCACCGTGGCCGACTCCAGCCGCCGACCCGTCCTGTATGTCATTGCCTGTGGCGGTCGGCCCGCCGCCGACCTGCCGGCCTTCGTCACCACGCTTAAAGCGGATGGCTGGGAAGTTTGCGTCGTTGCCACACCGTCCGCCCTCAAGTTCATGGACACGGCCAGACTCGCGGAGCTGACCGGTCACGTCGTGCGCTTCGACTACAAGCAACCCGACGAGCCCGATATCCTGCCCCCACCCGAGGCCATGGCCGTCGCGCCCTGCACGTTCAACACGCTCAACAAGTGGGCGTCCGGATCGAGTGACACGCTCGCCCTCGGCCTCCTCAACGAAGCCATTGGCCTCGACATCCCGGTCGTAGCCGTACCCAATCCGAGCACAGCCCTAGCCAAGCACCCGGCCTTCCGGGAGAGCGTGGAGAGACTCCGGTCCTGGGGCATGACCATCCTGTTTGATCCCGAGGTCTATCCGCTGCCCACGCCCAACATGGGGCCCGGAGCGGCCGAGTTGTTCCCGTGGGATGCGCTGACGAGAGCAGTCCGGGCTATGCAGGAAATTTCTCATTCCAAGAGACTGCCGTGAATAAGCCAGAAGATACTCAGCACACTCGCCAGAGCTTGATAGTGTTGCCGCGGAGTTGAACGGCAGACCGCGTGAAACGTTGAACTGGCTGAAGCCGATTGAAGTGTTCAGCGATTTGGTAAAGAACGCAGTGTCGCCATGATCACTTGATTCTGTCCTTCCACCAGTACTGCCGCCGTCGCATCCAAGTGTTGTAGTGCTCCTGGTTAACGAACTTGCGAGGCGTGTTCACCAGGCCGCCGCACACGCACGCCACGCTGGCCTTAATGGCGGGCAGCGTGTCGTCTGTCGATCTGCCATGATCATCGACAGGCGAGGGCAATTGTGTTAGCTTGGTCATCGTATGCTCGAATTGGTCGTTTGGCAGGTGCTGCACCAGGGCCACGCCAGATAGTCTGAGCAGGCAAGACATACGTGATGCGTGGCCTTGCCTCATCAGTGCGGCTCTCTCAATTGTTGACCGTGGTTTACGTATGGCATCAGCCGGGACACGGTGCGGCACGCGCTTGAGGTTCTGCGCGACGAGGGTCTGGTCGTCACCGTGCGGGGCAAAGACCCGAGAGCGCCACCATCCGTGCCCCGTGCTCGCGGACAGCGATGATCTCGGCGCGGTTTTCCTGGATGTGCCGGTCCCGGCCGATGATCAACCAACGGTGCTGGGCGACAATCGGGATCCAGTCCGGGTCCAGGACCTGCGGCGACTTGACCGGACAGGCCGGCCGCTCCTGCTTGTGAATCACCACGCCGGGATCACCCGGATAGGTCACATCTTCGCGGAGAGCGGCAAGAACATGAGCCAGACCCAGGACGTTGGCGTCCAGGTAGAAACGGACCTCGGCCGGCTTGACCCGGCTCACGCCGCCCATGCCCGCTGGGCGAACTCGTACGCGAGCGCCCACTGCACGTCCGCAACCTCAAGCTGGTAAGTCTCCGCGATCGGCTCCGCGTCCTCGCCCGCGTCGTCCTGCTCCCAGATCGCTTCTGTACTGATGCCCTTGATGGCCGGCTTGCCGAACCGGACGTCCGGGTCGATCCGCACCGGCGATTGCGGGTTCGGGTCGGGCTTGTAAGCGACCGCGACGTCCTCGTCCCACACGACGCGCTGGACGAAGGCTTCGCCGGGCGCCGTCAGCATGGTCTGGCCATTGATGACCGACACCAGGTAGAAATCAACGCCGAGCTGCGCGGAAGTTTGGGCATCGTAGACCAGGGTGCGGCCGGACACCAGCGGGCGCCGGTCGGCCAACGGGTACGGCACCCCGAAGCGTTCCCGGAGTTCGTCGATGAACTTGCGGAACTCGGTCATCGGAACGTTGATGTCCCGATAGGCGCTCAGCCAGCCTGCCTCAACGAACTCGGCCCAGGTGACGACGCGGCGGCCGAGCGGCTCCTGCCTGATGATCGGCTTGTATGCCTTGCCGCGGCGGGTACCGCCCTCGAGCCAGTAGTGCAGCGTCGATTGCGGAATCGCGAGCAGCCTCGCTGCCAGCACCTCCGTACTACAGTCGCGGTTTCTCGTTCAGTAGTGGATCGCGGACAGAAGGTGACGTCTCGACTCGCATCGAAGACTACTGACGGTAATCGGAATCAGCATTCACGGCCGACACATGGGTCATTCGTTGACTGCTCGGGGTGTGCTGGAAAGTCCATACCTGTCTGATTGTGACGAAATGTGCGGGTGAACCCGACCGCGAGTTCAACGGACGTCGTGAGGCGCATCCGTACCGGGTGCTTGCCCACCGTGCTGGTCGGTAATCGCGACTACGTCAAGATCCGCGATAGGTGGGGCGGTC
>Ga0307508_10001784_pt1 | contig 23935 bp, 24 predicted proteins | sample 9_EM_MG_FD_203089 | JGI IMG/M metagenome (GOLD analysis project Ga0307508, IMG submission 203089) | Populus trichocarpa ectomycorrhiza microbial communities from riparian zone in the Pacific Northwest, United States - 9_EM | ecosystem: Host-associated > Plants > Roots > Unclassified | place... | reverse complement strand
CCCTCCCCCCCCCCCCCCCCCCCCCCCCCCCCCCCCCCCCCCCCCCCCCCCCCCCCCCCCCCCGCGCGGGGCGCCGCGGGGGGGGGGGGGGGGGGGGGGGGGGGGGGGCAAAGGTCTGGTGCCGCACGAGTTCACCTGCGATCAGCAAGGAGGTAGCGGATCTACCACCAGCTCTTCCTATCAAGATCACCTACAACACCTCTGCCCACCGGACAGTTTCCTGCGCCTTCCACTGACGGCACATCTCGAAGATGGGGTCCCGAGTCTGCGTCTGTTATCTGCACCACCAGCGCTGCGCAGTGGGCCGGTTCTTCGTCCAGTGCGTGTGCGGCCCGGTGGCGCGGTACGCCGGGTTCGGCTGGTGGGCGTTAGGGACCTGCCCCATGGTACTCCCCCCCGGTAATCCTGCCATTTGAACGCTGGATTTTCGGCATTCTGACGGTGGGAGTCGGTAGTACCGGGAGTGGAAGCTCGCGACTGCCGAGGGAGTGTGAGGGGGGCGGCTGGCGAAGCAGCGACCAGCAATGCCGATGACGATGCAGATGGCGCAACGCGTAGCCGTGGGGTGGTGGAGGTTGGAGAGGTGTTTTCTATGAAGCGGAGCCAATCCCTCGAGCGCTGAAGGATGTCTGAGAGATGGTGCCATCGTGGACTGCGTGTAATAGCCGATTCTGATGCTGCGGCGCGCGATGCGGTTTGATTTGCGGTTTGGAAGTCAGGTGCGGGGTCCTGCTGCAGCCTTGGGTGGATGGTGGCATTTGAGCACCAGGGCCACCCCAACGGCGGCCGTGGGGAGCCTATCCGACCTCGCCGGTGGCAAGAGGCAATGGAAAAAAGGGAGATTCTGGAGTCTGGACCGCAAATGTAATAGTGGGTGAAAGAAGGGATTTTACAGCAAAAGAGAAAGGAAGGAGGTTGAGCCCCGTGTTGACTCTGATGTCCGTAGAAAAGGTGGTGTCTGTGTGCGGACTGTCATCTCAGGGCTACAGCATTGTGGACTGGCTGCCAGGGTTAGGTGCGGCAGCCGGCCTACTCGTCGCTGCACGGCCTCCCTGTGCCCTGTCTGTGGCCTGTGGAGTGGCTCGTGCTTAGGCTCGCGTTCGAGGTGTCGCGCTGTGCACTTCCCGCTCCACGCCGCGACATCCCTCCAGTCGTTTACCTTCTCATCCCGAACCATCACGCCTTCCTCCATTCCCGCATTGCTCTGGCGTTCGCCTTCTCTTCCGACCTCCTATCAACACCTCTACCACAGTGCGATCGCCAGCTGTCTCGCCTCACTGCGTCGCGGAAGGCGGACACGTCAAACCCCAAATCGCCTCGGCCGGTTGGCCAGCGGTGCTATATCCGGTCTCAAGTTCGCTTCGGCCATCACAGCGCCCACAGTCATCATCCGCATCCACCCCGCAAGCACCGGAACTTATCGATCGAACCGCTTCAGCAATGCTGCTACCTCGCCGTTGGTACCATTCCTCGCTCCTCCTTCTCCCCATATCTGACGCCTGTACATCGCCATTGACGGCAAACAGGGTTCAATGGCCTCCTCCCTATTAGCCGACGCCAGTCCCCCCACACAGCAGTGACATCTCTCGTGGTAATCTATCACCATCACGGCCCCCACCACCGACTCATTGCACCCCTCGAGCCTTAGATCGACTTCCTGAGTAATTGCAACTCTCTGCGAAATGCACTGTTTTCCGCATCCGACAGCCTACCCCGCATAAAACCACGCACGCCTCCACGTTTAAAACGCTCAGGTCGGCCCCGTTACCGGAAGGTTGGTCTTGGCCGGCCCCGTTACCGAAAGGTTGGTCTTGGGCGTCGTGAATTACGTGGTGTAGTTTCTGATTAGTGGTGAAGGTTACTGCGTTCTTTTTCAGCCTTGGTGGCAGCGTCTCCGCCTGTGGAAGGATTTGGTGAAGCGTAGGTAGGTTGGACTAGAACGGCTGATGTTCGGGAGGCCGGTCTGAAACAGCGGGAACACCCCGACGCCGCCCGCTACAACAGAGAGATGCCATGGACCCTATTCTGCCGCACGAGAGGCGTGTGTACCCACGGGAGGCAACTATGAGAGTCAGTACGTATGTATAGCGGTACAGATTATTTCTGTCAGAATAAGGTGGCGTCCGGAGATGAGGAGGCGTCCGGACATGACTGAGTCCCGAGCACCGGCTCGGGGGGCAGTCTTGCGTCCTTTGTCCTGACGGCCTTCCTGTATATAGAGAGATCTTGTGCCCGCATAATACTGCAATACAATCCTCACCTTTTATCGATCCATATATTCCAACAATTTCTGCGTCTCGTCAGTTCTCATTTCCCCCTCTGGTAACCTCATATTTATCCCGTCTGTACTACGAATCAGTAATTGCCTCCATCTCGGTTCCTCGGCGTCTTCGGGGTTCGATCGTTCAGCATTCCCCGCCGGTCCTCTCGGTCGAAATCATTGGAGTACCAGGGGATTCGCCACCTGACGGCCGCACGCCGCGACTTCGACGTCGTCTTCGTTTGAAGGTTCCCCACGACGGCAATACCGAGGTTTTGCAATCCTGGTCGGTCCTAACTCGGTGCTATTTTTCAAAATAGGAACACTCGAAAAAAAATTGTGGTTTTGCAAGGTGCACGTTCTTAAGTCAGGTGATTGTGCTGGTGACTATCCGCATGCGGACTTGGTTTTTGCCCAGCCCCCGCAGGTTTGGAGTATATCATTCAGTGGAGCCAATCAGCGCGTTTGTTTACATTCCAGGGAAATAGCATCGTGCAGTTCTTGCACCAGTGCTATTAAGTCATGACTTATTTTCATGCCTTACTTAAATCCCTGCACACCCCCTTGTCCCCCCCCTGCAATCCTTCGTTGCCCTGACGACCCAGTACCGACAAGGATTGCAAAACCTCGATAATAGCTACCACCTGGGATACCTCCCCCCTTCACCAGCCCCTCCTCATCCTCGCAGCTAGGCGCCACGGCGTCGGCTTGGTTCGCCTATTCCTCACTACAGGACTCACGCTTCCTCACCCTTCCCAGTTGGTCGTACGTTTCGTTGACTTGCATTACCCCCCTTCTTCACCTCTCTGTTGCATACCACCGGATCGGCATCAGCTTATTCATCCGCTTGCACGCCTGACACCTTTTTCTAACATTTCGTCGTCGGTCGTGCACTCACTGCATGAACCGGCACCTCATACTAAGATAATTCATGGAGCACGTGTATGGGTGATAGGTTGTAGGTACGAGGCACTTCAGGTCTGATCGTTTGGGGAGTCAGAATAGCCGGATTTGATATATCGAAAAGAAAAAGCAAATGAAGGCGCTGTCAGGCATGCTACTGTGCGGCGCCGTCAGGAATTCACCACCGAGTACCCGGGCGCCAGTCGCCTTCAACGCGCCTGACCCAGGTCAACCCGCCCAGAGGTTCCCGCTACGAAAATGAGGAAAGTGGAGGTGGCGAAATGTGATGTAAATACAAATCCGGTGGATGGTGAAATTGGTACTATGAAAATGGAAATTTTCATGGGTCTTCTTAAGGTGGCTCAGCGATGGCAAGGTAGTCACATGACACACTCGGGTCGCGCCCGACGTGAGTCGTTCCGTTCGTTGATTGGTCACTTTTTGTCGAAGCTGATGGCGAATTTATTGGGACACAACTAATTCTGTTCGGCTAATTGTGTCATTTCGATTATTGAGTGAAGTATTCCAATTATTGCGGTCTGCAATTGAGGGACGACGATCGTTTTATACTCTGCCACCATGTGATATACAGCCCACATCCGCCGACCCGCCGATGCCAGATGAGGCAACGGATGTATGTGCGTTGGAGGGCGATATGAAAGGATTTTGTTCTATGACTGTTTGACAATAACGGTATTTAGATTGTATTACCATTTGCCAGGCCATTCGGTGACTGAAATCGTCGAGCGGCCAAACTTTTGAAGCATCCAACAGCTACTTTCGTAATGTTGCACCTCCACTAATTTGGACTATCCATGTGGCGTGGTTGTGGAGTAAAAAACAGTCACATCACCCACCTATTCACCAACCATTGTTTCCTACCAAATACCGTAAATCGCTGTGACATTCACCCCACGGAATCCACAAACCGCCCTCACGAGGACGAGGTACCAAACTGAGATAACGGATTGAGGCAACCACGCATCGTCGTCGTCATTTCCTGCCTCAGTCCACCGCCCATTGATTAGGTCGTAGCCCTAGACATCCGCTCGCGCGTAGCGACGAAAACGAATTCCAAATAGGCGGCTACAGGAACGTTCCTAGCTACCACGATTGTGATACCGGGGAAGCGTGCCATTGTCGGTCGGTCAGTCGGTTCGTGGGGTAAAATGTTAGTTAGGGTAGGGTGGGATCGGTTTCGTGTATAGGGGTTAGCCGTTCACTAGCGCGGTTACCTTCGCAACGCCTATTAATCGGTCTTTCCCGGCTGTCCCCTCTTCCTCCCTGCCAACAACAACCAATCTACTCGTAGCAAGAAAATGGCGAACATACAAACGGCGGAAGCTGCTTCCATGGCGTGGGGACCGGATGACAACATACAGCTGATTTGCAAGGCCTGCATGGAGTTGCCGGCGAACCTTGTTGCAGATTTAAGCACGGGCCACCTCTTGTGCGGATCGTGCCGGCAGATCCTCGGTTATCCGAATGTGGACACGCAGTCGGAGTCGGGAACGCACTGCAACGACGACCTCCCATGTGGCGGAGATGGTGCCGGCACGAATCCTTTCCTCGATGGCTCGCAGCTCGGAACGTCGGTCTCGTCCCCGGCCGCCGGCGCCGACGGCGGCGCTAAGCAGGATCTCAAACGTGCCAAGAGCAAAGCCATGGCGGAGAAGCACCAAAAGATGACCCTCCTCGCCGCGTACAACAAGATCGATGTGTACTGCAATTCCATGGGGCTGTTGAAGAATGTTTCCGACTCCGCGAAACAGGTGTTCAAGCGTGTCAGCGACAATAAGTTGCTGAGGGGAAAGTCGCACGAAAAAATCATCGCGGGCGGCTTGTTCATCGCTTGCAGACGGGAGGGGGTACCGCGCACCTTCCGGGAGATTTTTGAGGTTACAAAGGTGCCTGCGAGGGAGATAGGCCGTTTGTTCAAGCAGCTCGAGAAGATCTTCAATGAGCAGCAGTTGGCCGAGGAGGAGGAAGCCCGAGCCAAGGGCGACGAACAGGCCGTCGAATCCGCCGCACAGTACAAGACCACACCACCGACGAAGGCGTGCGATCTGATGATACGGTACTGCAGCAAACTGCACCTATCGGAGGACTGCACGATGATTGCGCAGGAGCTCTCAAGCAATCCGGACTTCCTGGGAGCTTTGGCAGGTCGGTCAGCGAGCTCGGGTGCTGCAGCGTGCATCTTCCTCGTCAGCCACCTCATGAAACAACCGAAGTCGGCGAAGGAGATCGGTCAGGTTGCTGGTTTAAGCGATTGTATGCTCCCGTCCTACTCCCTCCACCCTCAGTCTGGCAGTAGTCCTGGTCACTAATCCTGTCCTCCGTTTCCCCCGGTATGTAGGGACTGTCCGTAAGGCGTACAAAGACCTCTACGGCGACCGCCACAAGTTCATCGACCCGCGCTGGCTCGAGGGCGGGAAAGGAGACATCAACCTTCTGCCGGCACCGCAGAGGCCGCAAACCGTGACCGGCCCCTCTCCGAGCAAAAAAAGGAGAGTGTGAGAGGAACTACGCATAATTGTGATGTGATTGAACCTTCCAGTTGCCATTCTTACCTTCATTACTTAGTAGCAATAAAACTGGTACTCAGGATCAGGTTGGGCACTTTCTTTTTTTTCGTACTTGTTTAGGACTGGACATGACCCATCAGGAGGTGTACTTAGCTTTTCCGTTCTTTTTCCGTCGCATTTTGTTCTGGAATTTTTGTACTTGGGTTGGTTGCGCTGCCGGAGTGATATCTTGGACTGATCGATACTGCTGTAATGTAATTAGTTGAAGGGGGTTTAAAATACATTATTTCCCGATAAACGCATATTGCTGTACTGCTGTCCTGTCTGGACAGGAAAAACGCGTGTTTTCACGGCATGGATACCATATCGGTACCATTTTGTCTAACATATAATAGCACTAGACTACCGCAATTTTTACCCCCCCTCGACTATAGTGGGTAAAAGTACTAAATCCAGGGCTGGTGATAACAGGGGAGTGGAAGGTAGCTGGTAGGGTGGGTGCTTTTGATAAATTGGAGGGATAGAACAAGGATCAGATATAAACAATGCGAGCCCGATAATGGAACGATGACGGGATTGATTTATGATATCAGATTAGGTATCGCGGTCGGACCGTTCTAATCGTGTATATGTTTACTTCGGGGGTCGGATGTGGGGGGGGCTGGTCTAGGCGAATGACAACGGCAAGGTGTCATCAATCAGGCCAAACCAGCTATCAATTCGGCTGTGAGCCTACTATATGGACATCGCCGAAGAAACCAATGAAATAACGAAGGCTGGAGCGAACTTGCGCTCCGTGAGTCACTGTGTATCTAGTATATCATTTCATCACCAACGGGTAGTCTATCCCCCACTGCGCAAAATCCTTTACGCAGCCGACCACTGGCTGTTGATCTGCTTCCGCCTAACCATCAGCGCCACGACCGTAGTACCGACAATCAGCGCAACGACCGTAAATACAAGCTGAACCGCTCTGAAGCGCATGGCGAGAACGTCCAACGGCACACCCGACGTGACCCGGGTACCAAAATGATTACCGCATAGGCGAAGGCGAGATTGGCGGAGTCGAGCATCCTGCAGTTTCGTGCGGTCTTCCTTGTCCGCGCATCTTCCCTCCTCTTGTGAGCCCCACTTGCGTTCGTTGCCGATCTTGGGAGTATACTTGAACAGCTGTTCCTTCCTCTTGGCGTTGTCGGCATTGTGGCTGTATAACACGCAACGAAACCGGGAGAATCTGCGATGCGTCTCATGGGATGTGATACCTTGCTTCGAAAACGATACGGCGAAGCTGGTGACCGATGGAGGGGAGGTGTAGTTTTACGAGAGGCAGTTGCTTTCTACTTCGTGCGAAGTAGGTGATGCCAGCCGCACGGTCAAACTGTCCGTGGTCGTACTTGCATATGCATTTCTAGAATTCGTATATGATGAGCAGGTAGGTCTTCGTACCCGGGAGTGGCAATGACACAGTTGCTGCCGTTGAATGTGTACACTAGCCAGTTCAAGGATCGGTGATAGCGACGGCCTGTAAGTTGCCAGCCTAAGCGTGGGAGGTGGGGTGGAGGATGGACCGGACACGGCGCCGATGAGGTATAGGTACGGGAGTGAGTAACGAGGTACCGGTAATGACGACGAGAGCTTGCTGGATCAGGCACATCCACATCATGCAGCAGTCGACGAGGACACCGTTGATCGATGCAATAGGGTCGTTGACAGACGATCTGAAAGGGTTGAGATTACCACCCAAGCCAGCGGGAAAATCGTCCAAATGGTATCCGGCTGAGGCGAATCCAAAACGTGGATACCCTTGAACGCAGAGGAAGGTTGTTTGATGGTCTATTGCACGAGGTGAAGGTCAAATCGCCGACGGTGGTAAGAACTGCTGAATTTCCATTTTCGAGAAGTGTAATCACGTCCTTTGCCTTCGCAGGTACATCTATCAAGGACGTGGCCTTAATATTAGCTGCAAGCATTTCTTGAGGGAAAAGGATGCCTTCGAAGGCGTCACACTTGGCGTAGGCACCGCCAACAAAAATAACAACATCAGCTCCCGCAAGAACCTCCTAGATTCCGATATCCCAAGCAACCTAGTCTCAGGGGAAGGGGGTACAGCATCCCGGTGGCCCCCCACCACCTTTGCAAACACCGAAAGCGGCGCTGCCGCCGTCTGCCCTGACAATAACAAATTTCTGGAGCCGAATGGTTGCTCCATGTACCAGTGTTGTCGGCGTCCACAGCCTCCACATTCAGTAATGCGCAATAAACCCGGTGCGGAAGTGCGTTCCGTCCATCAGAGACATACAGGACAGGCGCAATGGGATACCCCTTCACGTGGTAGATATAGGAAAAAACCGTGTTGGTGTTTGTGTTACCTTGAGCTGGTCAACCATCTCGTCAGCTATCGAGTCCAACAACGTAAACCTGATCAAAGGAACATGGACGATAGTGACACCTTACCACTCAATGCAACAACAACGTTCCTGATCGGATCCGAAGCATTGAGGTAGCCTGGAACAACCGATGTGTCGTTCGTCATCATAGCGTATGAGGCCTTCTCGAGACGTGGAGTAGCCTCTGAGATTCCAATGACCGAATTTATCGTGTGGTTGGGGATGGTATGTAGTCGCGACCTCGGGGTGGATAGTGTCCTTAAGGGTAATCTCACCAGGTTAATCCCAGTCCAGGTATTTCAAGTCGCAGGATGAAGATTGAGTGGGGAAGCACTAAGGGCGCCGATTCGGGGGGGGCCTTAATGGCTTACTCACTAGTGTCTCGGTGTTGATGTGGTAGAGATGCACCCTGGAGTCCCCGTGGGTCTTGAAGTGCGCCGCCATCCTATCGTTTAGGGCATGAAATGGAAAAGCCGGACATCATTCGTGATCTCGACGGCGATTGTGGAAACGCCAACGCTCCAGGGAACAAACACGCGTTTTTTCACCTCGTTCGCTGCCCAGCTCAGAATACCATCGCTGTATAGCGCCTGGTGCTTGTGGGGAACGTCGAGGAATCAGAGATCGACGATGATAGTGACGCTCGGCCGGCGCCGAGAGCGGCGTTAGTCAGTTTGAGCTGATTCGAAGAGTCCGGCGAGGCCATGACAACCTCAAAATCGGTAACCTGGATCGTGACCGCAGAGTCCTAGCTACAACAATCATCAGTTTCCATCGTCAAGCCAAAGGCGTAAAACTGGCGCAGGGGAAAGATATTTGTTAAGAGCTCTCCACTCCCGCCAACCTCTCCTGTTCCCTCAATAAGAAATCCGACAGCACCGGGTTCGAACAGTGCCACATTTGCATTACCATCTTTCTTTTTGTGTATTCATTACTCGCGTGTGACCTAGGGAGATCATGGCGAGGATATGTACAGTCCGTCTCCTGTCCGCTATCCGCGTAGTGGCGGCAGGTTGCAGGCGCCCCTTTTGCCCTCCGCCCAGGCCTGTCCCAAGGCGATGGAGCTCGCACGAAGGAGATCAAATCGGCAAAGGAAGGAGAGAAAGGAACGGGTGGCCTCCAGCAGCTAGCCCTCTCCTGCAGCCGCCCTGAAGCCGGGCATGGGAAGGGACAGTGGCAGTTTCCCCCCCGCCCAGCTCCTCAGCCTCCGCTCCCTGCTGCTCCAGCCACTCCCCCACCCCGTGCTCTGACACCGTACTCACGGCGTCTTCCTCCTCGGCCGGCGCTCGCCTCCACTCATCCGTAGAGGAGAGAAAGTCCAACACCGCCTGGCTGCACCTCTCTTCCGCCAGACGGTCTCGGATCTTCCACCTACCTTTCCAGCTGCCAGTCTCCTTCTTAACCTCGGCCCACAGGATCTTCTGCCGTGGCTTTCACTCGAGGCGCTCCTTGAAGACGTGGTCCCGGGTCTGGATTTGGTACCGACACCACCAGCACTGCGTGGTGGTCTTGTACTTCGTCCAGTGGAGGTACTGCCCCGGTTAGGCGGTGCCCTGACTTGATCTAGTAGAACCGTGACGCGAGCCTCTTGGTGCTACTGGCCACCGAGCCATCAGGCTTCTATTTCTTTGGCATACGGTACTTTGTCTTGGAGGTCGGGCCCCCAGCCCAATGGCGTCCTCCACACACTTCTTCTCCGCGATCTCCCGTTTGAGGTTGGCGAGGGATCTTGGGAGGGGCATCGACCGCCCTCCCGTTGTACTGGAGTATCTCGGCGCTTCCACCCCGCGGGAGTTTGGCTCCCCCGCCGCCGTCTTTGCCCATTCGTCTGCCTTCTCGTTGCCGGTGATCCCCTTGCGCGCTTGGCACTACCGGATCTCGATGACGACGCCTGGCCGTGCCCTCCGTAGTGCGGCGATGTGTTTCCGTACTTATTTGCATTACCGTCGGTAACCGCAAGGTCGATAACTTTATTCCATTCTAAATATCACAGGACAGTCTCCCCCTACCCGAGTCGAGGCTGGCAGCGCTTCTGTCAGCATCCCAGCAGCGGCGGCATATCCGTCACGCGTCGGGGGATTCCCCCCCGCTCTGCTAGCTGCTGCCGCTACACCGGCTTAGCCCTCTGTCGGGTTGACGGCCCTTAGTCTAGCTGAGGGCCGTGTGAAGTTTGAAGGGATCGTGACGTGAGAATGTGGATGAACGAAGCATTGGACTTGGCATTAGGGCAGTGGAAAAAGGTCGCGGAAATGATTGGAGGGACTGCGAGTGGGACGTACCAGTCAGTGGTATGCTCATCGCTCCAAATGAGTGCAAAGACTGCTATCGCGTTGAACAGGAGCACTACTTACTAAGCGTTAACTTTGAGATAGACAGACGTGAAAACTTTGAGGTTAAGCGTTTCTGCGTTAATACTAGACAATGCGACCCGCGAAGTAGTGCTTAGCACCTCCAATTTCTCATCGGAGTCGGAGCTGTGGTCAAGGAAATTAGACGCCGACAATAATATGTACGTAGTCCGGCGAAAGGGGCAACATACAGGAGTCGTACTCATCCGTCAATCTTGCTCATTCTTTAGTGTAGTCTAGAAGTATCGAACTTCACAAAAGAGGGCTAAATTATCTCTAATTAGCGGTGCGATTTGGAAGCCTAAGTAAGAGAAGATGGAAGTCTCAAGTAGATCTTAGGAACCCTAGCCTTTGGCGGATGCGCGAAGCAACAGTGAAGGTCGGTATTGTGGGAGGGTTTAGGTTCTGTTGCTTCGTTGGGAGGTGTACTTTTAGCGAGTTGCGGAGTGGGGTTGGCTCCGTATCCTGTACATCATGGACAGAATCAGACAATCATTGCGTAACGCCAACGCCCACCCACTCTCTCTTCATTCAACCCTCCCTTTTTTGTCGTTCTCTACATCGGGCCTGGCATAAGTCCTACAGTATGTACTTATCTTTTGGGGTCCGACTTCGCTCTTGGTTTCAGATGTTCAATGTACGTAGAATGAGCGAGAGAAAAAATTTCACCAGACGCCCGCCGTAACGCGCCCCGGGATCAGCCACGCAAACTTCTTAGCCCAGCGGAAACCACACAGTGAGTGACTATCGTGGCTCTTCCCCTTCCTCAAAACGTTAACTCGAGCGCAATCGGCATCACAGGTGGCCCGTTTTAACTGTGCTATGTACTCCTGCGGCGACGACGGAGGTATGGGTCACGATCCACACGGCGGTCTTTCACATGAGTGGGCGAACCAACGCTGTCCTAAGCCCTACGCACTAGCATCACCACGTGCCTGTTCAACACCTTACTCGTCCTCTCTTATTGGTTGCTACACATGCTACACCTCATTCCGCAACCGAAAAGGAATACGATCCCGGAACGGGTAACAATCTTCACAGATGCGCAAGCGGCCATCAGACGAATGGCGTCGGACGAACCTGGCCCCGGTCAGCAGTACGCACTCCAGGCACGGAAGCACATCGCCACGCTGCGCAGGGCCAGACCAGGCATTGTCATTGAGATCCGGTGGCGCCCAGCGCACAGGGGGGTCGTCGGCAACGAAAAACCGGACGAGTAGGCCAAGGTGGCAGCGGTGCAGGCAGGAGGCAACAGGACTATCCCGCGATCTCTCGCCAGCCTCAAGCGGGAAATCTCGGAGAAGAAATGGGCCAAGGCACGCCAATGGGCGGGGGGCCGAACCTCCAAGAAGAAGTACCGGTTGCCTGTGAGCCAGCGGGCCGATGGTACGGTAGCAGGGAGCACCAAAAGGCTTGCCTCGCGGTTCTACCAGTTCAAGACGGGGCACTGCCTGACAGCGCAATACCTCAACTGGACAAAGAGCCGACTCACCCCTCAATGCTGGTGGTGCCGGTACCGAACGCAGACCCGGGACCACCTCTTCAAGGAGTGTCCGGAATGGAAACCGCAGCAGAAGATTTTGTGGGCGGAGGCAAAGAAGGAGACGGGGAGGTGGAAGGACCGGTGGAAGGTGCGGGACTTACTGGCCGACGGGAGGTGCAGCCGGGCGGTGCTGGACTTCCTTTCGACCACGGACGTGGTCAGGCGGGTGCCGGTTGTGGAGGAGGATGACACTGTGAGCGCGGTGTCTGAGCCGGAGGTGCGGGAGTGGCTGGAGTAGCAGGGAGCGGGGGCCGAGGAGTCGGGCGCTGAGGGGGAACCGCCACTGTTCCTGCCCACACCCGACTTCATGGCGTCCGCCGGCGAGGTTTAGACTTTTTCATTTGTTCTTTCGCGCCTTCTCGTTGTCTTTTCCATGGTGCGCTTCATATCTTCACGGGACAGGCCTGGGCGGAGGGCAAAGGGGTGCTAGCAACGTGCCGCCACTGCGCGGACTGCGGACAGGAACTGGGCTGTACATAATTTCGCCATGATCTCCATAGGTCGCACGCGAGTAATGAATAAACAAAAAAAAACCCTCATTCCGCAACCTCCCGCTGTCACTTGGAGAACTACGCTAACAAAGTCGCCAAGACTGCTGTGTATCTTATTCGCCACTCTTGACCTGATCGTCGCACCTCCCTCCGATGTTGTTCGCGTTGCGTCTTATTCACCATTGAACTCCTTGTGCCCTATTGTACGACTTCCAGCTATCCGTCGATCCCAGTGCTGCACTAAGTCCCTCATCACTATCTCCCCCAATATTTTCTACCGCCGGACCCAAAAAATCACCCACTTCGTTTTCACATACGTCATGATGTCAGGAGAAGCGACCTGCTCAAACGAGATAGGCCCGGTTGTGCCGCCAATATTGTCACTGACCGTGGTTCCCTGCTTAGGGAACTTGCGGCAGACCAGACGATATCCAGGGGGTGCCGGTGAGGGGGGCGCGCTCCGGATCGGAGTTGGGTTGTGGGAGAACCAGACGAGAAGGCCGAATTTCGTTCCGCACAAAACCGGAACGTATGCTAGAGTGGCTGACAACCAGCTAAGGGTGGATAACACGGTGGTGGTTAGTGTGGTTATACTTATGGTCGGTGGGTCAGAAAATATTTCAGAGTATTATGCTCCGCGCTGGCATTATTGCTGCGCTTTCGCCACCTTTCCTCCATACTGAATACATGCTCATTCTTGGTTTATCTCGACCGGCCTACTGCGTTCTGACCGACCGACTAGATAGGGAGACCAGGACCGCTGAGAGATGGGATAGTGTATACGGACCATGAGGTAAACCAGATTGGTTAGTTACTATGTTGGTGGATTTATTTTTAGGATAAGGACATAGGGGATAGGTATAGGATAATTCGAAGTCGCATGTGGATTATTCCGAACAATGGTTTTCTCGAAAACAGAGTTGTTAGGTGCAACTTTGTAGTAAGGCTGATGAGGCGGTTGATTGGAATGTTAGTCGGTTGGAATATTGACCAGAAGGAAGCGAATTGGTTTGACTATGCATGGCCGTAGAGAGCAAATTCGTTACATATATCAGGAACCTTCGGACTCGACGGAAGAGAGCTTTCCGAGGTAGTGCTCCGGTGACTCTGAAACCCGCCATCACCAGATGTAATCGTTCGAAACTTCTCCTGGTATAGCTGATGTAGTGGGAAAGAGACGTTGCGCTGAGAAACCCGCAGCACCGGAAAAAATACGATCTCCATTGTTTGTTCAAACCAATTACCAACTGAAAAAAACAGTGAGAAAACAGCAAACATAGGTCCAAGAGCGCGTCCTCAGAAGAAACAACAGCAAAGTGAACAACAGCTATTTCGACTACTTTCCAAGACATTCACAGATTGTTACTGTGCATACCTGCGCAATTGACAGCCCTATTCGCCATATCGATCCCAGCGCTATTATTATCGACCCAATACAGCGGCTGCGCTATCACAGGGTGTGCGCGGCATCGAAGCCCTCGACCGCATACTGCAGCTCCGAAATCTCAGCAGCAGCGAGCTCCGCAACTTCGGCATCTGAGGCAGTCGGCACCTGTGTAACCAGTTCTACATCAGCAGCCGCGGTAACTAGAGGAAAAGACGGAAATTGGAAAAACCTTTCGTACCCGAGGGCCAGCAAACATATCTATCTCCGATTCTACCGCTGCAGCAGGCGGGAGCTGAGAGTGCAGTTCGACACCTTCAACCTTCGGCGTGCGAAGGGTCATGTACGCCGCCCCCCGTTCCATTTCAGCAGCTGCAGTAACTTCGGAGAACGACGGGTGCATGGAAACTGATTGGAATCCACCAACAAGCCGAGCCTGCGAGGCTACAGGCCTATCGAGGGCTGGCAGTCGTTCCGGTGCGAAGAATTCCCCATGAACCGATTGTATCTCCATAGCGGGGACTGCGCTCATCCCACGGACCGATAGCAGTTCATGAAATCCGTCAGATGGCTTGATGCCGAGGCTGGCCGACGGCACGGCGGTGCTTCCGTGCCCGGTAGGAGGCGAGACCTCCATCTCGACCGGAAAAAATGCCTGGGGCCTAGGTGGGGAAAATTTCGGAGGACGCGAGAGTTGAACTTCTGGTCTAACCATACCGATTGGGTTCAAATGGCTTGTGGGAAAATTTCCGCCACTCCAGGAAGGAGTACCCACCACCCGAGGTGGCGCTTGACCGATCATGCAAGCGGTGTTTTCCGGCTGCATTGCTGTTGGGCCCGAAGCCGGCAAATTAGCATGTGTAATCGATATCACTAGGGGATATACTTACATGGAGATGGTGATAGAACAAGGGGGCCGTATAACGAACTGCAGTCTGCCACTTGGACCGCCTTTGGTGGGCTAGAGCGTCCACTGCCTAAAACCCGAATTTGTTCTGTTGGTATTTCCTTGGCGCCTTTCACCCTCTGCGCGACTCGGCTTTCTAATTCCTGAGCGGAAGCATCGGCGGCGACTGGTTTGGAGACAACCGGAGCATCTGCTGGGACTCCACTTTGTAGTGTTTCGGCCACAACCGGCAAGGGTGCCTCCTCGGGTGTCCTTTTTGGCGGCCCCACGCCTATTGCGCCCGATGCGATGCCTTCCCCTCCTCTCCTCAGACCAGGGCCCTGCCCGTGACTCAGTGTCTGAACATTCAACCAGCGGGCCACCCTGTCCGTGCCCTCAGAGACAGGCATTTGTCCTCCAGACAATCCGGTGATTGGCACACGACCATGGTCTCTCCGCTTTGCTGCATGTTCGCTTTCCGGGGGTGCTGGCTGTCCTCTAAGAGAATCCGACCCGATATGGCGATGTGCGCCAGCGGTGTTTCGCCGTTTTCCCAATCTCGGATATAGGTTCTCTCCAGTCGCCTCACCGGCAACATCTCTACGGACATCATGGACCTTGCCCTTGAGGACCTTCCCCGGGCTCCACTTGAGCGGCGCCGCACCCAATTTCCCTTGCCAAAAGAATTTGTCGGCGTTCTTCAATCCTGCTTGAATCTTTAGAGCAGCTTCTGGCAGCCTCCCATCGACCAAGTCGCACAATACAATCTCGTGCATTTGTCTGCCATACTTGCACAACTGGACAACACAGTGGTTGAGCGCATTAGAGTCCAGTATACGGAACGTCCAGTTCATTAGGAGTTGTTGCTTTTCAGTATCCACTGGCCAATCCTTCCGGATGAGATCTAGGAGCAAGTCGTAGGATACAAATTTCCTCCGCGGGTCGTAGATGTCACCGCCGCGTATCGAGATGATCTTAGGGTCGTCGGGGAATTTCCGAATGTCGAAGTACAGCGATGATACCGGTGACGTATCAACAGCAAAAAGTGGTGGCGGGGATAGCGGGGGTGTTGGGGGTGGCGGAGATGTTGGAGATGGTGGGGGTGGTGGCGGCGATGGAGGAGGTGATCCCTTGACGGCGGGTTTGGATGCGTTCTTTGTTTCCTGTGGCATCTCGGCTCCGGTCGATTGGGGTATGGTCGTTCAATGATGTGCAGACGCAAAGCTATACAATCTTTAGCGGGGATACCCTCTATGCGCTTCGAATTAACTCCCGTGTTACCTTCAGCCGCCGGATGTACTGGGCTCCCCGAGTTTAAGAAATTTCTCTTGCGGATTTGATCGATGAACAAAGACAAGTTTGTGTGTGCCGGTGGTAGTTGGTGGGGAAGTCCAGGTGTTGTTGAGAAGTGATGTCGGAAGATGGAGGAGTGAAGTTGGAGGAGAAGAGGTGAATGACGGCACTGCCAAGACCCTCCTCACATGGTTAGGGCACGCGGTGTAAAGACGATTTTTGTTGCGTCAATATGACGTCACTAGCATCGCACAACGCTAGAATCATTGTTGCTGATAGGGCATTTGTGTTGTATTTATTTTTTCTTATCTATTCTCCTCTTTCTTCTAGAGCCTGAGATACGCGCATCGACTTCACCAACACTCGCCATCACCGTTTTTATTCCTTTCGTCATTCCACAAGACGAATGATTATACCTGAAGCTTCAGGGGAGTTTTAGGGCTCTCAGCGAACACTTGAACGTGTTCAGTGCGTTGGGAGAGGGGCTTCCACTGACTAGCGTCGTCCGGAGTGCTAATTATTTCCCAGTTCATGCATCGATATTAACGTTTCCAACGAGTGTGGTGCGTTCTCATCTGTTATCTTATCTTCGTACAGTCGGAGAATCCTTTTCCTGATGTTTTCCACAACGAGATTCTTTGCACATCGCGGAAGCGCCATTTCAAGATCCGCCACCGTCACGCCAGCGGGGTTGCAGCTGTGGGTCCATACCTTCTAGAAACGTCAAAGTGACGGGTTGTGAAGTCGTTGACGCAACTAGCACCCACCCACGCTGCTGTGTTCTGGTATGCGACGATCTACCACGTTGTGTTCACGATGTTACCCTTGCTTCAGTTTTCTGACTGCGGTCTCCCAGCAATCAGCACAACGCTCGGTCAGTATTTCAACTATGTGCTCTATTTGTTTAATCATACTCGCATTAGACCTATGTTTTGCCCGGTTTTCCTGTCCGCAGTCCCCGCGGTGGCGGCTCGTTGCAAACTCCCCTTTGCCCTCGGCCCAGGCCTGTCCCAAGAAAGAGTGACTGTGTCCAAGGAAATCAACAAAGGGAAGCACAGAAGGAAGCCGTCCCCTAACCCTCGCCTGCCGATACCATGAATGAGGGGGTGCGAAGGAACAACGGCAGTTCCTCCCCATCGCCCATATCGTCCACGGCACCCAGCGCCTCCGCCTCTCCCTCCCGTTCCTCTTGCCGCTCCCGACGCTCCCGGAGCTCCCACTCAGACGCCTCACTTCCGGCGTCGTCTTCCTCTTTCAGCATCGGCACCAGCCCCCCCGCGTCCGTAGAAGAACGAAAGTCCAGCACTGATTGCCCACATCTCCTTGGCGAGCAGGGCCCGGACCGTCCACCTGCTCTTCCGCCACTTTGTCTCCTTCAGCCCCTCCGCCCAGAGTCTTCTACTGCGTCTTCCATTCCGGACACACGCTAAAGAGGTGGTCTCACGTTTGCGAGGGGCACTTGCACCACCAGCACTGGGCATCGGGGCGGACCTTAGCCCAGTGCAAGTATTGCCCTGTGTGGGCGCGTCCTGTCTTCACCTGGTAGTACCTCGAGGCGAGCCTCTTGGTGCTGTCGGCCACCGCGCCATCGGGTTCCTGGCTCTTTGGCATGCGGTACTTCTTCTTCGCGGTCCGACCTCCGGTCCACTGACGTGCCTCCGCCCACTTCTTCTCCGAGATTTCCCGCTTAAGGCTGGCGAGGGATCGTGGGAGAGGTGCCACCCACACTCCCGTCCGGCCTGAGGAGCTTAGCCACTCCACCCCGTGCGTGTTCGGCTCCCCTGCTGCAATCTTTGCCCATTCATCGGCCTTCTCGTTGCCAGCGACCCCCTTCTGAGCTGGGCGCCATCGGATTTCGATGACGATGCCCTTCCTGGCCCTGCGTAGTGTGGTCATGTGTTTCCGCGCCTGGAGGGCATACTGTTGCCCAGGGCCAGGTTCGTCAGATGCCATCCGCCTGATAGCTGCCTGCGCATCCCAAAAGATGGTGACTCGTTCCGGGGTAGTGCTCCTTAGCGTTGCCATCTCCAGTGCACGCGCAAGAGCGGCGCACTCTGCATCATAGGCCTCGTGGTTGTTGCCCATATGCACTTTGGCACCCGCCCCAGTTAGGCCCCGCTTCACGCCACCGAGTACCCGGTAGCCCCTTCATCGAGCCGTGAGCCGTCCGTGACTACGGCAAGCCCAGGTCGGGTCCTGTCTGCCTCTGCTTTTGCCTCGGCTTCCTCCTCTTGCAGTATCTCGGCGTCGAGGTTTTCCGGCTCCCCCAGCAGAACTGTGCTCTCAGACGGTCCGCCGTGTAGAAGGGTGTTTGTGAGCAGCCTCCCGATTCCTGCAGGGGCTCCCACCACCTCCCGAACTCTGTGCTCTATGGGTATTGTGTCATTTCCTATCCCGAGATCCTGTTGGTTGGATGGAAAGAAATCTAACCATATCTGTTGTCGGAATCCAGGAAGACTACAACGCCGCCCCAGCTATCAGTGGCTGCAACACTTGCGGCGAACCGGATGGCAGATGTTAGTCGGTTCCTCTTACCTCCGGTAACAGAAGGCGTCAGGACATGCAGCAAGGTGTCGACAGGGGCTGACAATGGCGTGATTGCGAAAAGTAGTGAAGATGTGTGGGCGCGGTCATACATACGGTTGGGGACACATAGCCGGAGGGTTACTGACATTCATTTCTGATGACTACTATTTGTGACTAAGCCCGAATGATCGATTGCGCTTCCTATTTTCGCGTCAGGGGACGCGAGTTCGGGGCTGTAAGTATCAATAACAACCACCGCAGCTGATTTTCCTCCGATTACCACAAAATTATATCGCCGTTATCCTCTCAGTGCGCCCACTGCACCTGTCCTGTGACCGCCATCGTTTGAACGCATTCATTTTCGGTCGATCACCTGCTATTCCTTGCAGTACTTCAGCACAATCATGGCAGGAATAGGAAACAAAAGACGGCAGATGTGCAGAGCGATGACAATAGCCAAAAAGCGGAAACAGCAGGAAGAGCAGCAGCGGCTTAGTGAAGCTTTGCTGGCTCGGGTAGATGATGAGAGTGAGGTTGGCGTTTGGGAGGTTACTCCCAGTGAGGACTCCGGATCGGAGGTGGAGGATGAAGAAGAGGGGCAGGATGAAGAAGAGTGTGAGATTACGGATAGTGGGGAGTTGGAGGAGGGAGAAAACTGGAGAGATAACTCATTCTTTACGGAATTGCTCGCCAACCGTGAAAACAAGGAAGACGGAAATCTCTTACGCACTTTCAACGAACGATATCAACGATTATCAAACCCCAGCCAGCGAACACTGTACCGGAGAGCTGCAAATCAGAAAGAGTTGGCAAAGGCAGCGAGCGGATCGGCGAAAATCACCACTTTCTTCCAGTCAGCTCCAAGTAGACCGGCACCACTTCCTCCCCTTACACCCGAACAAATTCTTGTTCAGAAGCGCAAGTCAGCATATTTGCTCCTGGAGAAAAAGATTAATAGTAAAAAGGAGGTTATAAACAAGCAGACTACAGTCCGCCACCAGGCAGTTCTGGCGTTCCTCCAACTTCAGCTAAAACCACTATACGGCGAAACACGACAGCAGATGTCATTCACTGTGGCGCGAACTTTTGGAAAGGGTGTATACTTTTCCCGTAAGCTAGTGACCTGGGAGAATGAGTGGATGAGAGGTGGATTGATAGAAGTAGGAAAAAGGGGATGTTTTGCGAAGACAAAGTCATGGTTCAATGATGAGGGAGTTCAGCTTGCGGTACGGGAATGGATTGCTGGCAAATCCAAGGTTGAAGGTATTAATATTTTCTGGAGAATTTTGCCCGTCTTGTATAACAGTGGTACTGACTTTTCAGATATTACAGGACACTCCTTAGCAAAAGCAATTGGATCATATCTCGATTCCCAGCGGGCGATACCTATACTAGAAGATACTTTTGGATCGGATGGTAATCGGATTCGGATACGTACCGCTCGACGCTGGCTCAAGAACATGGGATTTGACCATGGCCGGTACACAAAAGGTGTCTATGTTGATGGCCATGAGCGTCCCGATGTCATTAAGTATCGGAATGAGGTTTTCATTCCACAATGGCAAGCCATACGACACCGCTGTAACGGGCGTGGCTCTCTGACTCCAGATAGCGAACCGGGACTATGGACGAGGGCGTGGGGGCGTGGACAGATAAGGACAAGACGTGGGGAAAACGGGCAAGGCAAGGACGTGGAATGGGCAAAGGCAGGGACGTAGCGTTGAGGCGGAACTATTGCTAGTAGTCAAGGCCGACTATGGCTGACGATAACAAGTGGCAGTTAATTCCATTGTGCTTCAGTACTACAGACTATATGCACTCCTCCACGCCATACCACCCCCATGGGGCTCCCATCTTTCCCATCCGCCAGACGCAACAACTTTTCCCGCAGGAAACAAGTTGTTGCGTGAAGAAGAAACATGCAAGACAGACAACAGCGCGCCCTTATATACAATCAGTGCGCTCCTCCACATCCAGATCCTTCTTCACACCGTACAGCCAGACCCAGCATAACCTTTCCCCGCCGCGCAGCCAGAAATCCAAGACCTCCTCGCGCCGCGCAACCAGAATCCAGAACCCAAGACCTCCTCGCGCCGCGCAACCAGAACCCATAACCCAAGACCTCCTCGTGCCGCGCGATCAGAATCCAGAACCCAGAACGTTCCAGACTCTAGTCGTTCGGCGGCGGCGTGCCGTTACAACCGCCTTGTTATCTTTAATGAAGATGGTAGCTGGCACCCTCCTCCAGGTATGTTGAGTAACTGGAACTGTAGTGAACTATAATTACGGGATTCTAACAGTATTTGTTAGATATATCGATCGCCCAACGAGGCCCGCCGAGGCCTGCCTAGACCGCTGCGAGCAGATGCGCGCGCGGGAGGCATCAGGTGGCGCAGGTGGCCAATGGCCACCGGCGACATCTAGGCCCGGCGACATCTAGACCGGAGGTGGCAAGTTGCCACCAAAGGATCTAGACGAGCCGGTGATGGGTAACGGATTGGATGTGCATGTATATATAGAGAGCAGTCCTCCAGTCTCGGTGAAAAATCAAGCAACGGAATTCCTACCTATCGACAGACGAATATATTTGACAGTATTGTATGGCTTCAAGATAGTGAAAAGCTAGTTGTATTCATTACCCATGATGAATCCACATTTAATTGCAATGATGGAAAACGACAAGGCTGGACGAAAGCCGGTAAACAGCCTCTACATCCAAAGGGACGTGGCCGTGGAATGATGGTGTCAGGTTTTCTTACCCATGGTGGCCATCTGAAAGTCCCTACACATATCGAAGACGAGGAACTGCTCCAAGACCCATCATGGGAAAAGGATCAATACGGAAATCCAATTCGTGATGCAATGGCCCTACATGAAACGACAAAAGAAGGCTATTGGAGTGGCGACCATATGGTGGAACAAACCTTACGTGTTGCCTTTCCTATATTCCGTCTTGCTTTCCCTGGATGCCAGGCATTATTTGCTTTTGACAATGTGTCAAACCATTGTTCATATGCCAACAATGCTCTGAGAGCACACCGGATGAACCTGCGGCCCGGCGGAGAGCAACCATTAATGCATGAAGGTTTTGATAACAGTCGTAATCTCCCTCATGCGATGGTGTTTCCAATGAACCATCCTACTTTTGAGCTGCATGGAAAGGCAAAGGGTACTGAAGTGGTTCTACGGGAGAGAAAACTTTGGCCTTTCAAAGGAAGACGGGAAGATGGTGCCAAGTTCCTCCATAATTGCCCCCGTGATCATGGTCGTAAGGGGTGCAAAGATTATGTGGGAACTCAGCTGGAAGGCCGGTGTTGCGCTATTTCCCTATTGGCCAGGCAGCTAGATTTCCAGTGTCAGAAAGGTCGGCTGGTCGAGGAGCTTGAGGCACTGCATCAACTTGCAATATTCTACCCCAAGTTTCATCCGGAGTTGAACTTCATCGAGCGGTTCTGGTGTGGAGCTAAGTGGTATACAAGGGAGCATTGTGAATAAACATGGGAGTCCTTGAAGCAGACTCTGCCCTTGGCACTGGATTCTGTTTCAACTGCTACTATTCACCAGTATTATGAGCATTGTATACGCACTTTGGATGCATATATTGAAGGCTGTACCTATGGTACAAGGGAATTTACAGAACGTGTACATAGAGGGCATCGGCAAGTGGTGGACAAGAGTAAATGGTAGATAGGAATGGAAAAAGGTCGAGAATAGATGTTGCGTTGTAGTAATCATCAAATAGTAGTTAGTCATGAATTTTATTTCCTAAAACAGCTAGTCACGTAATATCACTCGGTTTTTATTACCCAATTTGGTGACAAGTCGGCGACCTCCCATACAAACTACTGATTTTGTACCCTGGCTTCCACAAATCTATAAGACCGTTATTATTTTTCTAGCTTCATCACGTCCTACTATCTGCTATGCTCTTTCGCCTGATGAAACTCTTTTTAATTCTAGTGTGTTGTTGAAGGTGGGAAGCCGGGGATGAAAGTCGACGTTTTCATGCTCTGGGTATAGGTGTCCCCAACCATAGCTCTGTGAGGATATGTGGGGATATGTACCTATGTATATCCATTGCCGAGCAGCGCTATCTGCACTTTCTCATCCACCAGTGGTGGCCCGCAAGCCTTCCTTCCGCTTTCCTTCCTTCTGCATTCGCACTTCCCGGATCATGAAGCAAAGCCGGCGGCTCCTTGGTTTTCCCACATGTTCTACGCGATATGGATTTTAACGAGGCATCGGAGGATTCTGTGTCCCTCTATTTTTTCTCATCTTCGGATTTTCCCGCTTTACATTCTTTTCATTTCGCATTCGATCTCTCTTCCCATTCCGTCTCGTATTCCGTACGCGGGAATGTACCGTAGTAATGGGCGTCTGGAGAAGTCGGGCCAGTGACGACACAACCGGTGATGGCGACTGCCGGAGCCAGTATCTAAGCACCCGCTGGGGAGACTGTTGTCCTTCCCTTCCGCTGATGAGGTCTCGTTGTGTATAAAGAAAATTTTGCGCCTTCGACTACGTACCATCAATTCAATTCAGTGTTCTTGTCTCTATTAATCCCTCTTTTTCAGCGTAATCCGTCATGTATGGGAATGGCAGTACTGGTCGCAGACATGGGAGTGGCAACAGCTACTAGAGTAGAGTTCGAATAAAACACTGTTGGGAACTATACAACCTGAAATGGTGGTGAAGTACATTTGAGCGGTACTATCACCTAGCGAACTGCACCTGGGTGACTTCGAAAACTGCAAAGTCCAGCATCTGAGACCAACCAGAGCATTCCACCAGAGCCCACCAGAGGGGGTCTTCCACTTGCTCAGGAGTGAAAGCAACCTGCAAGACGAAGTGTAACCGGAAAAGCAAACTTCGTAGAAACGAATAACCTCCATGGCTGCCGTCGGGCGATACGCGGTCATTAGCGAGACCTAGAGTTTTTGCCAGAGACCGTAGCAGACCGCTTCTTGGGTTTAATAGTGGGCTTTGTGTCAGATGTATGGGTCGAGGCCGCGGCGCTCAGTTGCGTCCTGAAGGCATCAGGTGGCGGGGGTGGCAACTCGCCACTGGTGACGCGGCAAGTCGCCACCGACGACACCCAGACCGGAGGTGGCAAGCGGCCACCCAGGGTATCTGGGCGAGTCGGTGATGGGTAGTGGTCTTGCTTCTGCATGTATATATATAGAGCAGTTCTCGCGCTACGGTGAAATGATCAGGCAACGGAGTTCCTACACACCCTATCACTCGAATATCCTTGACACTTTGTGTTGCAATATCTCACTCGTTCAGCTTTGTCACGTGTAGAATCACGTCATATACGTGTATTCAGACTTTTCACTTTTCCTGCCTTTCTCTCTAAGACAAGACAATACACACAAGACTTCATCGT
>Ga0307508_10001782_pt1 | contig 23942 bp, 26 predicted proteins | sample 9_EM_MG_FD_203089 | JGI IMG/M metagenome (GOLD analysis project Ga0307508, IMG submission 203089) | Populus trichocarpa ectomycorrhiza microbial communities from riparian zone in the Pacific Northwest, United States - 9_EM | ecosystem: Host-associated > Plants > Roots > Unclassified | place... | reverse complement strand
CGAAACGCGCCCTAGGCGGGACCGGCGCATATCCCAAATCCACGCAGCGGCAAGGCAACCCAGGATGATCCATAGGCCCCAGTCCCCGGCCAGCTTCTCCCGCCACTCCATCACGGTGTGGTCGCCCGGGAAGGCCGCGGCGTAATTGGTCACCCAGTGGATCGCCACTGCCCCGGCCATCGGCACCAGCGCCGCGAACCGGGTCAGCGCGCGGGAACCACACCACAGCAGGCCCACCGCCAGCCCGCCGAGCGCGCTGGCGAAGATGTGCACCTCATAGGGGAGTACCGGCCCCCCGACTTCGACGGCGCCGGTCGGTGAGGGAAACCAACTGCCGACGATCTGTCCGGGGCCGGGAACGTACGGAGGGTCGACCAGTCCCTCTGCGATCTGCCAGCCCCCCTCAGTGAAGGGAACGGCCTTACTCCCGGACTCGGCATACATCAGAAGCTTTTCCAGCAGACCGAAGCCCGCCCCGGCAGCGCCGCCCAGCACCACGAAGTCCGCCAGACCCCACTGCATCCGCCCGCGCAGCGCCCACCCGGCGACCAGGAGCGGTGTGACCTTGATCAGCTCCTCCACCACCGGAGCCGTCGTCCACGACACCACATCCATGACGGCCGCCAGCGACTTCTCCCTCGCGGTCGCCAACTGACGGGCCACCAGAAGTTCAAGCAGCATCGAGAGCACACCGCAGCCGTACGCGCCCACCCCGAAGGCGAGGAACACCGTCGGCCACCGCACCGTCCGCACCGGCCAGGACAGCAACAACAGCTGCAGCACAGCCCATACCGACGCAGCAGCCATCCAGAACGCCACGCCCTGCAACCCCCTCCAACAGTGCCATTGATCCGTCACGCTAAGTCGAGCGGTTGTTACGCACAAGGGGCCGCATTGGGCACGCAGCACATGGTGCCTCGATCTTCGCACTCGGCAGGGTCAGAGAGACGGCCTTGGGAGGAGACCTGGCTGGCGGTCCGCGCGCACGCGGGGTCTGGGGTCTGCGGAGGTGCTGCTGGGATGACATCAGGGCTGGGGCGCCGGAAGCGCGGGTGAGCCATCCCTCCAGGCTGCGTCGAACTGCTGCAAAGCGATGTCGTACAGGAGTCCGGGCGCCCGGGTTCGCAACGTCCGCGCGACCACGGCCCGTCCAGCAACCGCACCGAAACCGTCCCGGCCAGGTCCCGGACGGCCTGCAGGCTCGAAGAACAAACACCGGGCCAGGCACCACGACGTCGGTAAGACCGTCAAACGGGCCGAATCGATCAAGGAACACCAAGCCCACCCACGTTAAACGCCAAGCTCAGAAGCCGTATCTCAACCGAACATGGTCCCTTGATTTCTGCTGGTCAGGAATGGTTTCGCTCGTAGTGAGGGAGGCATGCGGCGTCTTGTGTCCGCTTCATGAGCGAGGGGTGCGTGGTGGCGTCGGTGCTGGGAATGCTGGAGGAGCGGGAGGCGGCTGCCCGGGTGCGTGTGGAGGGCTTGCGGGAGGAAGCTGCGCGGTTGGCTGAGGTGTTGGAGGCCGCGGAGATCGAGCTGGACCGGCGGGTGATCGCGCGGGAGGAACTGGTCGAGGCCCTGGCCGCTTCCGCGGCCGGGACGACTGCCGTGACCGAGGCCCAGGCGGAGCGGGAAACGGCGCCCTCACCAGTGCCGGGCTCGGTGGTGCCCCCCTGGCGGGAGGGGATGCCGGTGAGGGTGCTGGCGCTGGACTACCAGCGGATTCTGGGCGTGCGGGAGGAACGGCGGTCGGCGGGCAAGGGACCGGTGAAGGCCAAGGAGATCGCGGTGGGGCTGGGCCTTGGGACGACGCCAGCGAAGATCGAGGGGGTGCGTTCGAAGGCCAGGTGCCTGGCGGAGCGCGGGTGGGCTGCTGCAGGAGACGTCGGGGATGTTCAGTGCCGGCCGGCGGCCCGTGGCCGTGCCAGACGCCGGCTCATCCGCGTGACCATCGACCACCGGATCATCGCCTCGCTGGAAGCGGGCAGAGTTTCGTAATCCCGCGTCAAACGGCGGGAGTTCATCAGCCACGCGAAAGTGCGTTCTGCCACCCACCGCCTCGGCAGCACCACGAACCCCTTCATGTCGTCGGTGTGTTTGACGATCTCCAAGGTCAGCGTGAGTTTCTGACGGCACCAGTCGACGAGGGAGCCGGTGTAGCCGCCATCGGCCCAGACCAGGGTGATGTCGCGGTGCAGACGCCGCAGCCGGGTCAGCAGGCCCGCCGCGGCGTCCCGGTCGCTGATGTTCGCCGCGGTGACCGCGACGACCAGAAGCAGGCCGAGGCAGTCGGTCACGATGTGCCGCTTGCGGCCGCCCACTTTCTTCCCGCCGTCGTAGCCGCGTGAGACGGACGGCACCGAGGCCGCGGCCCTCACCGACTGCGCATCGATGATCCCGGCCGTCGGCTCCGCCTCACGGCCCTCCCGCTCACGCACCCTTCCGCGCAGCCGGTCGTGGAACTCGGTGATCAGCCCGTGCTCGCGCCAGCGGCGGAAGAAGGCGTAGACCCGGCCCCAGGCCGGGAAGTCCGCGGGCATCGCCCGCCAGGAGATCCCGCCCGCGACCAGATAGCGGATCGCGTCCAGCAGCTGGCGGTGGCAGTAGCCCTCGGGCTGCCCGCCTCTGCCCTGGAGCCAGGCCGGCACCGGCAGCAAAGGCCGGACGGCCGCCCATTCCGCGTCCGACATGTCGGAGGGATACCGGCGCTCCCGGTCCGGATGGTCGGCCCCATTGCCGTACACATACGCGAGGCAATCACACGATGGAGCAGCCGAGTTGAACTGAACGGGTTCGGACGCGTACAACAACGACACCAGGGCCTCCCGGCACTGCTCGGTCAGATTCGCATCCCCGAGCTACCGAGAGGCCCTGTCTTCATGCGCGTACAACGGGAAGATCACCCCGGCGGAAAACCTGTTCGACCCGCACGCTCCATGATCGGTTGAGATACGGCTTCTGAAAGAAGTCCGTGGCCAGGAGGCCGCTGGCCTGGGCTTTGAGGAACTCGGTCCATTCTCTGCGTGTGGTCTGTCGGCGGCGCTCGGGCGTGAGCCCGGAGGCTCGCAGGATACGGTGGACGGTGGCTGTGCTGATGGCGTGGCCGAGGCGGCGTAGCTCGCCATGCACGCGGCGGAAGCCCCACAGCGGATTCTCGGTGCCGAGCCGGATGATCAGGTCACGGACTTCTTCGGATACCGGTGGGCGCCTCGGGGAGCGCGGTTGGGTCCACTTCTTCTTCACCAGGCGCTGGTGCCAGGCGAGAAGAGTGCGGGGGGTGACGATCAGGTGGCTGCGGAGGGCATGGGGTAGGAGCCGCGCGAGCGCGGCGAGCAGCGCTCGGTCCGGCCAGTTGGGCTTCGGGACGGGCGCCTGCCGGCGCAGCACAGCGACCTCGTGCCGGAGGATGAGTCTCTCGGCGTTCTTGGCCGCGGTAGATCGGCACAGCACAGCGAGCCATGCGCAGATTCGCGTGGCGAGCAGGTAGATCATCCGTATGAGCACAATGCCGGATCATGCCCGACCGCGGGGTCAACGCGCTGGTCATCGGCGATGAATCTGTTTTGAAGCGCTACGTGCCGTCGGCTTGGGAGCGCAGGAAGTCGGCCCACGTGCTGGAACTCCGGTCGGGCGCTGGAGCGACGCCAGCTTCCTTCAGGATCTTCCAGACGGTCGACGCAGCCACCTTCACCCCCAGCGCGAGCAGTTCGCCGTGCAGACGCCTGTAGCCCCAGTCCGGATTCTCCCTCGCCAGACGCAGCACCAGAATCCCGATGGAGCGCACGGTACGAGGTCGACCAGGTCGCTTGGGTCGAGATATGGCTGCATGGCGGCGTGTGACGAGGTCACGATGCCTGTGGGGTTCCAGAACTGGGCCGCTGCGTTGACCTGCGGCTTTATGCCGCTCTGTCGTATTGGTTGATGAGGCCGCCGAAGAGGGGGCGGCGTTTGATCCGTTCGTGAGTGAGGCTGGTGACGCGGTGGTCGGGTCGTGGTGGCTGTAGTTGGAGTGCACAGTGGGGGCGATGGCAGTTGTAGTGCCGGGCGTACTCGCCCAAGGTGGTCTGTAGGTGGCGTTGGCCGAAGATGAGCATGCGGTCGGTGACTTCGGTGCGGACGGTGAGCACAAATCTCTCCGCGTACGCATTCGCTCGTGGACTCCGCGGAGGGATCTTTACCACGGTGATGCCGGCGCTGGTCAGGACGGCGTCGAAGGAAGTGGTGAACTGTCCGGCTCGGTCTCGCACCAGAAAGGTGAACTCGGACGCTCGGTTGCCAAGCTCCATCAGTAGGTTGCACGCCTGTTGCGTGGTCCAGGAACCGTCAGGATGGGGCGTCGTACCGAGGATGTGCACGTAGCGGGTGCCGACCTCTATGGCGAAGAACACGTACAGCCGTCGCAGGGTGAGGGCGCAGTCGACATGGAAGAAGTCGACGGCGAGCATGGTCGACGCCTGGGCATGCAGGAACTGCCGCCACGTGATGCAGGTCTGCCTCCGGGGCGCCGGAGGTATGTGCAGGCGTCTGAGGATTCTGCGGACCGTAGATGCCCCTATGCGGTAGCCGAGACCCTGCAGTTCGCCCTGGATCCGCTTGTACCCCCACATTGGGTTTTCCCGCGCAAGCCGTTCGATGAGCGCCGTGATGGTCGCGTCGATGGGAGGGCGGCCGACACGCTGCGGGTAGGTCCACTTCCGTGTCACCAGACGGCGGTGCCAGCGCAGCAGCGTTCCGGGGGTGACCAGCCGGTGTGCTCGAAGCTTCCTCGGCAGGAGCCGGGCCAGTGCCGCAAGGAGGGCACGGTCGGCCCAGTCGAGACGTGGCTTCGGGTTGTCACAGCGCAGCACAGCAACCTCATGACGCAGAACGAGCAACTCGACGTCCTTGGACGTGGAGGAACGCCCGAGTAACGCAAACCAGCTGAGCAGCCGAGTGATGACCAGGTAGAGCAGGCGCAAGGACACGAAAGACGATTCTGCCTGGCCTGTGGTGCCTCATCGATTCTCGCTGGTCAGAGGGCCGGGCCGAGTTCTGGAACCTCACAGGCATGACGGCGTTTGACGAGGTCGCGGTGCCAACGCAGTACCGTATCGGGGCGGACGAGCAGCCGTAACCGTCGCAGGACGTGCAGTGGCAGCCGGTGCAGCAGCGCCGCCAGGAACGCCCGATCGCTCGGCGTGAACCGGATCTCGTCCTTGCCGAGTTGGTGTTCCAGTACGGTGATCTGGTGGCGCAGGGCGAGGATCTCTGCGTCCTTGTCCCGGTCGGTCATCGGCAGCAGGCGAAGCATGACGAACGCGTTCGCCACACCCAGGTAAGCCAGTCGCAGCAGCACGATCGATCATCATGACGCGCTGACAGCAGCTGCGCGAGAGCACCAACTCGAGCGACCCGGCCAGATTTCGGGGAGACCCGATGCACAGGCTCCCACCAGGACGGATGAGGTTTCCGGCAAGGGCAATGCCGACCCCCGCTAGCAACTCGGTCACATCGGAATGCAATGTCATCGCTTCATCCCTTGTCGCAGGGTTGGTTCTTGGCGGCCTCGCGGCGCTCCCGTTCAGCCTGCTCCTCGGCCTGATTTCGCCTGCCAAGCTTCCTGACAGCCTTCCTGATCTCCGTCTGTAGTGTTCCACCGAGACCGCGACCGGCCGCGCTGCGACCGAGGCGCACGCCCGCACGCTCATCGAGGCGGGTATCGATACCTCGTGATCGTGTCCGACGCGCTGCGGGGATGTCCTATGTGCCGACCGTGGGGGTCAAGCTGCTCGCGATCGACGGGCCCGACGGGCGCCGTACGGTCGAGGTCGAGCAGCCATCGAGGACAGGCGCACGCTATGCATGACTCCTTGGACATCCAGTGAGCGTGGCGTTGGGGCTCGAAAATCGTCGCTGCAGGTCAGCCTGCGCCTCTGTAAGTAAATTGCCGCCGCTCCACCCTTGTGACGAAACACTTTGCTCCGGCAGTCATCCGAAGCCACGGGCGAGTACCTATGACCTGCCGGTGATCGGCGGTGTAGCGCCCCCGTTGTCGTGCACCGCGCGTAGGGCACTGCCGATGGCATTCCGGAGATGTGATCGCGCGTCCCCCGCGTCAGCTTTTCTCAGGAGAGCCGAAAGGAAGTCCGGATCCGAGTAGCCGCCCACGTGGGGTTTCTTCGTCGCCCACAGCTGCGACCAAATGGAGATCATCATCTCGTTGCAGGCTTGGGCCTGCTGTACTCCATACTGGTCGTCTCTTGTGAAGACATCGCGTGCCGAGATCCCCAGCCGATGGCCCAGGGCCACCAGAAATCTTTCCCTGGACTCGGAGTTCAGTATCGCCAGTACTTGATCTCGCGCGTTCATTGGTCCATGTCCCAGAAGTCTTCATCCGTCATTGGCCGACCTCCACCATAGGGCTCGCGTGGCAAGGAATCGACGTCGTATCCGCGTGATCGAAGCACTTCGATCCTGGTATTTCCGTTCATGATAGTTCCGTCCGGTTTGGCGATCAGCGGTTCATGGGCTCCTGGCCTCAAGGAAAATACGATATCTTCCGTATCCTGCTTGTGCCAGAAGTCCAATGAACTCTTGTCGAGTGAGCTGTCCGGATGCAGTGGCTTCAGCGGAGTTTCTTTTTCTCCGCAGCCTTCGAGGCCGAGCGCATCCCGCCAGGTGTGGGGATTGCGGACGTACGTCTGAGGATTGGGCGCCGGAGTGAGGCCGAGCGGGTCAGGGGTGACGTAGCGGGCTGTTTCGGGGTCGTAGTGGCGGAAGTAGTTGTAGCTGAGGCCGGTTTCGGTGTCGGCGTATTGGCCTGGGAAACGAAGCGGGCAATCCAGTACGGCTGGCGGGGTGGGGAGTTGGGTTCCCCAGAGGGTGGTGCGGCGTTGCCACACGAGTACGCCTTCGGGGGAGACCAGTTCCGTTGGGGTGCCGACCAAATCAGTGACGACGGCGTGGAAGCGGGTTGAACAGTCGGAGTCGCCGGCGAACTGCGAGATGGAGGATTCGCCTGACTCGTGTGCCGGAGTTCTGTGGTTGGTCTGGCTCAGGGGACGGTGAGTGCCAGGGGTGTAGTCCCAGGTGGTGTATGTGCCGTCTGAGGTGGACTGTTCCGCCAGATGGGTGCCTTCCCAGGCGAAGTCCACCGAATCCGCGGTCGTGCCGTCGTCCGCCAGGCGACGTTTGGATATGCGGCGGCCAAGCGGGTCGTAGGTGTAGGTCCACTCTTCGCCGTCGGGTGTAGTGGCCTTGGTGAGGCGGTCTTCGGCGTTCCAGGTATAGGTCCAGGTGCGGGTCTGACCGTTGAGGAGTTTGCGGGTGCGGCGGGTCAGGCGGCCTTGGGAGTCATGTTCGTATGTGGTGCGGCCCGCGCGGTGGATGATCGTGCCGGTGAAGGAGCGATCGCCGGTGGCGCCGTGGTCTGGGGCTGTGGCGTGGGTGAGGTTGCCCGCCGTGTCGTACGCGTACGTCTCGGTCCAGCCGTGGGCGTGCACGGTGGTGACCCGGCCGACCGGGTCGAGGTCGAAACGGCGCGTGCCGGAAGTGAGTTCGCGGATCTCTGTGAGGTTGCCGTCCGCGCGGTAGCCGTACGAGCGGTGCTGGAGGAGCCGGTCAGTGCCCTCCTGGGCGCGGGTGAGGGACTGAGCGGTGAGGCGATCCGTCTCGTCCCAGATTTGGCCGAGTGTGACGTCGTCGCCCACGCGGCGTTCTGTTTCGCGGCCTGCAGCGTCGTACGTGCAGTTCAGGGTGCCTGCACCGTTGTCGAGGTGGGTGGGGCGGCCTGTGGGGTCATAGGTCCACTGGGATAGAAGTCCGCTGGGGGTTGCGCGCTGAGTGCGGTGGCCTACGGTGTCGTATGTGTAGGTGGTGGCACGGCCGTTGACCGTTTCCGACAGGACGCGGCCCAGGGCATCTCGTTCGAAGGTCAGCTCAGCGTCTGGGTTGGAAGCCCGGGTCAGTTGGCCTGTGGCGTTGTAGGTGAAGGTGGTGAGGTCGCCGGAACCGCTGTGCTTCTCGATGATGCGACCGAGGCTGTCACGGGTGAACCGCAGAGTCTCGCCGACCCCGTTCGTGCGGGACAACAGGTTTCCGGCCGCGTCGTGGGTGTAGGTAAGGGTACGGCCGTTGAAGTCGGTCTCCGCCGTAAGGCGGCCCGCCGCGTCATAGGTGTAGTCCCAGGTCAGTCCCTGGGGATTTGCGACGGAGGTGAGACGGAGTTCGGTGTCGTAGGCGAAGGTGTAGGTGGCGCCGTCGAGGTCGGTGCGGGTGGCGGGTAGGTCGAAGTGGGTGTGGGTGTAGGTGGTGGTGTGTCCGGCCTGGTTGGTGTGGCGGGCGAGGTTGCCTTCGGTGTCCCATTGCCACACCTCACGGGTGCCATCCGGGCTCTCGCGCCAGGCAGGTTTGCCTTCGATGGTCCAGCCGTGGCGGGTGGTGTGGCCCAGAGGGTCGGTGACGGCGGTGATCTGGCCGTGTGGGCCCCGGCGTATTCGGGTGATGTGGCCGAGAGGGTCGGTGACCGAGATGGAGAGGCCCGCCGTGTTGCTGGCGACCTCGGTGGTGTGGCCCAGGGCGTCTGTGATGGAGGCGAGATGGCCTCGCTCGCTGTAGGTGTAGTGGGTGGTGGCGCCGGTGGGGTCGGTGGTGGCGGTACGTGCCCCGTGGCCGTCGTAGGTGTGGCGCCACACCGCGCCGTTCGGCTCGCGGATCTCCAGGGGCATGCCCCAGGCGTCGTAGACGGCCTCAGTGACACTGCCATCAGGCTGTTCGATGGCGATCAGGCGGTCCTGGTCGTCGTAGCGGTAGCGGGTGGTGTGGCCCAACGGGTCGGTGACGGCGACCGGGTGGCGGTTGGTTTCGTCCCATTCGGTGCGGGTGGTGTTGCCCAGTGGATCCGTCTGGGCCACGACCTTGTACGCCTCGTTGCAGACGTAGGTGGTGGTGTTGCCTTGAGAGTCGGTGTAGCGGGTGGTGCGGGCCGCTGTGTCGTAGTGGAGGCGGCCGGAGAGGATGCCGTCCGGTCCGATGCCGCGCAGCACGCGGCCTCGGTGATCGTAGACATAGGCATAGGAGGTGCCGTTGCGGTCCGTCCACGAGGTGACGCGGTGTTCGTCGTCGTACTGGTACCGCAGCGCCTTGCCAGTGGAGTTGATGATTTCTGTCAGATCCCCGGCTTTGTTGTAGCCGAAGGAGATCAGGGTGGTGCTGTGTTCATGGTCTTCGCCGTGCAGCAGGCGCAGGGCCGTGATCCGCAGCAGCTTCGGGTCGGTGTCGACCGCGATGTGATAGCCACCGGAGTGAACGATTCTTGTCGGTGCGCCTTGTGGGTTGTAGGTGACGTCGATGCGGTCGCCGTCGCCGGTCCGGTTGGTGATCGCTTTCAGGGCGAGCTCTCGGCCGCCCACTGGCAGCGGGGCGAAGTGGAGGGTGCGGTTGTGTTCGGGGACGGTGATGGTGAAGGTGCCGTCGGGTTTGCCGTCCCAGCACAGTGGCCAGCGCGGCCCTGAGCTTGGCAGGGTGGGTACGTCGGGTTCCGGCACTGGGTAGGTGAGGAGCATGCCGTCGTCGGTGATGTAGACGACGCCGGCGTCGTCGATCTCGAGGCGTTGGTCGAGCGTGCCGGCCCAGGTGTGGCCGAACCAGCCCCCGCAGGGATGGCCGGAGACGTAGTGACGTTCCAGGACCAGTGGCAGAGCGCCGGGCAGGCTGACGTCGGTGGCGGACATGACCATTTCGCCAGTGGCCACGTCGATCGGCTCACCGGTCTTGGGCCGCTCCTTGTTGGGCGTGTTGTTCTTGTCCGGATCGGCGTCCGTGCGCTGGCGGGCGCTGCCATCGCGGCGTAGCCCCCGTTCGCGGCTCAGCAGGCGCTGGGCCGCGCTCTTCGCCATCTTGCCGCCGAGCCGTACGGCGCCTGGGCCGGTGGCCAGGGCGAGGAGCAGGCCGGGGGTGAGCTGGCCGGCTGCGCGGGCGGGGTTGCGCTGCCATTCGTCCCAGTTGGTGACGGCCTTGGCGAATTCCTTGGGGTGTTCGGCGGCGTAGGCGGCGCCGTCTATGGTGCTTGCCAGTCGAAGCCCAACGCCGTCGGGCCCGTCGTGGACGAGGTCGTCGAAGTCTTCGTACCAGCCGCCAACTGTGTCGGCGGCGCCGCCGGCGTAGTCTCCGAGGTTCTTTTTGAACTTTTCCCAGCCCTTGGGAGCCGGGGGTTTGTCCGGGGCTTTCTCGGCTGCCTTGTCGAGTTTGCGTTTGGCCGCGTCGATGACGAGTTGGAGCTCGCTCTCCAGCTTGTCGAGTCGGCCGTAGCAGCTCTCCAGTGCCGTCAGGCCCGGGTCGTTCTCCGGTGGCCGTTCCGGCAGCGGGTCGTCCTTCCGGTCCACCGCGGCGTTGTAGTCGGTGACCTTGTCCCAGTAGTGCTTGGACGCGGTCCGCGCGTCGTCCGCGTCCTCGATGATCGGCTTGAGGCGTTTGTGGACCGAGCGCAGCTTTTCGGCGTAGTCGTCCAGGGCGTTCGCGGCCGCTTTGAAGTAGGTCTGGGCGGAGTCCAGTTCCCTGGGGAGCTTGCGGGTTGCGTCCTTGAAACCTTCCGCGCCGGCCCCGGTCCAGTCCATCAGGGACAGGACGTCCAGCTTGTCCTGTCCGTCCTTGAACGCGCCGGCGTAGGCGCGCAGCTTGACCGCCAGGTCCTCGATATCCGACGGGTTGCCGTAGATAACCTCTGATGGCTTCGCGCCCGGCGGTATCCGCTCGGTCGTGCCACCCTCCGTGGCATCGCGCTGGGTCATGCGATCGTTCCCTTCGACCCGCCGTCGACTTCCCAGCCGCCGTCGTAGCGCTTGCGGGGGTTGGTGGGCACGTCCTGCGTGCCGCCGGTCCCGCCGTCATCGAGCCACGGCTCTTGATAGATCTCAGGGGCCGGATCGAACTTCGGCCGGGACCCCGCCTGCCACGCCTTCAGGCCCGCCTCACCGAAGGGCAGTTTGGCCATGTTGTCTGCGGTTGGTGTGAAGTCCTTGACGTGCAGCAGGTCGGCCAGGATGTAGGCGGCGATGACCTGCCGGAGTGTTTCCACCACGGTGAGCGTGTGCTCGGCGACCCGCCCCATGCCGAACCCCCAGGACGAGAGCATCTTCTCGGCCGAGTCGTAGATGTCGAAGTCGGCCGAGTTCTGGATGGTCTCGGCCAGTGTCTTCCAGTCGCCCTTGATCTTGCGGGCCGCGACGACGGACTCCTCCAGCGGCTGCAGCACCTTACGCACCGAGGCGATCTCGATCCTGTAGCCGTCACCCGGCTTCGGACCACCGGAGCTCGAAGCTCCCCCGTCATGCTCCGCCACTGCGCTCCCCCTGTTCGTCGGTGGCCTGAAGTGCTTCGGTGTCCAGCAAGAACGCCCGTGGGCCCAGCGGGTCCACCAACGCGCGCACGCCCTCGGGCAGCAGCTCCACCAGGTCCTCCACGGTCGTCGATGCCCACCCGCACGGCCCGGCGAACAGCGCGAGCTGTTCCAAGGAGGTGAAGACCGGCACCACCGGCCCCTGTTCCGTCTCCGAAACCAAGAAGCCCGGCTCATCCGGCCGCTGAAAATACAGCCGCTCCGAACGCAGTGCCGCCACCCGCTCCGAACGCGGCCTCGACGCAGCCATCTCGTCACGGATCAGATTGCGCAACGACAACTTTCCCCCAGCCCACTCGCGTCGTCACTGAATGAACACCCCCGGGGATAATCGCACACGCATTCCGCGTTTGCTGGGAGTCCACGCCTGCCGGGGGCGCACAGGGTTGTGCAGGCGCCGCATCATCATCCGGCCCAGGTCAAGCGGCATGTCGGTATGCGTGGAGGACGCCGCCGAACTGGTCGCTACGTCGCACACTGAAGCGCGTGATCCACTCCAGATCGGCGATCTGTGTGGGTGATGGATGCAGCGGTCTGGCGTTCGCGAGGTCCTGGTGTGGAGGACTCTGCTCGCAGAGCGAGCGAGAGGCGAGGCTCTGGTTCGCGATGGGCGTGCGACGGCAACCAGCCCTGAACCTCGGTTTTGGGTCTTCTCGATAGCTTCGACGCCGACCCCTCCCGCAGGGTCGCCCCTCCTCTGGCGATGGGGACGGGCAGAGACATACGAAACGCCTTGACTTTCCCGGGGGAGTCCGAGGGCTTCGCCTTTGCGCATGCCGGTGCCGATGAGGACTTCGGCCAGGTCGGTCATGAGCGGGTCGGCGGTGTGGCAGTAGTGCAGGAAGCGGGTGGCTTCGTCGAGGGTCCAGATGCGGCGTTCGGCCGCTGAGGGCGGGGGATGGTGGTAGAGCGTGCGGGGTTGTGGCTGAGGCGGTGGTGTTTGACTGCGTCGCACAGGGCGCTGGAGGGGGTGGACAGGCAGTGGTGGACGGTGACTTTGCCGCGTCCGTGGGCGAGTTGGGTGTGGACGAAGCCGGCGATGTGGGGGTAGCCGAGGTCATCGAGCCGGACTTGTCCGAGGCTGGGATGAGGTCGGCGGTGACGTAGTTGCGGTACCGGGCCATGGTCGTGGGCTTCAGGGCCAGCGCCTTCGTCTGGAGCCAGGTGGTGAGGTAGTCGGCGACGGTCTGGTTCGGGTCGGCGGAGAAACCGCCGTCTTCTCTCTCCAGTATCCGGCGCAGCGCGGCGGTGGCTGCTTCCTGGGTGGGGAAGCCGTCGCGACGGACGGTGTGGCGCCGGGCGTCGGGGAGGGGAGGTCGACGGCGAAGGTCCACCTGCCATGATCGGGCTCAACGGCGAGCCGCGCGCAGCGGCTGCAGAGCTGCCGGTGCTGCTGATTGCGGCAGCCGCACCGGCGGTATACGCGCCCCCGGGAGGTAGCGGAGCGTATGGAGATCACTTCCAGCGATGGCGTATTGAACTATCACCTCCATAGTCGGCCTCTGCTCGTGGATCATGCGACCACTTTGCGACCACATCCCTCCCTGTACCGCTTCTGACCTGCGGTGGTCCCTTGTCGTGGCGACAAGTGCGGTAGCGCGGCAGTTGGTGCGTGCGCGGATGATCAATGTGAAATAGTGTGCCAAGTATGCCTTTGAGGGGGGCTGAGTGAGGCTGACGACAGCTTCCTCGGGCGGATTCCGGAAGCGGCCGGAGTCGCTCGCTGCCCGTATGGTCGCGCGCATTCACGCATGTGACACTCTGGCCGCATGATGTGGAACGGTGTTGAGTACCAGTCCCGGTTCGACCGCATCGCCGCCGAAGGAGGGGACATCCACGGTGAGGCCGCGCTGGTCCGTTCCTTCCAGCCCACCACGGTCCTCGATGCGGGTTGCGGTACCGGCCGGGTGGCCATCGAGCTGGCCCGTCACGGGATCGACGTGGCGGGTGTGGACACTGATGAGTCGATGCTCGCCACCGCCCGGCGGCTGGCCCCGGAGATCCGCTGGTACCTGCAGGATCTGATCAACCTCGACCTGGGCTTGTCATTCGATGTCGTGGTGCTGGCGGGCAATGTCCCTCTGTTCACCCCACCGGGGACGGAACCGGCCCTGGTGGCTGGGGCGGCGGCTCATGTGCGTCCGGCTGGGCGTCTCGTCGCGGGTTTCGCCCTGGACCGCGGTTACACCCTGGACGACTACGACGCGCACTGCCGTGCGGTGGGACTCACCATTGAAGCCAGGTACGCGACGTGGGCTCGCGACCCTTACACCGACGGGACGTATGCCGTTTCCGTGTATAGCAAGCCCTAATGCCCTGTAGGTTCGGAAACTCGTCGTTCCTGGCCAGGCGGCGTATCTGTACTTGTTGATCACGCCGCCGAGTATTCGGGTGCGCAGAACCCGGTGAGCGGACGGGTCGACCATGGACGTCGGGTGCTCCTGGAGGAGGGGAGGGAGCTGTCCGCGAGCATGGTGTGCGCGATGCCTGGCGGTCCCGCCAGTACGTCGAGCTCAGCACGCTGCTCGAATACCACGAGGTGATGAGCGGCCAGGAGGCGCTGGCCTCGTGGCTGCGGAGGCATCCCGAGGACATCCGGCTGCTGATGCGGGAAGCCCTGCACTTCGCGCCCGCCGACGGGGCCCGGTCGTCCACCACCCCCTCAGAAGGGCTGCGGAGACCGCTCTGCGCGCCATCGGCCACAGCTTCGACACCGAGGTGCGGGACTTCCTTGTCGACTGCTGCCGGTCCTCCCGCCACATCTGCCTGCGGCGGACCGCGATGCGTGTGCTCGGCGAGACCTGGGGCGGCGATCCCGCGGCGATGGCCGCGCTCCTGGAAAGCGCGGAACGCGGTTCGGACCCTGAGCTCCGGGTGGCCGCCCTCCGGTGGCTGACCGAGCACTGCGCGAACCTCTCGGAGGTCCGTGAGCTGCTGTACCGCTGCGTGTCCGCCGATGGCGGGTTCCCCTTCATCTGCGGCGAGGAAGTCTTCATCTCCGCCATCGCTCGGAGCCATCAGGTTACGAACCCTCTCGGGTGGATGAGGACCCGAGCAGGTCGAACTGCCCCAGCCACCACCGGCAGGTGTTGCGAACCCTCTCGGGTGGATGAGGACCCGCGGCAGGAGTTCGTCAAGACGATCCAGTAGGACATGTTGCAAACCCTCTCGGGTCGATGAGGACCCGGCCGCGGCGAGGACGTCAACCTGGGGGTAGTTCAGTTGCGAACCCTGTGGGTGCCGGAAACCGTGTCACCCTATGCGGCCTGCTTGTATTCGTGAATGAGGCCACCGAGCCGATCAAGCCGGGAGACCATTGTGCGGTCGCTGGCCGACCGCGGTTCAGCGGCGATCAACTGGTCTGGTGGATGTTGTCCAAGGGATCGGTGCGGCCGATGTCTGTTGTAGTGATCCGCGTACTCACTGACGACGAGGCGTAGGTGGCGCTGCCCGGTGATCAGGACGCGGTCGGTGGCCTCGCGGCGGCATGATCCGATCCAGCGTTCCGCGATGGCGTTCATCCGCGGCACCTGGGGCAGTGTCGGAATGACACGCACACCGATCGCCTGGAAGACGGCATCGAAGCTGTCGGTGAAGTACGTGCCGCGGTCCCGGATGAGGAACTTGATCGACTCGGCATGGTCGCCGAGGTCCATGAGGTAGTTGCGTGCCTGCTGGGTGATCCAGCGGCCGGTCGGGTGTCGGGTGATACCGGCGATGTGCACGCTGCGGGTGCCGTGTTCGATGAAGAACAGCACGAACCAGCGCCGTAGGAACACGGTGTCGATGTGGAAGAGATCGGTGGCCACGATTGCGGAGGCCTGGGCTTTGAGGAAGACGGCCCAGGAGCGGTCTGCCCGTTGCGGTGATGGTTCGATCCCGGCCTTCTTCAGAATCTCCCAGACGGTCGAGGCGCCGACTTTGTGCCCCAGGCCCAGCAACTCCCCATGGATCCGTCGGTATCCCCATCCGGGGTTCTCCCGCGCGAGACGCAGGACCAGTTGTCGCAAGGCTTCGGGCGTTGGCGGTCTTCCTGGACTTCGGGATGTAGGTCCACTTCCAGGCGATGAGCCGTGTGTGCCAGCGCAGGACCGTTCGCGGAGTGACCAACAGGGGCAGCTATGAACGCCGCTGGTTGCTGACGATCCGGAGCAGTGCTGCCATGACGGCCTTGTCGCTCCAGGAGAACCGGGGCCGAGGCCTGTTGCGTTGTGCGATAGCGAGCTGATGCCGAAGCATCAAGATCTCGGCATCTTTCGCCGCACTCGAGCGGGCCAGGAGGGCAAGCCATCGGAAGGTCTGACAGGCGAGCAGGTAGATTAGCCGTATCACCACGACTCGCATGCTGCCCCAGAACAGTCGGCAGCTACCTGAGATCTGGGAAACTCGAACCAGCAGGTCAGCCCAGGTGACACACTTTCCGGCACCCACAGGGTGTAGACGCCGCCGGCGACGCCGAGCGCGGCACCCACGCTCATCAGGACCCCGATCAGCACCAGGTCGTTGCCCGCGGTAGGAACGCTGCCCAGGTACGAGTGGGCCACGAAGGCCACGATCCCCAACGGGATCAGGAAGGTCTTGAGGTCGAGTCGGCCTTCCCACAACTGCCGGAAGACGACGAGGATGAGGGCGATGTCGGTGATCCACTCGGTCGATGTCATGCCCTCAAGACTGCTGCGACGAGGCTCAGAGCACCTGGACCCACGGGTGGAATCAGGGGTGGAGATCAACCGCTCCCCGATGTCCACCCCACCTGCCGGGCGACGCGACACCAAGGGAAACGCCGGCAGACAGGACGCCCCGCGCCGGTAGGCGCAAGGATGGACATGACCAGCATGACGCACACCGGCCGGGAGAACACTGGCGGAGTCGACACTCACGGCCTGACCCCACGTCGCGGTGACCGACCCGATCGGCCGGCACCTGGCCGATCAGGAGTTTCCCACCACGATCCGCGGCCACCGGGGCCTGCTGGACCGGGAGCCGACGATGAACCAGCTCGGCCGGCATCTCGGCCTCGACAAGTCCTCGATCACGGGACTGGTCGACCGTGCGCAGCGCCGGGGTCTGGTCACCCGTACCGTCAGTGCCGTCGACCGGCGCTCGTTCCAGGTGTCGATCACCGACGCCGGCCGGCAGCTCGTCGAGCAGGTCGCCGCTCAGTTCGCCGAGCGGATCGAGGGGTGTGCCGCGCCGCTGTCCGAAGCCGACCGGCGACTGCTGTCACGGATGGCGACCCGGATCGTGAGCGCCGACGCTCAGGTCCGCGGCATCGACCTGCGCACTCCCCGCTGAACCGGGCCCCGTCAGAGGGAGCTGCGCGGCACCGTCACCACGTGCTTGCCCACGACGCCGCCGTGCTCGAACGCCTCGTGCGCCGCGGCGATGTCCGCGAGCGGGTAGACGTTGTCGATCACCGGGCGCAGCGCACCCGAGGTGACCTGGTCGGCCACGTCGCGCAGCACCCGCGTTTCGGGGTTGGCGCTGAAGGTGCGGATGCGGCGGGAGCCGTGCACGCTCGACGCGGCGATCGCGGCCAGGGCCGACGGGGACAGTCCGACGGTGACCATCCGGCCGCCCTTGGCCAACCGGCTCCGGTAGCAGTGCAGTTCCGTGCCGACGGTGTCGACGATGACGTCGAACGGCCCGATCCGGTCCGAGGTGGTGGAGCGGTAGTCGAGGACTTCGTCGGCGCCGAGGCCGGTGAGGAGCTCGGCGTGGCGGTCGCGGGCCAGCGCGGTCACCTGGCCACCCATGGCGTGCGCCAGTTGCACGGCGGCCGTGCCGACTCCGCCGGCCGCGCCCCGCACCAGGACCCGTTCCCCGCTCACCAGGCGCACGCTGTCGCGCAGCGCGATCAGTGCCGTGGAACCCGCGACGACCAGGGCCGCCGCCTCGACTGACGAGAGGTCCGCCGGGGCGTGCGCGATCCGGTCCGCGGAGACCACGACGTACTCGGCCGCCCCGGCGGTCGTGTGCCGTCGGCGGGGATGCACCATGCCCCACACCCGGTCCCCGACCCGGTAACTCTCGACACCGGCGCCCGTCGCGGCGACGGTGCCCGCGAAGTCCAGCCCCGCACCGATCGGGAACCGGTGTCCCGACACCATCTTCAACTCCCCGGCCCGGACGATCACATCGTGTCCGTTCACGCTGGACGACTCGACCGACACCAGTACCTCACCAGAGCCGGGAGCGGGACGGTCCACGTCATTGATCCGCAGAACTTCCGCCGCACCGAAACCCATGATCTGAACGGCCTTCATGTCGCTGTCCTTCCGTGACCGGCTGTGGTGCAACCGATCCTGGACCCCGCACGCGGCATCACGGTCGTTCTCCTTTTCCTGGGTCCGGCAGACCCACCCTCGCGGGCCGCGCCGACGGCATACTGGCGCCGTGACCGACTCCTCCCACGCCATGAGCGACGACCCCCGACGCGAACTCGCCGAGTTCCTGCGCACCCGCCGAACCCGGCTGCGACCACAGGACGTCGGCCTGGAACCCGGCCCGCGCGCGGGCTGCGGCGCGAGGAGTTGGCCCTGCTGGCCGGGGTGAGTTCGGACTACTACCAGCGCATGGAGCAAGGACGCGATGTACGTCCCTCCGAACAGGTCCTGGACGCCCTCGCGCGCGCCCTCAACTTCTCCGCCGAGGAGACCCGGCACCTGCACAGCCTCGCCACCGCCGCACGCACACCGGCCCGCCTCCCGCGTTCGTACGAACCGGAAGAAGTCCCGGACACCACACAGCGGTTGCTGCGCACCATGACCTCGCCGGCGCTGGTCGTCGGCCGTTTCCTGGACGTGCTGGCCTGGAACCCACTCGGCGGTGCCCTGCTGGGCGAGTTCACCCGGCAGCCCCGGACGGAACGAAACCTGCTGGCGCTGTTCCTGCATCCCGAGGCCGACCGGGCGTGCCCGAACCGGGCAGCCACCGTCGCCGAGCTGATCGGGATGCTGCGGACACAGGTCGCCGCCGATCCCGGCCACCCGCGCGCGGTCGAGCTGGTGGGTGAACTCGCCGTCCGCAGCGACGAGTTCGCGGCGCTGTGGGCCCTCCACGACGTGGAGGAACCACCCGCGGCCAAATGCGGCTCAACCACCCCCTGGTCGGCGAACTGAACCTGGACTGGGACGCCTACCCGATACCGGGCAACCCCGGCCCCGCGCTCATGGTCTGCACCGCCGCCGAAGGCAGCCCAGACGCCGAGCGACTCCAACTGCTCGCCGGCCTGCGGGGCGCCCTCTGACCCACCACAGAGTCGAAACCTGCGGACCAGTTCGAGCTTGGAGCGGTGGGCAACCGCGTTGACGGCGGCCTATAAAGTCACACCTGAGATCGCGGCGGCGGTAGCACGGGATGCACCGACGCTGCAATGCGCGCTTCCAGGAGATGAGCACAGACGGCTTCTGGCGTGACGGAGCCGTGGGCGACTGCGGGTGCCGATAAATCATCCGTGCAGGTCATGCGACGTGGTGGTACTCGTGGAGGACGCCGCTGAGGCGGTCGCGTCGGTGGACGTCGAGGTGGGCGAGCCTGTCCGGTTGGACGACCGGCGCGGGCAGCGGGCGGAGAGGCGCGGCGCCCTTGAGAGTGCGGTGGGGTCTGTGATCGTTGTAGAACTGCTCGTACTCGCGTAGTGCGTGAAGCAGGTGGGTTTCGTTCCATATGAGGGTGCGGTCGAGGAGCTCGGCCCGGCATGACCGCACCCACCGTTCTGTGATGGCGTTCATACGGGGTATCCGGACGCCGGTCTGGATGACCTTGATGCCCTCGGCCTGCAGGACTGCGTCGAAGGCAGCTGGGTAGCGGACGTCCCGGTCCCGGATCAGGTATTTCGCCCTGGCGTTTGCGTCGTGAAGGTCCATGACCATGTTCCGGGCGAGTTGGGTCACCCATGCCGCGGTCGGGTGGGCGGTTGCGCCGAGGATGCGGATGCGTCGGCGGGCGTGTTCGATGACGGCGAGGACGTACAGCGTCGCCTCGGTCAGGGTCTTGGTTTCGAAGAAGTCGGCGGCGAGGATGGGGTCGGCCTGCGAGCGTAAGAAGGCCGCCCGGGTTGTGTGTTCCCGCTCGGGTGCGGGCGGGATGCCGTGTTCTTTGAGAATGCTCCACACCGTGGAGGCGGCGACCTTGATGCCGAGGGCGGAGAGTTCGCCGTGCACGCGCCGGTAGCCCCAGCTCGGATTCTCCCGTACGAGGCGCAGAACCAGGCTCCGGATGGAGCGGACGGTACGGGGCCGGCCGCGGCGTTTGGGACGGGAGGCCTTCGCATGGCGGCGGCGGAGTAACTCGCGGTGCCAGCGCAGGAGAGTGTCCGGAGAGACGATCAGGCGGAGTCGGCGGAGCCGTGCTCGTGGGAAGCGGTGTAGCAGGGCCGCGAGGAGTGCCCGGTCGGGTCAGGTCAGCTGCGGGCGGTCTACCGTGCGCTGCAACACGGCGACTTGGTGTCGCAGCGCCAGGATCTCCAGATCTTTCTCGCGATCGCTCATCGGCACGAGCCGTACGAACGTGAACACGGTCGACACGGTGAGGTAGAGGAGTCGCAGCAGCACAGTCAAGCATCTCGCGGTCGGTGCGGATGGGCTACACCCGGTCTTGGTCCAGGGGAGGAGAGAAGCGATCGCGTTGACCTTTCTCCAAGCTCACCGGCAGCGCGACCTGCACGGACGTAATATCCGGCACCTACACCGTTCGTGCGCAGTTCCCAGTGCTGCAGTCCGAGGACTTGCGCAAGGTGCCCCTGCATCTCGACGGCGGACGGCAGTGGGTGCCACCATATGGTCACCTCGGCGATCTTGCCGTCCGCGTCGACCCGGGCGTAGTCCATTTCCGTTGACCACGGTGTCTTCGGTCTGCAGCCGGAAGGATGCGGCGTGGTGGGTCTCGCCGCTGAGGACCTCCTTGTAGCTGAGGTCCGCCAGTCTGTGGACAGTCTGTTTGGCTTCCACGACGGACTCGCGACCGATGAGCGGCTCATCGCCGAGCGGGCTGTTCAGCACCGCGTTCTCGGCGAACAAGCAGGCGAGGACGTCCTTGGTTGTCCGGCTCTTGGGTGGTCACAACCGACCGGTGCGCGTGATCACCTGGCTGGCGAAGTCAAGCATCTGGTCAAGGCCGGGGAACAGTGCGAAGGCGTCCACGAACGCCTCGTCCGCACCGCACTCGGCGAAGCGCTTGAGCTTGTCGGCCAGCGAATCAACGGACGTGCCCGGTTCGAGGTTGATACGTATGGCCTTCTTCAGCGCGTCGGGATCGCGGCCGGCCTCCTGCGCCGCCTGGCGCGCGAGCGACCACAGCTGGTCGGCGACCTCGTCCGGCAGAAAATCGAGCCCGAGCCAGCCGGTGGCGCTGCGGCCGACCCGGCGCATCGCGGCCTCGCTGGCGCCGCCGATCCAGATGGGCGGCCCGCCCGCTTGCACCGGGCGCAGGTCGGCGTGGACCGGCGGCAGCGAGAAGAACTCGCTGTCCCAGGAAACCGGGTTGGCCGTCCACCACTCGTGCAGGAACGCCAGCAGGTCATCGAGCATCCGCCCGCGCCGGCGCCAGTCCGCGCTGCGGGAGATGTCGTGCTCGTCCTTCATCCACCCGAGTCCCACGCCGACCTCGAGACGGCCGTCGCTGAGCACGTCGAGCGTGGTCAGCATCCGGGCCAGGTGCGGCGGCTCGTAGTAGAAGGTGCTGAGCGTGCTGGCATTCAGCCGCACCCGGCTGGTCGCCGTCGCGGCGACGGTCCACAGCAGCACCGGGTCGAGGTAACGCTTCATCTGCGGCGGGTACGGCTGCTCTTTGCCCGGATAGATGCTATGCATATCGACCGGCTGGACCAGGCGATCGCCGACCCACAGCGTGTCGTAGCCAAGGTCCTCGATCCCGCGGCAGAACGCGCTCAGGCCAGCTGCGCTGCTGATAGCGGGCCCGATTATGGGAAGTGTGAAACCAAGCTTCACGGCGAGTCCTCTCGGTGATCCGTCAACCGTTTGCTCAGACGGGAAGCTCGGTGATGCTGAGGGCGAAGTCCAAGTTCCCCACCCCGTGGTTGGCGAGGCCCACCGTGACCACGCCCGCTCCTTCCAGCCAGTGCGCCATTTTCAGGCCGCCGACGTCCAGCGGGCGCAGCCCGAGGCTCTCGATAAACGCCTCCACACTTGCCTTGGCCTGCGCATTATCGCCAGCGACGAAGACGTCGGGCCGACCCTTCTCCAGGACATGGCGGAAGACGGTGTTGAACGCCTTCACCACGCTGGCGCCGGCCGGGGCCGCCTTGGCGACTTCCTGCGCGATCGAGGTCACCTCGCGGTGGGCCAGCCCGTCGAACGTGGAATTGAAGGGATTGCTGATGTCGACGATGACCTTGCCCGCGAGAGCGTCTCCGTACTGGGCGACGACCGGCACGACGCCGTCGTGCAACAGGGCCACGATGACGATGTCCCCGGCCGGGGCGGTGCCCCATTCTCCCGTCGTGGCGCCGCCGCCGAGAGCCTTGGCCAGGTCAGCGGCCTTGGACTGATCGCGGCCCATGACCTCGACGGTGTTGCCGCCCGCTATCGCCCGCGCGCCGATGGTGCGGGCCATGTTCCCGGTGCCGATGATGCTGATGTTGCTCATGAGATGTCCTGCCCTGGTTGTGGTTGTTCGGTTTAGATGGCGGTGGTGCCGCCGTCGGCGACGAGTTCCATGCCGTTGACGTAGCTGGAGTCGTCGGAGGCGAGGAAGAGGGCGGCGGTGGCGATTTCGTCGGGGCGGCCCATCTGGCCGCGGGGGATGAGCGACTCGAACTGGCGCATGGTGGCCTCGTCGAAGAGTTCTTCCTGCTTGGCGGTGGCGACCTGGCCGGGGGTCAGGACGTTGACGCGGATGCGGCGGTCCTTGAGCTCGTTGAGCCAGACGCGGGCCCATGCCTGCTGGACGGCCTTGCTGCCGGCGTAGACGCTCCAGCCGGGGAAGGCTCCGAGGGAGGCGTTGGAGCCGGTCATGAGGATGGAGCCGCCGTCGTTGAAGAGCGGAAGGGCCTTTTGGACGGTGAACAGGGTGCCGCGGGCGTTGAGCCCGAACCAGGTGTCGAACTGGGCCTCGGTGATCTCGCCGAGCGGGGCGGGCTCGCCCCCGCCTGCGCTGGCCCACAGCACGTCGAGGCTGCCCGTCTCCCGCTTGACGGTGTCGTACAGGCGGTCCAGGTCGTCCAGGTCGGCGGCGTCGCCCTGGACGCCGGTGACGTTGCGGCCGATCTGCTTCACGGCCTCGTCCAGGGCGTCCTGGCGGCGGCCGGTGATGAAGACGTGCGCTCCCTCGTCGACGAACAGCTTCGCGCCTGCCAGCGCCATGCCGGTGGTGCCGCCGGTGATGACCGCGACCTTGCCGTCGAGCTTTCCCATAGTCATTCCCTTGGGTCGGTGGTGCCGTGCGCACCTGGGGTGACGGTGTTAAGTACACCGCCCTGTGTGCTTACGGTACGGGGCGGGCGGCAGGGATGCAAACTATGTACACCGGTCGTTACCTAGCTGCGGTACGATGGACCCATGACGGAGTTGGAGAAGGGCCCCAAGGGCCGCCGCCGCGGCCGGGGCGCCCGCGAGCGCATCCTCAGCGCGTCCCAGCAGCTGTTCCGCGAGCAGGGCATCAACCGCACCGGCATGAACGAGCTTTGCGCGGCGGCCGAGGTGTCCAAGCGCACGGCCTACCAGCACTTCACCGGCAAGGAGGAACTCGTCGCCGAGTACCTGCGCCGGTTCGACCCCTCCGTTCTGTCCGGCGTGTTCGACCGCACCGACCTCACGCCCCGCGAACGGCTCCTCGCCGCTTTCGACATCCCCCCCACCACTCCCCTGTGCCCCTACATCGCCGCCGCCGTCGAACTCCACGACCCGCGGCACCCCGCATCCCAGTACGCGCGCGACTACAAGAAAGCCGTCGCCGCGCGGCTCGCCGACACCGCCCGCGAAGCCGGCGCCGCCGACCCTGAACAGCTCGGCGAGCAGCTCGCGCTGCTCATCGACGGCGCCGCGGCCCGCACCCGGGTCCTCAACGCCGACGCCTTCCCCACCGCCGCCGCCATCGCCGCCGTCCTCATCGACAACGCCATCCCCGCCACGGCCGGCGATGACCAGCGACGGGAGGAAGTGTCAAGTTAACGTGGCACATCGCGGCCGGGCTGGACGCGCTACCGGTTACGCGGCTGCACCGGCTGGCACGCGAGACCAGCCGCCCGGCATCTGGCATTGCAGGCTTTTATGGAACTGGCCGCCCCGCCCGCCTGTTGAAGGCCGCAGCAGAAGCCGCCGGGGAGAATGGCGACCCTCGAAGGTTGCAGGAGTTCGAGGCCGTCGTCTCTGCCCAGGGCGCTGACGCGCCACCGGTTCGAACAGACGGCTGATCACATACGTCCGTACGCGGTGGCGCATGAAGAACTCGTACGCAGCTCTACGAGCCGGAGACTTGCCCCCCTCATCCACTCCACTGCGGCGCTCTCTCGCGGGGCAGCACGGCGTTGACTTCTGGACCGAGCCAGCTGAACCATTCACGCTGATCATCAGTGAGCGGCCCATCTCGGCCACGCCAGCCCGAA
>Ga0307508_10001781_pt1 | contig 23948 bp, 23 predicted proteins | sample 9_EM_MG_FD_203089 | JGI IMG/M metagenome (GOLD analysis project Ga0307508, IMG submission 203089) | Populus trichocarpa ectomycorrhiza microbial communities from riparian zone in the Pacific Northwest, United States - 9_EM | ecosystem: Host-associated > Plants > Roots > Unclassified | place... | reverse complement strand
AGCGCAATTGGCATTGCCCATGGGTCACTTGCTCACATCCACCCCCAATATGGGCACTTTGTTTAAATTTCTCGACCCGCTGGTCACCAGGTCTCGCCTCCTCGCTTTTTCCCTCTCTTTCTCTCCACCTCTTTCTCGTGCCATCTTTTGTCTGTGTTCGCTGCGACCTTGCAGTCCCTGGTCATAAAGTTACTAAATCACCATCGGCGAGACGATGTCCTTGCCTCCACAAGACACGTCCCCCACTGAACTTGTCTCTTCAACCACACACGACCAGACTCGATCGTCGACACCGACAGAATCTGTTGGTGCAAACCGCATTTATCCAGCTGCACATGCACCAAGCAGCGAAATACCTCCTCTCCTTTCTCCTGCTTGCTTCGTAGAGGCACTCGAAGACGACCCCGAGCCGTCGTCGGTGGAACAAGCTGGAAATGGGACCGAGGGCTCGATTCAGTCAGAGTGTGCGCAGGCTCATGCAATGGACGGAGTAGCATTAGCAGGAGGCCATGTACTAGCGCACGGAGACATATCGTTATCGGCGGACATGACGCTATCGCCCCCTCCAGTGAGCGAAGACGACGATCAACCTCTCGAGAAAGATGCGCCCGTGGCGATTCGATCCCCATTATCATCTTTCCCAACCACGTTCGCGCTCCCCCCGCCGGTGGGATCACCCCCGCCACCTGCCCCGCCGCCATCAAATTCCCCTCAACTCGATGATCGCTCGGTTCCTAAAAGGGATACTGAGACAAATTCAAGTCCGACCACCTCCCCCAACGAACATCAACACCAAGCCTCCACCACGTCCCTTCGTCCCCTTCTTCCCGTTCCTGCATGTGACCTTGGGCTTCCGACCGATGTCACCCCACCATCACCCCCGGCGTCATCACATTCATCGCCCGAACGTGAGCCCGTCGGTCAGCCAGTGTCCGTACATTCCGCAGAATCTTCGCCCAAAAGCGGGGCGAATTCCAGCGAAAGCAACAAGGGCCGTCGTGGAAGGAGTTTCTCGTCACTCGCCCGTCGTTTCCTTCCGAAACGAAACAGCGGTTTCTTCAAATGGCCTTCGTCAAAGGGGAAGGATCTGCATTCCACTCCTTCTCCTGTCCCACCACTTCCACCTTGTGCTACCACCACGATAACCACAGGGGCAGAGGCATCGGAATTAGTGTTGAAGGCAAATGATGTTGCACCAGTCTTACCCCCCATACGGATCCCACGAGCGTTAACGGCCCCTTCGGATCTTTCGACGCCTAATTCGTCATCGATTCCCCCATTACCTTCATCACCCTCTTTGGCCACTGACCGAATGACTGCTGCTGCCAAGGCATCCCAGAACAGAGAAGCGAAGGAGGCAAATACAGAGGAGGGAAAGAAGCAACCGCCTGCACCAGACTCTCCTCTCCCTCGTCTTCCTACCTCGCCTAATGTGCCATTCGGAAGCCTGGGAGTCAAACCTGGGAAGAAAGGGAAGTGGCATTTCGCCGCCGACTCAGACGACGACGATAGCGAGACGAGTTCGTTGAAATCTGACTCTGAACGGGAATCCGAGGATGAGCCGAGGGGAAGAGCGTTGTCGCGCGTCAGAGGAGTACAAGCAAGAGCAACGACGGCAGTTTCAGCGCCGCCGACGAATGTGACGGGGTCCACCCCTATTCGCGTCGCGTTACCACTGAGGTCCAAGTCCACGTCTCTGTCTCCGGCTCTGATTGCAGTTGCAGCTGCTCCGAAGGTCAAAGAGACCTCTATAGAACCTCTCGATCAGAATGCCTCACGTGAAGGGAACTGTGAAAAGCCTCAACCGCCTACGCTGAAGCTTGAGGTGCCGTCGCTGTCGGATGTCAACCTTGCCACAGTTATCTTCTCCGAAGCTGACTCTACAAACGAGCTAACTGAAGTTAATGTTGCTGCAAGTGGCAGTCCCGCCGGGACAATGGTCGCACTGTCGCCTGTCAGTACCGATTCTCCGTTTTCTGCGCGTACCAGAGTCGCAAGCTCAGAGGAGGGACAAACCGAAAGCAAAGGAAGGGAAGATGGGAGCGATGATGAATCTGAAGATCCATTCAATGCCGACGCACAATTGCTTACTCCAGGGTCTACGCCTACGTCGCCAACGAACGGCACACTCTCGACTACATTCGTCTTCCCGCCTCCTGGCGTGCCGCGTTCCCCTGCATTGGCCGTCCCTCTTCCTCCCTCCCCCGTCTCGCCTACTTCCTCGCATCATCGTTCTTCATCCCCTCCGCAGCTGTCTCTGTCGCCAGTATCAAAACGCAAATCAATCCTTGGTGCGATTCGGCTAGTGGGAGCCGTCAAGAGGGGCGTTGGGAGCAACAAGAAAAACGCCGCGGCTAATAACGTAGGAAGTCCGACCCCCAAATCGAGCCCCGCGCGGTCGAAAACAACTCCCATCACTAGCGAGGGCGCGAAACAATCAAAGTCAAGGCCGCATCCGATCTCTACCAGGCGGGCTCCTGATCCAAGGCGTTCGTCTACCATGCCTCGGCCTCGATCAGCCGCGCATGGGGGTGGGGCAGGAGATGGGAGGTATTTACTGATTCCCCTTTCGCCTGGAACACGTACCGAGGTGCAGATTGTACGAAAGGAGAGGCAGCCTTTATGTCCTACGATGCACACTGGCGGGACAATTCAGGCGGAGACTTGGGAGATTATGGATGAAGAGAGTCGGAGGCTGAGCGAGGTTGCGTTTATGTGACGATGGATATTTTCTTTTCGCCGACCGATATCCCCGCATTCCTCGTCTCTGCAATGGACAAAGGGTTGTCAAAAATTAATTTAAGCAGAATATTGATACCTTCATTCCTTTCGGGTTTTCATTTTTCTTTCTTTCTTGTGTCGTTGACGTTCGTTTCCCTCAGGCTCATGCGCATTCTCTTGTGTTTAGTTGATTTTGGTCTCCCGCCTACGTGCACCCAATTCATCCGATGCCCCCTTCTTGATTCAGTCCAGTTCTTGTACACTGAAGTTACGAACCCTTACGGTGTTGCGAGGTTGCTAAACCGGGAAATTGAGCGTAGTCACGTGGCAAGACGGATTCTTTCCTGTCATCGACGCCCTCGATCCCCTCCTTCGCCGCCTCATGTGTGAAGAAAGCGACGGAGAAAAACTGACCACGCCTCGGCGCAGAGGCGCCCAACGAAAATCTCAAGGAGCACTTGATATACTCATATGCCCCCGGCACACGATATCGTTGCCATGAATTTCTGCACAACTTTGCGCCGAAGGTGTGCTCGTACATTCGTCATCTTGTTGCTCGGGCGATGTAGGCTTTTATGCTGCCCTCAAGGTTCACGCTACCGTCCTCGCGGGCCCCTGAGCGCCACCTCGCGCCAGGGCTGGTCCTAGGCAGTCTCTCCAGCCTCTATTTATAGAGGCTAGTCCCAGCTTCATGGCTGACTTGTTAGTGTGACTGCGCCTGTTTGTGCTGATATTCCCTCTCTTGATTTGATACGGGGATGGCGCGACTTCCCTTCACGAGTTTGCACGTTGGTACGACGATACAAGCTACTCTTACTATACTTTGTTTGACTCGGCCTCGGATTGTCTCTCGTGAAAGACCTGGGGCATGCGCCCTCTGCATAATGTGTCGCGCCAGCTCAAGGCCGACTCGTCAACCATCGTCTCTCCACTCAGGTCATGCTAGCTGCCAAGGGCGTTCTCAGCGGCACTTGAGGGTGTGGCTGAATTGATGCGCTATTTCTTCATGTGTGACAAGTTTGCACCCATGCGGAAACTTCACCGCTTGCTTCGGGGCCCCTGGTAAACCTTCTGATGACAACCTCCTCAATGTGTTCTCGACGCTTGCGTATCAAACCCCTTGATCGGCTGTGATACGCGTAGCGACCTTCATGTGTGACGCGCAGCCAATCTATTTGAATTTGATACAATTTCGTCAAGAACTCCTCGCAAGGGGTGTGCTACCTGACGTGTTGGTCCGCGAACGGGTTGTCACCCCATTCTATCTCATGAACTGATTTTGCTCAACTCTGTGGTGGCCTGTCCAACGTACGCTGGATTGTTTCACAGAGTCTACAGTTGCTTCAAGGGGACTAGCCAAGGCACACTTGCCCTCAAGCATATGCTCAAACACCTCATGTTTGAACCCATTGCCCATGCTGCGAGACCGTGAAGCAACTGCCGCATTAGGCTTGCATTGAACGACCTGGCCTCACGGTGTTGTGCGAGAGTCGTATACACTTGTGCCTCTATTTGTATAACACCCATATACTCCTTTGGCTTCATTCGCGGTCCCCGCGATCTAGCGTATCCTGTTTGTTTTCCCAGAGCTGACTCCGGCCCTCGTCGGGTCCACGATCTGTGTAGGCATTGAACTGGTGAATCAATTATGAGGCGCAGTACAAAAAAGATCGCGCTGTCGAAGCCCTGTGGTACTTGTGGTGTGATATAATTGTCGGTTGCACAAATCGTATGCGAGTTGATCAAATGCGGGATGACGCGCGAACATGGCGTTGTCGTGGTAAAAGTGTCGCTCGGAATTAGGACCGCATATGGAAATTCCCCAAAAGGCAAGAGCTTGGCAAACTGAATGATGTCATCACGCGGGGCTTCAGCAAATTCCCATCACGTGTTGGGTCCGCCGCAGCACGCCTTGTTCTGCCGGCCCCAATCCTTTATGTCTTTTAAACGTATCAGGCTCAACGACGGTCGAAGCATTCCGGGAATTGGCTTCGGAACGTGGAAGATTGGATCTGGGGAGACGGTCGTACGACAAGTTGACCAAGCAATCAACACTGGGTACGATCATTTCGACACAGCTCAAGCTTATGGAAATGAGGAAGAAACTGGAGATGCACTGTACCTCTCCGGCCTCTCGCGGGACAATCTATGGGTTACAACGAAATATTCTGGGAGTGACCCTACATTGAGCATTTACGAGTCATGCAAGGCTAGCCTCGAAAAGGCACGTATTTCATCTCTAGCTGTTCTACCCCTTGTACAAACCTCATTTCTTATCATTTCAGCTTCAATTGAAATACGTTGACCTTTATCTCATCCACTCTCCGCGTCTCTGCAAAGGTGACATCCCCGGCTCGTGGAAACAAATGGAAAGGCTAAAGAAAGAAGGCCTTGCGAAGTGCGCCCTCTTCACAACAACGTCGACGTAACTCCAACTTACTTTGCCTATTGGATGTCAGGTCAATTGGTGTCAGCAACTTTGGGATCGACGACCTCGAAGAGTTACTCGAGTCCGCGGAAATCTTGCCGACTGTCAATCAGGTGAGAATGTCCATGACCATCCTCATGATACTAGATACCTTTACTGACAGCGCCCGATGGTTCCATGTTTTCGGCTGTGTTACGCAGATTGCGTTACACCCATATGGTCAGCAACTCATCCAGTTCTAACTATAGTTCATGTCCACATAACGTCCCCGCACGTCCATTCCTCTATCAGTGTGGAAGACTCAACGGGTGCTCATGGAGTTCCAAGGCAGAAACGGAATTGCTACCGAAGGTTACTCGCCATTGTTGTCAGTGTGGCTCTCATTCTGGGGAAACGAAAATATTGGATTCACGTCCTAATTTATTTATTTTTTCTCCGCATTTTTGTCTCCCTTCCACGACGGTGGTCGTTGTGTAGCTCGCTCACGACTGCTCCGGGAGGTCCGGTCGACGGTCCTGTTAACGAAATTGCCCGCCGTCTTGGCGTCCAACCTGAGCAAGTTCTGATTGCCTGGGTCAAGTCTAAGGGCGCAGTTGTCCTCACGTTCGTCATGCCACGCTCCTTCATTCTGCAAACTAACCTTATCAGATCGTTCGTTCGGTTGTTCATGCGTTCATTTGATACAGGACGTCGTCGAAAGTGGAACGACTAGAGCGCTATCTTGCAGCAGGGCACATAAACCTCTTACAGTCGGACGTCGATGCGATTGAAAAAGCTGGTGCAGAACCACATGACTTGGCACTCTCCGACCCTGAATTGAGGACTACTTGGACAAGACTTAACCGTGTTGCGCTGTTGCTGTTCAGTGCATATATCGCATATCACTGGCTGCGGATCGAGTTTACTGAACAAAGAGAGTACGCATACTGAGCCTCCACCTCACAGTTTTGATGACCGGTGATCAAAACTCAAAACTTCGCCCGGGCCCGGTTGATTTCAGCCTTCTTCCCAGGTTACTACCTCGCACTGTTTTTTATCGCTTTGTTTCTCCTGTCCCGCGCTTGGGAATTCTCACTAACATGACCAACATGACGAAATCCTCTGTACACCAACTCTTGTGCATTTGTACAACAGATCACTTGCTGTCTATACATGTACAATCCTGTTCCGCAAGCACATTGTGCCATCATCCACCCTCTTGAGCTAAATGTGAACGTGTTTCATATCGATACACGAGCGAACAACCGACAAGTGCCAAGCAACTTCGAGGATCACCACGGCGGCCCAGGTGCTTGTAATAGCAGCCGAGACCAGATGCATTATATTTGCAAGGTTGACGGCGCTGACTACGAATATTGCGATGGTACCAACCAATCGCCAGTAAACGTATCGGTTTTGTGGGGTACTCTGGGAGCAACAGTTACGTGCATTCAGACTCGAGCCACTCGATACATTGTCCTTTGACTTGCAGTGCAGGAAGTAGCGGTGGCGCGTAGCCACGTGTGAGGAGACAAACATCTACAACAGGCTCACACTATGAATATGTTAGCCCAGCTTTCGCCTCTTGGACTAGTCTGGTGAAAATCGATGCGTTTGATTGTGCAATGCTCAGGAGTGATTTGGGGGCGGGTCTTGCAACTGGCGCGGATTTGCAGGCTGCACATGGTAAGGCGTTGGAGGGGTATCAAGCTTGACAACCCATTTTAACAAGATGCGGCGGAAAGCCTTGTGAAGATGGTCACGAGGGGGTTGTGGTAATGAGAACCCCCACTCTGGGCGGATTCGATCTGGTAGTTCGGCAATCAAAGGAGCGAACTCTGCAAGCCTGTCCTGCGGTAGTAGTCCGTCTCATCCGTGAGAAATGCGTTTCGGACCGTTCCTCCGTCATCCCGTGTAGCTGTTTGGAGACACCGCCTTCGTTCTTGGTACACCGCTGGAGTGTCATCCATTCCCACAACATCCTCATCTGGAATGGCCTGCAGAAGAAATAAGGCAATCATCCAGAAATATGACTCAACATCATGGCGTGGCGTGACTGGTGCACGCAGACAGGAGGAAATTCGGAAGGTTTGCGAAGCTTATCTGTTCGACATTCGCTGTACTCCTGGTGTCTTTCTTGACCGAAAAGCTTTTCGTATAACTCCAAGAGCCGACCCTCTAGTTGAGGCATTTCGGGAGCAGGAAATGGCACGTTCAGGCGCACGTACTTGCCGTCTTGAACTGCACGGGTGGTGCAAAGAGCGGTTCCTTGCCAAACATGATAGCATCGACAAATCTCATCGACCACTCACGGTACGGGGTTGCAACTTCTCCTTCTCCCGCGCTTTGCCGACAAATGGAAATCACCGAGGATCGAGCAAGCGGCGGGAGAGCTCCTACAAGGGCAAATGTCAGGCATGGAGCATAGTAACAAAGAAGCATGGTTGCGACCTGTTGAGGATGCGATTGATGAACTTTAGCGGTTCAGACGCCGGAACACAACACCACTTAGGGATGTCTAACCCTTGGAGGTCCGCATCCATCAATTTACACATGGAGTAGGTCGATATAAACATTGCCAGGACTGACATCGCGATGGAGTGTTGAATGCAGCGCGGTGGACTTTAAACTCTCCGTCAGCACAGCCCAGGTATGTACGCATCCTGCTAAGGGTTGCTCACGTTCCAGGCTATCAAAAGTCGCCTCGAGGACGTCGCCGCTTCGTGCGATGATCTTCCCTGTGTCGAAGCAAACAGCTGTCGTTTTTGTCTGGCTTCTTCTTGTTCTCCCTATTGTAGCGTAGGCGCAGTTAGAAGAGGCTCAGGCTCCATGGCGCGGAGACATCTTTGAAGAAGGCCATTATGGCCAATAGAGTGAAGGGGCTCTAGCATCTCTGCCTCCTCGTGCCGGCGCCCTGATTCGGGCAGGTAAACCTCTTTGACGATGAGACGGGCCTCCCGCTCATCTCGGTAATTCTGCTGTTGAAATATCCTGGTGCCCCTCGAATGCGCTGGAGCAACAAATGTCACGCGGAAAGAGCAAGCTGGAAGCATGGAAAAACGCCAGTGTGGGCAATCTGGCACACGCCTCCCTCGGCATGAGACGGGTCGAGCCCGATGGTCTGGTTATGTGCGTCACGACGTCCATGCGGCGGTCGGTATAGGGATTCAACAAATTAGATGAGAGGACCGAGGTAAGACCATTGGAAACGAGGAGACGTGTATGCAGCCGTGCACTCACTCCAGTGGATGGAGGAATCCTTTGAACTCGCATACAAGCCGTAAGCACCCACCAGTTCTGGTTGTTACAGGCGCACGTCCCCCACATACGTAGCCGTTTGGCGCTCCGACTCATCGACCGTGCCCGACTTAATCTCAGCGATTGTTGGGACATGATGCTAAGGAAAACTCCGATGATTTTGAAGATCCGTGCAGGAGCCCTCCCACTTTCAGTACTCTTCGAAAACAGTAGCCACCGTCCCAACAATGTCAGGGACGGGACCTCGGGCAGGTTCTTGTCGTCGGTTTCATTTGTGGCGGCAAGTTGTACTATCAGCATTGTCTTCCTCTATGGGTGCCAGGTCAATGGGGAATGGTGGGATCGAAGAGAACAATCTTTTTAGCCCCAGCTGAAAATGGATGACTGCTCAACTTCTCATCATCACGACCACCAAGTTGTTTTGCGTACCACAGGTCCTCTCGCTCAAGGTGTTGAGAAGTTCGCACAGGGAGGTGTATCTGGCGCCGGCCTTCCCCGATAGGAATGCTTACACTAAAGAGTCCAAGCGATCACGTTTCAGGTCCTGGGGTACGGACTGAGATAATCTTTGCAAAACTCCTCAATTATATGCGGCTCAACCAGAGCGCTCTTCCCATGGCGCGTCGCCGTAGCAATGGTGGACAAGAATGGGCTTGAGACGGGTGCGCAAGCTAGTTCTGTCATTGCATAGGTGGTATTGACGGGTGTTGTCTGCTCTCCTCATTCCTGGCCGATGGACGAATCACGTGACTGACATTGCCTTCTCGTTTGGCTGAAGCACGATTGCATGAACTCGCTCGTTTGACAGTTGACTCTAGTGCCGAACTTCTGGGAAGGCCGCCACCGACAGAAGCCGAACACTGAGAGGTGAAGAAACTTGCAAATGGATGACGCGCCTCGGCCCCCTCGTCGCACGTTCTCGTGTATGTTCTTGGTCAATATATCATACTCGGCTCCTCGCTGATCCTAGGTGCGACTGGGACGTCAACTTGATATTCTTAATAAAATCATCATTGGTCTCGTTGAATAGCGACAAATCCACTATTCGCCCACACAAACTCAAAATATTACACGAAATATCCCCGAATAACCGAATCTTCTTCCTAACTCTTCTAACTGTTCTGCTTCTCAGCTTCGCCATCAAGAGCCAATCTGTCTCGTACGATGAATCTGAAAATTAACAGCTTTTTGGATCTCCTGACTTCATTTCCTCCACGCCGCGATGTCAAAATTCAAGTTAATGATTGCTTCATTGAGCATTACTCCCATGAAGTTTCCTTTGTTTGCGGGCTGATTATCGGCTCGTTGGCGCGGGAATACTGTTCCGATGCCAGCGTGGGCCAAATCCATGTCTCAAAATTGATCAACGCATGATTGGTCGCTCCCTCGCGTCGTTTGGCACGCGCTCCTGACACCTAACAGCTGCATGTAGGGATCTCTATGTTAAGACGTATGCCTTGCACCTCTTCGCGCTCAAGAACGCTTAGGACTAGGTCAACCAACCACCCCACTTTTACATCTCCGTGCCGAATCATCGCTGGCTCTTGCGTGATCCACGCTCGGTTTCACAGGCGTTTTGTGCCTTTCGACCAACGTGTGCAAGAAACTCTGATGAAACCAGACGAACCCCTTTGTTCTGCCCGAAACCACGGTCCCCGCACGTGCAGCCTGGATAACGCTTCGCTTTGTGGGTAGTCTTATTATATTGCCGGATCCTAGCGTCCCGCGTCTCCCTTGCACCAAACAGGATCTCGACTTCATGAGAGTTAGACTCCATTGACTCATTCAGGTTGCCCCGTGTGACTGATTTGCGAAGCGACAAACAGGAGTAACAAAACTCGTATCGTGCTGAAACGTGCTGCCCGCCTCGAGGCAGCAGCTTTCCTGGTGATATTAGTGGCGACCATTTAAATGGCAGACCACAGCGGTAATACCGCCATTGACACGAAATGTCGATACACCCCAAGGCGCGCAAACAAATGTCGATCTACGTTGGACTGCCCCGCCATCGGTAGGCATGGTAAAATAGTGCTATTGGGCCTCCCGATAGGAGATTTACAGGAGGTTGGACATGTGTTGGACGGCTGGCACGTCCAGAAATACCCACGAAATCGGAGCCCGTGAGAATAGGGCCGCTCGCCGCGCTCAGGAGTGGTAAATTAACTCAGATAAGGCACTACTCATGCATACCAGCACCAAGAGCCGGCCTGAATTATGTGTTTCATAATGGAGGCCCATTGAGTCTCTCCGTGAACATGACCTTTCTGAGTTCGCCCCTGAGCAATCGCTGGCGCGTCTACTGGTCGTCGTAGAACCGGAATGCAGATTTTAGCCTGAGGAAACGCGCATGCCGGGGAGAAACGCGACTAAAACAATCTAACCGTCGCGATAGAAATCGCTGATCCGTGGCTTGTGCTATCTGCAAGTATGACATGCACGTTGGAGGCATGCGATATGAAACCAGTGTCCTTCGCGACGGCGTAAGGTGATAGGAGTTACCCGCAATAGTAAGACGATGTTTATTTTATTGCGATTGGCGCTCGATCCATACATAAGCACGCCCAAACAGCCCAATCTATATTTCATCCTCCCTCTGTTTACCCTCTAAGGCGTCTTACACGTCTCCTTCACCGCCAGTAACGTACTTGGCGCATCCGCGGTGAGAATGGATAACTATGCCAAGTTGGAGAAGGTCGGCGAAGGTGAGAGGCAGCATGCCGCGCAGTCACCACAGCCTGACCTGAATGAAATACCATTGCTCTATCATCGCCACGGCCTTCCCCTTTTAATTTCCCTCGCGTTAGGAACGTACGGCGTCGTCTACAAGGCGAAGGACTTGACTACTGGCAACGTTGTTGCATTAAAAAAGATTAGGCTGGAGGCTGAGGATGAAGGCGTACCAAGCACCGCGATACGAGAGATATCGCTTCTCAAGGAGCTTGATGACGATAATATCGTAAGGCGCGTGTCCTTCAATGTTTATGTCCCTGGGCCACAGCTAATGCGCTATTTACTCGTGTAGGCTGTTAAACATTGTACACGCCGACACCAAGCTCTACCTTGTTTTCGAATTCCTCGACGTTGATCTCAAGCGGTACATGGACCACGTCACTAAACGGCGCGAGGTTTTGAGCCCACCACTTGTCAGGGTGAGATGCCCCGGCCACAACGGTCCGCTAAAACATAACTCATATCCGCCCCACCTGCCGCATTTGTCCCCAGCAATTCACCAGGCAACTTCTACAAGGGCTCCATTATTGCCATGCTCACCGCATCCTTCACCGCGATTTGAAGCCCCAAAATTTGCTCATTGACGCCAATGGGAACCTCAAACTCGCCGATTTTGGGCTGGCTCGAGCCTTTGGCATCCCCTTACGCACACTTACGCACGAGGTCGGTCACTCATTTATGTAAAATATAATCATCCGGAAATAATTCCCTCTTCTGCCGCTTGTGCTCAACTTCCGCCCCAATTATCGCGTTGGTGACCGCCATTGCTCATGACTCGGACTCATCGGGATGCTCCGTTGGCGAGATAGGTTGTGACATTGTGGTATCGCGCACCAGAAGTGCTTCTCGGCTCACGACATTATAGCACCGCCATTGACATGTGGTCTGTTGGGTGCATCATGGCGGAGATGATCATGTCGGGCATACCGCTATTTCCCGGTGACTCGGAGATCGATCAGATCTTCAAGATCTTCCAGTTCGTGCTGCAGTCCATTTGTTACCTTTCGTCTCATTGACAAGCGTTTGACTGTCACGATATAGGATCTTGGGGACACCGAACGAGACAACATGGCCTGGCGTGTCTCAATTACCGGATTTCAAGCCTGCTACATTCCCACAGTGGAGTGCAAACAAGCTTTCGGCCACAATCCCTGATATCGATCCCACTGGGTTGGAACTATTACAGGTACGTTGGTGATTCAATGTAGGCTCGAACGGGACGTGTGCCCACTCCCTGCTTGATTCCGCACAACTAGAGTTGCCTCGTTTACGACGCAGTAAACCGGATGTCGGGTGAGTGGCACTCTCAGTATATGTGTGCTTGCCTTTTGATCACTTGACTATGTAGCCAAACGAGCACTGGACCACCCTTGGTTTGGATAGATCAACCGTGGAACTGCCGTAATTTCTTTCGCTGCGGGCCGCGTCACCCATTTGCCTTTCCTTAGGATTCGCGTTCGTCGTCCTAGTTCCTCTAGGTGGTCTCGCCCCTTATCCTTCGTATTCAAGCTTCCAGCAACGACTAAGACTACTCACTCATTTCCGCTCATCTCTGCCTGTTGTCATTCCAAAGTATGAGTGCATCCAACGTCGATTACGATAGTGCATGTGTACTGAATTCTTACTTCTATGTGCATTATGATTCTTTGGCCGTAGTACCTCGCTTGCATTTTATGGCGAGATACACAACCCCTCTATCCCCTTACTACCTTCTAATCCGCCCCTCTCCCCTCGGGCGGAGGGGGGTGAAGTATGCTGGCGGTCGTCCTTGCTTTTTCTATATATTACGTGGCCTGTATGATATTACTAGTCTGGACGTCGAGCTCTGAGCCCTTCACGAAAGCACTTCCACCGTTCTTTCCCGTGTTGTGATCTATTTGAAGTATTTCTATTTGATCGTTGCGGACAATGGCACGTGCTCTTGCGCGCGCCTCTGCGAGGCCACCATTGCTACCGTGCCTCTCCTCTCGATCGAACACTCGATTCAGCTCCCTGCGTGAGGTTTCTTGTCGCGAGTGTGCTATATGTTGTGCCGTGGCGTGTCACGTATGTACCACTGGCAGCACGCTCTCACGCCCTATCCACGCCGCAGCTGTTTCTGCTGAAGTTAAGCTAACATATTGAAACATCAAAAAATATCATGTCAGCGCCCCCGCGCTGCGTTTAGTGAACCAACGAACGTTGGGTGATGATAAAATTACTGTAAACCTTGGCTTTGCTCGGAATCGGCAGCCACAGCCACCCTGGCCCTCCCGGACATCCACCTCTTGCATCTCAATTCTCATAAACATTGGACATCGGAAACTCTCTAAGGTCCCGTTTAGGTCAACGGCTTGGATGTATTAAGCCGAGTCTGCCGCAAATGGGGTTATAACGTCAGCATGATGATATGAGCGAATCGTCGGCCGCATCTAGACTCGGTTTTGGTCGGACATTCTGACACCACCTCTTGTGGCATATATATGGCGTGCGGGTCCTTGGTGAGCCCCCGTTGTGATGTCCTGATGTCCTTGCAGGAACAAAACCCCACCGATTCCCAGGTTAATCAGCAACCTATTAATACCAACATCTCTACGCCACATGAGCGAATTCCAGAGTGTAATGCAACAGAATGTACCAACACAGAGCCCGGTCCATACTCTGTTTTCAGCTCCAGCCAGAAATGGGCAATCGTACTGCTTGCGGCCCTTGCTGGATTGTTTTCACCTCTCGGCAGCAGCATTTACTTCCCAGCTATTCCATCAGTTGCCAAGGCATTCTATAGAAGTACCCAGGATATCAAGTGAGCCGTGCCAACTTTCCAATAGAAGGAAGTGAATTGAAAGCTGCATTGCTCGCAGTATAACTGTCACAATTTACATGATATTCCAAGGCGTCAGTAAGCATGCTGAGTTGTTGATTGTGGTGTAGTCTCCTTTGATGAGAGAGATGGTAGCTCCTAGTATCTGGGGCCCCATTGCCGACTCTTACGGACGCAGGTCCGTCTACGACCCTTGGTCTTAGCGTTGCATATAGACCTTGCCTTCGTGCAGACCAATATACATCTGCTGTCTAGCTTTGTTCGCCGCCGTGCAGGTTGGCCTGGCCACCATACCTACTTCGGCATATGCAGCGCTCCTTGTGTTGCGCTGTTTCTCTGCTGCAGGAAGTGCGCCGATGATAGCTCTAGGTGCGCCTCAAATAGTTGGAATCTACTGGTGAACCGATTGATTTTCGATAATGACATCATTTCCAGGTGCTGGGACCGTCGCCGACATTGCTGCCCCAGAAGAGCGAGGCAGCTACACTGGCTTGATTTTCACTGGCGCTTTGTTTGGACCGACCATCGGCCTAACGCTATCACATTTACTGCGTGCAATCACAATTGCGTTATAGCCCCGCATTCGGAGGATTGCTGAATGCTCGCTGGGGATGGCGGTACGTTTGATAATCTTCACCAGAATCACAGGATTGTTCATTGTTCTTTGTGGAATCTGTATTTTGTCTCACGAAGGGCAATATTCTGGTTCCTCGCGACTCTTTCAGCGGCTATCCTTGTCCTTGTCATCCTTTTCTCCCCCGAAACACTTCGGTCCTTGGTTGGCAACGGTAGTGTACCCGCAAAGGGCGTGAGTCGTACTGTCTGGAGCATCTACTCGACCAGAAGGAAAGAACGGGATACGTCATCGCTAGAGTAGGTCGCAAGGGGGCCCGGAAAAATGGTAATCCGGTATGCAAGTTGATCGACAATGTGGCCTGGATGATTCATCTTGTCGCAAGTTTGTCGCCTTGACTTACTTATTAGAGAGAAGGATGTCGCCATTGTGCTATTTTACAATGGCTCCGTGTGCGCCGCATTTTATGCGATTGTGCGTCCCAAACAAGACTTGGTCTTGGCGGCGAGTGCAAGGACTGACACTCGGTATTCACAATTGATGCAATACAGCTGACAACGCTTTCAACGGTTATGGACGATACCTATGGGTTGTCAACCAGTAAAACAGGGCTGTGCTTCTGCGCATTTGCTTGAACTGTCGTGCTGGCTTGGTTTAGTGCACTAACGCCATAGACATTCAGTCTCCCGCTTGGAATTGGAATACTGCTGGGCAACATTGTCGCTGGACGACTCCTGGATCGAGACTTTCGCTTTACTCGACGAAATGTCGAACGTACCAGAAGACGTAATATTGAAGCTGGGAACTCAGGATCTCTTTCCGGCACGCCTGAAGTGACTGATCCTCGGAAGATGGATCCCAACGATTTGCTCGATTTCCCTATCGAGCATGCGCGGCTGCGCTCCCAACCTATCTGTGCGCCAGGATTCATTCTTCAGCCTACATTTTAACAATATAATCGCCAAGCTGAACTCTATTGATGTGTAGATGCCATACTTTTCTGGAGTAGTACAGTCGCGTATGGCTGGTTGTTGCAGTATCGCCAGCCGCTTGCTGTGCTTTCGTCTTTCAGTTCATCTGTGGGTAATTAATTATTACCTTGCACTCACGAAGTATATCTGAGAACCCTGTCCCGCAGCAGGGTACGCCGCTATGTCTATCATGCAGGCAAGCCAGGTGATCCTAATTGATTTGTACCCCGCAAAAAGTGCCTCGGTGACGGCGAATGTCAGCTCATTTCCGCCCATTGTCGCAGGCGTTGCCTGATGGTTTTCTATTCTTGGCGGTTACCAGAACAACCTTGTCCGCTGTATTACTAGCGCCATTGGCACCTCGGTTGTCGAACCTATGAGGCGGGCAGTAGGGATGGGATGGACAATGGTGATTATTGCTTATATATTTTTCTTGTCTGTGATGACCATTTCCACTTTATGATGTGGTTGGTGATATTCATTTTCAATCCTGCTCTCACCATTGATGGTCCTTGAATGGAAGATGGGAATGCAGTGACGTCAAGAGCGAGCAGGTCGCACAGGTGCTGTCTCCGCGGTACCAGCTCCGCATGATGTAGATATCGAGCACAAGCCAGAGGCCAACGGACCATAATGATTTTAAAATAGTTACATAGTTATTGGGTTCGACTGACGCACTCAACATGGCCCATTACTGCGTGTGTATACCGTTAGATATAAAAAAAATTGCTAACACTTCGCATAAGTTTCAAATGAAAACATCCAAAAATGAAGGCGTTATGATTTTCGTGCGGTGAACACAGCCGTCGCACCATTGTAAAAATTCCCTAGCGTGCAACGCTTACTCCAAATTCTCATTCCGTCAAATGGTAGCTGGTAATGTACTTGTTTAAGTGTCTGCGTTTCTCTTCATGTTAGAGCGCCGTACAAGGAGATCTCGAGACGTGGAACTTTTCTCCATTGGCGCGTGTGGTGATCATGAGATTTCCATGTATGGCGCTCCGATGTTGCGAGCAATGTTGCCGCTTATATTCGCACGTCACAAGCTACGGAGGATTTTTGAGTAAGCATTGCACTCTTGGTTGTGTTAACGGCGCGAAAATCATAACACCTTCATTTTTGGATCTTTTCATTCGAAATTGATCGAACGGTATTGTATATATCAATCGCTGCATACTTTATCCAAAATACTGCTTTGGGGGTTTTCCTTCTGTATTCAGTTTCGAAATGTGCTGTATAGTTCTTGTAATGTAACCCGCGTATACCTTACTCACGCAACCGTATGCCCGATGAAACTCAGGCTTAGCTTAGGCTGCATTAATCGGTTTGACGATTTTTAGCACCAAAGTCCGTGAACCTATTGGTCATGTTAGTGCACTAGTTGACAATACCAATCGCTGAGGCGGGACAATCCCGCCAGGCGCTGTGAAGCATAGTGAGTTTGTGTTAACCAATTAATATTAATCAACTGATTAGAGCGATGTATTTGGTATTGTTTGCCCCCAACCAACACAGTTGGTCTATTTTGGCTCGCGTATCTTTGTCCCTGAGAGCCAAATAATCGTCCTATAAGAGACCGACAAGTGTTTGATGGTCCCCCCCTGAGTGTCGCAGCCTCAAAGCAGCCCCGCAGCCCCAAACACCAGTTGCAATGTTAGCGAACTTGCTTCTCGTGGCTCTTACAACACTTCCATTGTCACTTGCACTTGGCCCCCTCCTTCCAACCATCACCTATGGGGATACGCGGAATGCAGTGTTTACTGTGTTCTCCCAGACTCTCATTGAAGCACCTGTATGACAGTACCGCCATCGCCGTTTCATTCGTTGATGTTGTTTCAACAGCCACGCACTGTGTTCAACATAATCACAAACTTCACGAACTACAATAAATGGAACACGTTCGTGACCCATGTGGCGTATGATGGACCTTTGCAGGTTGGAACGTGCGTTAATTATTCGGGGCTGCACGTCTCAAAGACAACGTCGCTGATGATTAGGCTACACATAGCCATATGACCTTTACCAGTTCGTGATACCTGATTCCTGCGTTCTATCTCCACTTGACACAGCCTTGGTAGATGCCCTCCTCATCCCTGGCACCACAGTTCAGAGCGCGGAGGTTTTCACTAGCTACGATGCTTCAGCGCTTATCACATCGTGGAGGTTCGACAATACAAGCGCAGACACCTACGCCGAGCATATCAATCAAATATCAACATTTGGGCCGAGGACCTCCCTGTATCTGAGTTGTGAGCATGGTTCCCAGTCGCACAACATTCCACTTTTCCAAACACGCTTGCAGGGGAAACTTATTATGGACCTGGGGCAGCAGCGATACTCGCAACTTTAGGAATTCCGCTCCAAAACGCGTTTAAACAGCAAGGGGTTGACCTAAAAGCATATGCAGAGTCGCAAGGGTCACAATAAGAAAAATCCCCATGATAGAATCCGGTTTTTCTCGCGACCCGCGCAGATGGTACCACCACTGCAACGCCCCGCGACAGGGATTTGTGGTCCTTCGTGTTCATGTGTCACCTGGCATATTCACCGTTTCAAGTTTCAAGTTTGTATGGCTGCGGCAACAAATCAATTTTAACAGCCTCTATGCCCACGATTCTCGGGAGAATTGTCTAAGAATCCCTCCGCTGGGCGACAGGTCTGATCCTAATCTCAACATCACCATGAGCTTGACCACGGGGACCCCCGGCAGAATTATTGATCTACAAAGCGCCAGTGCCTTTTCAGGGCGCCTGAGTTGGATTGGGAGCGCAGGCTCCGTTGTCTCCTCAGATGTCGCCAAGCGCCTTCCACATATCAAGTATACCCATGATTTGTCCTTACTTCACCCCGTGTGTATCTTCCATTGCACTGTCTAGTTGACTTCGTCGCTCGTATTTACAGCTTTGATGTGCAACCTCTCAGCCCAAACGACAACTACGTAGTAACATATGCATCTTTCCTGTTCCCTCAAATCCACAAAACTCCGTTTTATAGCGATTTTTCGTACCCTTGAGCCCTTGGCATTTGTATGTTTTCTAATCACGGGTAATGTAGCCTCCACGACCATCTAGTGAGGCTCTTTTCAGGTTCGTCACCTCCCACTGCTGCCCACTGCTGCCCAGTACCCACTTTCCCCAGCGTTGCGATCTCCCTTGCTCTCGACTTCGTTATCGTCGATCCTCATCTTGGCATTGAAATTTCTCATGTTACTTCTGGCGCTGCTGGTCCAAGTCCTCGCTCTGGCGCGGCAAGCGCCCCGTGATATTCTCTTCAGTTTCATTTTGGCTCTGTACTACAAACTATGGCAAGAAAAACTAGCCCGGGGTTTGGAGGCACTCTGCCTTGGTAGGGCCGTGACTTCACGACAATCGGATTTCGGATCACAATGGGCACATTACCGAACATCTCGCAATGCACACCTAGTTTATTCCCTGCCAGTCCTGAACCTATTGTCAGTTGGTCTAACCAGAACGAATTCGAGGTTCAAGATTCTATGGCGTCTGATGATGCCTCGATGGTCGCTGTAAATTACCTTAGATATTATTTTTGAGCCGGATTTCGAATCATTCGAACTACAAGTCACTTCGAGAAGTACTAATGTATTAATGTAACCAGCGTATACCTTGAAATCAAGTCGCGTCGTGGCTATATGATGCTGCCATGCCAAGAAGGAAATTGCTCTAATTAGTTTGACAACTTGAAAACTTGTTCCCAACCGTGGTGCAGCACTCGTTGTAAATGGCGTTGGTCACTGGCGGGTCTCACTATAGGAAGTCGAAGAGCTACGTTGCACCAGTAGTCGATACAGCGAGCCATTTCGTGAACCGCCATTCATGCAGGAATCTCACAGCAATATTAATCTTTCCACAACGTTAACCAAACGCGTACGATCATCGGACGAGTTTCCAATTAGCAAGATAGGGTACACGGTAGGCGACAGGCCAATCGCGCAGGGTATATAGATCAAGCAAGGAAAAGCCGAGCAAAAAGGGGCGTTGTCCGTAATACTGTACTAGTGCCCTGGTGGATCGATTGAATATTCCGTCGTCCCCGAAAGATGAGCGACAAGGAGCTTCATAAATAACCATATGGATAGCGATGAATTAAGGATCGGGAAACTTTGATCACAGCGTGGGGTACTGATCGCCGGAGCTTGGGATAGAACGTGTTGGCAATATCCCTCCAGCAACAACCCGTCATGTTCGCGGCGCGCACTCTGATCTCATTTGAACGAGCACTAGATCTAGAAGGGCTCAGGTGCTGGTGTGACGGTACGACCCAATGCATGGCCTGAGGCGCAGTTCATACACTCAGGTTTGAGACTTCTTATAACAATTGAAGGAATGCGCGTCAGTACTAGTTGCCTCGAATGCCCGCGCCGTAGGGGGGCCAATTAAAACAGCTATGGCGTTCAAGCAGACCAAACAAAGCAGGAAGATCGAGGGAATGTACAGCACATCAAATGGTAATGTCCAGAAAGGACGTGACACACATTCAAATGGAAAGAAACAAGATAATCACAAACACCAACAACGTCACAAAGTAAGTGGAAGAGAAAAGATTGCACACAAAGCACCGTGCACTTGGCCTGTGTAAGGAGAGAGTGTAAAACAGCGTTGCAAAGTCCATCAAGATCGGAACACGTAGACTCGCGTCTCGGGCAACGACGAGAGAATTGCGCAAAATATAGATAAAAAGGTGCGATAAATAGAGTCAAGTGAAATGTATTAAATACCCATGCAGGAAGGAATGGACGCGCGACAGGCAGTCGCACACTTGGACCAATAAAGATGCAGTACAACCCGATAAAGGAGAGGAGAGAGGAAATTCAACCCTGAGTAGGGGAGGACCATGAGATGTTCATCAGGTGGCGCATGAAACCACGAGTCACAAAGCAGCCCCAATACTGCGCCTGCAGGCGCTATAAATATCGGTGACCTACATACCACCGTACGCGCCATCATTATGACCAGCGCTGGGTCCACTCTCAAGGTTGGGAGAAATATACGCTTGCTGCGGGTTCGCATCGACGGGTGAGCCGGAGCGCGTCGGTTGCGAGGGAGTAGGTTCGTGGGCAGAAAGAGACCCATACGCGGAGGTAGACAACGAGCGAGCAAGTGCAGGAGAAGCGTTCCCTCCTGCCGCATGCGAGTCAGGGTGAGGTGAAAGTGCAACGGGAGGGATCTCGAGGTGGCGAGCGAGTTCTGCATATCTCTCATTCTGAGGCTCCTGATGACCTTGATAGTCATAGTCGCCGTACGGCTGAAGGTCACGCGGGTCCTGCACTTCATAATGGGGCTGAGCCGGCTGTTGGTAATGGTACTGATCTTGATAAGGATCGCAGGAGCTTTGGGCGTTGTTGCCATATGCACCCCAGTGGCTGGGAACTGGAACGGCAGGTTGGTTCATTTGGGTCATCTCGGGCCCATGAGCATCGGCTTCATGTCCCATGTTCGTACGCGCGAGAGCCAGCGCGTTTTGAGTGCCGATAACAGGCCGAGCATCCTCCTCCCCGAGCATAGCGCCCTCATGCATGAATGAGGCGCGTGCATGCCAGTCATGACGACGGCGCTTCGGACGCAATTTGCGACGCTAGTAAATAAATAAAATTTGATCGGTCAGGGTCTGCCAAAATTGGGGAACGCCGTGGGAAACGTCTCGGCACTCACAACAAAGCAGAACAGGATGAGGAGCGCGGCAGTGCCTGCAATGCACCCAAAGATGATGGCCGCAATGGTGCCACCAGAGATTGACTTGGACGCAGCATTTCCGGGAGTGTTGGGGGTGTTGCCGTTGATTGTCTGAGTCGGCTTCGATAATGGGTTGGTCAGCGAAGGGGTAGACTGAAGAGAGCTCGCATCGTCCGTAGTGGTGGATCCAGTCATGGTAGTAGGCTTCTGAACGGAGTCAGAAGATGTCGTGCTCGTGGTTGAAGGGACGTTCGACGAGGACGAGGACGACGTGGCAGAAGTCTTTGAAGAGAAAGACGAGGGAGATGAGGCCAATGAGTCGGATGGTGGGATGCTCGACGACGTCTTGTGTTCGACGGAAATCGATGTTGACGTCGGGGTTGTCAATGGGGGCGAGCTTGAGGGACTCGAGGAAGACTTGGGCGTCGCCGTAGGCGTCGCAGAGGTGGTTGATTCTGGAAGACAGAAGGTGATTGATGGGCTATGTGTATCTCACGGATGCCTGCGCATCAATTTGCTCACCAACTCCAGAGGCATTGGGAGGTGGGGGTGAAGCATCCGGAACTCGGGGATGCTTCCTGCGTCGCTGATGCTGCTGGCGGTGCTCCATCCTAGCGACGAAACCGAGAAAAGAGCGTGGGTGAAAAGATGGATAGGAGAAAGAGAGGCGGCGCGCGGAGGTGAGGACGCTCTGTTTTCTGCGCTCTGATTAAAACACGTGATCGATTTTCCACATCCCATATGTATTTGGACCGCGACACGCGAGGCACAGTTCCTCCATACTCCGGTGGTCATCGATGTTATCCAGGAGCACCAGATTCTCGACGAGGACGGAGTGCGTTTTCCAGAATCCCCCAAAGGACATCCTGACCCCAACATGGCGACACCAGGCCCACCCAGTGGCCCACGTCAGTACCTTCAAATTCTATCCACGCGCTCAACAATGAACTTCAGCGAGACGCGTCTTTTTGCTGTGCACCTTCCTTCCTGTGTACGCTCTCCGGTAAACATTCACTTGCACTCTTTGTCTCGCTGAACGGTAAGAACCCCACACGAAAATATCCTGGAGCACACTTTATTATTCACGAAACCGGAGAACGAATAGACTCATGATACAATAAATATACCAACACATTCCTACCGATTGGTTGGATCATGCAGCAGCGTTTAAAGGATGGAAAGTGAGTGGTAGTTTCAGACCTTGTTCTTACTTCTTGACTTTGCGCGCTGACGCGAGCTCTTAGCAGCTGTGTGCTCTTCAATTGGCAGCCTAGTTTGCATAAGATGAGTACAAGAAGTGATAGAGTAAAAATCATGCCATATTCGAGTAAGCGTCTCACCTTACTTTGTTTTGGCAACCTTCGGATAACCTTTTGGCTCAACTTTTGTGTCACTGGACATGTGGCAGGGCCACAAGCTGAATGGTTTCCAGCACACCGCCGTATAACGTTGATTTCTGTAGTGATGAGATCAACGTACAGCAGGCATCCTCCTGGTTAGGATTGTTTTTGTTTTGAACATTATCAACGCACATGCCTCAGGGCGAGGAGACTCGAGCTGACCCCAGCCAGATTGCTTGGGTCGCACGTCAGGCAGGCTCAATATCATCCGGTCAATCGGTGTAGATGCAGCATCTTACTCCAACCGTATAAATAATCTCGCCGCGCAAGCAAACAAACCGGCTGTGCAGGGTACCTTGTGCGGTATTTGCAAATTTACTCTTTGTGATTGCTTCATCGGCTGGGCGACCGTGCAAAATATCTTGATGCGGGTGCCTAGGATAGCGCTGTCCCTATCCACGCGATCATTGCTCCTATACCTTTGCGGACGGGGAAGCTAATTTTTAGCTTGGCCCTTCCGGCATCAACGTCGTCCGCAAACCTGATCCCTCTGCACCAAATCCTGTGGCGGACGACGGCATGCTAAACGGCGAAACCCTTTACGGCATTGTCGCCAAGCTCATTGTCTCGAAGGATCCACCCATATTGTCCTCCGTGAAACAGAGCCAGAAGCTTGTCGCACGCTCTTCAGCGGATGATTGTATGAATCATTTCACAACGGCTTTAGCATCGGCATCGGCGATACAATCGCAGACAAGAAGACTATGAATCACCATAACTCGGCGGCCGCTGCGCCAATTTTCGTGTCGCAGCATGCAATTTGATGCGAATTCTCGTTCTCTATGCGAGGGTGACAAGCTCGAGGGCAGTCGCCGACGGCTAGCGAACTTGCACCCTCGCGCGCTCTCCGCCCTTCAACTCTCAATGACCGCCCAACCGAATCCTCAAAAACAAATCCCATCCAGAACGGCATCCCACACATTATCAAATTTACACCAGCACGCTCCGGTGATCGAGAACGTGCACGACCGCAAAGGATTTGGGAGCAAGCGAGGAAGCTTTCTACTGATGTCTTTTTCACCATAACACACCAACATTATCACATTGTGTCCTACCGACTATCAACGTGTTGCTAGTGATGTTCTAAAATAAGACTTCCCCCCCCCTCCACTAGTACAAATTCCGTCACTTTCTCCAAGTTGTTGTTCAAGATCTCAACGCCATTGAAGTTTGTGTTGAAGACAACATGGTACAATTTGTCAATATCTTCAAATAACACTTGTTATTAGTTTGGTGCCAATCTGTGGAGAAGAAATCTTACCATTGTGCAATTTTTGAGGGCGGGTGCATCGGAAATCAAGAACGATGTAATCCGTCATATCAGATGATTCTAGCCATGCCCCATAGGCACCACCCAAGAAAAAACGAGACGAGTGCTCTCGCACATTTTTCCCATC
>Ga0307508_10001780_pt1 | contig 23951 bp, 16 predicted proteins | sample 9_EM_MG_FD_203089 | JGI IMG/M metagenome (GOLD analysis project Ga0307508, IMG submission 203089) | Populus trichocarpa ectomycorrhiza microbial communities from riparian zone in the Pacific Northwest, United States - 9_EM | ecosystem: Host-associated > Plants > Roots > Unclassified | place... | reverse complement strand
AGCCAATCCGCGACCTCCGGAAGTTCCGTCACTTTCACTGCCGCCGCCAGCGGAACACCCACTCCCACCTATCAGTGGAAGAAAGGGGGATCGACGATTTCTGGCGCGACCAGCGCTTCCTATACCGTCGCGAGCGTTTCTTCGAGCGACGCGGCTTCGTACACCGTGGTCGCCACCAACTCGGTCAGCTCGACCACGAGTAATGCAGCAGTGCTCACGGTGAACAGCGCTCCCGCTTTCACGACTCAACCCTCCAGCCAATCCGCGACCTCCGGAAGCTCCGTCACTTTCACTGCCGCCGCCAGCGGGACACCCACTCCCACCTATCAGTGGAAGAAAGGGGGATCGACGATTTCTGGCGCGACCAGCGCTTCCTATACCATCGCGAGCATTTCTTCGAGCGACGCAGCTTCGTACACCGTGGTCGCCACCAACTCTGTCAGCTCGGCCACGAGCAATGCGGCGGTACTTACAGTGAACAGCGGTCCCGCTTTCACCACGCAACCGACAAGCCAAACGGCGACAGCGGGAAGCTCGGTTACTTTCACCGCTGCTGCCAGCGGTTCGCCCACCCCCACCTACCAGTGGAGTAAAGGCGGATCCGCCATTTCTGGCGCAACCAGCGCTTCCTATACTATTGCAGGCGTTTCTTCGAGTGACGCGGCTTCATACACCGTGGTCGCCACCAACTCTGTCAGCTCGGCCACGAGTAATGCCGCAGTGCTCACGGTGAACAGCGCTCCCGCTTTCACCACGCAACCGACCAGCCAAACGGCGACAGCGGGAAGCTCGGTTACTTTCACCGCTGCTGCCAGCGGTTCACCTACTCCGACCTACCAGTGGAAAAAAGGCGGATCGACGATCTCTGGCGCGACCAGCGCTTCCTATACCATCGCGAGCGTTTCTTCGAGCGACGCGGCTTCGTACACCGTGGTCGCCACCAACTCTGTCAGCTCGGCTACAAGTAATGCCGCTGTACTTACGGTGAATAGCGGCCCTGTTTTCACCACTCAGCCAGCAACTCAATCGGTCGTCGCGGGAAGTTCTGTCACTTTCACCGCCGCCGCGACCGGGACCCCTACTCCCACGTATCAATGGAAAAAAGGCGGATCCACCATCTCCGGTGCCACCAGCGCCTCCTATACCATCGCGAGTGTCACCTCGAGTGACGCAGCCTCGTACACCGTCGTCGCCACCAACTCCATCAGTTCGGCCACGAGTAGCGCGGCAACTCTCACCGTCACCCCAGTCCCATCCGCTCCCGCAATTACCACGCAACCTGTCAGTCAATCGATCGTAGCAGGCAATCCAGTAACCTTTACCGCTGCAGCGAGTGGATCTCCTACTCCTGCTTTTCAATGGAAAAAGGATGGCGTGGCTATCGCGGGTGCAACCACTGCATCTTACACGATCCCTGCAGTCGCGACCACCGACGGAGCAAGCTACACCGTGGTTGCGACCAACTCCGCAGGTACCGTCACCAGCAACGCCGCCGTTCTCTCCGTCCTCGTCGCTCCGCAAAACATCGTGGTGACGCTCACGATTCAGTAGTCCGCGCAGCGTAATGGAAAATTAATTAAGCGAACACCACAACGCCCGGAGCAAATCCCGTGACATTGCGGCGGTACGATTAATTCGTGACCAACCTCGCGAAAACGGACGCCTTGCGCTTTAATCCTGCCTGCATCCGTGGGGTAAATGCACAGGCCGAACTGATCTGAGGGCCGGGTCCGGCTCGCTTCTTTGCAGATTTGCCAATGACAGCGGAGTGGGTAGAGAAGCCGGATGAGCCATTCATTTTTGCCCACCGCGGCAATCACCGCCCTGCTCGTTTTTCTCCCTTGCGCTCAAGCGCTCGATAGCAATCCGACCCAGGAACGCGCTGACCGGTTCCTTTCCCTCGTGAATGCGAGCTATCAGGCGCTTTATCGGGTCAATAGCAACGCACAATGGGACGCCCTGACTGACGTCTCGCCCCTCCACGATGCCGCTTCGGAGGTCGCAGGAAACGCCTATGCGGCGTTCAATGGGAATCCGGCGATCATCAGCGAAGCAAAAGCTCTTTTGCTTAAGCGCAATGAACTCACGCCGCTCGCAGTGCGAGAACTCGAGCACGTGTTGCTCAACGCCGCGGAAGGCCCCATGACCAACCCGGATTTGGTCGCGGCCCGCATCGCCGCAGAAACAGCGCAGGCATCCACCTTGAATGGCTTCGAATTCAAACTGCGCGGAAGCCCAATCACGGTGAACGAAATCGACAATCTGCTCAATTCGAGCACCGACCTCATCGAGCGGCAAGTCGTCTGGGAAGCGTCGAAGGAATCCGGCAAGGCACTCAAACCCGGCCTGATCAAACTGCGCGAGCTGCGCAATGGCGTCGCGCAGGAACTTAATTATCCGGACTATTTCGCACTACAAGTGGCAGGCTACGGAATGACGAGCGACGAGATGATCAAACTCAACGACGATTTCATGCGCGAGCTGCGCCCGCTATATCTGCAGTTACATACCTGGGTAAAGTACAAGCTGGCCGAAAAATTTCACCAGCCTGTCCCCAAACGCATTCCGGCCCATTGGATCAACAATCGCTGGGGCCAGGAGTGGGATGGTCTCGTGGAAGGCGCGGACCTCACACCATTTTTCAAAGACCGCACGCCCGAATGGGTGGCCCGGAGCGCGGAACGTTTTTATGTCGGCCTTGGTTTTTCAAAGCTGCCGGAATCCTTCTGGAAAAAATCCGATCTTTATCCCGTTCCCGCCGGCAGCACGCGCAAGAAAAACACCCACGCCTCCGCGTGGCATCTCGATTTGCAAAACGACCTGCGCTCGCTGCAAAGCATCGAAAACACGCCGTGGTGGTTCAAGACCGCCCATCACGAATTCGGACACATCTATTATTTTCAAAGCTACACCCGGGACGACGTGCCCCCGCTGCTTCGTACGGGAGCAAACCCCGCATTTCATGAAGGTTTTGGCGAGCTCACGGCTCTTGCCGCCGGAATGGCGCCTTATCTGAAGTCATTGGGTGTGCTTCCGCCGGCATTTAAAATCGACGAGAATGCGTTTCTACTGAACGACGCCCTCGGCGTCGGCGTACCATTTATCTTCTGGTCATCCGGAACGATGACGCACTGGGAGGCCGACGTATATGCCAATAAACTGCCGGTCGACCAGTGGAACGCCCGTTGGTGGAAATATGTCCGCGACTTCCAGGGAATCGAACCACCGACCGAACGTGGCGAAGAATGGTGCGACGCCGCGACCAAGACGCATATCAACGACACGCCCTGTTACTACTACTCCTACGCCATCGCGCAGGTCTTCAAATACCAGATCAACGATTACATCGCGAAACACATTCTCCACCAGCCGCCGCAGAGCTGCAATTACGCCGACAACAAGGAGGTGGGTGCCTTCCTGAAAAGCATCATGGAAAAAGGCGCCACCGAGGACTGGCGAAAAGTACTCAAAGATGCGACTGGCGAAAATCTTTCCACGCGTGCGATGGTGGAATATTATCAGCCGCTGCTGAAATGGCTCGAAGAGCAAAATAAAGGACGGCCGATCGGTTGGGAGTGAACACGAGGTTCGACTGGAACGTATTTGGTGGGACCGTTGTGCTCAACGGCCTTGAGGCAAACTTGCGTTGAGTTTCGATCACGTGACGACGGGCCGATGGGGCATCGGCCCCTACCTCGAAACCCGCCGGGCTGATCTGTTCGAGCGCTCCGGGCGGAAAGTTCAACGCAAAAAAAACACGGGCCCCCCGGCCCGTGTTTTGTAGAACCCCCGAAAAATTTCTCTCGTATTAGTTACGAATCACCCAATTGACCGACTGTGTGGTGAGATTGGATTTTCCTTTGACGCTGTTTCCGGAGACCATCCAGATGCTGCATTCCCCGGTGAGAACATTCTGCCACAGGATGTCCGATTTGCCGTCGCCATTGAAATCCCCCGTGCCAGCGACCTGCCATTCGAGCGGACGGGTCGTCACCCAGGCTTTCCAGGTAGCCGTGGTGCCCGCCATGAGCCAGACATTTACCTGGCCGGTCACCGTGTTCTGCCAAAGAATGTCCGACTTGCCATCCGCGTTGAAATCACCGCTGGAACAAATCTGCCAGTTATCGGCCGCGATGCCAAGGGAAGTAGTGCTCGCGATGGAGGTTCCCGCCATGAACCAGACTTGGAATTCCTGCGTGACGCTGTTCTGAACCAGGATGTCGGGTTTGCCATCGCCATTGAAATCGCCGACGCCGCCAATCGTCCAATCGAGCGACTGGATCCCGAGTGAGACTTTGCTCGAAACTGCGGTGCCTGACATAAGCCAGAGGCTCAATTCGCCCGTGCTGATGTTTTGGCAGACGATATCCGTTTTGCCGTCACCGTTGAAATCACCGGTACCGCTCATCTTCCACTGGTCAGCGTAAATATTCGCCAGAGTGGAAGTGCCTTCCTTGGTTCCATTCATAAACCAGATCGAACATTGGCGCGTAACCGTGTTCTGCCACAAAATGTCAGTTTTCCCGTCGGTATTGAAATCCGTGCGGGCAAGGCCGCTGCTTGCCGCCGTCACCGTCAACACCGCGCCACTACTGGTCACTGAACCAGCCGTGTTGGAGGCAACCACCGTGTAGGTGCCTGCATTGGTCGACGTGACGCTCGCGATTGTATATGAGGCTGCGGTTGCACCACTGATGGCCACGCCGTCTTTCCGCCACTGGAAGCCTGGAGCAGGCGAACCACTCGCGGCAGCGGAGAAGGTAACCGAACTGCCGGACTTCACCGACTGACTGGTTGGCTGGGTCGTGAAAACAGGAGCTGACGTCGCAGCACTTACCGTAAGCGTCGCATTAGCGCTCGTGACCGAACCGGCGGAGTTCGTGACCACCACGCTGTACGTGGCTGCATTTGCCGATGTCACATTCGAAAGTGAATAAGAAGCACTCGTGGCACCGGAAATTGCGACGCCGCTCTTGCGCCATTGATAGGTGGGTGACGGTGAACCACTGGCCACTACACTAAAGGTCACTGAACCGCCCGCCGTCACTGCCTGACTGGACGGCTGTGTCGTAATCGTCGGTGCGACCGCTGCGGCGCTAACGGTGAGAGTGGCATTCGCGCTCGTGGCAGACCCGGCGCTGTTCGTTGCCACGGCACTATAGGATGCGGCATCACTTGAAGTGACCCCGGCCAGTGAGTAGGTGGCGCTGGTGGCACCGGAAATGGCGACGCCATTTTTCAACCATTGATAGGCAGGGGAAGGCGTACCGCTTGCCGCCACGCTAAAATTCACCGATCCGCCAGCGGTAACCGTTTGGCTGGCTGGATTCGTGGTAATGGTGGGCGCTGCGCCAAACACCAGCGTGACACTGTCGGAATCCGCGGAGCCCGCGGAATTAGTGACCTTCGCGTAATATACACCCGCATCGGATACCGTGGCCGTTCCAGAATAAGCCGAGCCCGTTACACCCGTCATCCCGACACCGTCATGATACCACTGATAAGAAAACGGCGCGGTACCATCAGCGGTCACTGAAAGAGAAAACGCTTGTCCGGCCGTTATATTCGTGGTGGCGGCATTCATCGAGGCACTGAAGAAAAAAAGTCCGAGCAAAAAACAAACTGCGGACTGAATACGGGATGACGGGATATACATGTGTTGCGGTAAGGTTGAGTGATCACAGGACTTCTCGACACCAACCGCACACTCACCGGCAAGCTTACACGTCTTTGACGAACAATGCGGTTTCCCCGATGCGTTCTAAAATATTTTTCGCAACCACGTGTGTGCGCTCGTTAACAAAAAATAAAATTCGGAAATTTTTCTGTGACGATGGAACACGACTCACATAAATTGTGAGTCGAAAATATTCTTCGTGCGCGACGATTTCCGATCGTGCGCAGAAATAATTTCGTGCCCGCAATTAAAATTTCACCCGCATGCGTACTCGTCCACACGAATTCCAACATTGCGGTCATGACGCCAGTATTGCACCAGCAGTACACCGCACTGCCTCCCACCGGCTTGAAATCCACAGCGGGCGTTTCAGCCACCCAAACAATTACGTGAGTGCTTCATCACTTCCTCCTGCAGAGCTGATTTATGCAGCGATTCGCAGTGCGCCATCACATTCGACTCACATCATTTTCCCCTGCCAAATCCATGGCGGGGAAAAACACTCCCAGAGGAAAAATCAAATTGATGCGGCAAGGTTGAGTGATCACGGAAATTCGCGACACCAGCCGCGCTTCCACCGGCAAGCTTACACGTCTTTGACGAACAATGGGGGTTCCCTGATGCGCTCTAAAATGTTTTTCGCAAACACGTGCGTGCGCTCGTTAACAAAAAATGAAATCAGGAAAATATTCGGTGACGAAGGAACGCGACTCACATAAATTGTGAGTCGGGAATATTTTTATTTCGCGATGATTTCTGATTGTGCGCAGAAAAAAATTCATGTGCGCATTTAAATTCCACGTGCATGCGATTCGACTGCGCATGGGGCTGCATCACTTCGGTGATGATGATACCCAGGACTGCTCCAGCACTGCTTCGCACCGGCTTGAAATGCGGCATCGCAGGATGTCCAAAGCAGTCGTCGGACGTTTGAGCCACCCGATAACCGGAGCCCGGCATCGCTTCCTTCTGCAGGAGGCTTTATGCCACGATTCGCGGCAGGTTATCACATCCGACTCACATCGCACCTCCATCACTAACGTTGTGGCGGACGAGAAGCCCTATCCAACTGCGAACCAATTGTAGCCGGGGGCGCTGACCCCGGAGTCTGCGGTTGTGTCCCGGCCGGGGTCAGCGCCCCCGGCTACAATTGGAAAATCCGGCCACACTTTTTCTGAAACCGCCCCATTGGCTTCATCGCGAAAAAAGCACGCCCAGAAATAAAATTCCTTCTAAAAAAAGAAACCCCTGATGTCCGCCACGTGAAGAGCGGTCATCAGGGGTGAATCAGACGATCACCGGTTAGTTACCGACGACCCACGACACTGACTGGGTGGTGAGCGTGACAACGCCATCGCGCGTCGTGCCATTCATCAGCCAGATGAAACATTCCCCCGTGGTCAGGCTCTGCCAGACCAGATCGGAATTTCCATCGCCATCGAAGTCGCCGGCGGCGGCGAGCTCCCAATCGGAAGAAATCGTACCCAGCGATACCTTGCTGGACACTTTCGTGCCCGCCATCAGCCAGATGCTGCGTTCGCCCGTGAGAATATTCTGCCATACGATGTCGGACTTTCCGTCGCCGTTGAAATCGCCTGCGCCGCAGATTTCCCAAGCGGTATCGACTGTTCCCAGTGACACCTTGCTGCTGACCGTCGTGCCCGACATGAGCCAGATGCTACGCTCACCGGTCGAACGGTTCTGGAAGAGAATATCCGTTTTACCGTCACCGTTGAAATCACCAGTCCCGCAAATTTCCCAAGCGGTGCTGAGTGTGGTAAGCGATACCTTGCTGGTGACTGTCGTACCCGCCATCAGCCAGATACTGCGGGCACCGGTCGAGGTATTTTGCCAGAGGAGGTCAGCTTTGCCGTCGCCGTTGAAATCGCCCGCGCCGCACAGCTCGGAACCGGTCGAATAAGTGCCGATGGTCACTTTGCTCTTAACAGTGGTGCCAGACATCATCCACACGACGCATTGGCCCGTGGAAATATTCTGCCAGACCAGGTCAGTGTCGCCATCGCCGTTGAAATCGACCTGCAGAGGCAACTCGGCGACCGTAGCGGCGGAGGATGCACCGCCTGACGAAATGAGAGAAACGACGGCGTTGCTGCTGGTCGCGGAACCCGCACTGTTCTTCGCGACCACGGTATAGGTGCCGGTATTTGTGCTCGAGACGCTGCTGATCGTGTAGGAACTGCTGGTGGCCCCGCTGATATTAACGCCGTTTCTGCGCCACTGGTAAGTCGGGGTCGGGCTTCCGCTGGCGACCGCGGTTAATTTAACCGAGGTTCCCACCAAAACACTTTTCCCGACAGGCTGGGTAGTGAATACCGGCGCACTCGTCGCCGTTTTTACCGTAAGGGTAGCCGAGCTGCTGGTTTTGCTACCAACCGAGTTGGTGGCGACCACCGTGTAGGTGCCAGCGCTGCTGCTGGTGGCGCTGGAAATGGTATATGAGGCCTTCGTCGCCCCGGAAATGGCGGTACCGTTCTTGCGCCATTGATAAGTCGGCGTCGGATATCCACTCGCCGCTGCACTGAGAGTCACCGAGTACCCCACCGTCACGGTTTTACTTGTTGGTTGCGTGGTGAAGACCGGCGCGCTCGACACCGGGTTAACCGTCAACGTCGCCGCATTGCTCGTCTTGCTGCCAGCGGAGTTGGTGACGACTACCGTATAGGTGCCTTCGTTGCTCTCGCTAGCGCTGGAAATCGTGTAAGTTTTGCCCGTAGCGCCCGAAATATTGGTCCCGTTCTTGCGCCATTGATAGGTAGGCGTCGGGCTTCCGGTCGCAGCCGAGCCAAAAGAGACCGAATAACCCACGGTGATCGTCTTGCTTGTCGGTTGGGTGGTAAAGGTCGGCGCAGCCGTGGAGGTGGAAGTGCCAGAAGAACTCACGGTCAGCACTGCCCCCGCGCTCGTCGCGGATCCGAGAAGATTACTCGCCACCACAGTGTAAGTGCCGGCGCTGGACGTCGTGACACTCGAAATCGTATAGGAACTTCCGGTTGCCCCGGAAATAGCGGTTCCGTTCTTGCGCCACTGATAAGTGGGAGCCGGCAACCCGCCCGCCTTTGCCGTGAACGTCACCGAAGAACCGACCGCAGCAGTCTTGCTCACGGGTTGAGTCGAGAAAGTGATCAGGGAAACCACGACTAAAGTCGCCTGATCCGACATGGTAGAACCGGCGGAATTTGAAACTTTCGCCTGGTAAGTGCCCGCATCGAGAGTAGCGACGCTGCTTACCGTGTAAGTGGAGCTTGTCGCACCACTGATCGTGGAACCGTTTTTGTACCACTGATAGCTGAATGGCGCGGTACCGCTTGCTGTCACTGACAGCTTTGCCGTTTGTCCGACCGAAACGGAAGTGCTGGCAAGCACGTCATTACTCGAAAGCGAAAAGGTGAAAAGAATTGAGAGAAAGGGAATGAACCATCGTTTTTTTGATAGAAGAAACATAACGCGTATTTTTATTTTCGCGCGCTGACAGGGGCTACGATACCACTGGTCCAAAAAACATTTTCCTTACACTTTTTTCACAACCCCGGAGGGAACCTGTTAAAAAAGTCTTCTGAAATTGTTTCCTCTTCGATACACCAACGCCGCAGGTCCGTGACAAAAATTTTCCGCGCAGCACTTGTCCGCCGAATGTTCCCGCCCGCTCTGAAGAACGCTCGGCGCGCTGTTTTTTCCTTCGAACTCCCACGCGAAACAGCACAAAAATTCCCAGCCGCAAATTTTTCGCATCACCGGTGACCCAAGACTGTCGCTTGACGCTGACTCGACACCGCTCCTAGTTTGCCATTACCACATTCCGAGATGGCCAAACGCAAGAAGCCCAACCAAGACCAGCCTGAACTGCCCCTCGACGCCGCCCAGGAGTCGAAAGCCGAACCGAAATCCGCTCCGAAAGGGACTCCCGCGGAAGAAATTGTCCCCGCTCCGTCAGTGGAGGTGACAGTCCCGCGCAAAAAAGGCGTGAAGGTACAGGACGACACCGCCCCCCTTGCGCGCAGCTATCGCTCCTGGTTCCTCGAATATGCGAGCTATGTCATCCTTGATCGCGCTGTCCCGCACATCGACGATGGCTTAAAGCCTGTTCAGCGGCGCATTCTCCACACGCTTTGGGAGATGGATGACGGCCGTTTCCACAAAGTCGCGAACGTCGTCGGCCGTACCATGGCGCTTCACCCGCACGGCGATGCCTCCATCGGGGCCGCCCTCGTTGCCATTGGCCAGCGCGCCTTTCTCATCGAGCCACAAGGCAACTACGGCAATATGCTCACCGGTGACGAGGCCGCCGCGCCTCGTTATATCGAAGCCCGCTTGACCCCGTTCGCGAGGGACGTGCTGTTCAATCCGAAAACGACGATCAAGCAGCTGAGCTACGATGGGCGCGCCAAGGAACCGGTCACGCTTCCCGCGAAATTCCCGATCGTCCTGCTCGAAGGCGCGGAAGGCATTGCCGTCGGCCTGGCCACCAAGATTCTCCCGCATAATTTCAACGATCTTTGTCGCGCTGCGATCAACCATCTCCAGGGGAAAACTTTCCGCATCTATCCCGATTTCCCGACCGGTGGCGTCGCCGATTTCTCGGAATACAACGATGGCGAACGCGGCGGAAAGGTCAAAATCCGCGCGCAGATCGAAGTTCGCAGCAAATACCTGCTCGCGATCACCCAACTCCCCTTCGGTTCCACCACCGAGTCGCTGATCGAATCGATCCTCGCCGCCAACGCCAAGGGCAAGATCAAGATCAAGCACGTCGACGACAATACCGCCGACGCCGTGGAAATCCTCATTCACCTGCCCCAAGGCAGCGAGCCTGAGAAGATCATCCAGCAGCTTTACGTCTTCACGAATTGCCAGGTTCAACTGTCGCCGGCCGCCTGCGTGATCGAGGACGACAAGCCACAGTTCCTCGGAGTCAGGGAAATCCTTAAGAGGAATGCCGAGAAGACCAAGGCCCTGCTCAAGCTGGAGCTCGAAATCAAGCTGGGCGAACTCGAACAGCAATGGCACTGGGACTCGCTCGAACGTATTTTCATCGAGGAACGCATCTACCGCCGCATCGAAAAATCGAAGACCTGGGAAGAAGTCCTGAGCGAAATCCGTGAAGGCCTGAAACCCTTCCTCAAGCAGCTTCGCCGCGATGTGACCGAGGACGATATCACCCGCCTGACCGAAATCCGGATCAAACGCATCTCCGCTTACAACCGGTTTCAAGCCGACGAAGCCATTAAGAAGATCGAGGAGAGCATGAAGGAAACCAAGGCGAACCTCAAAAACCTCACCGCCTACGCCGTCGCCTGGTTCGAGATGCTTCAGGAAAAATATGGCAAAGGCCTCAAGCGCCGCACCAGCTACGACGAAATCGAGCAGATCGACGCATCCGAAGTGGTTTCCGCCAACCAGCGCCTCTACGTCAACCGCGAGGACGGGTTCATCGGCCTCAACTGGCGCCAGCATGAGTTCGTCACCGAGTGCACCATTCTCGATAGTGTGCTCACCATTATGGGCGACGCGTCACTCAAGGTGTCCAAGGTTGCCGACAAAACTTTCATGGGCCGCGAGATCAAGCACGTCGCAATCTGGCCAAAGGACGGCGACACAAATTTCTATACGATGATCTATCAGGACGGAGAATCTGGAAAGGCCTTCGCCAAGAAATTCCAGATCGGCGGTCTTTCCCGCGACAAGCTCTACCCGCTTGCGAAGGGAGAAAACTCCAAGCTTCTGTACCTCGAAGTCAGCAAGACCGAGAAGGAAATGCCCAAGAGTGTCCACATCTCCCTCGACGGCCGCTCCGGCGCCCGTGTGCGTGAAATCGACTTCGATTTAACCCCGGTCCCGGTTTCGACGAGAACCGCCAAGGGTCTCACGGTCACCAAATGGGCGATCAAGGAAGTGAAGCGAAACGATCTGGCCCTAAAGTAGCGCACCGCCCACACCCATGTCCGGCAGCACGCGATATTTTTCATTTTCATCGCCGGACTGGACGACGGCAGTGGTGGTCGGAAACCCGGTCACGAGTGGCGCTTATTAGCGAGCATCACATTCCGGGATGCTTTTCGCCCACCAGTTTTTCGCTACCGGATCATTACTGCCTGCTTTTTTTTGCGTCGATGTCTCCGTCACTGCAATAGCCGCGTGGCTGTTGGTTTGCGGCTGGGGCCACGCACGCCACGGGATGCTTGAGGCCGCGCTCGCGTGGCGAATCATCCGCTGGACCCATCAGGGTGGACCCCACACCGTCGTCCACCCGGAACGCCCGATTGGTGCGAAAGTGGTCGATGACTGGCGGCTCTGGCCTCAAAGTTTAGTTTCCAAAGAATCGCCTTTGATGCTCGCGCTACCGGATGTCCGTGTCGGCTGACGCCGTAACTGAAGTGCGACTCAGCTTTCTCCACAATATTTCCACCATCAATGCGAAGCCCATCAAACTGCGCCCCTGATTCCCGGAGGCCTGAAATCAATTCACATGACTGACGCGTGGGCACCGGATATGGAAGGCGGCCTCAGCAGGCCCAAAGCAAATAATGTTGCCCGCTACGCGCCCGTGGTCGCCGGACTGCTGCTGCTACTGGCCACTATTCGCATCTGGGACTACGTGTGCGAGTCTCCCGGCCAGGAGTGGAACGACGTAAAATTGCGGGCGTCGTTTCTAATCGCAGACGGCCTTCCATTGTATCCGGGAATCGATTTCGGGCCGATCACCACCTGGATGTACGGACCGGTCTTCCCTTTGATCATGCTGCCGACGAGTCTTTTCGCTAGTTTGGACAACGCGCTGCTCTGCGCAGCCTTCATCAACGTCGGGATGTTAATCACAGCCATTGCTTTCACGTGCCTCGGCTGGCCATCAAGTTCCAATGAAAATTGGTCTGGTTGTGCCCGTCTTTGCGGGGTTGCCCTATCATTGCTTTTGTTACCGGAGTACCACTTGGTTTTTCTGTTACCGGACAATGCTGCGCTTTCCTTCGGCCTCATTTCAATCACCGCCCTCGCTCGAGCCAACGCGACCCACAGGAAGTGCTGGTGGTTCCTGGCTGCCGGCTGTGCGGGAGCGGCGGCTTTCTCAAAACTGCATGGCGCATTCGTGATCGTCGCCGAGCTGGGCTGGATCTGGCATCAATGCAATCGCGGGCAGATGTTCCGCTTCGCCCGGCAACTCGCCATCGTAATCGCCAGCATGCTGGTCGTAACCTGCATGGTTTCCTCCTCCCCTAAGGCGGCGTGGGAAATGAGCATCATGATTCCTTCGCGACTGCCTTTCACCCACGATTGGGGCCAACGTCTGTCGGAACTAATGCCTTACTATTTCCTGATGGTGGTAGTGCCGGGCACGTTCGTTTTCTGGTCCGCCCGATTCTGCCGCGCCTGTTTTGCCACCTATTCCCTACCTGCATATGTCTGGCTGGCCTCGCTTCCCTTCGGACTCGCAAGCAGTTTTACGTGGGGAGGTGCCCAGAATTCCCTCCACGGAGGATTTTATCTTTTGCCACTCATGTTAACGGGGTTCACGGCCCAAATTTTGAAGCCGGCAAAGTCAGGCAACTTTTTTTCTCACTTTGTAATTATCGGAGGGCTTTCGATCTTGCTCTTCATTCAATGGCGAACAGTCGCTGATTTTCCCAAAAAGCCCCAAGTCGCCATGCCCCTCGAGGCCGTTGCTCTTTCCAGGCAACTGGGTGAGAGACTGTGGATCCCATGGCGTCCGTTGGCCACCCGATTTGCGATTGGCCGGCATTTGAACGACGAGGACGGGCTTTATGTGCGACAGCTTACGGGTCTGTTTCCGGGTAAAAAGCACGTGGACGCCTATGTTCCTACTGCATGGGATACGACCTTGTTCCAGGTGAATGGCATGAACTGGGACGTCGCTCTTCACATGCGGGGGGAACCGCATCTCGAAACAATCAATCATTGGGTGGTGGTGACTTATCCCACGCCGTTCACGTCGGTGCAGAATAAATAGCAAAGGCCGGTCGTGGGCTTTCAAAACATTCCCTCAAAAATGAGGTATTGCCCGGGGGACGGCCTCCCATGCCTTTCGGGCAACGCTGTCGGACTTGGAATCCCGGACAGATTTCTCCACGCAAAAATCCAAAATCTGCACGCGTCCCGGGAGGATCGCTGTTTCCGGCTTAGCCACGGTCAAATCGGATGTCCAATCGCAGCTGACGGCGGAAAATTCATTTTTAAAACGATTCATCGCCGGGCGAAACAATTTGGCTCAATTTAATAAAAACATGGCGCCCATCCGTGAGTAACCGACATCGCATTCTTTTATATCTCACGGTTGGATTCGCCGCGCGGTCGCAGCGGAAACTTCCTCCCAATGGGAAAAAACATTACCCGCCCTGGTCAGACTTGCCACCTCCGTGCGCTGTGCCGCAAGCGGCGGTTGCAGTTCACCCACCAGTGGCTTGACGCCTCCGTGTCACTGCGCAAAGTATGCACACATTGTCACACGGGCATTACACAATTGCTTGAGGAAACCGTTCACCAAGTCGCGGAAATTTGATTGGAACGGAATCGTGAACCTTGAGCGATCTCCCGGATTCTGACGATGGCCATTAAAAGGGAAACGACCGGAAGCGCCTGGAGCGGCAGCCTCCTTTTTCTTGCTCCGGCTGCACTTGTTTTTCCTCCGGCCTTCGCCCTGGCCGGAATCGCGGTGGAATACGACGAAAACTATAAATGGGCGCAACACCGGCTGGCCGCGGTGCTGCTATTCGGGGCCTTTGCTTCAACGCTGCTATTCGGACCGTGGAAAAACGGGAAATTCACGTTCGCTCTATCGCTCATTGGTTTGGGTTTCGCGGCCGTCATGTTGACCGCGGGGCTGCCCGATTTTGACTGGAGTTTTGCCGCCGCGGGCCTGTTCGTTGCCGTCGCCTGGCATCTTGCCGAATCCGCTTCGGTTGATCGCCCGCTTAAGGATTCTTTGATTGAAGGTGGAGCGCTCTGGCTTTCCGCCACGCTCAGTTTTTGGGCGGGCTCCAGACTTTCATGGTGGCGTTCCTTTCAGATCGCATCGCCTTCATGGGAAAATAAACTCCTTTTTTTGGCGATCGGCGCACTGATGATTTACGCGACCTCGGCGATAATCCGCGCGGGAAACAAAACCCCAACTTCACGGAAGCGGGTGCGGTACCTGTTTGACGCTTGCGCCCTGTTTCTATTGGCCGGATGCGTCATTCGAACCGGCTCCTTGAACGGAAATCCAAATTTCGCGCACCACTGGGGCGTATTCGTCGAGCCAGCCGAATTGGTTCGTGAGGGCCACGCGCTTCTCGGGGAAGTCCCCAGCCAGTACGGATTTTTTTCCATTCTTCTGCTCGCTGTCATCCCCGCCGACGATCGATTTACAGCGGTATACGCGGTTAACTGCACCCTCCTTTGGTTCTCAGGCGCAGTGATCTATTTCTGCCTTCGAACCCTCCTGTTCCAATGGTGGTGGCCGGTGATTTCCGCACTTCTCGCGGTGTGTGCGGTGGGGCTGATTTGTGGCAACGCGCCGGAACTATCCGGACCAATGCTCTTTCCCAGCATGGGAGGAATGCGCTTTGTCTGGGTGTACGCTCTCGTCGGATTTCTAGTCTGGCGGAATCTTAAGCCCACGCCAGACGGCAGTCTCCGATGTCTACTGGGCATCGGCACCGCACTATGGCTCCTGGGCGTCCTGTGGTCGGTGGAAAGCGGAGTGTACGTCACGGCGCTTTGGTTCCCCGCCGCCTCGATTCTCGCGAGCCCAAACGTAACGGAAGTCGGCCCGGGCCCCGGTCGTTTCAGGCAACTTCTGGGTGGAATTTTTCGCGTCGTTGCAATGGCGATCGTCTTTCTCGGAATCGCGTTGATTGGCATTGAACTGTTCTACCGTTTTTCCCTTCAGAGAGCCCCCCAATGGCCCGTCTATTGGGAATACGCCGTCGCGTTTACCAATGGTTTCGTACCGCTTCCCATGAACCCTGTTGGCGGGGTGTGGGAGTTACTCCTGCTTCATGCTGCACTGCTCGGTTCCCTGGTAAGCCTGGACTTCAACCGGCGGCGCAGTTCGATTGCTTTGATCTGGGCCGCATGGGGCGTTCTCTGGAGCGTATCCACTTATTATATTACGATCAGCCACGGTAACAATATCACGAACCTCGCCCCATTACTTCTCCTTGTTACGGGCATCCTGGGCCATGCGTGGCGTGGCGAAGTAGAAAAAAATCCAGGCCGTTTATGGGTTTGGATAACAATGCCTGCTTTCTTCACCATGATTCTTTGGCTGGTCGTCTCTCAGCCGGAAGCGCTTAAACGTCAGATTGCCCAGTACTCGATCGAGCCTCATCCAGCCAAGCTCCGCCAGCCGGTGCCCGAGGCCCTTGTAGACCTGATCAAACAATGCAGGCTGGACAACCCGGATCCCTATTCCGTGATCGCGCCCAGAATCCATGACACCGTCAGCGTCGATCATTCATTGCAGAATCCAGCATGGATGCCGATTGATTTCCTGCCTTTGTTTGATCCCTTGCCGATCCAGAGACGTTTCGACTATTTGGATATCTATACTGATCACGGTCAAAAATCAGGATGGCTGCTCTCCATGATTCCACCCCATGGATCAATCCTGTGGATTTTTGAATACGCTAATGCGCGGTATACGACTGACCTTGTTCTCACGAACAGCAACTGGATCGCGCGCCACTATGTGCCACGGGAGAAAAAGAGCCCTCATAAGTGATTCGTGAGTCTTCCGTCGATGGATGATCGCGTTGAAACGATCGGGGCGTTGGGGGATTATTTTTCATCGATCGCGCGTTAACCAACCTCGACGGGCCCGCCGCCGTTAAACTGTTTGATGGGTGACTAAAGTTTTTAAAAAGAAAATTATCCGGCGGACCACTGGGCGTAATTTGGGAATACTCTGACGTCATTGTCCGCCTCCTGAACGGCTGAACCCTTTGGCAAACCACTACGGCAAGGATGGGAGAAAACCCGATGCAAAACGACTTGCAGATTTCAAAAAAAACCTTCCATCTTTCAACAGTCCAGTCGCCCGTCCCGTGGTGATCAGTATGCGCTTAGCGCGTCTGGCCCGTCCCACGAGCTGAGAAGCTGTTCGGAGTGTGACGACTGGGCTTTTAAATTTCCCGCTTCGAAGAAGCCCGACGACCCTGCCTCCGAAAGCTCACGTGCCGTTTAATTTCAACGGATGAGCAAACCGATCGAAGCGAGGCAGCAAATAGCGCGCCGTATCGAATGACAGCACAACCGCAGTGGCCCGGCCGATAATCTGATCGCGAGGCACGGGGCCGAAGTAGCGCGAATCAAAACTGTTGTCGCGCGAGTCGCCCATCATGAAGTAGCGATCCGCCGGGATTATGTACGGACCGAAACTGCGGAGAGCAGAGCGTGATGGCAGCGCCATGACGTAATGGTCGATGGATCCCAGACTTTCCACCACGACGATGGGATGAGTGTCCTCGAAAATATCGCGAAGGAACGGCTGTGGATTTTTGACCGAGTAACTTTGCGCGACGCCGTTGACGTAGAGAATTTCATTCCGCAGCTGAATCGAATCGCCGGGCAGGCCGATCACACGCTTCACCAAGCGGGTGCCGTCCTTGGGTGAAAAAAATACAGCGATATCGCCGCGGGCCGGATCGCTCCAGGTGGAAAGATGGCTGGTGGTGAAAGGCACCTTCAAGTCGTAGGCTAGTTTGTTCACGAGGATCAATTCGCCCTCGAGGATGGTGGGTTTCATCGAGCCGGTGGGCACCCAATTCCAGTCCACGACGGCTGATTTGAGCGGAGCCACGATCACCAGCATCAAAGCGAACGGTTTAAGTTCACGCCAAACCCTGCAAAGAATTTTTTTCATACCGGGGGGATCAGACAGCAAAAAAAGTTCAAAGGTCCGGCCTCTCGAAACGGAGGATCCAGATGGTACTGGCGCGTTTGATACGGGGTTATTTCGACAGGGCGCCTGGATCTGTGTGTTTGTCGTAGGGCTGGACCTTGCGTCCATGCCGTCCGCCCTCGACGACACGGCATGGCCACAAGGGCGAGCCCTACGTTCCGATCATGGTCGACGTGCACTCAACGGCCGCGGATCTATCGGGGAGACCGCGGTCACAGCGACTACACAAAAAAAGCCCCGCCTTTTCGGGCGGGGCTGGAATGAAAACTGATGGAACGCTTAGCTTACGAGGCGGCGGCGAAACGTGGCGAGGCCGATAAATACGGCGCCGAGCATGGCGACGGTGTAACTATCATCTGGAACCTGTTTGAGCGACCAGGTTCGGATGAGATCGCTGTTCTCCCGATATTCGGTGCCATTGCTGGCATAAAGCTGATTGAAGAAATTGAACGCATTGTTGTTCGAATCACTGAACTCGAGACCCCAATAGTCGAATAGGCCACCGGACAAGACAACATTATCAAACAACCAACCCGGGACAACGTTTGACGCTCCAAGGGTTGGATCAACGTTCGTCGCGACCAAACTTAGCGCCAGGCCATTGCGGTCTCCGGAAATGCCGGTGATAAGAACGCCGGAGTTACCTTCAAAGGTCGTAACCGCCCCACCCGTTGTCAGGGTGGCATTCACGACCGCGCTATCGGTGGTGTAATTTAAAGCCCAGGTATCGGCGTTGGATTGGCAGGCCAATCCGAGCGCTATGCAAACCACCGAAAGGATTTTGTTTCTCATGGAGTATTTTTTGAATTTGTCAGTGTCAGTTCAAATAAAACAAGTGCGCCAATCGTGCCATATGCCGTACGCGGCGTGGTATCCATTACCCAGCAGTCGGTTCGGCACTTAATTCGGTGCAACCACTGTCAGGCAGCCCCAAAAAAGTGTAACCGTTCCCGACAAAGGCCGCATCAGCTTACGCCCGGCCGCATGGGTATGGGTGCCGTGATAACCATGCGGATACGAACCAATCCGCCCCTGGGACCGCCGAGCCCCAGCTCGGCCGCCTGTCGACAGGCACCCAGAGCTCCATAAAGTCCGCCGTGTTTTCGATTCGTATAACGCCCCGACTACTCTTTCAACGCCGCCCGGACCTAATCCGGTACAGTCGTTCGGTGAAGCCGCCTTCCCGTTCGAATGCTGCCGCCTGTGCCTCGATCTGACGATCGAGCAGAGCGCAAGCGACGCCGATCAGGACATGCGCCGCGTTCGCGGCGATTTCGGGGTAGCCTATGGACTTGATGGACGAAATGGACTCGATGGACGCCGAACCCGGATTCGCTCCGCCACGCGGCCTAGCGGGTTTTCTTTGTCCATAGCGTCCATTCAGTCCATCTCGGCCATTCTTCACCTCAGCTACCCAAGCCGCCACTTCATCCGCGGTGCTGCATCGCTGCGCCACGAGCGCCCTCCGGCGCGGATCATTCGTTGCCCAGAGCAACAACCCGCGTTGCCGCAGAAAATCCTCATAGTCCAATTTCAGTTCCTCCAAACTGGCCCGAGCCACATTGGTGAGCTTGAGCTCCATTTTTTTTGAAGTGCCACTCGCCTTACTGCCTTCGGCAATGTTCTGCACCCCACTCCGCGCCGCCTGCACCATCTGATCATGGGTCCGGCTGCGCCGGTTAATATAGCGGTCGGCAAAACGCACCGCTCGCCGCGCCATAGCTTCATGCGACGGCGGGTGACATCGAAGGCAAGCTGCGCCACCTGAAAACTTTTCAGATGACGATACCCACCGTGAAGAGGAATGAGCGACTCCGCCTTAGACTGAGAATTCTTGGATTCGGGCATAGTGAAACAAGTGGCAGCCCGCAGCCCAAAGCTAACCGCGCCCCACCCCGCGCCAGGCCCAGATTTAAAGTCAGGATCGTGTCCATTCAGCCTACCGCATCCATCAAATCCATTTCATCCATCCCTCTGAAATTTTCCCAAAAATGAGACCTATAGTCCGTGGTCTTAAAGTCATCGCTCAGCTAATATCAGCCGAATGCCTTCCCTGAAACCCTTGCCGCGTCAAAGCCTCCCGGCGGAGACGGGCGCCCTAAAAAAATTCGGTGCCAATGTCCGCGCCAGACGCGACGCCCGAGATCTTTCCCAAAAAAATTAGCCGAGCTCGACTCACCACAACTAATGAACCGACAATTCCAGATCAGCATCGATAGCCTTGATCTAGGCCAAACACTCGACGGCCTACGCACCCGCGCCGAAGCGTGGCAAAAGACTAACGAATGCCTCGAGTCCGGTCGTTTTCCCGACAATTCCTTCATCTGTGAAGAGTGCAGCAATTCTCACGAAGCGGCCAAAATCGCTTTTCACTATGGCAAGATCATCTCCCTCATCGAACAACAAGTAGCCGAGCAAGGAGGTTGGTAATGAGAAGAAAAACAAAAGTCCGCGCCGGCTACGCTATTTTTAGCCCCATGTTCTTTCAACGGAATATGCCCGCCTGTTACGATGAAACGGACTATCCCGTGGTTTTTCCAACGGAGCTCGAAGCCCAACGCGAAATCGCCGACACTCAACTTACCCGCATCCAAGAATTCCTCGACGGCGAGCGCGATTTTGAAGATGCGATCTCCACAGATGAGTTCGTTCTTCCCGTTGTTGTCAGACCTGACGGAAGCATCTCCACCGAGGACGGACGCTCGTTTGGCAAGATCGACTAAGCGACCGGCTTCAACAACAACGCACCCGACGAAGTGACTTCAACCGCCACCTTTGATCCACCCTTGATGCCATACTTTTTTCGCAATGACGACGGAATCGTAACCCGACCCCGCGTCGAAAACGTCACTCGGCACATGGACTCGTTTTTCACGCCCATCTTTCAAGCGCCATAGCGCGATGAACGGCAAGAAACTTCTCATCGGGCAGGACGCATTCTAGGTCGCCACTAACACGAACAAAAAATGCGCATCTCAAACCGTTTTTGCTTCTTCAAACAACACCGCAGGGATCGGATGCACCAACTCCCAGACTATCGCTACAGGCCGATTCCCTTCAACCGAAACTAATGATCGCGCTGGACCAAGAAAAATAAACGGACTGGTCTCGCTCCCAACAGATTTCTCAAGGCGCGCGAAAAAAAGAATGGTATACCCCCGCTCCACAAAGTGCAGATAATTCTGCCCGGTTGGACTCAGTTGCGACGTACCAGACTGACTTTCCCAATGAAGTTGAGTGCGACTAATGGGATAGTCACGATATTGCGTGGTGGGCGAGAAGTCCTTTTCGGATTTGCGAAACGTAACGAGGTGAATGTAGGTCTTTACATTCTCCACATGAAATACGCCAACACCGGTAGGGCCAGATTTGTGCAGAGTTGCTAACTGAAATGCAGCTTTGATTTCTGCCGAACCGTACGCGGCGTGAAGGCGAAGCGTACATGGATAAGGAAGGGCAATCGGCTGAATTGGAAATTCATTCTGACTCTTACGCCAGGCGATCACTTCAAGCAAATCGCTCGCCGACGCTCGATTGCTGAGCCATCTCCTAAAAGAATCCTTCAGATTCTCAACGCCAACGTCCCCGGCCTTTTTTCCCCAAAGCAAATAATGGAGGACTGCACCATCTGCATCGCTCATGCCGTAGACGCCTTGGTCCTCAGCGACAGTTTGTAAGAGGGTTACCAACTGATCTAGATGGCGTAAATCCGTGCGCAGGAGAATCCGCCGCATAGTTTTACGACAATCCTCCATATCAGGATCCCTAGGCATAGGCGTATGTGCCGCCAGAGCCTTCCATTCAGACCACGTTTTGGTTTTGAGCAGTTCTAGTGGAGGAATTTTTGATACCTTAATAAAATTCGAAAAGCTCGCGGGCATCTTGTGAACTTGCTCGAATGTCTGCAGGCTTTCCGTGACATACGTCGATAGATTTCGCAGGCTTTCTCGAATGTTGTTCAGGATGTGCTCCCGTGCTACGCGCTCTAACTGTATGTTGCAGCCCGGGGGCAGATTCGGAAAATCGCGTTCAACTTCATGGTCTATTCGAATGCGATGACGAGTCAGCAAGGCCGTAAACTTCCTATCGATTCTGTGGCGGCGATGACATTGCCCAACGAGATCGAGCACCGTGAGGCATTCCTTATCGGTATGATGCCGCAAGCCACGACCTAGTTGCTGCAAAAATACAGTCAGGCTTTCCGTAGGCCGCAGAAACAAAACGAGGTTAATCTCAGGAACATCCACTCCCTCACTGAAAACATCGACGGTGAAAAGAAAGCCTATCCGCCCTGCACGGAATTCGAGCACTCGAGTTTCTCGAACATCAGACGGGGTCTCGCCAAGCACTACTTCCGCACTGTATCCCTGCTGCTTAAATGCAGCGGCCATATAATGTGCGTGGCTTACACTGGCGCAAAAACCCACAGCTCTCACCCGAGTAAGATCAGGCTGGTAACGCATAAGGCTAGCAAAGATGACGTCGAGCCGTTGTTGAGCTCTCAAATCATCCCCCGTATAGGCCTCAGTAATAGCAGCGATATCGTATTGGCCATTTTTCCAAAAACGTTCGTCGGCAAGAGAAACTGGATCAGCGATCCCGAAGTAATGGAACGGACAAAGGAGCTTTGCTTCTAGAGCCTCAGGCAAGCGGATTTCGGCCGTAAACTCCCCGCCAAAATCTGGAAGAATGGATGATCCATCCATGCGTTCAGGAGTAGCAGTTAGTCCCAGCAACACCTTTGGAGCACTGTACTCAAAAATTGGTCGGTAGGTACTTGCGACCACATGATGCGCCTCATCAAGGATGATGAACTGGAAATGACTCGGACTAAGTTTTTCAAAAATGCCTGCTGCTTGCAGACTCTGCACTGAGGCGAAGACGTGCATCCAGACCGTAGGGCGCGCGCCACCGACCAACAATTCACCGAAATTTTGATCGCGCAGTATCGTTCGAAAGCAGTCGCGTGCTTGCTCCAATATCTCCTTTCGATGTGCAACAAAAAGAAGCGTTGGGCGCTGACTACGTCCCTGGGTAAATTTAGCATAGTCGAATGCCGCGATTACCGTTTTGCCAGTTCCAGTTGCAGCAACCAGAAGGTTGCGATTTTTTCCGGCAATACGGGCCGCCTGCAGGGCTTCAAGAATTCGTTCCTGAAAGGCATATGGATGAAGCTCTGCAAAAAAACGGCGCTCGTTGGGAGCCTGCCCAGTCTTTGCATGCTGGATAGCATCTGCAAGACGACTAGCCTGAGATTTGTCGTAGACTTCAAACTCCGGGCTGCTCCAGTAGGTTTCGAACTCCGCAGAGAACCGCTGGAGGATGTGCGCCATATCCTGAGCCGTTACCTTAACCGTCCATTCTAACCCGCTGGTCATCGCCGCCTGCGACATATTAGCCGAACCAATATAGCCCGTAGAATACCCGCTCCGCCTATAAAAGTGGTATGCTTTCGCGTGGAGGCGCGTCCGTTCGGTGTCGTACGAAACACGAACTGAAAAACTCGGATGATTCGCCAACCAGTCAACGGCCGCGGCATCCGATGCTCCCATGTAAGAAGTCGTAATAATTCGAACCGGAATGTTCCGTTCAGCGAGAAACTCAAAAGCGGGGAGCAATAATCGAAGACCTGACCATTTCACAAATGAGATCAAAATATCAACTCGATCGGCAGACATCATCTCATGTCGAATCTCGTGTTCCAATTGCGGATCAAAACGTGACCCAGTAAGCAGGCTACTCGTGGTCAGCGGAGTTTCTGGTCTGGCCTGAACGCCAAACTCCAATGGATTCGAGCGTATCTCCGTCAGTACATTCTCGGGTTGGTCAAGCAGGGTCTTGCGCGCAAGATAGTCTAGTCCATCGGTGGCAGCTAGAAGGTCGATAAGACGATTAACTAAGGGACGGCGATCGGCGTGCTTAATGGACCGAAGAGCCTGTGAAAGAAGCTGAGATACAAATTGGCTGTAAGCTTGTGGAGATTCTTCGTCCTCCAGCTTTGCTAAAGTTGCCTTCAATTCAGGTTTGGCGGCCAATGCATCGAACAAGGCAGAGTCGATCAGGCGCTCATAAATACCAACCGGCAGCTCCGAACCTTGCGGATCAGTCATTGAAAATAGACAAATGCCATATGGAAGTGATGCGCCCCTTAAGGTCGACCGGCAAGCCGGACTTTGTCGCCCCAAAACTGAAGTTGCGAGTATTTGTGGATGGCTGCTTCTGGCACGGAAGACCTAGAGCATTTCAAATAAAACTATAGCCACAAGCGGCAAACCAACCGAGGGCGTCCTGAGCGGTGACGGCGCGTAGAGCGGCCGCGATCGCCAGCAGGAGGTCATGGTGAGTGCGGGCCTGAGCTTT
>Ga0307508_10001779_pt1 | contig 23958 bp, 16 predicted proteins | sample 9_EM_MG_FD_203089 | JGI IMG/M metagenome (GOLD analysis project Ga0307508, IMG submission 203089) | Populus trichocarpa ectomycorrhiza microbial communities from riparian zone in the Pacific Northwest, United States - 9_EM | ecosystem: Host-associated > Plants > Roots > Unclassified | place... | reverse complement strand
ATTACTGACAACACCACAATTAGTCGTTCCTATAAATTGCGTTTGTATCAGTAATTGCAGTGTGCCGCATTCAAAGTTGAATTACGCATTTTTAATGCGTGATTTACACATTGCTTGTACCCTAGGGAGGGTGGAGGCGGAAGAGTTACGCCCTCTCCCATGGCATCCGCAGACGGGGAGAAGGGGACGGCCACGCTTTCCTTTGTTCTTTCCTCTGTTCTTCTCTCCAGTACGCATCTTCTTTTCTCGGGAGAGGCCCGACCAGAGGCCAACGGGGAGCTAGCAATGTGCCGCCATCACACGGACAGCGGACAGGAACCGGACAAAATGTACGACGCCATAGTCCAGAAAGAATGCAAGTGTGATTAAACAAAAAAAAGGATCGGCTCCAAACAGGCACTAACGAGAGTGGAGAAGATCTCAAGCCTACGGATTAATATCAATTGCTGGCTGCTCGCATCTGGTGGGTGAGATTTTCTGGACTAACTCTCTCCAGGGCCTTCACCCATTTGGCGAGTGAAGGGTGGTCGAGTGGAGGAGAGAACCGTTTGAGCAATCGATTCTGGAAGCCTCGGCGAGGGAAGACAGGGAAACCGAGAGTTGCACGAGCGAATACGTCTGGAGATCACAACTGAGCACCGATCTGGCGGAGATGAAGGTAGGGGGAAGGAGTATCAAGCTTCATTCATTCATTCATGGTGATAGCCTTGTGCCGGCAGCGACCTGCAGTAGAAAAGCGGAGTGACCAACACAATAAACTGAGAGGGCACAATATGGACAACGCTTCGTAATGCCTTTCCCAGTTGCAATCGCTTTCACCTTCCTCTTAGGTTTAGAATGGATCGGAAGGACAGCATTTTCATCTAGCTTCTCGATAGCGTGTCATGTGATCATTATTTATTGTCACTTCTGTTGCCTCGGTGAGGTGCAGCGTTGCGGCTCGGGCCGTGCCGTGCGCTAACCCTGCAATTTGCCCCACAGTTACCCCGCAGCTTACCCCGCCGTGTACCCCGCAGTTAAACCCACGGCAGGAATAACATCAATCATAGAAGACTCCGTAAACTCGCTCAGACAGTAACAGCCTCCACCCAGCACTGGCTCCACCGATTACCGATGCTACCAAACGCGAACCTCTCGGCCCCATGGATTCAACAATCCAAATACAAGTATTTTATCCTCGATTAATCCCATCTTAACTCCAGCGTCTCGCTCCAGCCTCCCGTACACTCCTTTCTCTGAGTTTGCCCACAGCCGCAGCACATCGTACCGATCGCACATTGGCACCATCCTCCTACAGCTATCATAGCATGCTAGACCGCTTCTGTCCCGCGAAGAACAACCCCCGCCAATACGAACCGCCACTACACACCAATCGCCATGCCAACCTCCGCACCCGCGCTCCACGCTACTCCGGTTCATCCTACTTCCGTCGACCGAATAACAGAAGCCGATCGAAGGCGTTCCCGCTCGCGAATCCGGCGTGCTCGGCATCGGTGGCTACCGCGTCGAGCCGTGTCTGGCTGCTACGGAGAGCTCGCTGGGCGCGATCGCTGTAGCAGCGCAGATGAGACATGCACTCTCACTAGCTAGGTTGTGAGGGTGACCGCGATCGTGGGTTTGGAAGTCCGGCCGTCTGGGATGGGGAGCTAGGTTAGAGGCTGGTGAACATATGGGCCGTGCCAAGTGTTGGAATATCGGGGTGGAGATAGTTAATTGGATCGAGGATACACCACCGTGGTCAGAAAATCCTCTCTATAAACAAGGGGCCCCGGGAATCAACGGAAGAGATCCCCCCGAGGTGGCGCTTCGGAGACTCGGATAGACATCATCTCCGGACCGTCAACTCCAGCTGTCCATCATTTTGACACCAAGTGCCCACCTTCTTCCACCCTCCAGCGTAGCGCGTAGATCAGCTTGTGTTCCTCCGTGGAGTAGGTGACATACAGAAGTCTTTTAGCTCTCGGCCACGAGGAAGCTTCACAATGCCTTGATCCATTGGTAGTGAGGCATCAGGACCGCATCATAGCCCGCAAACAGGCTGAGGAAGATTAGGGATGCGCCCAGCGACGACCACGGGCTATGGACCACCTGAGCCACTAACGATCTGCAGTCCTATGCGAGAAGGAACTGGACGGAGGTCGATCAATGACGAGCAATGGAGGGGAAGCCACGGGGCAGCGTGGGACGAACCGAGCTCCGCCCAGATATACGCCCATGATGCAAGGAAACACATCGTCGGGCTTTGGCTGTGAGACTGGAACGCCCGTATCGCTCGGCCGTTTGGTTCGTGGTGCTTGCCCAACGGCTCGCTCGGCGGACCGCTCAACGGCACGCTCGTTCGACAGCTTGCGTATCCGCTCGCTCGATAGCGGCTTCCCGGGTGAGATGCGTCCACGCTCATCGCTCACGGATTCCGGGCATTTTCATGTTGCCCTCGTACGGCTCTTGCGTGGGCAAAGCCCAAAGTTCATCGCCATAATCGGGCGCCAAAGGCGAGGGTGTGAGTGGCAGCATAGCCCTCTCGTGTCTCCCTACAATCGGGGGTGCAGCGGTATCGCCTCGGGCCTCCTGGCCGTCTCCGACGATAAAACGTTTCCCTACTCGTGGTGTTGTTCCTCTAGGCCGAGCCTCTGGAAACAACCCCGCTCTTATTCCACGATCTAGAATCGCAACTCCTTGCGCATCCTTCCGTCTCCTTCCTGATCACTCGGTCGCCCGCTTGTTTGCTCGGCGGATCGTTCGGTGGATTGCTCGTCCGTCGGACCGCTCGTAGTTCCGTTCGCTCGTTCGTTGAGAGATGCTGGTTGACTTCATGTGCTTCGTCTGCTCGCGGCGAGTCGTCATATAAGGATTCGTCTCAGAGAGATTACCCCGCACCGCGGCCCGAACGCTCTTCACCTGGCGTTAGACGTGTTCAGCGTATCAGGGACGACGGAACGGAGAGCGGCATTCGTGTCCGTGAAAGTAGGTATGTCTGTCGGTTCACTCGCCATGACTGGGTGTCTGCGGTACGTGCGAAGGTCAGTATTCGGCGCGGCGTTTCTCACCTTGGCTCGGCATATGCATGATGGGGGGTTAGAGTAAGTCGCCCTGTTGGAGTTGAAGATTTTAGCGCCGTCAAGGACAGAAATTCCAGCCAATCTGGTGGAAGTTTCCTTGCTTACCTCCGTTGGAATTTTTACAGGTTGATCTCCTCGCACCAAGACCACCAGAGCAAGTCCGAATCTCCTCTCAACCTCGGTTGCCTTCAGTTATGTACTGCTGAGTCTAACGCACTTTGCTCGCGGTCGAGTGCTTGCTATCAAGCGAGAGATCTCCGAGAAGAAGTAGACGGAAGCCCGCCAATGGGCTGGAGGCCGGGCTTCCTGGGAGAAATGCAAGATGCCGAGCAGGTTGAAGCCGGACGGAGCGCTTGTGGGTCGCTCCAAGAAGCTCACCTCCGGGTTTTACCAGCTGAAGACAGGTCACTGCCTGACCGGGCAGTACCTGAACTAGCCGTCCCGCCGCTCAGTGTTGGTCGTGCACGTGCAGGACGCAGGTACGGGGCCACCTCTTCAAGGCGTGCCGCGCCCAGTGTGGAAGGCTCAACAGAAGATCCTGTGAGTGAGGGTACGGAAGGAAAGCGGTAGCTCCGGGGGCGGAGAGTGGGAAGAGAAGCAGAGGGTGGAGGCCGAGGAGCTGGGCCGAGGGTGAGGAACACAATCTGTTTCTCCCCACGCCCTCCTTCATGGAGTCCGCAGAAAAGCAGTAGGGGGCAGGTCACGATTTATTGTTCTTTCCTTTGTCTTTCTTTGTAATCCCTTTGGCGCTCATTGTATCTTCTTGGGACGCCTGGGCGGAGTGCAAAGGGGAGCTTGTCACGTGCCGCTCAGCGCGGACTCCGGACCGGAAACGGACTCTAACGTATGGGGTATGTACCTCGTAATATCTATCTGGGTCGCGTGCGAGATGTAGTGAGTAGAAATAATGATAAAAAAAGCATCGCACGGGGATCCTCCTTGCCCGCTGACGGGATCTTTCCCGTAAAGCAGCCAACTGTTGCAATATCTTCGTTCTTCATTTGTACTTGCCATGACCGATGTCGGGACACGAATTTTTTTTTTATGCACATCACTGCCGAGCCTCTCCTAGCGTGGCCGTGCTGTGCTATTTGTCTTAACTGACTAAAATCTAGCAGCCAATCGATACGGTCCCTGGCGGCACTATTATCTTCAAATTCAACGGGGTGAGGCTTTGATGCCACCTGATATATCTATCCAGACGTTCTCGGGGTAAGAAGTGGGGAGCTGATAGATACGCGCACGCTCAGCAGAGACGGATTTCATGCGTCTGCATGTCACCGTCGTACGACCTCTTGCGTTGGAAATGCCCAGAGTTCTCGCCACCATCGAGTGCTGGAGCCAGGGAAGTGAGCGGCAGGATCCAGAGGTCGAGTGGCAGGAAGCCAGGGTTTGGGTGCAGTCTAAGGTTACCAGGAAGAAACACCGATGCAGCCGGGCCTGATTATGGTACTGCAAACGCCAACAAGCGGCTCGCTGCAAGGTTCTACCAGTTGAAAACGGGTCACTGTCTTACTGGTTAGTATAATACCTCATGTGAGCAAAGAAGCAGCCCACCGCTAAGTGCCAACAGAAATCCTGCGGGTCGAGATATGGGGAGAGGTTCGGACCGGTTCAAGATCCGGGATCTCTTCGCCAACGAGTGATGCAGTGAGGCGATCTTGGACTTCCTCATCACCACGAAAAGGGTAGGCTGGCCCCGAAGCCGGCTGAGGAAGGCGCCAGGAGCAAGACGTCAGGGTGGGGACTCCGGGAGTAGAATGAAGGGGTAGGGAGTAGGATGTCGTCTGTTTAATTGCGCTTTCCTCTTGTAGTTTCTTTGGCGCGCTCTATCTTTCTCGGGACAGGCCAGAACGGAGGGAAAGGAGGGAGCCACAGCGTGCCGAAAGGGCGGTGGACGGGAACAGACTGTGTGTATCGCCATGATCTAAAAAGGCCGCATGTGAATAACGACAAAACCAACAAAAGGATGTGAGTGAAGGCACAAATCCCTCCGGCCTCAACTGCCGGGGAGCGCTCCTACTCGTGGTGTTTGTATCGCTCCTCCCACTACTATGTACCGCGATCTAACTTTGCGTATCCTTCGTCTCCTTTCAGATGGCCCACCTCCGTATGATGACTACCAAGGGTCGTTTGCCTCTGCGGCAGCATTTGTGCTTTCTCGACAGAGTCGGTACTTGGCCTGGCCCCCTCCGGTGGTGCCACGCCCACAAGGGGGCGACCGGGAACAAGAAGGCCGATGGGCGCCGAGGGCGAGCCCGATGTCCACTGAGTGGAACTCTTCGGATACGGCGACCGGTACGGGAGGAGAACTCCTGTCCCCCTCCCAGGTCCCAAGCGCTCCAGCACCAAGACCAAGTGGAAGGGGCGAAGGAGTGGGTGGACGTACACCAGTTCCCGCTCCCGAGGGAAGTCTCTACGCTGAGGACAAAGGAAAACCTTATGGCCGAAGCCTGTGCCGAAGCCTATGACACTGCACGCAACGATGTCTGATTCTTCTAAGTCTAACGAAAGCCTGAGCCTAAGGCCGCTCCCTTCCTCTGCCAAGGCACTAGCATCAAACTTCCGCCCAAACTTAACCTTCGCCACGGGCACCGCCGCTCCGCCACACCTCTTTCGCCTCGGGCACAGTGGCTCCGGCACACCTGTACTGAGTCGACGCCCAGGTTCTCTTAGAGAAGTGTTGTGTCCAGACCTCTTCTCGAGGGTGCATCAAGGAGAGCATATACCGAATAAAGGAAAAATACCCTTCATTACTAGCGAGTCCGATCTAGTGACTGCGTTGTGTCGGGTACTTAAGCCGGCAATTCACCGCGACCGACCGGGCAAAACAAACCATGAACCAACTGATTATTCTACAGTGAATTATCTAAAAGTGTTGGAATATAGGGATAGATAGAGATGAAGATAGTAAATTGGATGGATTATACATAGTCGAAGGCAGAACATTCTCTCAATATATAACGGGCCTCAGGGACTCGTCAGGGGAATGAACGGAATACTGTCTCTCGAGCCGGGGCTCGGGCAGCCGTCATCTCTGGATGTGTCGCCTCCGGTGCGTTATCTCCGGAAGCATGTGGGTTGTATGTACTCTACTGGGCTGGCGGCGTGGGGAGTCGACAACATTTGTCTCCCCCACCACCACCGGCCACCTTTTTTGCCGCACGCCCCTGCTCTATTCTATTCTGCTGTTCCACTACACACATCGCACTGCTTGTTGCTTCGGCTTTGCGAGGATGGACTTGTTCAACTCAGGGTCAGCTACTGGATGAAACAAGCTGGTAACTCGAGTGGTCGTGTTGCTGTATTTTTGTTTCAAAAGTCTATGTACTGTAGTTAGTTAATCGCCAAGTTTGACTGCGCACTGGGGGCGGACAACCAATCCTCCCTTTCCGCTATCCAGCGACTAAGTGCAGCCCGTTCCCGAGCTCCGGACTTGCTGACTGCGCCTCCGCCCAGCAATTGGGTGTACTCTACACTAGATAACGCGGGGATCGGTTGCAGTGTGCATGCAGGGATGTGGAATTCTACCCTAACTATTCGGCAACCACTCCAGCCACAGCCACACATATTAAAAAATAAATAAAAATTGCTTTGATGTTGGATTTTGTTCTGGGAAAGGGGTAAGTGAAACGTACACGGCACGCGGTAAACTCGGACTTTCATCCTCATTACTATGTACATACAACCACGATTACATCTATTTCGCGTCTGCTCTGCTATGACTTCCACCTTGATCTCTATTCCCGAGAACGCCGAATTTTTGTGCAACAAATTATTTTATCTCCACACTCCTATCGTTCTGACGGCGGAAGAATTTGATACGTACTGTGACCACTCAAAAGTACAGTGTGCACAAAACGCAGCACTTGTTCATCACAGTGGATCGGCGAAGTTGCTGTACGGAGATACGAGTGCTGATTAAGAAAATTAAGAAGGGGGCTAACCCTCCTCTACCGAAAGATGAGTAAAGAAGCAATACGGAACAAAGGCACGACAGCCTGGACTTTGCCAGGTCGGAATCAAAGTTACGCGTATGGTCAACAATCGAACCTCTTATTAGAAGCAGGGAGATTGCACCTTCTGCTCTGCCAACTCAACTGGCGATGGCAGAATCATCGAAGGGATATCTACCGGCACAGGTTATGAATACGTTGGAAGGAGTCGGCACACCCCTGGGCTCCCAACGCCTGATTGCGGTTGGTGGAGCGCACATGACACGGTAAGAACGTGAAAATGAGGGTGTATTTTTATTAATATATTAATTGTTTCGTTTAGAAAACTACAAAACGTGACGAGGCCTTCCCCGATCGGACGAATGTATATATTTGAAGACTACCATCTTGCGGCAGGATGTTGATGAAGCGTTCCGTCTCCTTGGGGGGAGGGGGAGGCTGCGTGGGGCTTATTATACAACACCAGAAGATGTAAATGAGCCGCTGGATGATTTGTTGCGCGAACATATTGTAAAGAATGGTAAACCGTGGGAATTATAATCAAAACTTTTTTTTAATTCACAAAACCCTTACGCTTGCAGGTTGAGAGGGGAGTGACTCGTGAGTGATGAAAAATGGGTTCCATCCGGAGTTCTTTGCTTGGTGATAGCTTTACTTGGTGATAGTTTGATGCGGTGTTCACTCTCGCCCTTTCCGCAACAAACACCAACATCAAAGTAATTTTATTTATTTTTTAATAAGTGTGGCTGTGGCTGGCGTAGTTGCCGAATAAGGCCGCTGTATGCACTCTGGAACCGATCCCATAACGCGAAGATGTGGCGTGTGGCGTTTCGCGTGCAACAGACGGCATGACAGGGATTCCGAGCCAAACACAGACAAACGACGAGACTCGGTGTCTTGGCTGCAGCGCTCGGGTCCGGCGGCCTGCGGTCATCTGCCAGCTGTCCGTAGGAACTCCAGAAGCACATCTGCACGTACCTCTCGATCAGGGTTACAGACCGAATAACTGGCGCGTGCAGTGATTCACATATGTACCTATCCTTTCGCCGCGGCGAGGCACTCGGCGCCCTATCGGCGGCGCGAACGCTGGAAGAGTCGAAGTGTTGGCCACCATCTGGAGTGCTTCATTGGTCGTGATGCTGCGAGCTATCGTGAAATCATGCATTGCCGATCGGCGGATGCCAAACTCCTCGGTTGTTGGGAGGGATGTGGCCAGCGGAGATCTCGCTGAACCACAGAGACTGCGTACTATGGGAGGCTGGCGGATCAATTGAAACGCATCCCTGCACCTCCTACCGACTGGTCAGAAATGCAGAGCCTCGAGCGCAGCTAAAGGTAAATATAGAACAAACCCATATCGACAGAGCCAAAAGCCGTCCCACACGATCTCAACCCGCCTTGCTTCGCCGATTCCCGCCACTGAAAAAACACCAATAGAGTCTGCCAGGCAGGTCTACCCACTGACGCTATATGACTACATACTAAAAACCATCGACAGATTTCGAGAGCTTTGATTTGCCTGCAATCTTCCAAGCAAGGATGGCTGCCATCGAAAGACCCAGAATTATTGGTATTCTACTGGTCTTGGCAGTGCTTCACAACCCCGTCAAGGCGGAAGATACCGGCGACGACTTCAGCAATAATCTCTTCTCAGACCTCGCGCCACTGTTGGCTCTATTTGGTGAGCAGGTAGCAAAACAGTATGTTACGACTCACGATGCTTGTCGTTCCTCACTCATCCCGCTTGCTTAGGTTCATGAGCCAGTCGATGGGCTGGGCCGATAACATCATCTTCGCAATGGCTCCATTGGGTGTCATTACCGCCATCATTGGAGCGATCCGGGTCGGTGGCCCCGTGTGGCTGAAGGCAATTGTTGGGAGAGCGAGAGAGAACCAGGCCGCGGCCGAAGTGGAGTTGATGTCTTCGACATCCACCGATGTGTGCGAGTTGTGGAATGGTCAGACGATCGTACGGATGATGGGTTCGCCGCAGATTCTGGAGCTATTTTATTTCCCTACCTTGCGCTACGGATCAACATGTGGCCTGTTCACTCTTCAACAAGCGATCGACGACGGACTCTTCACAGAAAATCCAGGTTGGTGCTATCCGCCACACGCATCCTGGATTTCGCTAAAGATTCGTAGAACCTGGATCGACCAAACGCCCCATGAGTGAGCTAAAAACCAAGCACCTGGAGAATCGCTCAGTCTCACAACGTCACGGCGATAACGGAGGGGCTCTGGAGAAAGGCCCATCGCAAGGCGATGCAGGGAAGGCGCCGCCTAAGAGCATGACTCCTGCCCCAAATATATTCCTTAACCTGCGTCCACCAGAGAGGAAGGATCGGTTGGAAATTCTTTCGTTCGCGGTGATAGGAGTGTTCATCCAGGCCACTGTGTTGGTATTCTCTGGACTCGCCACTTATCACCCAGAAATGGGATACCGCAAGGGGGGTCTGAAAGTGGCGTCCTATGCCTACCCTCTCACGGCTGTGGGAACGGTGATCTTAGTGGTGGGGATGCTGATCTGTTCATTCGTGGTGGAGGGAAGTACCAAGGAAAAACGGTGGACCGTCAGCGCCAAGGGTGTAAGAACCCTAGAGGATGAAATGGTGAAGGAGTTGAACCAAGTGGTGCAAGCAGTGCCGGAAGGTGTTGAGCCGGGTGTACGGGGCGGAGCAAATGATGATGGCTCCGGGAGAGGCCCTAGGGAGAGGTGGCTGGAAGAGATTAAAGATGAATTAAAAGCCTTCGGTGAGAGCGAACGAAGAGCCGGCATTCTTTGGCTACAGGCAGGTGGCAACGTCAACGATCAGGTTTTTGATTCCTACGCAATATTTGCTCACGGCTCACGCAAATCTGTACTCACATCCCGATTGGCAACGAACCCACCAAGGAATGACAACAAACCCGGTGACGCAGCTCCCCCGGCGGTCCAGACGGCCGTTGCCTGTACGCCCCACGTTGATGCATTCCCCATTCCGACTGCCAATACATCCTACCCCCCGACTGCGTCCAATTTTATTCAAACACTGGCGGTGACGGGAACACTAATCTCAATCACGGGGTTCGTTACGCAATTTACCGGACTGCGCGGGATGCATTGGTCAGCGACAATCGCGCAGTTCATTGCGACTCTTATCATGGCGGTAGTCCGAGCTTGGATTCGTCGGGGTTTGGCACAACGTCCTCGGACAGACCGCACCCCCCAGGGTCACGAGCTCGATTGGCTGGCTACTAGGATTGCGAGGTATTCAGGCGATCTGTGGTCGGAGGGCGGGGTAGTCCATTGGTTGGGCAACAAAAGCGAAGAAGTACCAAGGGACTATTGCAGCAAGAGGTGCTGGAATTGGAGCCTCCAACCCGGCACAGGAGCCCCCCCATTCTCCTTTCATCAACAGTACCATGTGAGCGAAGCACACCAGGTGATGGCAGTACGCGAACGTATAGGCCAGCTCAGTAACTGGACTGGAACGTTATCGAGTCATGCAATCTCCGTTGCTAACTCCATCGAAGTGGTCATGAATACCCTCTTTCCACGGAGGAAGAATGAAGAAGATGAGAAGTTATTCTGGTTTGTCCGAGGCACCGCTAGGGGCGACCGGGAAGGCATGATATACTTGTCCGTGAAGCGACGAGAAAATGGCCGATGGACGGCTAGCGCAACGGAAATTGAGGCAGTTCTATCCCTGTGGCTGTACGCTATCCATGAGTTCGAAGAACTAGCACAAGCGGATAAGAGTGGCATGAGTGTCAAGGAAGAAGCCCAGGATTGGTTGCGCCGCGGTGGCACTGCGCTGAGGAAGACGAACATTCGACTTCTAGGGCGCGGAGAGAAGGACTATTTGAGGGACTTGCGTTGGTACACTGGTGATGCATTCAGTGCAATTTCGGAAGTGGAGGAGCTTCCGGGTGTGGAAAGCGACACCGAGTCAGCCGAAAAAAAAGCATGTGACAATCCTAATGAGAGAGTCGTCTTTATCGACCAGCATAGAGTTTTCGGCTTTACCAGCCACGAGATCCACGGATCAGTTCAGCTTCCTAAACCGTTGGAACCATCTCCTAGTCCCTCAGGCCGACCTCCCAAATCACCCGCCTTGACCATCAAATCCCAGGCCCAGACGCAGAGTGCCCGAGGGAAAAGGTACAGAGCGCGCACAATCCCTTCTGTCACGGATGAGTCGGAACTCGCGGAAGAGGACTCTGATGCATCGGAAGTCTCATCAAGGGCATCAGGCTTGCAGCAGTCTGGGGCTGACCGGTCAACACCGGAAAACACAAAAACTGACCGGTACTTGGCGGTGATATCAAATACCACCCCACTCGAGCTATGTCTTGCTCAGGATATCTTCTCGGCTTTCATGTGGGCCGTCGTAAGAAAAACGAAAGAGTTGGACGGAAAAACAATCCTCAAGAAACTGGATCAGGGGGCTACCAACACGCCTGAATCATGGAAGCATTTCACACTCGAGAACGCAACTCTAGCAAGGATGGCAAAGGATATCGAGCGATCCGGACTAGGGAGCCTGGAAGAGATATACCTGACTATCGTTCCACCACTAAGTCTGAATAAGCGGCTCCCAGACCCGCTTTGTGTGGTGGAACACGCAATGGAAGTTGCAAAGCCCCATGAGGCAGTCGGTCATTGGGAAGATGCAGCGGATGCCTACGTGTGGCTATTTCGTACTTTCAGCGATTCGGATGGTCCCGTTGCAGTAAAGGCATTCTCTGCGTTCACTATGTTTACCTGGACCATCCGTGATACTCTCAAACTGTGGAGGAATGAAATGCACGACCCAAAAGAGCTCGCAATTGTTGAGCGGCTGGAATCTTCCTTGCTGGAGGAAGCAAAAAGTGCCAACGAATCATGGAGAAGCTGTCTTCAAACCGTCTACCAGCTGCAGCGCCGAAGTATGGACGAAACAGAGAAGACATTTGAAAACTTTGACAAAAACGATCTTACGAGAGGTACTAGACCACGCTCGTTCCAACCATTTCCTTTTGCCTCGCTCACGCATGAAATAATGTTCACTGGAACGTACCCAGAGGGGAAGCTACACCCACATAAGAAAGATCTCATTGGCTTGACCCCTCTGCATTACTCTGTTTTGTCAAAGTTTCCGTATCAACAAACCTCCAGGTGTTTGGGTTTGGGGGCGGATCCGGATTCTACAGACATGCTTGGATGGACACCACTCCACTACGCTGCAGCCTACGGTGACGAGGAAATCATACAGGTGCTGTTCAATTCTCGAGCAGATCCCACATCAAAGGACCTTGCAGGTTGGACCCCGCTGCATGTCGCTGCATGGCAAGGAAACAAATCGGCTTGCGAGATGCTCTTACAACAGGGGGCGAGATTGGATATTCAAGGACGAGACGGCCTTGGTGTTCTACATTGCGCGGCTATCAGAGGTCACCGTGAGATCGCCCGCCGTTTCCTCGAATTCGGCGCACATGTAGATATTCAGGATAATTCGAGAAGGACGCCGCTTCAGTGGGCGGTATACCACGGAGATCTTGCCATGATCGAGCTTTTAGTTGGGAATAGGGCGAACACAGCCGTGCTAGAAGCCAACGGAAGATCCCTATTACATTTGGCATCCGTGGGGGGATGGTGGGTGGACACGGTGTTCGATCTTATCAAGGCAAATGAGGTAGATGGACAGGACAGGTTGGGTTTGACCCCATTACATCTTGCAGCGATGGTAGGGAACGAGAGAGCAAGCCTCTGTTTGATAAGGGGGAGGGATCACTCCAACAACAAGAGGAGCCGAGACGAAAAAGCCTCACTTGGCCGCACAAGAGGGAACGGGCGTGCCGCCACTAGGCGGGCGAGAACCTACCACTTCCCCGGCTGGGATATTCGCGAAGAAGAACTGTACGAGGCGGATCAAATAGACTTGTTAACACTCCCGCAACCCACCGGCCGCACCAGTCGAATGGAGGCACAGGACAACGAGGGCCAGACTCCGCTACACAGGGCGGCGTTGCATGGGCAAAAAGCGGTTGTCCGGCTGCTTCTCGACCACGGTGCCCAAATCGATTCGCCGAACAAAGAAGAGGAGACTCCGCTGCACAAGGCGATAAGGAGTAGAGAGGAAGCGGTGGTGCAGCTGCTCGTCGCTCGCGGTGCCCGAATCGATGCGCCCAACAAAGAAGGGAAGACTCGGCTGCATAAGGCAGCATTAGATGGAGAAGAAGAGATGTTGCAGCTACTGCTCCACTACGGCGCTAAGATCGATGCGCCCACCAACGAAGGCGACACTCCGTTGCACAGGGCAGCATTTGGTGAACAGGGAGCGGTTATCCGACTGCTGCTCGATCGCGGCGCCAAAATCGATGCGCCCAACAAACATGGGGAGACTCCGCTGCACAGGGCGGTAATCGGTAGCGATGGACTGGTCACCCAGCTGCTTCTCGACCGCGGCGCCAAAGTCAATGCACCCAACAATGTAGGCAAGACTCCGTTGCACCTGGCAGTAGGGCATGGAAGCGAAGCGGTGGTCCGGCTACTCCTGGACCGCGGTGCCAAAGTCGATGCGTCTAGCAAAGAAAGGGAGACTCCACTGCACGAAGCGATGCTCTGTAACAATGAAGCTGTGGTTCGGCTGCTTCTCGACCGCGGTGCCAACGTCGATTCGCCCAGCTACGAAGGGGAGACTCCGCTGCAGAAGGCGGCGTTGCGCGGACAGGAGGCAGTGGTCCGGCTACTTCTCGACCGCGGGGTCAATGTCGATGCACGCAACAATGGAGGGAAGACTCCGCTGCATAAGGCGGCAGGGTATGGAGCCGAAGTGGTGGTCCGGGTCCTCCTGGACTGCGGTGCCAAAATCGATGCACCCACAGAAGAAGGGGAGACGCCGCTGCATGGAGCAGCATTTGGTGAACAGGAAGCAGTTGTCCGACTACTGCTCAACCGCGGCGCCAAAACCGATGCACTCAGCAAACATGGGGAGACACCGCTACACCGGGCGGCGCTCGGTAGCAATGAAGAGGTGGTCCGGCTGATTCTCGACCGCGGCGCCAACGTCAATGCAACCAACAACGAAGGCAAAACTCCGCTGCACCAGGCGGCGTGGTATGGAGCTGAAGCGGTGGTACGCCTGCTTATTGACCACGGCGCCAATAGCGATGCGTCTAACAATGAAGGGGAGACTCCGCTGCACCAGGCGGTGCTCTGCAACAATGAAGCGGTGGTTCGACTGCTTCTCGACCAAGGTGTCAACATCGATTCGCCTAGCAACGAAGGGAAGACTCCGCTGCACAAGGCAGCGTTGCGTGCACGGGAATCGGTGGTTCGGCTACTTCTCGACCGCGGTGCCAAAATAGATACGTCCAGTAACGAAGGGGAGACTCCGCTGCACGAAGCGGTGCACCGAAGCGATGAAACGGTACTCCGACTGCTTCTCGACCGCGGCGCTAACGCCGATATACCCAACAATGAAGGCGATACTCCGCTGCACCTGGCGTCAGGGTGTGGGGGAGAAGCGGCGTTTTGGGTCCTCCTGAACCGCAGTGCCAAAATCGATGAGCCCAACAAAAACGGGGAGGCTCCGCTGCACAAAGCGGTGCATCGAAGCGATGAAACGGTACTCCGACCGCTTCTCGACCGCGGCGACAACATCGATTCGCCCAGCAACGAAGGGGTGCACAAGGTGGCATTGCGTGGGCAAGAAGCAGTGGCCCGGCTGCTTCTCAACCGCGGCGTCAACGTCGATGCACGCAACAATGACGGGAAGACTCCACTGCATAAGGCGGCAGAGTGTGGAGCTGAAGCGGTGGTCCGGTTGCTCCTGGACCACGGTGCCAAAATCGATGCCTCCAGCATTGAGGGGGGGACTCCGCTGCACGAGGCGGTGCTCTGTGGCGATGAAGCGGTGGCCCGGCTGCTTCTCGACCGCGATGTCAACGTTGATGCACCCAACCAGGAAGGGAAGACTCCGCTGCATCAGGCGGCATGGTATGGAGCTGAAGCGGTGGTAAGGCTGCTCCTGGACCGAGGTGCCAATATTGATGCGCCCAGCAAACATGGTGAGACTCCGTTGCACAGGGCAGCATTTGGTGAACAGGGAGCAGTTGTCCGGCTGCTGCTCAACCGCGGTGCCAAAACTGATGCGCCCAGCAAAAATGGGGAGACTCCGCTGCACCGGGCGGCGCTCGGTAGCAATGAAGAGGTGGTCCGGCTGATTCTCGACCGCGGCGCCAACGTCAATGCAGCCAACAACGAAGGCAAGACTCCGTTGCACCAGGCGGCATGGTATGGAGCTGAAGCGGTGGTACGGCTACTCCTGGACTGCGGCGCCAATATCGATACCCCAAGCGAAGAAATGGAGACTCCTCTGCACGAGGCGTCGTTCAGGAACAACGAAGCTGCGGTTCGGCTACTTCTCGACCGCGGCGTCAACGTTGATGCAGTCAACGATGAAGGCAAGACTCCGCTGCACCAGGCGGCATGGTGTGGAGGTGAAGGGGTTGTCCGGCTGCTCCTGGACTGCGGTGCCAAAATCGATGCACCCAGCAAAGATGGTGAGACTCCGCTGCACGAGGCGGCATTAGGTGGACGGGAAGAGGTGATCCGGCTGCTTCTCGACCGCGGCGTCCACGCCGATGTTCATAACAATGAAGGGAAGACTCCCCTGCACAAGTCGGTATGGTGTGGAGCTGAAGCGGTGGTCCGGCTGCTCCTGGACCGCGGTGCCAAAATCGACGCCTCCAGCAATGAAGGGGAGACACCACTGCACGAGGCGGTTCTCGGTGGTAATGAAGCTGTAGTCCGGCTGCTTCTCGACCGCGGCGTCGATGTCGATGCATGCAACAATGAAGAGAAGACTCCGCTGCATAAGGCGGCATCGTATGGAGCTGAAGCGGTGGTCCAGCTGCTCCTGGACCGCGGTGCCAAAATCGATGCCTCCAGCAATGGAGGGGAGACTCCGCTTCACGAGGCGGTGCTCGGCGGCAACGAAGCTGTAGTCCGGCTGCTCATTGACTGCGGTGCCCACGTCGATGCGCCAAACATAGAAGGAGAAACGCCACTCCACAAGGCCGCAGCGTATGGAGAGGAAGCGGTGGCTAGGCTGCTCCTCGACCGCGGTGCTGAAATCGATGCAGTCAACGGAAAAGGGGAGAGTCCGCTACACAATGCGAGAGCGGGAGGAGAGAATGCGGTGGTCAGGCTGCTCACCGACCGCGGGGCCAAAATTGATACGTCAAACCGGAAAGGGGAAGCTCCGCTGCAAATTGCCACCAAGGCTTGCTCGGAAGGAATCGTAGAGCAGCCCACCGCCATGGGGCCTACCGCGAGCCTCGAATAGTGACGAACTGTTAGCCCGATATAGTACGTTCCCACCGGCCTCAATTAAGTTGTCTGCGGCTTAGCTGGGCTAATTCTTGAGTCAGCAGGTTGGCATTTCTAGTTGGTTAGCATGGATATACTGGAGGGCATTAGCGAGAAAGCTTTGGAAGAGAATTTGGAGTGAGCTGCAATAGCCAGGGGGAGGAACACGCACGCGTCCAGCCTTCATTGTTCTTCCCTTTGGTTTGTGGGTCTGTTATATTTTTATTTGCTTTGAATTTTATTGTTTCCGTCAGTCACCAATGTCCGTTACGCCAAACTAGTTAAGTCGGAGGGGAGGGAGTCACCTGTACATGTCTGCGCTACCGTCGCGCTATCTACGGAGACCCATAACGACCAACCTGTCAAGTTATGCAAATTTGCATGAAAACTCGACAATTTTACATCCCTGCCAAAGAAATTTCGCAACATCATCAACAACACTCCACGAATTGTAACTGGAGAGAGGTATATTTGCGAGCCACAACCGTTGTGCCTCACCGCGAGCGAGCCGAAAAGCAATACGTCATGTGAGGTGTCGGGCAAGCCGCTGGCGAGCGGAGGGGATCGGCGGGCCGACGAGCAGTCCGTCGTGTGGGCCGCTGCCGAGTGGGAGGGGTGAGAACACCGACAAGTGATCTGCCGAGCGAGCCGAAAAGCAATACGTCGGGTGAGGTGTCGGGCAAGCTGCCGGCGTGTGGAGGGAATGAGTACACCGACGAGTGATCCGCCGAGCGAGCCGACAGGCAATACGTCATGTGAAGTGTCGGGCAAGCCGCCGGTGAAGAGAGGGAATGAGCGAGCCGACACGCAGCGCGCAATGTTGCAACGACGGGTAGGCGGGACAGGAAGTCCATGACACCCACGGGAGTCCGAGGACAGAATGGCGGCGCTGACCAGACGCCGGACAGAGACGAGCACCGTCGACGAGACGAGCACCGAACAAGGACGAGCAGACGTCGATGAGACGAGCACCGGACAATGATGAGCAGACGTCGACGAGACGAGTGCCAGACAGGGACGAGCAGACGTCGACGAGACGAGTGCCGGAGAGGGACGGCCAGACGCTGGGAAGCAGAATGCCGAGCGAGACAGGGACAAGCAGACTCGACGAGATGAGCGCTAGATAGGGGCGAGTGACTCTGGACAAGCGGCGCCGAAAATGGGAGAACCGGGAGAAACCTGAGAACCGGGAGAACCGGGAGAACCGGGAGTATGTTGATTGAGATGATAATTATACAAGAGGTTGCATGAAAGGGAAAGGAAGAAATGCAGACAACACGGAGAAGAAAGTCCTCCTTGTATGCGTACTCACACTCGTACTCACACTCACACTCACACGCCGACTCGCGCAATTCACATGCGTGTACATTTCTCTCATGCAACAGAACTCAGTAACCTCCTCCAAGCATCCAGACCAATGCCGGGGCATTCCTGACTGTCAGAATAATGGGCGTCCGGAGATGACAGCTGCCCAAGTCTCCCGAGCACCGGCTCGGGGGACAGTCTTCCGTCTTTACCCCTTGGCGAGTCCCTCAGGCCTGTTGTATATAGCGAGAGTGTTCCTCCTTCGGAGTTGTATCAATCAATTAATTCACCATCTTCATCTCTATCGATCCCCATATTCCAACACTGACGTTCCAGACCAACCCTCCAGACGTTGAGGCCTGCGCCGTGACAAATAGATGGAATTCTGAATAATATCTACAGAAGAGGTAAAAGAGTCAGAATTCAGCTGAAACTCATAGAATTGGGATATTGATGTCGCAGAGACCGATTCCAATAGCTAAATCGCCTTGCCACATGACATCTCAGCCTTTGAAGGGGGAATTCTAAAACGAGAGTTATGCAAAATGAGTATACTGAACCTGTGCCCCTGCCATATACATATACATCCCATATCATATTCGACTGCGTATTTCTGGTGGGCTTTTACAATCCAGGATTTGCTTAAAACTACTTGCGTCAATTTGGGGAACTGAACCTTTTCCCAGATACCTTTTCCAAGGTATTTTTGTCCCAAAATATGAATAGCAGCACCATCGGAGAAGGGAACTACCAGGTAGTCATATTGAATACCAATCGTAGCATTGATTATTGCGAGAAACAGTTTTCCAAAAAGCATCTTTGAGTCACTCCCAAAAATGTTGTCGATAACGTAGATGACATCCAGGTATACCACACCTTGTCCATGATCCACTGCGACAATCAGGTACCCACTGATATTAGTGCGTCGCACCACTTCAGTAATGGTTGTCTCATTTCGGTTGGTTCAGAGAGCACAGTCCTTTGTCATTCTGATGATCTTCTTTGTAGTATGAAGATCTACAAGGTTACAGTCCACCTCTATATCCACCAGTATCTCTTGGAAATAGTATTCGCCCAAATAGGCACCGACTTTGATTGCTAGTGAGATCTGCTTTTTCTGATTTGTGTTGTACCTGTCAAATTCCTCCTCAGACATTTGACGTATTTGTAGAATATTGGTAAAAGCACCCATTTTCTTTGTAGAATGACCTTCTGGTGGCCTTGGAGACTTATCTTCATCCTCATTATCTTCATCTGACTCTGGGGAAATGGAAAATCCTTTTTAATTGCTGCTTTCCTGACTTTTGTATTTTCGATGATATAATTGGATAGTCTTCTTCAGGGTCTTCTTCCCCAGATGAATCTTTCGAACTCGAGTCTTCTTCTGGAAAGAGAACTTTCATCAGCAAAAAAATAAGTTGAAGTATATTAATTTTTACATCTGAGACATAAATTTTAAATTACTTTTCTCAAGGTTTCAGATTAAATAAAAGCAATTATTTTTTTCCAAATTCTTACAGGAGCAAAATAAAACTTTGCTCTTATGGGAGCTTATGGGAGTTAACGGGAGCTACGGGAGCTACAGGAGTACTGGGAGAATTCTCAAATTTTTTGCTGATGTTCTTGATAACAACACTGAATGGTTTCACCTTTATGAGTTCAGTGATTGGAAATGGAACCTTGGTAGATTCGAGAAATAGACGAACACTCCACTTTTCCTTCTGATGATTCCTACTCCTCTCATATGTCTCTGGAAATACAATATCCACTCTCTCCCATTGTCCAGGATGTTTGATGGGAGCCACTTGATGGGATACATTGTAGGTCTAAAGGTATTCATCCTCATCTTTTTGTCTTGCGGGTAGTATTGCTGCAGGAAGCTAACTTCTTTCATCCGCAGTGTGGCATTTCTCTCTAGCTCTTCTCATAAGGTTTTCTCCTATCCAAAGGGTGCTGGAATTCCTTTCCGCTCTCGCTATATTTCACATTCAGCCCAACTGTGAGAAGGTTGGCAGGAAGTAGCCACATGGCCGCTATCCCAACAATTCCAACAGAGTGCCTCGTTCCGTCCCTTTATAGGCCGTTTCATCAGCAAAAAATGAAAAGTTGAAGTATATTGCTTTTTTACATCTGAGACACAAATTTTAAATTACTTTTCTCGGGATTTCAGATTAGAGGGATTTTGCAGTTGTTGTGGGGGTTGAAATAGGGATGAGTTAAGCGAGCTGGGGCCCGGAATGAAAAAAGGGATTTTGCAACTATGGGATGGGGGATCGCCGGAAGTAGTTTGCTATAGATTTTAGTGTTGAAACCCTTTTTAGTGTTGAAAACCTTGTATCCCATTGGGTTGTGAACATCAACACTCTCATATGTCCCTCCAACGTTGGAATCTGTTGCTTGTCTTATCTGGGGGATTAACTGGTATCCTCGCTGCAAGTGGATACATTCTCTACTACCAGTCACAGAAACGGGAGGCTGAGCAACAGGAAGCTGCAAGACAACACCCTTACCATTACCGTCTTCCACTCCGCATACCGGAAGGGCTACCATTCAGACTCGATGACTTGAACGAGACTTACTGCCTTGAATTCTTTTGATAAGACTTCCAAAGGATCTAGTAGGCTACATCTCTTCTGACTGATGTTAGATTTTCACACCTTCAGCTTCGACAGATGATACAACATTTTGCGCTTAAAGAGATCGAGTTGCGGTACTGGTATTGCTGTTCTCCAGAAATAGCGATATGTGTCATGCTGTCTCGACTCTTGGCACCTTCACGATATAATGAGCATATGCAACTCTTCCAACGATTACGTTCCTGGCTGTCGGTGGTGTTCAATGATGTCGTTATTCACCTAATTACTCGTGTAAGGACAATCAGACAGTGGATTCTCATAGGAACAATGAGGTAGGGGGTTCCCATAGGAACGGTGACGCGTGTAGTTCTCATAGGCAATAGGGGACTGATGCGCTTCCTTGAGAACGTCATGCAGAACTCTCTCTGGGTCTCCGCTCTCCCTTCCATCCATAGTGTGATGTCGTTCTGGTATATATTCAACCTGTTGTGTTGTCAAGTGATAGTGACGATGAGACTGTTCTGGCAGAGTTTTCTTGTTAGTCTTTCTGGAGATACTCCTTCCTCATCAACTCTAGTGCTGACGACATTGTACATCCACTAGTCCTAAGCAGGAGATCCCCTAGATGCTAAAGATCGTGAATTTCACCGGCTGCCACAGTGATACCCCCAAAGTGATCCCCAGAACGATCCCTAGCGAGTTGCAAAATCCCTCTATTAAATAAAAGCAATTATTTTTTTCCAAATTCTAATGGGAGCAAAATATAACTTTGCTCTTATGAAAGCTTATGGGAGCTTACGGGAGCTACAGGAGCTATGGGAGTACTGGGAGAATTCTCAAATTTTTTGCTGATGGGGGATTACCCCACACCACAACATGAAAACTCTTTGCCTTGGCATTCGACTTCATCAGTGTACATGTCAAGGATAAATCTCTATTGTATTTGGATAGTAGAGCTTCCACATATCCTCCTGAGAGTGGCCAGAGCAGGTGCCTCTCCATGAGTTCTCTCATCATGATTCGGTTGTATAATTGGATTGTCTGCAGGGTTGATTACATGACTCTGCCAGAGGTAATGAACCCTCAACTGTACCAGCTAGTCCTTCTCAGCCGCAATGGCACAAGATAGCTCTGCCCTATACCACTCCCATTAGACTCTTGAACTGTTTCTGAGGTGCAGCCCTGTAGCAGTATTTGCATGTTCCCGAACATGAGCCAGTACTTTGTCTGGAGGCTACCCAGCACTACAGGATTGGCTTGAAGTCAAGCCTCCCCTTCAGTATTTGGCTCTACTCATTGTCTCTCATATTGGTGAAGCCTATGTTCTGCATCATAATAGTTGTAAGCGTCTTGGATAGGGGGTAGAGATATGCTCATGCTGTCGTATGCTGGCAAAGTCCAGAGTTTATCATCATAATTAGGTGTCAATGAGAAGGATGCAATTTGTAGCATGATCCCTAATGTCTCCTGACAATAGGGTATGGCAGTATTGCCTCAGGCCTCATGCCGTCTGCAATGATACAGCAATTTGCAACTTGTGGTATTGTTCTTTTGGGTTGTGACTCTGGAAACAACCCTGCTCCTATTCTGCGATATAGACTTGTGACTCCTTGCATTCCTGTTTCCTTCCAATTGCTTATCCTTCTTATGATGACCACTATGGTTGTCTTTCTCCACAGCAGCACTTGCACTTTCCCAGTCTGTACCAGTACTTGGCCCAGATATTTTCTGGTGCCATAGAGTTTGTTGACCCGAGCTGAACCCTGACTCTGTCGGTTTCCTGATTACAGTATGCCATTCTAAGACCATCTTACAAGTTTCCAATACCTTCCTGCCTGGTCCATATCTGAATTCCAACTCTGTAGTATTTAGGGGTTAACAACTGTCAGAATAATAGACGTCTAGAGATGACAGACCGGAGCTGACAAGTCTGGAGATGGTGGAACAGAGCCAACATGTCCAGAGATGACAGCTGCCCAAGTCTCCCAAGTACCATCTCGCAGGGAAGTCTTCTGTCTTTACCCCCTGGTGAGCCCCTTAGACTCGTTGTAAAGTACTAGGCCAAAAGTTTCCATACACCCAGGTACAACTGCCCATGATGCCCTCACTCAACCTTCTCGATTCCCACAACCACAATTTAGAAAGTCTCAGTAGTTGGCATACATCATGAATATATACTAATAAAGCTTCAATGGAATTTTCAGCCCGTAAAAATCATTATTTTATGCAAAGTAGGGTGACCAAACAAATTTTCCTTTGACCAAGGTAGCCCATTTTCAACCACGGATACAGCAACCTACATTCACTGGAAAAAATGATGGACTGTTGGGAGGCCTTCTTAGCAATGTAGATAATCGTATAAAAAATCGGCATGCAATTCTCAGTCATTGTGGTTGAGTAATGCCATATGGGAGAAAATTTGGTGTTGAAACTGGTTGCTGTGTAATATTTTTGTATGAGAGTCCCAAACAAAATCCAAAGTCACTTTTCAACTCGTGCATAACACTATTTTGTGCACCACCAATATAAAATAAAAGTTGTCAAGATTTTTATAGATGATGATTCTTACGATTCTAAGACGTCTGTGAAAGGCACAGTTTTTTCCGTCAAGTAAAGAGTGGTTTTTGGTTGTGTGAAAACGGGCATTTTTGGTGTAAAACGGCCCCTGTACGGAAACTTTTGTCCCTGTACTTTATGTAGAAAGAGTGTTTCTCCTTTGAAGTTGTATCAATCAATTAATTCACCATCTTCATCTCTATTGATCCCTATATTCCATCAATGCCTTTTTCAGCTATCACCGCTTTCAACTTCCTGCCTGCCTCTGGAACAAGGGTCAGTGACAATCTTAAGGATATTATAATAGACAAGCAGCAAGAAATGAACGGTGTTTCCAGACTCAATCGGAAGGCCAACATTTTCATCCAGCTTCTCGATATGCCTGTCCTGTGATAATTATTTATTGTCACTTCTGTTGCCTTGCTGAGGTGCAGTGTTGCGGCTCGGGCCGTGCCGTGCGCTAGTGCAGACAACCCTGCAATTTGCCCCGCAGTTTACCCCGCGCTTACCCCGCAGGAAGAACACTCACAAAAGACTCCATAAACTCGATCAACTCCTCCACCCAGCACCGGCTCCACTGATTACCGATGCTACCAAACGTGAACCTCTCGGCCCCATGGATTCAACAATCCACATACGAGTATTTTATCCTCGATTAATCCCATCTTAACTCCAGCGTCTCGCTCCGGCCTCCCGTACACTCCTTTCTCTGAGTTTGCCCACAGCCGCAGCACATCGTACCGATCGCACATCGGCATCACCCTCTCTACAGCTATCATAGCATGTTAGACCGCTTCTGTCCCCCGAAGGACCACCTCCGCCGTGACGATCCGCCCCTACACAACAACCTCCACGCCAACCTCCGCACCCGCGTTCTACGTTACTCCGGTTCATCCAGGAGTAGCTACTTTCGTCGACCGAATAACAGAAGTCAACCGAACACGTTCCCGCCCGCAAATCCGTCGTGCTCGGCATCGGCAGCTACCGTGTCGAACCGTGGCCGAACGCCACGGAGAGCTCGCTGTGGGTGTTTGCTGTTACAGCACAGATGAGATGTGCACTCTCACCGGCTAGGTTGTGAAGGTGGCTGCGATGGTGGTTTTGGGAGTCTGGCCATCTGGGGTGGGGGGGGGGGGGGGGGGGGGGGGGTGTAATTTGAGGGGGGGTTA
>Ga0307508_10001777_pt1 | contig 23965 bp, 45 predicted proteins | sample 9_EM_MG_FD_203089 | JGI IMG/M metagenome (GOLD analysis project Ga0307508, IMG submission 203089) | Populus trichocarpa ectomycorrhiza microbial communities from riparian zone in the Pacific Northwest, United States - 9_EM | ecosystem: Host-associated > Plants > Roots > Unclassified | place... | reverse complement strand
CTAAGACGTCTGTGAAAGGCACAGTTTTTTTCCGTCAAGTAAAGAGTGGTTTTTGGTTGTGTGAAAACGGGCATTTTTGGTGTAAAACGGCCCCTGTACGGAAACTTTTGTCCCTGTACTTTATCTAGATACACCACCCGCTCGAAACCTGGTGTGGGGTATGCTTATTTTGGGTGTCATACTACATCACTCGTGCTGAGTCACCAATTATCGAGCATGTGATCTTGCCAAGAAATTTCAAGGCGCTATTGTATCTTGTCTTGGTGTCCGACAACTCTACCATGATCATTACTAGCGATCGCTGACTACACCACTCATACACTGTGTATTCGGTTTGGAACGGACGTCCCGGCGAGGGACGCCCCCATTTATCGGTCTCCTTGACTAGTCCACCAAAGAGGGGCATGCCGGTTTTTTTTTTTGGAATCATTCATTCATCACGTGCGGCCTGGCTGGATCAGCGTACTGTCCGTTTACCGTCCGCGGTCCGCGCTGGAGGCGGAAAGCTGCAAGCTCCCCCTTTGCCCTCCACCCAGGCCTGTCCCAAGAAAGTGTAAGCGCACCAAGGAAACACAAAGGAGAGAAAGTCGCCTCAACTCTACCCCCCTTCCGCGGACGCCATGAAGGAGGGCGTGGGGAGAAACAGTGTCTGTTCCTCAACCCCGTCACCCAGCTCCTCGGCCTCCATGCGAGTATGACAAAAAAAAAATGGACGTCCGGAGATGACGGACTGGAGACGGCGTGCGGAGAAGACGACTGCCAGATTCTCCGAGCACTGACTCGGGAAACAGTCTTCCGTCCTTTTCCCTGACGAGTTCCTGAGGCCCGTTGTATATAGAGAGAATATTCTGACTTCGACTGTATCTTCAATTCGATTAACTATCTTCATCTCTATCGATCTCTATATTCTAACGCCGTGGCGGAGAGGAAGTCCAGCACCGGCTGGCTGCGTCTCGTGTCGGCCGAGGTCCCGGATCATCAACCGATCCTTTCCTCTCCCACTTTTCTTCTGCACCTCTACCACAGGATCTTCGGCTGGGGCTCCCAGCGAAGGCTGGTCTTTAACACGTTTTCGCGTCTGTGTCCTATGCCAGCACCACCAGCACTCAGCAGTAGGCTGGTTTCTTGTCCACTCTCTGCAGCGAGCTCGGCCCGCTCATCACCCTTCTCGCTACACGGGACACCTTCATGCGCTGGGCGCCACCGGGCCTCGGTGGTGATACCCGGTCTGACCCTCCGTAGTGTCGCGATGTGCTTCTGCGCCAGTATCGCGTACATCTGGCCAGGTTCAGGCTCCTCCGATGCATTCTTCTGATGGCAGCTTGGGCGTCAGTGAAGAGAGTGACTCTCTCTGGTGCCGTCTGCCATATGGATGCCACTTCCAGTGCCCTGGCAAGGGCAGCGCACTCCGCGGCGAAAGCTTCCTGGTTGCAGCCCATGTGGGTATTGATGCCCGCCTAGTGCTGCCCATTCTTCTAGGCGACCGCATGTCCGGTCGCTCCACTGTCTAGTCGTGGCCCGTCTGTGAACATGGTGAGTCCCGGTCGGGGCCGCTCCGCCTCTGTTTTGGCGGCTACCTCGTCCTCCTGTATCGTATCGGCATCAAATGCCTCCGGCTCCTACTGTGGTCTCCACAGGTTTCTTTTGCAGCCTTTTGTTCCCCATCATTGAAAAAGCATTTGTGCCCGGATCCCACGCGAGGGTCCGAGGCTAGAAACAAGATGTATTTGCAACTAGCGATAGATGTTGTGTCTCCCGAGCTTGGGCGGTGCTTTGCCGGCTTGTATGACCCCACTGCCGCGTTTCCTTGCGCTCCTTGTTATCACGTCGGTGCGGACCCAGTAATCACTACCGTGTTTCAGGTATGGAAATTGGTACGGCGATGGACGATAACGACCAGTGGGCGGCAGTGGCGATGCCCTCCACCATGCGGCTGTGGGCTTCACTTGTCAAGTAATTGTCCGCAATCTCCGCGCTCCGGCGCACGGCTCGGGGTGTTGTAGGCGCAGATCCACCTCCGTGCATTGGAGGTGCTTGTGTCTCCGCCTAGCTATCTATTTCGCGGCCCCTGAGCCGGCAGAACAGGCTCTTGCTGTCTACAACGATGTTTTAGTATCGAATTTACCATCTTCATCTCGATCTATAACATCTGCCACAAACTTCTTCCGTACCAACCGTTTGACTTGTAGGCATGTCGCACCGCAGATCATACCGCGGGGCTAACCGTGCACCGACGGAGAGCAGTTCTACGTTTTTTTGAGATCTCAGGCGAGCCACAGGAAACATGAGTCACAGGAACGCTGACATCGTGTTCGAAGAAACTCAAGCATTACATTTCGTTCGCGCTCAGAAAACACTGCCGTAGACGAAACAACATGAAGCCAGCGAAACACAATACACCAGTAACTCGTCGCACCGACCATGTCCCCCGTCACGGCTCAAGATTCCTGGTTTTTTAAGCCAGGTTTTAACCTTTTCCCTCATTGTGCCCCGGCAGCCCCCCCGCTCGAACTCGACTCCGCTCAGGCGACCGACCCCGCATAAACTGCGACGGTGTACTCGTTCACGTCCTTAAATCCCTCTCCCAGAGTGATGGCGTCCCGTGGCTCCGCATGGGGAACTTGACGGCCGGTTTCAACTTGGAGTGAGTCGACGTATCAGCGTTGGTTGATTCCTCATCATCTGAGTCTTCTCGCGAGACGGTCTTCTTGCGCTTAGAGAAGTTGACGGCCAGTTCGGCCTTGGAGTGGGTCACCGTATCGGAGTTGATTGAGTCCTCATCAACTGAGTCTTCGGGCGAGATGGTCTTAGCGGACTTATGTGCCGAAACCATGGCCGCTTTATGGGACTCCTCCGTATACTCGTCTCCAGATTCGTTAGAGGAGACGGCACACTCGGGGGTGGTAATAATAGGCTTGATGTTCTCCTTAGCGCTATCGCTGTGGTAGTCCGGCTCGTGGCCATCCATGCGATTGGGTCGGAAACGGACGCGGAGGAGGCTGAGCCGGGACGGCGGAGTCGCTACTGTTTGTGCTTCAGTAAGTGCCGCGATATAGGCGCAAGAGAGTTGGGGGGTGGGTGCCTTGTATAACCTTAGAGGTATTGATGGTCTCGTATCCCTTGGTCTCGGGCGTCCGGTTGCATATGCTAACCTCCCGTGCATGCAAACGCTTGCCAAACCTCCATTCTGGCAGGCTGCACTGTTGAGCCGTTGAGGTGTGACTTATCCGGATTCCGCGAACAGGTTTAGCGCTTGCCCGGAACGACTGCCTTTGCTTTGGCTGTGGCCTCCTCTTGCTGGAGCAGGTCGGCGAGTATCTCCGACTCCTCGAGCAGGATCCGCCAGCGACAAGTGATAAGAGAAGTACTATAAGTACTCTACACGGAAGTCTTTTCTTTGTTTTTTCGGTGAACGAGCGTGATTACACACTGGCAGCCCGCTCGATTGGTAGCCTACAGAGGCCCGCGCAGTGACACAGTCCCATCGACACCATCGGTCGCCCACCCGACTTCCCGGCTCCACCGATGTCGTACAGCAACCGCAGAATCCGAGGTGGGGTGACTGGTAACGTTGATGCCGCCCCCCTCGATCTTTCCACCCGTCCGTCCCGCCTTGGCCTCAATCATTCGGTCCATCCCATCATTTGCAGTCCGAATCCATCGACTTGCAGATTGCCAAGAGTATAAACCCCCCCCCTCGCGCTCGAACACTCCTCCTCCACTCCTCCTCCTCCTCTTCCTCTATCCACTCTCGTGCCTCCATTGCTATTCTACAGTCCCTCCGCTGCCACCGCTCGTGCGTGAAGCCAATGTAGTCCATCGCCTGTCGCCAGCAATCCGCAGCTGCCCACCCTCCCCAACTTCTACTCCTCGATAACCAGCCATTCCGCTGCCCACCCTCCCCAACTTCTACTCCTCGATAACCAGCCATTCCGCCCAGGCCTCTCCCGAGTAAAAGCGCACAAAAGAACCACATCAGAGAGAGCAAAAGAAACCACACCGTCCCCTACTCCTTGTCTGCAGACGCCATGAAGTCAGGTGTGGGCAGGAACAGTGGTAATCCCCCCCCCCCCCCGGCACCCAGCTCCGCCCTCCGCTCCTCTTCTCGCTCCCTGCGCTCCCATTCCGACACCTCGCTCCCCGCGTCTTCCTCAGCCGGAACCAGTCTTCCCACATCCGTAGTGGCGAGGAAGTCTAGTACTGCCTGGCTGCACCTCCCATCAGTAAAGAGGTTCCGTATCTTAAACCGGCTCTGCTGTATATTGCTTATACCTTCACGGTCAGTATTGCTGTAGAGAGAACTGTACCGCAACGACCAGTGCGAGGTGCTGTTATCACCCTTCCTCCACGCCATAGCATACCCACGGGTCCCCGCCTTCCGGCGGCATCCGGCCGAGAACCATCTTACAACATGGAGAGGCCAGGGCGGGGAGCCTCCGCCTCGAGCTGGGCTCCACAAGCATCGAGGATTGTGAACTTGTTCACTGTAGATTCCTCACTCTGCATGGGCCTCGGAAGGATGCCAGTCGAGCCGGCTGCCAGTGTATATTCATGCTCATTTGCCGACCTTGCTTTGCGAACTCCTTGAGGGGGCGTCTGGTCGCTGGTGATTCCGTTGCTCTCTGGGCACTTCCCGGGCATCTCGGCATTAGCCAAAAGCTGGATCAGGTGATTACTATTACCCCATCATCAATGTCCAAAAGAAGCGACGAGATGGCTCGGGGTGTGGCTGGATTCCCAGCTCACCCTGGAGCGCCATGCAGTCCGGATGAAGAATGGCAGAAAGGCCATGCTGCGGCTGCGCAGGCTCACGGGGCAGATGGGCCTCTCACCGGCCAACTGCAGGAAAGTCATGACGGCTTGCGTCCAGTCGGTCGCCATCTTCGGGTCGGAACTATGGTTGAAGGGAGACCTCGCCCGAGGCACTATCGGCCGGGCGAATGAACTCCAGCTCCTAGTCAACCAGGCGGCACGGGCAACAACTGGCTGCTTCCGGACAACCGACCTGGGAGCTCTCTCGATGGAGTCGGGCCTCAGAGCAACAACAGAGCAGCTGGAGAACAGACAGCGGCGCTTTGGGCTACGGCTGCTGAGCTTGCCGCAGGGAGGCCAAGCGCGGAAGGTGGTGGGAGCTCCAACCGGAATCGGGCGGCGGCTGACAAACGCCCTCGCATGCGGCGGACGAACGGAGAGCACGGTGCTGCTTGAGGAGCCGGAAACCCTCGACGCGGAGCTACTTCAACAGGAAGAAGCGGAGGCAAAAGCAGAGGCAGAGAGGATCCGACCTGGACTGACCATGTTCACGGACGGCTCACGGCTAGGTGGTGGTGCCACCGGGTACTCGGTGGTGTGGAGGAGGGGCCTAACCTAGGCGGGCGCCAAAGTGCACATGGGCAACAACCAAGAGGCCTATGATGCAGAGTGCGCCGCTCTTGCCCATGCGCTGGAGCTGGTAGCACAAAGGAACGCGACCCCGGAACAGATCACCATCTTTTCGGACGCACAGGCAGCCATCAGGCGGATGGCGTCGGACGAACCTGGCCCTGGGCAACAGTACGCCCTCCAGGCGCGAAAGCACATCGCCACCCTGCGAAGGGCCAGGCCTGGCATCGTCATCGAAATCCGATGGTGCCCAGCCCACAAAGGAGCCGCTGGCAACGAGAGGGCCGACGAGTGGGCAAAGATTGCAGCAGGGTAGCCGGACACCCGCGGGGTGGAGTGGCTGAGCTCCTCAGGCCGGACAGAAGCACGGGCGGCGCCTCTCCCACGATCCCTCGCCAACCTCAAGCGGGAGATCTCGGAGAAGAAGTGGGTGGAGGCGCGCCAATGGGCTGGGGGCCGAACCTCCAAGAAGAAATACCTGTTGCCTAAGAGCCAGCGGCCCGATGGCACGGTAGCTGGGAGCACCAAGAGGCTTGCCTCGCGGTTCTACCAGCTCAAGACGGGGCACTGCCTGACCGGGCAGTACCTCAACTGGACGACGAACCGATCCACCCCACAATGCTGGTGGTGCCGATAACGGACGCAGACCCGGGACCACCTCTTCAAGGAGTGCCCCGAGTGGAAGCCGCAGCTGGGAGGTGGAAGGACCGGTGGAAGGTGCGGGACCTCCTGGCCGATGGGAGGTGCAGCCGGGCGGTGCTGGACTTTCTCGCGACCACGGATCTGGGCAGGCGGGTGCCAGCGGAGGAGGATGACGCCGTCAGCGCGGTGTCTGAGCTGGAGGTGCGTGAGTGGCTGGACGAGCAGGGAGCGGGTGTTGGGGGGACCCCCACTGTTCCTACCCACGCCTGACTTCATGGTGTCCACAGGAACGGATTAGGCACGGAGCGGTGCCCTTCCCTTCGCTCTTTCCTTCTTTCCTTTGTCCTACACACTCGCCTCTCTCTCTTTTCTTTTGTAATCTCCTTGATGCGCTCCACGTATTCTCGGGACAGGCCTGGGCGGAGGGCAGAGGGGTGCTTGCAACGAGCCGCCACTGCGCGGACAGCGGACAGGAAACGGACTGTACACAATCTCGCCATGATCTCATAAGGTCGCATGCGAGTAAAAAAAAACCCCCCCCGCAGGGTGGAATGGCTGAACTACCCAGACCGGACGGAGGTGCGCACGATGCCGCTCCCACGATCTCTCGCAAACGTCAAGCTGGAGATTTCGGAGAAAAAGTGGGCGGAAGCGCGGCGATGGGCTGGAGGCCGGGCCTCCAGGACGACATATAAAATGCCGAAGTAACAAGCCGGACGGCACGGTTGCTGGAAGCACCAAGAGGCTCGCTTCAAGGTAATACCAGCTGAAAGCGGGGCACTGCCGCATCGGGCAGTACTTGCACTGGGCTAAAGTTCGCCCTACTGCCTAGTGCTGATGGTGGGCCGGTGCCACTCGCAAACGAGAGACCACCTTTTCACGGTGTGTCCGGAGTGGAGGGCCCAGCAGAAGATCCTATGGGCGGAGGTGCTGAAGGAGACCATGAAGCGGAAGAGCCGGTGGTGGATCCGGGACCTCCTGGTGGATGAGAGGTGCAGCCCGGACACTCCTGTGGCACGGATGACATGTGGAGATGGATAGCTAGTGTCTTGACGAAGAGGAAGGTTTAGGTTGAGAGCCAGGAGCTAGACTTAGAATCTACACACATGGTTGCGTGTAGTGTCACTCCCTCTAGTCCTCCACCACGGGGGAGGCCATCCCGGCTGAGGAAGATGGGTGGAGCGAGATGTCAGGATGGGAGCTCGGAGAGCGCCGGGTGGAGGCAGAGGAGTTGGGTGCCAGGGGGAACTGCCGCTGTGATGGCATCCGCAGACGAGAAGTAGGGAGGGACTGCCCTTCCCTTTTGTGATCTCCTTGGTGTGCATTATTCTTTCTCGGGACAACATAGACTCAATGCGAGGATGATTAAACAAAAAAAAAATCCCTTTACCCTCGCTCCCTTCCCAGCATATGGAGATGAGCAATGAGGCTTGTGGGACAGCGCTCAAGGACGGTCTGTAGTGAATCGTTGATCCGCATGCTAGGGGGAGGTGGTGGTGAGGGAGCTGGGTGGGGCATGAGTGCTTCAGCGGCGAGAGAATTGCTGAGAGTGCAATCACTATTGGATGGTCACATCTTTGGGCGGGGATGACGGATCCCACAGCTGCAGGACAGGCACAAATGCCCGGGAGAATGAAGTCGTCGAGGAGTAGAAGTTGGGGAGCGTCAGCAGCAGTGATCACCACCGACGGACTACATTGGCTTCAGCACGAGCGGGGGCTCTGCAGGATTGAAGAATAGCAGTAACAATTAACAATAGAGGAGGAAGGGAGAGAGGAGGGAAGAGAGGAAGAGAACAGAGAGGAGTGTTCGAGCGCGAGGGGGGGGGGTTTATACTCTTGGCAACCTGCAAGTCGATGGATTCGGACTACAAATGACGGGTTGGATGATGGATGTACGGGCGGAAAGATCAAGAGGGAGGCGGCATTGGGTGGGCACTTTTGGGCGACGGCATGAAGTTGCGGGCGGCAGAGCGGCACATCAGCATTGCGCCAGGTGACCGCCAAGCCTGCAGGGGGGAGTAAGGATGGAAGTGTACTGGATAGCTGTAGGAATATGCCCACCCCGACTTGGATTTGTGCAGTTTCTGTGCAACACTGTGGAGCCGGAAGTTGGATGGGTGACCAATGCTGTCAGACGGCGCGGGCCTGCTCCAGCGGAGGGAGTTCTACCATGCGAGCGGGGCTGTCTCTCACGATAAGACTCTCTGCCACGGGGCGGTGTGTGTCCCCGCGCGAGAGCGGGATAAAGAGACGGAGTTGGGGCGCCAATGCTCCACCCAGTACCCGCTGCTGCCTCACAGTACGGTGTGGCTGCTGTTGGAACGTAAGATTAGGTGATTACTATTGGTCCCATCACCAACGCTTGAAGTTGCTGAGTTAACCCTTCGAAGTCGCCACCACCAGATGAGGGACGATAGCCAGAAACACTGTACTGATCTATCAGAGCGATTTCGGGCTTGTTTGTCTGGCCATGCAGTCATTTTTTTCTCCACCGGACTGTGCAATTACTGCCCACAGCATCGAAGAAGGGGGAGGACTTACGGTGGGGGCAGGGTGTCGTTGCGGCGTAGTTGTGGGGCGGTGACGTATGTGATAAGAGAAGCTTTTATTTATTGTTCGGCAAATGAGCACGAATACCCACTAGCAGCCTGCTCGACTGGTATCCTACCGGGGCCCCGAAAGGTGCTGGGACGTGTTTTGTTGGACATCTTCGGGCGCCACAGCAAGCCGCCTGCGAACCGATTGAGGTCGGGGCTGGGCATGCGCGAACGGGAACCGGAGCGGTGTGTATATTTCCGTGGCCCAAATAGGTCACGCGTAATTAGCGATTCAACCAAATACAAAGCCGCAGTCGCAGCCTGCTGCGACTCTTGTCCATGCGTACGGACTCGACAGCAGCCGCAACATACCGTTGAGCAGCAACGGATGCTGGGGCGGCATGGAAGGCCCCAACTCGCTCGCTCCCGTCCCTTTACCCCGCCCCCACCTCGCTGTGGCAATAAGTCGTATCGGGAGAGACAGTTCCGTCAATCGCTGGGTGGACTGCCTCCACACGAGTGGGCCGCTCGCGGTTCAACAGCACCAGTCTTCCCGGCTGCACCCTCTCCTCCCTCGCCCGGGTTCTGGCCCTGCGCCCCACCTCCGCGGTGCGCAGGAAGTCCAGCATCGGCCGGGGGCACCGCTCATCCGTGAATAGTCCCGGATCTTGAAGCGGTCCCCCCCCATCCCGTCTCTTTCCACACCTCCACCCACAGGATCTTCTACTGCGGCTTTCAGCGCTTGCAGTTCTTGAGCAAGTGCTCCCTCAACTGTGCCCCGGGCCGGCACCACCCGCACTCTGCGGTGGTCCGTTTCTTCTTCCATTTGAGGTATTACCCGGTGCGGCAGTGGCCGAACCTCAGTTGGTGGAGCAGCCCGGCCAGTCGCTATTTTTTTCCGGCACACTCATTACTCGTATGCGACCTAGCTAGTTTGTGACGAGATCCGGGTTATTCGTCCGCAGTCCCCGCGATGGATCATGAAGGCACATTGCAAGCCGCCCTTTGCCCTCCGCGTCGTCTCCTACTCCCCGTCTGTGGATGCCATGAAGGAGGGCGTATGCAGGAACAGTGGTAGTTCCTCCCCAGCACCCAACTCTTCGGCCTCCACCCTCCGCTCCTCTTCCCGCTTCTGGAGCCCCCATTCTGACATCTCGCTCCCCACGTACGTCTCCCTCCACCGGGTCCAGCCTTCCCACATCCATAGTGGACAGGATACCAATGACGAAGCTGGACGATGCTGATTTGGCGCGAGCATACTCCTCCCCAAAAAGAAGGGAAGAGTCGCCAACTCTCCGTAGTGCAAATTGTCCCCTCTGCTCTCTCTGCAGCTCTCTCATCGCTGGTGCTGCCGCATGCCTCACCTCGCTTGACACCGCTCCCTCACCACCGCCTCCTTCCACTTCCGCACCCAGAGTATCGCCGCCCACCGCGAGCGCCAACTGTGCGACCGCACTGAGCCCAAGCCCGGCGCCACGACGGGCCCTGACCCACGGGCACGGATGCCCATAACGACCGACCTGTCAAGTTATTGGAATCTGCGTGGATAACCTAAAACATGAACCCCGAAAACCCGAAAACCCGCAGGCTAGTGACCCTGCCAAAGAAATTTCGCAACATCACCAACCCTACAAATTGTGACTGGGGGGGAGGTGTAATTGCGAGCCACAAGCTTTGCACCTCGCCGCGAGCGATGCGCACTACAGCATCAGGTATCAAGCACCGAGTATTGAGCGATCCGATGTACATATAGCTCAAATTCACATTGCCGATTGACGATGGCTGTTTGAGGCTGAAAGTGTAAAAAAGATATTATATTCCCATAATCGTGCGAACATAATAGCATGACAGGAGCCAATAGATAACACAACTCGAATCAATAGACAGAAGGGCACGAGTCAAATAACTTGTTGGCCCCTTGCCATACAACTCTGTTCGCGGTTCGTTGCTGCTTTCCGTTCATTGCCACTTTGCTTGACAGCTTGTCTACTGATCGCTTGTCTGCACTGGATTGTACGTCTTATCACTAACCAGATCGCTCATTCATTCCTCTCGTCGTATTGCTCGCCAGCTCTCTTGTTCGTTCCGCTTATCGGTGGCTCGCCCCGCTTCGACCGGGCCCGGGACATTAGCAGCTGCAGTTCTTTGCCTGTCCAATGGTGCCCGGGTTGAGTCGCCCTTCTACAAAGCTCTGATCCTAACTTGGCGACCGACTGGATGCAGGCCGTCATGACCTTCCCATACACGTGATATCCACGACCTAGGATCCCTCCTGGGCGTTGTTGCCACAACTCAGGTGGGGACGAGAGTGCCGGACGTCCGGACGTGACCGAGGGCGACACTCAGAGCGGGGTATCGGGACGGAGCCTTAGGAATAGGAGGAAATGGATGCGGAGAGGTAGAAGAGCGGTAGTGAATTGGGGGCGGAGGGGGAGGAGGAGGGAGGCGAGAGAGGGAACGGGGTTGATCTCCCTGTGGTTTCTTTTGTCTTTACTTGGTGCGCTTCACACCTTTTTGGGACAGACTAGGGCGCAGGGCGGGGGAAGCCACAACGGCCGCGCGCGGACAGCGGACAGGATCTGGCTAAAAGCTACGCCGCCATAGTCTGGATAGGCTGTATGTATGTGAAATGAAAAACTATTCATAGCTAGGATCCACAACCCCCCTCCCCCTATCTCTTCGCCGGCGACTACAGAATGCCAATTCCTCCATTCTGAGAAACAAAAGAAACAACAAAAACCCCCAAAAGAAGCAATGGCACTATGGCCTACATGTCTCTAGCAAGTGTGTGAAGCCGTCGATCAGCTCATTCCTAGCGATTCCTGGGTGGGGTTGGAGGTGGGGACGGGTAAGGATTCGTTGGAGATGGCTGCGGATCTGCTTGAGACATTTCCGGAGGAAGGTGGAATCCTGTTGAAACCGAGAGGCAGAGGACTAGGGTCGAAGGAGGATGTGCTAGCCACTGAGAAAGACCCCTGGTAAGGCTATTGAGTTGGGGAGTCAGGTTCTCTTTTTCGGTTCGGACGTCTGTTCCTCGCCCCTTTTTATACACTGCGTAGGTATCCAGGTCGGGGCTCCGAACCGACGACTCTACTAGGGAATACTCTTGAACGATGTCCAAGCTTCAATGCGTTCAGCTTGATCGATGTGTTTGTATCACCGTCCAAAATAGCACATTGTCACACCGCCTCTCGGGGGGCCAATCGGATGGTGAGCCTCGGTTTCTAGTCGGATTCAAAGCACGGTCTAAATACGAAGGCGTGGCTACCCGTGTGTGTGGGGGGGGAAATTGAAAAAAAAAAAAATCTTTGATGAAGGTGACGATGTCTCATTGATCGCGTGGACCATGGCACATAGATCATGGCGGTATTAGGTACAAGCTGGTCCCGTCCACCGTCGGCCGCGGCCTCGATCAGTCTGCAGGCAACCCGTGGCGCCTCCGCCCGGCCTGTCCAGTTTAAAGACTTGAAGAAAGCCAATAGAAAGACGAAGGAAACCGCCAAGTCCTCCTATGTATCCCTCCCTCCTCCTCCTTCTTCCCGCTCCGATACCTCACACTGGGCCTTCTCCCTTGCGTTGTCGGGCTCCCCCTCCGCTTCACGCCATTAGTGCGGAGGAAGTCCGGAATTGGGCGTGCGCACCGCTCATCCGTGGAGAGGTCCAGGATCTTAAACCGTTTCTTCCCCCTCCCGGTCCCTTCCCACACCTCTGCCCACAGAATCTCTGCTGCCGGTTTCAACGCGAGCAGTTCTGTACTTCTGTTTGCTCCCATCCCGTCGGGTTGCGGGCCCCTGCGTGTTCTGGTACAAACACTGGTCACGGCGCCGCGATATTCCGTATGGACACCACAGAAGGGCGATAGAGCACGCTAGAACAAAGGCGTGGGGCTCAACTAGCTTCGTCTTCAATGGTGGAGAAACAACTAGGCGGCATAGTGCCGTGGATCTTCCACTTCAACTGTGGAGACACAACCAGGGGGAATTCGGGTATCCCGCCGGCAGGGTGGCTGCCTATAAGGGCGTCCAGTCCGTCCTTGAAGTCGCCCGGGACGGAACGGAGTTAGTCGGGTGGATACCCGGACGTATTTGCGAAAACGCCATGCATCGGTTTGTAGATACCTGATCTCAACTATCACACCTTGAGTAGGCTCCTCTGTTTGTCTGGCTAAATGTACGATGTGGTGGAGCTAGTAATGATCGTCAAGGTCTGCCAGCAAACTTCCCCACCCGGTCACAGATATCAAATTCCCCGACCCGTGCCAATAAAAGAATGACGGTTAACTAACTCCGCCATCACTCATCGCTACGCTAGCACTCTTTAAGGATAAATTTCTTTCACTCAGGGTCTGGAAGGAGAGGTCTGTGGCTGGATTCGCAGCTCACACTCAAAGATCACCACACAATCCGGCTCAAGAACGGGAGGAAGGCTATGGCAAGGCTCCGTCGGCTAGCGGGGCAAATGGGGCTGTCGCCGGTCAACTGCAGGGAGGTCATGACGGCACACATCCTGGCGTCGGTCGCCATGTTTGGAGCGGAGCTGTGGTTGACAGGAGACCACGTCCGGGGCACCATCGGCCAGGCGAATGAGCTGCAGCTGCTGGTCAACCAGGAGGCACGAGCGACGACATCGGACAGGCTGCTTCCGGACGACCAATCTTGGCCCTGTCGATGGAGACGGGACTCAGGGCGGCAACTGTGCAGCTGGAGAACAGGTAGAGGTGGTGGCTACTTAGCCTGCCGCAGGGAGACCGGGCCCGGGAGATCGTGGGTGCCCCAACAGCGGTTGGGTGGAGGCTCACGAATGCCCTCGCCTACGCCGGAAGGACGGAGAGTACAGTTCTGCTAGAGGAGCCCGAAGCCCTCGACGCAGAGCTGCTGCAAGAAGAGGAGGCTGAGGCGGAGAAGGACCGACTGGGGCTCACTATGTTCACCGATGTGTCACGACTCGATAGTGGTGCAGCAGGGTACTCGGTGGAATGGAAGAGGGCCAGACCTGGGTGGGCATCAAAACTCACATGGGCTACAACCAGGAGGCCTATGATGCAGAGTGCGCCGCTGTCGCAAGGGCGCTGGAATCGGCTTCACGATGGCAGACAACTCCGGAGCGGATCACGATTTCTTCGGACGCACAAACAGCGATAAGGCGGATGGCCTCAGAGGAGCGCTAGCCTGGCCCCGGCCAGCAGTACGCACTCCAGGCAAGAAAGCATATCGCTGCACTGCGGAGGGCTAGACCAGGCATCATCATCGAGATCCGTTGGTGCCCAGCGCACAAGGGAATCGCCGGCAACGAGAAGACCGACGAGTGGGCTAAGATCGCGGCAGAGGAGCCAGACACCTGCGGGATGGAATGGCTGAGGTACTCGGACCGGGCGGAGGTGCGCGCGAATGCCTCTCCCAAGGTCTCTTGCAAACCTCAAGCGGGAGATCTCCGAGAAGAAGTGGGCGGAAGCCCGGCAGTGGGCAGGAGGCTGGACCTCCAAGACGAAATACGGATGCCGGAAAGCCAGAGGCCGGACGGTGCAGTGGCTGGGAGCACCAAGAGGCTTGCGTCACGGTTCTACCAAATCAAGCCGGGGCACTGCCTTACTGGGCAGTACCTCCACCGGACGCAGACCCGCGGCCACCTCTTCAAGGAGTGCCCCTAGCGGAAGCCGAAGCAGAAGATCCTGTGGGCAGAGGTACAGAAGGGGACTGGGAGACTGGGAGGCCCGGTGGAGGATCCGGGACCTCCTGGCCGACGAGAGGTGTAGTGGGGCAGTACCGGACTTTCTCGCTTCTACGGATGTGGGGAGGCGGGCGCCGGGCGCTGGGAGAGCCGCCGCTGTTCCTCCCCACGCCTGACTTCATGGCATCCGCAGGAGAGGAGTAAGGGAACGGACGGCGGCTTTCCTTTTGTTTCTTTCCTTTGTCTTTCACGCCCGCTCGGCTTCTTTTCCTTTGCGATTTCCTTGGTACGCATCGCACTTTCTTGGGATAGGCCTTGGCGGAGGGCAAAGGGGAGCTTGCGACGTGCCGCCATCGTGCGGACAGCGGACGGGAAACCTGGATAAAGAGTGCGCCGCCACAGTCTATAACGGCTGTATGCGGCTATGGATAGACAGGAAAAAAAACTCCAACATGCAGGTACACGTAGGACTCATAGTGACGTTGGTTGAGTCTCAAAAGGATCGACAGATCGACGGGGATAAGGTGCTGAATCACGTATCTACATTGATAGTACATATGTACGTGAGTACCTAGATAGTTTTTTGTTTGTTTGTTCATACTCGCATGCGGCCTATATAGATCATGGCGGCGTACATTTTTATCCCTTTTCCTGTCCGCAGTCCGCGCAGTGGCGACTCGTTGCAAGCTCCCCTTTGCCCTCCGCCCAGGCCCGTCCCAAGAAAGAGTAGATGCACCCCAAGGAAATTTACAAAGGAAATCGCAAAGGAAAAGACATAGGAAAAGCGGCCGACCCCTACTCCTCGTCTGCCGATGCCATGAAGGGGTGCGTGGGCAGGAAAGGCGGCCGTTCCTCCCCGGCACCCGATCCTCCCGCGGCACCCAGCTCCTCCGCCTCCTGTTCCTCTTCCCGCTCCCGGAACTCCCAGTCTGACGCCTGGCTCCCGGCGCCGTCCTCTTCCAGAGGCAGCACTAGCCTTCCTACATCTGTCGAGGTGAGGAAGCCCAGAACCTCCTGCCCGCATCTCTTGTCGGCAGTAGATTCCGGCTCTTCCACCGGCTCTTCCACCTCCCCGTCTCCTTCTGCACCTCCGCCCACAGAACCTTTTGCTGCATCTTCCACTCTGGACACACCTTGAAGAGGTGGTTTCTCGTTTGCGTGGGGCACTGAAACCACCAGCACTGGGCGGTGGGGCAAACCTTAGCCCAGTGCAGGTACTGTCCGGTGCGGGCGTGCCCCGTCTTCAGCTGGTAGAACCTCGAGGCAAGCCTCTTAGCGCTGCCGGCCACCGCACCATCGGGCCTCTGGCTCTTTGGCATGCGGTACTTCGTCTTCGAGGTCCGGCCCCCAGACCACTGGCGTGCCTCCACCCACTTCTTCTCCGAGATTTCCCGCTTGAGGTTGGCGAGGGACCGTGGGAGGGGCATTGCGCGCACTTCAGTCCGATCGGAGAAGTTCAGCCACTCGACCCCGCGGGTGTCTGGCTCCTCTGCCGCGGTCTTTGCCCACTCGTCGGCCTTCTCGTTGTCTGCGATTCCCTTGTGAGCCGGGCACCACCGGATTTCGATGATGATGCCTGGCCTAGCCCTGCGCAGAGTGGCGATATGCTTCCGCGCCTGGAGGGCGTATCGTTGCCCAGGGCCAGGTTCGTCCGATGCCATCCGTCTGATGGCCGCTTGTGCATCCGTGAAGATCGTGACCCGTTCCGGGATTGTGTTTCTTCTCGAAGCCGATCCCAATGCATGTGCGAGGGCGACACACTCCGCGCCGTAGGCCTCTGGTTGTATCCCATATGAGTTTTGATACCCGCCCAGGATTCCCCCTTCCTCCACACCACTGCATAGCCAGCCGCTCCATCCTCCATCCGCGACCCATCCGTGAACATAGTGAGTCCCGGCCGCGCCTTCTCCGCCTCCATCTTTGCTCCCTCCTCTTCTTCCTACAGCAACGATGCGTCAAGGGTTTCGGGTTCCTCGAGCAGCACTATGCTCTCCGTTGCTCCCGCATAGGCCAAGGCGTTTGTGAGCCGTCGCCCGATCTCTGTCGGCGCGCCCACTATCCCCCTTGAGTGGTCTCCTGTGGCAGGCTCAGTAGCCGTAGCCCGAACCGACGTTGCCTGTTCTCCGGTTGCGCTGTCGCTGCCCGGAGGCCAGGCTCCATCGAGAGCGCTCCCCGGTTGGTCGTCCGGAAGCAGCCCGTTGTCGCCCGAGCCTCCTGATTGATCAGCAGCTGGAGTTCGTTTGCCCGGCCAATGGTACCCGAGACGTGGTCGCCCTTCCACCATAGTTCCGCTCCGAACATGGCAACCGACTGGACGCAAGCCGTCATGACTTTCCTGCAGTTGGCCGGCACAAGCCCCGAAGTACCTAGATATGTATCTATGTAGATACAAGGATTATCGGCAGACCGGCAGATTGACGTGGATTATGTGCTTAAGCGAGGTGGGCTTTTTTTTTTTTTTTTTGTTTATTCATTATACATACTCGTATGCGACCTATCTAGATCATGACGAGTATTATGTACAGTCCGTTTCCCCGCCGCAGTCCGCGTGTAGCGGCACGGTGCAGGCTCCCTTTTGCCCTCCGCCCAGGCCTATCCCTCAAGGTGCGAGTACATAGGAAAAACATAGGAAATTCGTGACCGTCCCCTACTCCCCCTCCTCCGATGCCATGAAGGGTGGGGTGGGGAGAAAGAGGGGTGGCTCCTCCACCTCCATCCCCAATGTCTCCACCTCCACCCTCCTCTCCTCTTCCTGCTCTGCTCTCTCCCGGAGCTCCCACTCCGATGCCTCACTCTCTGCGTCGTCCCCCTCTGGATCCGCTGGCATGATCTTTCCTATGTCCGTCGAGGAGAGAAAGTCCAGCAGAGCCTGGCTGCACGTCCGCTCGGCGAAGAGCTCGTGAACCTTCCACCACTCTCTCCCTTTTCGTGTCTCCTTCCACACCTCTTCCCACAGGTCCTTCTGCTCCTTCTTCCATCTGGGGCACCTCTTCAAAAGTTGGTTCCTTGTCTGCTTGGGGCATCGGCACCACCAGCACTGTGGTGTTGGACGGGATTTTGTCCAGTGCAGGTATTCACCAGTGAGGCAGTGCCCCGTCTTCAGCTGGTAGAACCTTGAAGCAAGTCTCTTGGTGCTCCCAGCAACCGTGCCGTCCGGCCTCCGGCCTACTGTCGAGCCTTCATCCACTTCTTCTCCGAGATCTCCCTCCTGATGTTGGTAAGGGATTTGGGGAGCAGTGTCTCCTCCGACTGGTCCGAGTAGGTCCAGCCTTCCACGCCTTGAGTGTCCGGCTCGTCGGCTGCAAGCCTGGCCCATTCGTCGGCCTTTTCGTTGCCCTCCACGCCTTTATATGCCGGGCACCATCTGATCTCGATGGTGATGTCCAGCACTGCTCTTCGAAGTGTAGTGATGTGCTGTCTCGCTTCCACCGCGTATTTCTGTCCCGGTCCCAGTTCTTCCGTTGACATCCTCTGGATTGCCGCTTGGGTATCGGTGAATATTGTGATGTGGCTCGGGGTTGGGGCGATTTCTGCTGCCGTTTTCAGTGCACGTGCCAGCGCAGTGCACTCTGCATCGTAAGCCTCCTGGTTGAAACCCATGTGGGTCTTGATCCCTTCCCAGGTTTGGCCGCTTTTCCAAGTCACCACGTATCCGGCAGCCTCATTTTCCAGCCGTGACCCATCCATGAACATGACGAGTCCCAGTCTCTCCTTTTGTGACACTGGGGTTGTCTCGTAACCGGAGTGCGTATAGAATCAAAGGTAATCAGGCTACTTTCGATAATTCACAACGGAATAATCTTAGATCTTGTGTGTGGGTTCGGTGGGATTTGGTTCGGTAGTGTTGTAGGTGTTTGTTCGGGCTGATTTCTCTCGGTGAGGTGAGAAATCCTCTTTCTTTTGTAGAGGAAGAGCCGTCGTGAGATCTGATGACTTCGCATGAGAAGTGGTGACTCGGGTTTGGATTCCCCCGAGGTGCATAGACCCCGTGGGTGGATCATTGGCCCTGGCCGGGGTGTAGATAAGGGAGATGAGTTCGTCATGCAACTGGGCGGGGAACTCTTGCGTCTAGACTCGTACGTGGCTCCCCCCGCAGGGATCCAAGCCAGTCCCCGCGAGGACCCAGTTTCTCTGCGTACGTGGTTCCTCCCCGCAAGGAGGTTAACCAACGTCTGGTCTCTCCCCGCGAGGAGTCAGACCATATCTGCTAAGACCACTTTGTTTGCACTCAGACCCCTACTTCGGAGTTCCCTCGTCCGATCCCCGCAAGGTTCGATCTTCCCCGCAAGGTTCGATCTCTCAGCCGTAAGCTAACTCCGGCTCCTTAACTCCCTCCTAGACTCTTGATCCCTCATCTGTCACCCGCGAGCCTTCCCACTACTCTGTCGCTAAGTAATCTAGATACTCTATGTACTTTGTGAAATATTCAGGTGTAACACTACCTCCCCTCCTCCTTAGCCTCGTCCCGAGCGCCAATTTTCGTTCTATCTAAGTAGCCCGTCTCTTTTCTTGGATCGTGAGATTCTTTCAACGCTGAGTTCCTTGCAGCATCACGGACTGCAGTCCTCCTCCCCTGCAGCCCTCCCAGCCACCGGATCAGGGCATCATTCTCTGTAATCCGTCGGAATAGCTGGGCCCTCTGAGTAGGCCAGTGCGTACTCATACTGTCGATGTCTCCCGCCGGGCCGCCGTGTCCATGAAGACGGAAGCACCAGTTTTCCCAGTGCGCATCCTGTCGATCTTCGGCTGGGGCACATGAAAGGAGTGACCAAGCCCGAGCAAGCCGAACGAGCCAATGGTGTGCACACAGAGGTGTCCGTCTACCACCAGGATCTGCTGCCTGTTGGTGGGTTCGTCTTCCACGGCCATTACCCCGGCGCAGAGTTGGTTCGTCTGTCGTTGGCTGAGTCAGGCACTTGTGGACGGGAGCATATGACACTTTTCCGGGTCTGGGACATGTGGAACGAGTGACCTTCTCGACTCAGGGTTCGTGCCCGGGCGCCCTTCTTGCCCTCGTAGGTGTACATACAGAGGTGTACCATACCGAGCGCCTACGGCTTCCGTCCGATCGAGTCCGACGTATCCTACGACGGTTTGTCGTGGCGGAGCTTCGGTGCCCGAGAAGCGGGTCTTTTCCTCGTTTGAGTGTGAGATGAAGTCCTCCAGCCCCTTCATCCCTACTACCGCCTGTGCTTCGAGGGCCCTTCTATGGACATCCCTTCTAGGCGTCGGCTAGTCAGTAGTCCCTCGGCGCGTCCGGATTTCGTTGGTGAAACTCCCGGAGTTTCTCCAGACCGCCTACCGAAAAGTTGTCGAATGGTTCTTCCGTCCAGTCTTTTCGTTCCGGATAATCGAGCCACTTGACGAGGTAGAGGATTCTTTTGTTGTTCTCCCGGCCGCGTTCGACCGAGGACATTACTTCGTCGACATCGTATTCCTCCGATTCCTCAATGTCGTCAGCTTCTTGCAACACCTTCGAGGGGTTCGGAGGTGCTCGGTGTTCGCTGGTTCGGTATGGTTCGAGGAGCGAGACATGGAAGACGTTGTGGATCTTCCACTTCCGAGGTAGCGTGAGTCGGACGGCTAGCGGAGAGACGATTTTTTCTATCTGAAAGGGACCATGATTTTTGTGGTCCAGCTTTTTCAAGGGCCGTCGCGTTCTGATGTTGCGCCCATTGAGCATAACCAAGTCTCCTACTTGATATGCTGGGGGTTCCCTTCGGTCCGGGTCGGTGTAACGGCGTATTCGCTCCTATGTGGCCTCCAATCCTTTTCGTGACTCTTCATGCACCGACTGCATCCAGTGGCCGTAGACTGTGCTGGCTGGATTTAGCGGTTCTTCTTTATCGTCCGGGGGGTCGATCGTGGCTGGATATCGTCCGTAGTTGGCATAGAACGGCGACATTCCATTTCCTATCGTGACTGAATTATTGTAAGCGAATTCGGCCATTGGTAGGAGGGCTACCCAATCGTTCTGCTCTTGGGTGACGAATGCGCGGTGGTATGCTTCAATTGTCTGGTTGAGACGTTCCGTCTGTCCGTCCGTTTGTGGGTGGAAGGCCGTTGACATTCGGGGTCGAATTTTCAATAGTCCTAGGAATTCCTTCCAGACCTCCGATGTGAACCGGGAGTCTCGATCGGACACGATGTCTGTTGGCATTCCGTGGTGCCTCCAGATTTCCCTTGCAAAGATTTTCGCTAGGTCGGCTGCTGTTTTTTCTTTGAGCGGGAGGAAGTGCGCCATCTTGGTGAATCGGTCGATAATTACCCAGAGCTGGTCGCATCCTTCTGACAGCGGTAGTTCCGTGATGAAGTCCATTGCGATTGATTGCCAGGGCGCATATGGCAATTCTAGTGGTGAGGACAACCCGTAGGGAGCGTGGTGTGACGACTTATTCTTCTGGCATTCCGGGCAGCTTCTGACGAAATCAATGATTCGTTCGTTCATTTTGGGCCACCAGAAGTTTCGTCGAATTAGCTCGGTGGTTTTATCCCATCCCATGTGTCCTGCTACCTTCGTGTCGTGCTCGGATTTCAATATTTCTTGGATTGTGTTGTCCCCTGTGACCCACAATCTTCCTTTCCTATACAGGAGGTCGTCCCGTATTTCCAGCGTTCCTTCTTTCTTGTCCTTTCGGACTTTCGACCCTGGGTTCCCCAGGATTGCTTCCGATTTCCATGCTTGTTGATATACCGGATCTTTTCGCGCCGCCTCTCGGATCTTCTTTACGAATTCTTCATTCCATTTTTTCGTGGGTAGTGACGCTAGGCGTGCCGAGGATACCAGGAACGATTGAGAGAGCTGTTTCTCGAAATGGTTTTTCCCAAGATCGTCGTGATTGGCTGGTTTTCTACCCCCCCCTTTTTGGGGCGGTACTCCGAACACCTGGACAGCGCGTCTGGTTTCCCATTTTGGGCGCCTGAACGGTAGTAGATCTTGAAGTCGATACCGGCCAGCTCCTGGGCCCATCGTGCTTGCCGTCGATTTGGCACCTTTGTTGTAGTGAAGTATTCCAAGTTCTGGTGATCCGAAAGGACTTGAACCGGGTGCACCGCTCCTTCGCAGTATCGTCTCCAGTGTTTGAACGCATCCACCACAGCCAGTAGTTCTTTGTCGTGGATTTCGTAGTTGATTTCCGCCGGCTGGAACTTCCTGGAGTGGAAGGCTACCGGATGAAGGCGATTCTCCCTATCTCGTTGCGACAGGACTGCTCCAATGGCGAAATCCGATGCGTCTGTTTCGATGATAACTGGTTTTATTGCGTCGAAGTGCGCCAGGATTGGGGCCGTGGTGAAACGGGTTTTCAGTTCTTTGAACGCTTTTCCCGCTTCCTCCGTCCATGCCCATTTTGTTCCTGTTTCCTTCTTCGTGAGTTCGGTCAAGGGCCGGGCTACCTTGGAATAGTCCTTGATGAACCGTCGGTAGAAGTTGGCGAACCCTAGGAACGACTGGACTTCCATTAGGGAGTTTGGTGTTTTCCAGCTGAGCACCGCTTCCACTTTGGTCGTCGACATTTTGATTCCTTCTCTTCCTATTATATACCCTAGGAATTCTACCTCCTCGGCCTTCCATACGCATTTTTCGGGTGCCACTGCTAATCCATTTCGTTGCAACCTTGTAAGCACTTCCTTGACTAGCCTATCATGTTCTTCTTCCGTTTTTGCATAGATTAGGATGTCGTCCATGTAGGCCAGTACTCCCACATCTAGTATGTCTGACAGGACGTGATTCATCATATCCTGGAAGGTTGATGGGGCGTTGGTGAGACTGAAAGGCATTACCTGGAATTCGTATAGTCCGTATCGAGTTCTGAAGGCGGTTTTCCATTCGTCACCTTCCCGGATTCTAATGAGGTTGAATCCGTTCTTCAGATCCAGTTTGGTGAACCATTTTGCCCCTTGTACTCGATCTTGTAGTTCTTGCATCAAGGGAAGCGGATATCGGTTCGGGATGGTGATTGCGTTTAATCCCTGGTAGTCTACGCATAGTCGTAGTCCCCTTCCGCTATTTTTTGGAACGAAGAGGATTGGCGAACCGGCTGGCGAGGTAGACCTTCGTATTTTCCCAGATTTTTCCATTTCTTTTAGCCATTCTCAGAGGGTCTGGAGTTCAATCTCGGAGAGGGGGTAGATGGGTCCCCACGGTGCCGTCGTTCCTTCTTTTAGGTCGATTTTGCAATCGTACGTTCGGTGCTCTGGTAGTGCATCCGCCACTTCCTTTCCCATGATCCCCAGGAATTGTCAGAATTCCCTGGGAACCTTATCCAGTGGGTCATCTGAGGCCGCTGCTACATGTCCCAGGAGTCGCGCCGTTGGGTCGACGGCCACCGTTTCATCCCACGTTAGCGAGAATTCAGCCGTTTCGTACCGAGTGCATTTTTCCAAACAGTCGCTACTGTTGAACAGTATTTCCTCCATAGTCCATGTTCCCTGGGGCGGGTGCTTCATGATCCATTCAAATGGGAGGAACACATCGATTTCTGGGTCCATGGGTGTTACTTCGAATTTCTCCATTGAATAATGTTTCCGGTGTTGCAAACGCATTGGCTTGGTTTGAAATTGGCCGGCTCCTTTTACTACTTCCCCGGTGTAGTTTTCGATACTTCGCGCCTGAGCGTGGCGTTCGCATTCGATGTTCCACCTATCGATGGTCCGTTGGTTGATCAGGGCCACCGAGCACCCCGTGTCCAGTAGGACCTTGATCCGCCTTTCCTGTTCTTCTTGATGCAAGACCATGTCGATTATCAGTCGGGTACCACTTAGGATCTTCTTCGCTTTACGGGTTTGCGCTTCGTTGTCTTCCGTATTTTTCCGTTTCCGCGAGAGTCCGCATGCAATTGTATAAGCCTTGGGTCGTGGTCGTCCCTGGCTCATCAAAAATCTGACTCCGAATCTTCTCATGGGAGGAAGCTGGCTTCCGTGTCCATGGTTTCTACCACCGCTATTTTTTGGTTTTTTGCGGGGGGTTCCAGGGTTGGATCGTTGTCTTCCCTTGGTCTCTTGGGAAGGGGTGCTGGGGTGAGGCTTTCTCCTACTGCCGCGGCTTTCCAGGGGGCTGCTGGTAGCGCCGTTCCTTGTACTGTTTGGAACGAGAAACATTTGAAGGTTTTATGGCCGGTTCTTCCACATCTCCAACAGACGTCCTGGATCCTTTTATGGGCGTCTATTTCCTGCTGAGGTACTCCTTTCAGGGCTGCCGCCGTATTTTCCCATTTTGTCAAACGGCCTCCGTCCTTTATTGCTTCCTGCCTATCTTCCCTGCGTGGTGGTCAAGGGTCCTTTTTCCGGTTGTCCCTTCACTTTTCTTCAGTTCGGGTTGCGCTCCCCGCCGGTTTTCCCTGCTCCCTAGCCTGCTTCAGGGCTTTCTTCTTTTCCACCTGCAGCGCCGCTTGGTAGGTGGCTTCTAGGAATCCTTCATCGTCGGCGAATTCCCCCATGTAATGCACGAACCGCATATCCAGTACCGCGTCTGTCATTGCTAAGTCAATTTTCTCCTGCAGACTTTCGCCGGCGGCTCGCGCGTAATTATTAAGGGCCCGGAATTCCGTCATGTAGGCCCTTATGTCTCCCGTGTACTTGAGCTGGCTTAGCTTTAGCTGGGCGTTGGCTGTGACACTGGGGTTGTGTTGTAACCGGAGTGTAGAGAGAATCAGAGGTAATCAGGCTACTTTCGATAATCCACAACGGAATAATCTTAGATCTTGTGTGTGGGTTCGGTGGTAGTGTTGGTGATGT